>Ga0187847_10003687_pt1 | contig 11547 bp, 9 predicted proteins | sample June2016WEW_4_10_FD_132458 | JGI IMG/M metagenome (GOLD analysis project Ga0187847, IMG submission 132458) | Peatland microbial communities from SPRUCE experiment site at the Marcell Experimental Forest, Minnesota, USA - June2016WEW_4_10 | ecosystem: Environmental > Terrestrial > Soil > Wetlands...
CCGTCGTAGCGGCCGCCGCCGAGGAGGGCGTTCTGCGTGCCGAGGCCGCTGGCTGGATCGCCGGACGAGGGGACGGTGAACTCGAAGGTGGTGCGGGTGTAGTAGTCGAGGCCACGGACGAGGCGCGGGTTGACGGTGTACGGCACGCCGCAGGCGTCGAGCGCGGCGCGGACCTGGGTGAAGTGGTCGCGGCTGGATTCGTCGAGGTAGTCGGCAATTTTTGGAAGCCCGTCGATGAGGGCCTGGTCGTTGGGGTCCTTGGAGTCGAGGACGCGCAGGGGATTGGTCTCGGCGCGGCGCTGGTTGTCTTCGCAGAGCTGGTGCTTGATGGGGGCGAGCGCTTCGCGGAGGGCGGCGACGTAGCGCGGGCGGTCGGTTGCGGAGCCGACGGAGTTGAGGGCCAATTGCCAATTCTTTACGCCAAGTTCATCCAGCAGGGTTGCGAGCATCTCGAGGACTTCGGCGTCGCGCAGAGGGCTTTCGGAGCCGGAGGTGACAGGGCCGAGGACCTCGACGCCGATCTGCCAGAACTGGCGGTAACGTCCACGTTGAGGGCGCTCGCGGCGGAATTGTGGCCCGATGTAGTAGAGCTTCTGGAGCTGGCCGCTGTCGCCGAGGTTGTGCTCGATGTAGGCGCGGACGACTCCGGCGGTGTTCTCGGGGCGGAGGGTGAGGGACTGTGCCTTCTCGGACTGCGCGCGGGCGCGATCCTCCCAGGTGTACATCTCCTTGGAGACGATGTCGGTCTCTTCGCCGACGCCGCGGGCGAAGAGGGAGGTGTCCTCGAAGATGGGGGTGCGAATCTCGCCGAAGCCGTAGCGGGCGAAGACCGAGCGGGCGATGGATTCGACGCGGTTCCAGAGGGCGGTGTCGGGCGGGAGAAGGTCGCGGGTGCCGCGGACAGCCTTCAGGGGATTGGACGGAGTGGGCATGGACTTCCAGTGTAGCGAATGGAGGGGGTGGGATGCAGATGGATAAGGGGCTTGTTGAAATTGTCGGTTGAAAATGGGCTGAAGGTTGTGGCGCGACTAGCTTCATCGGGGTCCTTCGACTCAGCCGCTCACGATGAAGCTGTGAGCGGCTTCGCTCAGGATGACAGCGTAAAACAAACAACCGCAGGTCCTTCGAGTTCGCCCGGATTTACAAGACGCTGCGCATTACCCCAGCGATGGCCGCTGGCCTGTCCTATCACGTTTGGAGCCATGAAGAAATCGTTCTCCTTGGAGCATAATGTTCTCAGTATGATTCATAGACTTCCATTCCTACTGATGGCGATTGTGCAAGCATTTTTTGCGTTTCGATGCCTTCGCAATCCGCAAGCTGTAAAGCGTGTAAATATCGACAAGAGGACAATTTGGGAAAATTTACCTCTGTCGTTTTATCGCGGCATAGGACTGCTATGCGCTAGTGCTGCAAGCCTGTTCTTCTGCATGTTTTTGAAACCACCCTCAAACTGAGACACTACCTGCGGGCCATTGAGATTGACCCATGTGGCGGAGCGGGATACACTTGTTAAGTTTGGCAGGTTTGGCGAATGCGGCCGGTGTTCCGGTTGCAGGGCTGGCAGGTTTCGGACGCGGCGGACGGTTGCACAAGGGAGAGCGGTTTGCGCTCCTAAGGGCCGCGGTGGTTTCGGGATGGCCGGCTGGACAGAGATTCTCTGGTTCGGTCTCCAGGCAAAACAATTCATGAAGGGTGCGGGCGCACGAATGCTCCGCGCACAAGGGTTCCATTATGTATGCAGTGATTCGTACCGGCGGCAAACAGTACCTGGTCTCTCCGGGTGAGAAGTTCAAGATCGAGCGTACGGCGCACGAGAACGGTGTGATCGAATTTGCGGATGTGCTGGCTGTGAGCAGCGAAGAGGGCAAGTTCGAGGCGGACCTGAAGGGCGCGAAGGTGACCGGCACGGTGCTGGGCGAAGGACGCTTCGACAAGATCCTGGTGTTCAAGCTGAAGCGCAAGAAGCAGTACAAGAAGATGCAGGGACACCGGCAGGGCTTCGTCGAGGTTGCGATCAACGAGATTGTGGTGAACGGGAAGAGCTACAAGGCCGAGGCGGCCGCGAAGTAATTTATTGAAGAGTCCGCAAATTAATTGATTTGTACGCCGCGGCCTGAGGGCCGCGCGAAAGAGGCGACGGAATGGCACATAAAAAAGGATTAGGTTCATCCAAAAACGGGCGCGACTCAAATGCGCAACGGCTGGGCGTGAAGGTCTTCGGCGGACAGGCGATCCTGGGCGGTGGAATCATCGTGCGTCAGCGCGGCACACCGCTGAAGGCGGGCGCGAACGTTGGGCGCGGCAAGGACGACACGCTGTTTGCCAAGGCTTCCGGCGTGGTGCGCTTCCAGGACCGCGGACAGCGCGGTCGGTTTGTCATTGTCGATCCGGCGGAGGTTACCTCCGTCTCTGCGTAGAAATTGCGCAGGTTTGCAGGCCGATTCAAACAAATGTCAGTGAAGGCCCCGATGAGTCGGGGCTTTTCTGTTTTATGCGGCGGTGCTTTCAGGCGGCTCGCGGTGCGGGGATCAGATGGCCATGGAAACATCCGTGGTGGGGAACTCCGGCTGCGGCGGCTGACGACGTGCTTCAGCAGCGACGGCGGCTGGCGCGCTGGAATTGGCCGCAGCAATATCGGAGGCGGCGACGGTTTCCGGTGCGTTGGCTGTCAGAGCTGCGGCAGGTGCGGCGGTCATCTTGTTCTTGTAGCACTGGCGGCAGAGCACGGGGCGTCCTTGCGTGGGCTTGAAGGGGACCGTGGTCTCGATGCCGCACTCGGAGCACTCGGTACGTGTCTCGGTGCGAGAGATGCCGGCCGCGGCCGGGCCATCCGCGGTTGCATTGGCCGTTTGCACGCCGCGCCTGGACTTGCAGGGCTTACAACGCTTGGGGTCGTTCTTGAACTGCTTGTCCTGGAAGAAGAGCTGTTCGCCGGCGGTGAAGATGAATTCGCAGCCGCAATCGGTGCAGGTTAATATCCGGTCCACAAAGTCCATACCGCGTCTCCCGTCGTACATATCTCGTGCAGATAGTAGAGATGATCCTGCGCGGCCCCGCGATTCGCGGATTGAGCGGAGGGGGAGGCATTATTTTGTAGTTAGGGAGAGCGGCCCGGTGCGGTTAAGGATGAAAGGCCGCCTGCTCCGGGTGGGAGCGGGCGGCCTTTCATGGTTTGAGAAACCGGGGTTGCAAGGAGCAGGACTAGTCCTGTTCCTTGCGGATCTTCTTTCGGTTGCGCTTGCGGGCAAGCGCCTCTTTGACGCGCTTCTTCTCGCCGGGCTTCAGATAGAAGGAGTGACGCTTGACTTCCTTGATGATGTCTTCGGTCTGGACCTTGCGCTTAAAGCGGCGGAGCGCGTTTTCCAGCGGCTCGCCTTCCTGCACACGAATCTCTGCCAAGGGGAATACACCTCCAAATCGTCCCAGGTGGGCTGCTTTCAGAATACCGCATAACGGAGGCGAGCGGCGGATTTCTGGCAGATGGAAGAAGTTCCGGCACTGGCGAGAGGAAGAAGACCGGCGCAGGCGGGTGAACATTATTCCCAGACGCGTGAAATAATCCTGCAATGATTCGTGCGTATCAGGGACGGCTGCCGGTGGTGCCCGCGACGTGCTATGTGGACCTCTCCGCGCAGTTGATCGGCGACGTGGAGCTGGGCGAGAACGCAAGCGTGTGGATGAACGCGGTGCTGCGCGGGGACGTGAACGCGATCCGCGTGGGTGCGAACAGCAACGTGCAGGACTGCGCGGTGCTTCACGGGATGCGTGAGAAGTATCCCGTGATCGTGGGCGACTGGGTGACGATCGGGCACAACGCGACTGTACATGGATGCGTTGTGGAGGACGAGGTGTTGATCGGGATGGGGGCGACGATCCTGAACGATGCGCGGATCGGGGAGGGGTCGATCATTGCGGCGGGCGCGGTGATTGCGGAGCACACGGTGATTCCTCCGAACTCGCTGGTGGCGGGAGTTCCGGGCAAGGTGCGGCGCGCGCTGGGCGACGAGGACCGGAAGCTGATTCTGAAGTACGCGCAGGACTATGTCGACTACGTTGCGATTTATTTGCATGAGACGGAGTAGAGAGGCTGCGACCGCTGAGGTTTTTTCTTCGTCTAACTGAATGAAGGTGCGAGTTTTGCGGCGGATTAATTTTGCGTGCCGTCTGCAAAAGGTGCATTGGGGCGCGGTTTCGCTGTATATTAAGAGATCTAGCGTGCTCATCCCTGTTCCTGACACTGTGTGGTCTGCTTCGGCGGACGTGTCGATTGAAACCCGAATTGGTTTTCCGGCGTAGAGATCGCGGGGTCGCAGTGTCTGTTTCGGTTGGGGAACGAATTCCAGCACCCGGAAGGTTGCCATGAAACGATCCGATCGCTGTCGACGCATCCCTGACCCGCAAGGGCTATACCATCCACGCAATGAACACGATGCCTGCGGCATGGGGCTGGTGGCGAGCATTCGCGGAGAGCAGAGCCACGAGATCATCCGCAAGGGGCTTGAGGTTTTAATCAACCTGACGCACCGCGGCGCGGCGGGATGCGATCCGGAGACGGGCGACGGCGCGGGGATTCTGATCCAGATTCCGCACGCGTTCTTCCAGCAGGAGTGCGGCAAGCTGGGGATGCAACTGGGCGAGCGCGGAAGCTATGGCGTGGCCATGGTGTTTCTGCCTGTGGACAAGCACAGCCGATTGCAGTGCGAAGGGGTTCTGGAGCGGATAGCGCAGTCTGAGGGGCTGACGCTGCTGGGATGGCGCGATACGCCGGTGAATGGCGATCTGATCGGGCGCGAGGCCCGCGCATCGCAGCCGTATATAGAGCAGATGTTTGTGGCATGTCCGGAAGGGATGGACGAGGGCACCTTCGAGCGGCTGCTGTATATCGTTCGCCGCCGGACGGAGAACGAGATCGCGGAGTCGGAGATCGAGGACAAGGACGACTTCTACATCCCATCGCTCTCCTGCCGCACGATTGTCTACAAGGGCCTGATGCTGGCTCCGCAGATTGAGAAGTTCTACTACGAGCTGGCCAATCCGTTGGTGGCGAGCGCGCTGTGCCTGGTGCATCAGCGGTTCTCGACCAACACATTTCCGAGCTGGAAGCTGGCGCACCCGTATCGCTACATGGCGCACAACGGGGAGATCAACACCATTCGCGGCAACGTCAGCTGGATGAACGCTCGCCAGTCTGTGCTGGCGAGCCCGCTGTACGATGGCAAGATCGACAAGCTGTATCCGGTGATCGTTCCGGGCGGGAGCGACTCGGCTTCGATCGACAACGCGGTGGAGTTCTTGTTCCAGTCGGGGCGGTCGCTGCCCCATGTGATGGCCATGCTGATTCCAGAGGCATGGGCGGGCAATCCGGAGATGGACCCGAAGAAGCGCGCGTTCTACGAGTACCACGCGTCGTTGATGGAGCCGTGGGACGGGCCGGCGTCGGTGTGTTTCACCGATGGGCGCGTGGTTGGTGCGACGCTGGACCGCAACGGATTGCGGCCCGGGCGGTACATCGTGACCAAGGACGATCTGGTGGTGCTGGCGTCGGAGGCGGGCGTCATCGAGGTGCCGCCGGAGGACGTGCGCAAGAAGGGCCGGTTGCAGCCGGGGCGGATGTTCCTGGTGGATACGGTGGGGCACCGCATTATCTCGGATGAGGAGATCAAGCAGTCGCTGGCCGGTCGCCAACCCTATGCGGAGTGGCTGAAGGAGCAGCAGGTGGTGCTGGACGATCTGCCGGAGCCGTGGAAGGTGATTACTTCCGACCCGGAGACTTTGCTGCGTCGCCAGCGCGCCTGCGGGTACAGCGAAGAGGACCTCAAGGTGTTGTTGGGGCCGATGGGATCGACGGGCATGGAGCCGACCGGTTCCATGGGAGCAGACACTCCGCTGGCGTGCCTTTCGGACCGGCCGCAGCAGTTGTTCAGCTACTTCAAGCAACTGTTTGCTCAGGTGACCAATCCGCCGATCGACCCGATCCGCGAAGAGCTGGTGATGTCATTGATCAGCTACATCGGGACGGAGCGCAACATTCTGAACGAGGCGCCGGAGAACTGCCACACGCTGAAGATCCCCCACCCGATCCTGACCAATCGCGATCTGGAGAAGCTGCGGCGGATCTCTTCGGGCGATCTGCTGGCGACCACGCTGCCGACGTTGTTCCGCGCGGAGGATGGCGAGGAGGGACTGAAGCACGCTCTGGACGACCTGAGCGCGCGTGCGGCATACGCTGTGAAATCAGGCTATACATTGCTGATCTTGTCGGACCGCGGGGTGAACGAGACGCTGGCCCCGATTCCCAGCCTGCTGGCGATGGCCGCGGTACACAACCAGCTGGTGCGCGACAAGACACGGACGCAGGTGGCACTGATTATCGAGAGCGGAGAGCCGCGCGAGGTGATGCACTTTGCGTTGCTGATCGGATACGGCGCAAGCGCGATCAATCCGTATCTGGCGATTGAGACGCTGCACGATATGAAGCTGCGCGGGCTGCTGGCGGACGACGTGACGGCCGAGTACGCGGAGAAGAACTTCATCAAGGCGATCAATAAGGGACTGCTGAAGACCTTCTCCAAGATGGGGATCAGCACGCTGCAGAGCTATCGCGGAGCGCAGGTGTTCGAGGCGGTGGGGCTGAACAAGTCGCTGATCGACGCGTACTTCTCCGGAACGGCTTCGCGGGTGGAGGGCGTGGGGCTGGACGTGCTGGCGCGCGAGGCGCAGATGAAGCATGAGTACGCCTTCCAGCCGCTGACCGAGTCGGAGACGGACCTGGTGGTGGGCGGACAGTATCAGTACCGCGAGGGCGGCGAGTATCACCTGGTGAATCCGGCGACCATCAGCAAGCTGCAGCAGGCGGTGCGGCAAAACAACCCGGCGACGGGCGCGACGCAGTTCCAGGAGTACACCGACCTGATCGACGAGCAGAGCAAGCACCTGTGTACGCTGCGAGGGCTGATGCAGTTCAAGTATGCGGACAAGGCGCTGCCGATCGACGAGGTCGAGCCGGCGAAAGAGATTGTCAAGCGCTTCACCACCGGCGCGATGAGCTTCGGCTCCATCAGCAAGGAGGCGCACGAGACGCTGGCCATTGCGATGAACCGCATCGGCGGCATGTCCAACACGGGCGAGGGCGGCGAGGACCCGGAGCGGTTCCAGCGCGACGCCAACGGCGATCTGCGGCGCAGCGCGGTGAAGCAGGTGGCCAGCGGGCGCTTCGGAGTTACGACGAACTATCTGGTGAACGCGGACGAGATCCAGATCAAGATGGCGCAGGGCGCGAAACCCGGCGAGGGCGGACAGTTGCCCGGACACAAGGTGGACGAGATCGTCGCGAAGTTGCGCTGTTCGGTGGCCGGAGTGACGCTGGTCTCCCCGCCGCCGCACCACGATATCTACTCGATCGAGGATCTGGCGCAACTGATCTACGACCTGAAGAACGTGAACCCGAAGGCGCGCATCGCGGTGAAGCTGGTGGCGGAGGCGGGCGTGGGCACGGTTGCGGCGGGCGTCTCCAAGGCGCACGCCGACGTGGTGTTGATCTCCGGCGACAACGGCGGCACGGGTGCATCGCCGCAGAGCTCGATCAAACACGCAGGGTTGCCGTGGGAGCTGGGCCTGGCGGAGACGCAGCAGGTGTTGCTGCTGAACGATCTGCGCAGCAGGATCAAGGTGCAGACCGATGGCAAGCTACAGACCGGGCGCGATGTTGTGATTGCGGCGCTGCTGGGGGCGGAAGAGTTCGGCTTCTCTACCATGCCGCTGATCGCGATGGGATGCATCATGATGCGCAAGTGCCATCTGAATACCTGCTCGGTGGGCATTGCCACGCAGGACCCGGTGTTGCGCGCGCGCTTCCATGGGCAGCCGGAGCACGTCATCCACTTCTTTTTCTTCCTTGCCGAGCAGGTGCGACAGTACATGGCGAAGCTGGGCTTCCGCAGCTTCGATGAGATGGTGGGCCGCGTGGACCGAATCGATGCCGTCGTTGCCGACGCGCACTGGAAGGCCAAGGGGATTGACCTCGCGTCGATTCTGTTTTCGCCCGAGCTGCCCTCGCATGTCGGGCGGCGGAAGACGAAGGAACAGGACCACGGGCTGGACCAGGCGCTGGATCACGCGCTGATCGCGCAGGCCAAGCCGGCGCTGGAGGCGAAGAAGCGGGTGACGGGCAGCTTCGCCATTCGCAACGTGCATCGCACGGTGGGCGCGATGCTGGGTGGCCAGATCGCGATGCGCTACGGCGCAGAGGGACTGCCGGACGAGACCATCCACTTCCGCTTCACGGGTTCGGCCGGACAGAGCTTTGGGGCGTTCGTCCCGGCGGGCGTAACGCTGGAACTGGAGGGCGACTCCAACGACTACGTGGGCAAGGGACTCTCCGGCGGGCGCATTATCGTCTATCCGCCGAAGACTTCGAGCTTCCTGCCGGAGGAGAGCATTCTGGTGGGCAACGTGGTGCTCTACGGCGCGACCGCAGGCGAGGCCTTCTTCAGCGGCATTGCGGGCGAGCGCTTCGCGGTGCGCAACTCCGGCGCAACGGCGGTGGTCGAGGGCGTGGGCGACCACGGCTGCGAGTACATGACCAACGGCGCAGTGGTTGTGCTGGGTGCGACGGGACGCAACTTTGCGGCCGGAATGAACGGCGGACGCGCGTTTGTGTACGACGACGTGGGCGACTTCTCCACGCGCCGCTGCAACCGTGCCGGTGTGGACCTGGAGCCGCTGGTGTTGAGCGAGGACGTGGACCTGGTGCGCGGCCTGATCCAGCGCCACATCGACCTGACGGGCAGCCCGCGGGCGGCGTGGATTCTGGAGCACTGGGAGACGACGCAGGCGCAGTTCATCAAGGTGTTTCCGCATGAATACAAGCGGGTGCTGGGGATACCGCGCGCCGAAACGGTCTACGTCTCGCCGGGTTCCAACGGTTCCACGACAACTTCGTCGCCTCTGGTGGCGGCAGGGCAGGTGCAGCATGGGTAAGGTGACAGGTTTTCTTGAGATCGAACGCGAGCAGCCAAAGCGGCGCGAGGTCGAGGAGCGGTTGCAGGACTGGTTTGAGATCTACCAGCCCTTCGCCGAGGAGAAGCAGCGCCAGCAGGGAGCGCGCTGCATGGACTGCGGCGTGCCCTTCTGCCACACCGGATGTCCGCTGAACAACCTGATCCCGGACTGGAACGACCTGGTGTACAACGGGCGCTGGGCGAGCGCGATCCGGCGGCTGCACGCGACCAACAACTTCCCGGAGTTCACCGGGCGCATCTGTCCGGCGCCCTGCGAGACGGCGTGCGTGCTGGCCATCACGGAACCTGCTGTCTCCATAAAGCAGATCGAGCGCGGCATTGTGGACCACGCGTGGGATGAGGGATGGATCCAACCCGAGCCGCCCGAACAGAATACCGGACGCAGCGTTGCGGTGGTGGGAAGCGGCCCGGCAGGACTGGCCGCGGCGCAGCAGTTGCGCAGGGCGGGCCACTCGGTGACGGTGTACGAGAAGAGCGACCGCATCGGCGGGCTGATGCGCTATGGGATTCCCAACTTCAAGTTGGAGAAGCACCTGCTCGACCGCCGCATCGAGCAGATGCGCGCGGAGGGGGTGACGTTTGTGCCCAACGCGCATGTGGGGGTAAATGTCGATGTGCAGACGCTGCGCGATGAGTACGACGTAATCCTGCTGGCGGGCGGAAGCGAGCGTCCGCGCGACCTGGCGATTCCGGGCCGCGAGTTGAAGGGCATCCATTTTGCGATGGAATTTCTGCCGCAGCAGAACCGCCGCTGCGAGGGCGACGTGCTGGATGCCGCGCTGGACATCCTCGCCACGGGCAAGCGCGTGGTGATCCTGGGCGGCGGCGACACGGGTGCGGACTGCCTGGGAACCAGCCTGCGACAGCACGCCAGGAGCGTTCATCAGTTTGAGATCATGCCCAAGCCGCCGGAGACGCGCGCGGAGTCCACCCCGTGGCCCATGTGGCCCTTGCAGTTGCGCACCGAGAGCAGCCACGAAGAGGGCGGAATCCGCGACTGGGGCATCAACAGCGTAAAGTTCACCGGCAACGCCGGGGGCCGCGTCACGCATCTGCATGCGGTGCGCGTTGGTCCGCCGCCCAGCTTTGCGGCGGTTGCGGGATCGGAGTTCACCATCGAGGCCGATCTCGTCCTGCTGGCTCTTGGTTTTCTCAGCCCGGTGCACAATGGGATGATCGAGCAGTTGGGCGTGAAGCTGGACGGTCGCGGCAACGTGGCCACGGACGAGAACTACGCCACCTCGGTCGACGGCGTCTTCGCCGCGGGCGACATGCGGCGCGGTCAGTCCCTGGTGGTGTGGGCGATCGCGGAGGGACGCAAGGCCGCCGCCGCCATCGACCGCTTCCTGGCCGCAAAGCCCGAATCGCTGACTCTGGGGCAAAGCGTGCTGGTGTAAATACTCCGGGCGTCTTACCTGCCTTCGTTCACGGCCACGCGCACAATCGCGTGGCCGTATCGTTTTGGGGAAAGAGGAAATGTTGCGCGGTACATGTTGCGGTGCGGTTGCGTATCATGTTGGGCGGAAGACAATGCAGGCGGAAGGGGACCTGGCGGAGGCAGCAAGATGCGGACGAAGCAGAGAATGCAGGTTGCGGGAGTGGCGGCGGCAGGACTTGCGGTGGCGCTGCTGGCGGGCTGTCGCGTGGAGTCGGACAAACACGGAGACAGCGACGACGTGAAGATTGCAACGCCCTTTGGCGGGATGCAGGTGAAGACCAACGATGCGGTAGTGGTGGAGGGGATCGGGCTGCCGACGTATCCCGGGGCGCAATTGGTGAAGAAGGACAAGGACGACGCCTCGGCGGACGTGAACATGAGCTTCGGCAGCTTCCAATTGCGGGTGAAGGCGGTCAGTTACCGGACCGGCGACTCGCCGGAGAAGGTGGAGTCGTTCTATCGTGCGGGGCTGAAGCGGTTTGGCGACGTGATCGCGTGCCGCGACAACCGCGTTGTGGGCACGCCGGCGAGGACGCAGGAGGGGCTGACCTGCGATAACAACAGTGGGAACCATTACTCGGTGGACGACAAGCCAGAGAAGGGCGCGCTGGAACTGAAGGCGGGGTCGCAGCAGCACCAGCACATTGTGGAGATCGACGCAGAAGGCGGAGGGACGAAGATTGGGCTGGTGGCACTGGATCTGCCGGGCAACGCGACATCGCAGAGCGGGCACGAACAGAACCGGCAGTAGGGGGCGCATCGAACCCCTCCGGTTGACAGCAGCCCCATCCTCTCCTTGAAAATTATTTGGTTTGGAACCCCTCAAAAACCCCAGCAAATTCGCATGTCAAGGCCCTCTACGCCAAAAAAGTCCCCTAACCGGCACCTCATCAACCACTTACATCCGAAAAATAGTTGGCATAGTAGTTTTCCTCCAACGCGTATAATTAAATCAGTAAGCATAACCAAACAGACCCGGCCAACCGCCGGGTCTTCGCTTTTAACTGTTCCCTGTCTCAACCAAGTCCAGACTTAGTCCAGACTAAGTCCAGACCTGTTCCAGACTTAGTCCAGACTTAACATGCC
>Ga0187847_10003688_pt1 | contig 11547 bp, 8 predicted proteins | sample June2016WEW_4_10_FD_132458 | JGI IMG/M metagenome (GOLD analysis project Ga0187847, IMG submission 132458) | Peatland microbial communities from SPRUCE experiment site at the Marcell Experimental Forest, Minnesota, USA - June2016WEW_4_10 | ecosystem: Environmental > Terrestrial > Soil > Wetlands...
GACTGCAGGGGGCCGGAGTCGGCCACGAGCACGCGTATGACCTTGGCTTTCGCGGGCAAAGATACAGTGGGCGGCGGATTGGCGGGGCGTTTCGGTTTCACGTCAGTATCATGCTCCGGAAGGCGGGGGACCGGATGTAGGCGCGATCACATCCGTTTCGTGATGAATCGGCGCGGCCCGTCTACTTTCGGAGAGCTACTCTCCTACACTCGGAGACGCGGCGTTTGTGCGCTCCTGTTTTGAAACGCCTCGTGAAACCCCGGCGTGGTTGCCCGGTTTGGAGAATTCATCACTCTTTGGATGGTTAAATCCCGCCCTGTACCGCAGTAGACAGCACTTTCCAAGTCTTGTTGTCCTTGCGCTTCGAAGATATTTTCGGTCCAACAGCTCAATCGCCCGAGCTGATGTTTCACCGTCTGAGCGACGGTGAAGGTACGGAGATGAATGTCCTGCTAAAGCACGTCGTCTTGATGACTGCCGGCCTGCTCAGCTTGCAGTTAGCCGTGGTCACGTCCGCGCAGGAGAGTGTTTCGTCGCCTGTCCCGGCCCCTGGATCCTCTGCTCCGCTATCCGGCACGCCCGTGGCGGCGGAGAGCTCGCAGGGCCAGGGCGGGGCCGGGCCGGAAAGCTCCTTGCGCGGTGCGATCACACAGCCCGGTAGAGCGGGTGGCATGGGAGATCCTGTAGTCGGAGGGAATCGCCACCCCCTTTACCGGCTCACAAAGTCCGATATCGTTGACCTTAATTTCACATTCTCGCCTGACTTCAACCAAAGCCTGGTCGTGCAGCCCGATGGCTTTGTGGCCCTCAGGGGTGCGGGGACAATTTTGGCCGAGGGTCTTACGCTGCCTCAGTTCCATGAGGAAGTCTGCAGCGCATACCGGGGATTTCTGTATCAGCCCGAGGTCACCGTCACCCTGAAGGATTTCGACAAGCCGTACTTTCTCGCCTCGGGTGAAGTGGCCAAGCCGGGGAAGTACGAACTTCGCGGAGATTTGACCGTGAACGAGGCCGTGGCCATTGCCGGCGGTTTTACGCAGCAGGCGCGCCACTCCGAGGTCGTGCTGTTTCGAAGGGTTTCGGTGGATGTCGCCGAGACCCACGTGCTCGACCTGAAAAAAATGCTGGATTCCCGCAATCTTCGGGAAGACATGCATTTGCAGCCTGGCGATTTTATTTTTGTGCCGCAAAGCCGCGTATCGAAGATCCGCAAATTTGTTCCGACCAACTCCATGAGCTGGTATATGAACCCCTTGCAGTATTGAGAGGAGGCGCAAGCGTCCACGATTTGCAGAATCCACGCCGATTAACAGCCCATCGTGATTGTTTGCCCTGAGCCATGACCTCCGCATTGACGGGAAAATCCTCTACTGCGCATACCCTGACGCCCCGCGACCTGGCGGCGACTCTATTCCGGCGTCCGCGGCTGATGCTTATTTCCTTTGGCTTGGTTTTGCTGGCGGCGATGCTGTTTGTAGTCTTCTCCGCGCGCTACGAATCACACTTCAAAGTTCTGATCCGTCGGGGCCGTTTTGACCCGGTTGCCTCCCCACAAGCCAGCAGCGGAATGGACTTTACCCGGCCCGAAATCACCGAGGAAGAATTGAATTCCGAGGTCGAACTTCTACGCGACGAGGATCTGCTCAAGCAAGTAGTGATCACGGCCGGCCTGGTTCCCGCCGATACCCCCGACTCCAAGCGAGCCTCGGAGGTAGAACATACGGCTCGCAAACTGGGGCGCCGGTTGGACGTGGAGGCGGTGAAGAAGTCGAACCTTATTCAGGTGAGCTACAAGGATACGGACCCGGACCGGGGGGCGCGCATTTTGGCGGCGCTTTCAACCGCGTACATGAACAAGCATACGAACCTGCAACGCCCCTCGGGAGAAATCCAATTTTTCGATCAGCAAACTGCCGACAGTGAAGAGCGCCTGCATCGCTCCGAAGCGGAACTCGTAAATTTCACCCGCACCAGGGGCGTGATCTCTGCCGCGACGGAACGCGATATCGCGCTGCAAAAGTTGGGGGAGGCGGACGCTTCCTATCGCCAGATCGACCAGGAACGCGTCGAAGCCGAGCGGACGATCCAATCGCTTGACCAGCAATTGAAATCATTTCCATCGCGCTCGGTCACATTAAAACGATGGGCGGACAATCCGGAGCTCCTCGAAAAACTGAAGACCCACTTGCTGGAACTTCAACTGAAGCGCACCGAGTTGCTCACGCGCTTCGAGCCCTCCTACCGGCTCGTGCAGGAAATCGATCAGGAGATCGAACAGGCGAAAACGTCGATCGCTGCCGAAGCTCTGGCTCCGGTGCGGGACGAAACCACCGACAAGGATCCAAACTTCGAGTGGGCCCGGTTGGAGTTGGAGAAAACCCAGGTGCAGCTGGACGGACTACGAGCACGGCAAGCCGCTGCCCTGTCTCAAGTCTCGGCGTTGCGCTCGATTGCGCAGCAGATGCAGTCCAGCTTAATCGATCAGCAAGACCTGATTCGGACTGCCAAAGCGGACGAGGACTCCTATTTGTTGTATCAGCGCAAGCGCGAGGAGGCGCGAATCGGGGACGCGCTCGACCGGCAGCGGATTCTCAACGTGACGATTGTCGAATCCCCGACGGCAGCCGCTTTGCCCGATCATTCATTCGTACTTTACTTTCTTTTCGCCTTCGGGCTCTCCCTTGCGTTCAGTTTGGGGGCTGCCTTTGCCGCTGAACATTTTGACGCAACAATCCGGACGCCCTACGAAGCACACCAGTTGCTGGAAATGCCAGTGCTGGCTTGGCTCCCGGCCCCGCCGCCGGAGGTAGTGCCCGCTCACAGTTCCCGTTCGCGCGGTTCCCGGGCGGTATTCCAGTGAGCACTCTAGTCCAGCTTCTTAGTGAAGTGCGAGCCGTGGATGATAGGGCCATCCCAATCCGCCCGGAGATTTGCCCGGAGGTCAAAGATTTCCCGGCGGTTTCCATCCGCGACGAACAGATCCATGCGCTGGTACAACAGCTTTTCCTGCGGCATGAAGCCCGGATGGTGCGAAACGTCGGATTTGCTTCCACTGAAGAGTCGCTGCTGGTGGGACCATTATGCCTCGATGTTGGCGTGGCTCTGGCTAGGGAGGGGAAGTATGACGTTGGCCTGATTGACGCCGGGTTCGACGCAATCACACTACAGCAGCAATTGAATGTTGCCGCGCCTTCCCATCCCAAAGTCACGTGGCCGGTGGCGCAGCGTCTCGAACTGGTTCCAAGGCAAAGCTGGTGGCCGGAAGCCGGTGTCGAGCCCGTAACAGACCAGAACCTGGAGCGGCTCCGCGAAATCATGGCCGGCTTCGATTTTTCCATTGTCTGCTGCGCGCCGGTCTGCTGGATCACGGCAAGAATCAGCCACCATTGCGATGGCCTGGTGCTTGTGCTCACAGCCAACAAGACCCGCCGGCTCGTCGCTGCTCAAATCGTGGAGCGCCTGGGCAAGGTGGGCGTGTCTCTCCTCGGAACTATCCTCGCGGATCGCAGGTTCCCGGTTCCGCAAGGCCTATATCGGAGCTTGTGAATCCCATGGGCGAATTAACGACACACGATCTCTGGGGATCTGGAACGTGCGATTCCCCCTCCCCGTATGCGCGCATGATTCCGGGGATGTCCTCCGCGCCATCGCAGCGTTATGCACGAAAGACGGCGGAGCCGGCGGCCGAGTGCGTCCCCATCCGTCAAAAGCCCCGGGCCAGTATCCACTCAGCGAAAATGACGCGGCTTCTTCTGCCGCATCCGATCGCCGATCCATTCACGCTTTATCAGTTGGTAGTCGCCGATTGGATTGTTCTTGCAGCCGGCCTGACGTTGCAAGCCCTGATTCTCCCTGCCTGGAGCCTGCCTCATTTCGATTTGCCGCTGCTTGCGACTTTGGTAACGCTGTTCGGGTTCACCGAAGGAATTTACCGGCGACACCCCGACCCGTTTCCACGGGACATCCTGCCTGGACTGTTGCGATCGGTTTTGTTTGCGGTAACCCTGGTTTTCCTGACTAACCCGGGCGCAATTCATCTCCCTGCCGTGCCCATGACTTTCGTCGGCGGCTTGAGCGCGCTGCTGTTGTTTCGCCAGTTGCGTCGCTTTGTCTGGGCCAGGTGGAATCATGACACCGGATGCCGGAACGTCCTTATCGTGGGCGGCGGACCGGTCGCCCGCTCACTCGCCCGCGCACTGCGCCGTGACCCGCTCCGGCGGGCTCTCGTCCGTGGATTTATTGACGACGATTTACCGCTATCTCCCAGCGTGCTTGGGCGAATTGGGGACCTGGACTGGCTCGCCCGCTCGGAGTTCATCGATGAGGTCATCCTCGCTCTTCCAGGCGAGCGTAAGCGGATGCGCGAAGCGGCCGAAGCTGCGCTTCGAAACCACCTTGACATTCGGGCCGTTCCCGATCTGCCGCCCGGACCATGGCCCGATGCTGGCGTCGACTACATCGGAGAAGTCCCGATTGTGAGGCTTCACTGCGAGCCTGTCCCCAGCGCGGCGCTCTTCTTGAAGCGACTGGTCGATGTCGTGGGTAGCGGTCTCGGTCTCCTGTTGACGGGGCCAATCATGGCGCTGATTGCGTTGCTGATCCGCCTGGATTCGCCGGGGCCGGTCTTCTACACAGCGGAACGCGCGGGAGCGAAGGGGCGCCGGTTCCGGTGCTACAAATTTCGGTCCATGGTCACGAATGCTGACCACCTCAAGGATGACCTGCGCGCCCGGAACCAGAGGGAGGGACCGATTTTCAAAATCGTCGGTGATCCCAGAATTACCCGCATCGGACGCTTCCTCCGGCGCTACAGTCTCGACGAACTGCCGCAGCTGTGGAACGTGCTGCGCGGGGAGATGAGTCTGGTCGGGCCCCGGCCGCATCCGGTCGACGAGGTCAACCATTATGAACTTCACCATTACCGGCGCCTGGACGTGAAACCCGGCATCACGGGCCTCTGGCAGATTACGGCGCGCCATTCTCCGTCGTTCGATCTCAACATGCACCTGGATCTGACCTACATCGAGAACTGGAGTTTGCGCCTTGACCTGCGCATCCTACTCAGCACGGCACGGGTACTGTTCGTCGCGGAAGGGGCATGAGCCGCTCATGAGCAGCCACGCCACAACCTGGGCGAGCGATAATAACTTGGTCTGGCAAGCAGCCGGTTGGCTACTTCGGCCTCTGCACCTGGCGCTGGCCTATCCTTCGATCCTCTACCTGATGGCGATGTCGGTGTTCCTGTTCCGGCCGCCCGATCTTTTTTCTTATTACGCGGATCGCATCGCATTCGGCGTCCTGGTTTTCTTCGTAGCTCTTAGCAAAATGGCCTTGCGGGAGAAGCTCCCGTTCTTTGCAGGACTCGGCGTTCCCATGCTCGGCCTCACCGGTCTCGCGGTGTTGCGGGCACTGCGCGAGCCTTTCGATCCGCAGGTCTGGAGCATTATCGCCAGCAAATTCATCGTGCCGTTCGCTCTGTTCCATATTTCCGTGCTTGTTTTTCGAGGGGCGGCCCAACGGCATCATTTCCGGATGTTCATCGTTCTCGCGCTCGCTTACCTCGTATTCACGGCGATTGCGTTCCTGGTCGATGCTCGCTGGCTCATTTTTCCGCGCTTCATCCTTGACCCCAGTCTTGGCTTTCATCCCGACCGTGCGCGCGGTCCTTTTCTTCAGGCGGTTGCGAATGGGGTTTCGCTAAATCTCCTGGGCATACTTGCGTTCGTATTTTCACCGAAGAGCAAGTTTGTCTGGTTTCTATGGCTGGCGTTGCCGCTGGCGGTACTGGCAACGATGACGCGCGCGGTATGGATCTCATTCGCGTTCTCCACGCTGGTTCTCGGATATCGCTTCATCGATCGACGGCTGCAGGCGGTATGCGTCCTGCTGGTAGTGGCCGGTCTACTGGGCGGGTTGGCGATCGGGTTCAGCGACCACTCGCTCAAGAACGCTCTTTGGGATCGGACCGAAGAGCGTGGCCCGGTAGAGGCACGCGTGGCCGTATATCACGCGGGCTGGTCGATGTTTCAGGAGCGGCCCCTGGCGGGTTGGCCCGCCGGGCACATGTATGCCGAGTTGGGCCGTCGCATGGAGGGTTATCACCTGCGCATTTTCTATGTGCACAATACTTACCTCGCCCTATTGGTTGAGTTCGGGGTGCCGGGATTGGCCCTCTACGGAATCCTCTTCTTCAATCTGTTCCGTCTCTCCGGTCGCGCCCCACCTGGGGAATCAGGCTCCATGGCAGCATTGCGCACTGTCTGGCCGGTCTTGCTGTGCGTCTATCTGTTCAACGCTTTCTTCGTCGACATGGCATACCAGTTCGTGATCGGACTCCTGTTCACCGCTGCGGGTATGCTCTGTGGCTCCGAGGAGTGCTCTGTATGACTACCGTTGCCTACATTGCCAACGAGTTCCCTTCGCCGGTGGAGCCTTACGTAATGGATGAGATCGCGGAGCTTCGCCGCCGCGGGGTAAATGTCGTGTGCTGCAGCGGGAAGCGGGTTGCGCCGAATGGCCTCAGCCTGGCCGAGCGCGCTTACTGGAAGGAGACTCGCTATTTTCAACCGCTCACGGATGATGCGCTCATGCGGGCCGCGGGACGGCTCGCTTCGGACCGGCGCAACTTGTGGCGAATTTTGCGGCCCCTGCTGCTCGACGGCGGAGGTTCGCCTGGTCTGAGAATTCGCGCGCTGGGTCACACGCTGATGGGCTCTGCAATGGCGGAGGAACTGGCTCCGCTGAATGTGCAACACATTCACGCTCATCACGGATACTTCGCTTCGTGGATGGCGCTGGTCGCTTCTCGTCTGCTCGGAATCGGCTTCAGTTTCACCTTGCACGGCTCCGATCTGCTGCACCGGGCCGATCTTCTCACCACGAAACTGGACGCGTGCAGCTTTTGCGCGACCATCTCGGATTTCAATCGTAATTACATTCTCCGCAAATACCCCACCGTTCCGGCGACGAAAATTATTGTTCAGCGCCTCGGGGTCGATCGTGTCCTTTCATGGCCCACCGACGCGTCCCCAAATGCAACCGATCATCGCCCATTCTGTCTGCTCGCTGTCGGGCGTTTGCACCGGGTAAAGGACTATGACTTTCTCATTCGAGCCTGTTCTGCGCTCCGCGAACAGGGACTCGACTTTCTCTGCTGGATCGTGGGCGAGGGGCCGGAGCGGAGCGCTCTGGAACGACAGGTCCGGAAGTTGGGGCTGAGAGGGCACGTTCACCTGTCCGGACACGTGCCCCGCGCCGACCTCGCCGCCTATTACCGCTATGCCGATCTGGTGGCGATTACCAGCAAAAGCGAGGGGATTCCCGTTGTTCTGATGGAAGCGATGTCGCAACAGAAGCTGGTGCTGGCTCCGGATATTACGGGCATTCCCGAACTTGTCGAGCACCAGCAGACCGGCTTTCTTTATCAACGCGGCTCGCTACCCAGTTTCATCAATGCGGTGAATTGGATTTACGCCAATCAATCGTCTCTTTCGGGAATTCGCCGGGCGGCGGCGGCCAAGGTTGCAACTTCCTACAACCGTCCCCGAAATCTGTTGGCTTTCGCGGAACAATTCCTATCCCGGATTTCCCCCTCAGGCGGAGAACATGCGCATTCTTTATTGCAACAAGTATGACTACCCGTTTAGCGGGACGGAATCTTACCTTTTCGATCTCATTCGCCGCATGGATGAACGCGGTCATGAAACCGCGCTCTTCAGCATGGACCACGGCTCCTTTTCCGCTTTCAAGGGCCGTAGCTATCTTATTCCTTACAGGAACTTCAAGGATCCAAGTGCCAGCCTAATCCGCAAGGTGCAAATGGCCGCGCATGCTCTTTATTCGCCGTCGGCCCGGCGCGCCATGCGCGATTGCGTGGCCGATTTCTCACCCGATCTGGCCCACATCCGGGGGATCTATCATCATCTATCGCCGTCGATCCTCTGGGAGCTCAAGCGGCAGAACATTCCCGTCCTCTATCACCTGAACGATTTCAAGCTTCTGTGCCCCACCTACAATCTCGTGTCCCACGGGCACCCGTGCGACTCCTGCCGAGGAGGCGCGTTCTACCACGCCGTTACAGAAGGCTGCTATCCGGGGCCGCGCACCAGCGCCATGGTTCTCGCGGCGGAAGGCTATCTCCACAAATGGTTGCGAACCTACACGCGTTGTGTCGATCTGTTTCTTGCCCCCAGCGAATTCGTGCGCAGTGAACTGGTCGCCCATGGGCTTCCAGCCGATCGCATCGAAGTGCTCCCGCACTTTCAGGCCTTGCCCGACGACGATCGGCTCGCCCCCGGAAAATACGGCAACGATGAAGGTTATCTGCTCTACTTCGGCCGCCTTTCACCAGAAAAAGGAGTCGACGAACTGCTGCACGCCCTGGTTCGATTGCCGCACATTCCAGTGATCATTGCGGGTGAGGGGCCGGAACGCCCGCGACTGGAGGCGCTGGCGCGTGAATTGAACCTGGATCGAGTGCTCTTTGCCGGCATGGTCCGGGGCGAAAAGCTGAAGGAGCTCATCGCCGGTTGCAGCTTTTCTTTGTTTCCGTCTCATGCCTATGAGACCCTGGGAAAATCCATCCTCGAATCCTACGCATACGGGCGGCCTGTAATCGCGACCGATCTGGGATCGCGTCGCGAGGTCGTCGAACCCGGCGTCACCGGCCTTCTTTACCCACCGGGCGACCGCGACCAACTGGCTCGGGCCATCGGCTTTCTCTTTGACCATCCGGATGTGGTCGCGAGAATGGGCTCCGCTGCCCGGGCCCGCGTGCAGTCAAAGCATGATCCTGAACAACACCTCGGGAAGCTGCTCGATATTTATTCTCGGTTGTCCAACTCAAGAAAGGTTGTTTCTCTGCCGGCTGTAACCCAGATTCCGCGCGCGCGCCAGAGTGTACGGGTTGCTTTCATTGGAGGCCGCGGCCTGGTTTCCAAATACAGCGGCGTCGAATCCTATTACGAGCACGCGGGCCATGAACTGGCGCGACTCGGCCATGAGGTCACCGTTTATTGCCGTACCTACTTCACGCCTCCGACGAACACGCACGACGGAATGCGCGTGCGCCGGTTGCCGACCATCCGTTCGAAACATCTGGAAACCTTCATACACAGCCTGTTGAGCACGCTGCACGCCATGGCTTCGAACTCCGACATCGTGCACTATCATTGCCTCGGCCCCGCGCTCTTTTCGTTTCTTCCCCGGCTGGTCGGGAAAAAGACGGTCGTAACCGTTCAGGGGCTCGATTGGCAGCGCTCCAAATGGGGGCCATGCGCCGCGCGAATCCTGCGCTGGGGAGAAACGGCCGCCGTCACGATGCCCGACGCCACCATGGTAGTTTCGCAAACCTTGCGGCAGCATTTCCGCGACCACCATGGGCGCGAGACGATCTACGTCCCCAATGGAGCTGCGATCGCGCCGCCACGAGTTCCTCCGCAACCGCTCCAGTGGGATCTTCTTCGCGACAACTACGTCCTATTCCTGGGCAGATTTTCGCCCGAGAAGAATTGTCACCTGCTCATCGACGCCTTCGAGAAGGTCGAGACCGATATGAAGCTCGTGCTCGCTGGAGGTTCCAGCCATTCCGATTACTATGTGGAAACGTTGCGGCGCCACGAATCGGACCGCATCCGATTTCTCCCATGGGTATCGGGAAGCAGTCTCGAAGACCTGCTCTCCAATGCCGCTCTGTTCGTGCTTCCTTCCGAGCTGGAGGGACTGTCGCTGGCTCTGCTGGATGCGATGGCGGCCGGTGTTTGCGTGCTGACGAGCGATATCCCCGAGAATAAGGAACTGGTGGAAGGCGCGGGATTCACCTTCGAGCGCGGCAACTCGGCGGATCTCCAACGCATGCTCGATGTTCTTGTCCACAATCCCGAAATGCGCCGACAGGCGGCCGACCGGCAACGCCTGCGTGTACGGGGCGAATATCAATGGGCCGAGGTTGCCCGCTCGATTGAAGCGACCTATCTCCGCGTTCTAGGTTGGCCTGCCAGGAAAGGGGCAAGCGGGGATGGCAGGGAGATAACTCCAGTAGTGGCGTAAGGCAATTCACCGCCGAGACGCCGAGAGCGCAGAGAAAACCGATAAGAACCTTCGTTCTTGATTTTAGCCTGAGGTTTTTCCCTGCGAACTCGGCGTCTCGGCGGTGAAGTCCGGTTTTTAATTTAACGCCGGCGGCGCCTGGATTGATTAGAATCGAAGCGCCGCCTCGAAATCGAATCCGACAACGAAAACGGATGCGGCAAACTCCGGCATGGAAGATCTCATCCTCGTCACCGGCGGCGCCGGATTCATTGGTTCGAACTTCATCCTGCAGTGGATCGCCTCGGAACCCGCCCGCGTTCTCAATTTCGACAAACTGACGTACGCCGGCAATCTTCTCAATCTGCAGCCCGTTGAAGCGCACCCGCGCTACTGTTTCGAGCGCGGAGACATTCTCGATCGCGACCTGCTCCGAAACCTGTTGGCCCGCGAGCGACCGCGCGCCATTGTTCATTTTGCCGCCGAGAGTCATGTGGACCGTTCGATTCATGGGCCGGACGATTTCGTCCGCACAAACGTAAACGGCACGTTCAGCCTGCTGGAAGAGGCGCGCGCCTACTGGTCCGCGCTCCCGGAACCCGATCGCGCATCGTTTCGGTTTCTGCATGTTTCTACCGACGAGGTTTATGGATCGCTGGGGCCGGGCGATCCGGCCTTCAGCGAAGCCACGCCTTATGCTCCCAACAGCCCGTACTCGGCGTCCAAGGCGGCTTCCGATCATCTTGTCCGCGCCTATCACCATACCTATGGATTGCCGTTGCTGACCACCAATTGCTCGAACAACTACGGCCCGCTTCAGTTTCCGGAAAAACTGATTCCGCTCATGATCCTGAATGCGTGCCAGGGCAAGCCCCTACCCGTGTACGGGGACGGCAAGAATGTGCGCGACTGGCTCTACGTCGAGGACCATTGCCGGGCCATTCGCGCCGTGCTCACGCGCGGCAGCGTGGGCGAAACCTACAACATCGGCGGCCGCAGCGAGAAAAAGAATCTTGAAATCGTGAAGACGATTTGCCGACTGCTCGACGAGTTGCGACCGGATGACCCCTCCGTGCCGCACGACCAACTTATAACCTTCGTCAAGGATCGTCCCGGACACGACCGCCGCTATGCAATGGATACGCGCAAAATTGAGCGCGAACTCGGCTGGCATCTGCAGGAAACTTTTGATACCGGGCTGCAAAAAACCGTTCGCTGGTATCTTGATCATGAAGACTGGGTGCGCGGCGTGACCAGCGGCAGCTATCGTGAATGGATGGCGAAGCACTACGCGACGGAGCGCTGAGCCGAAACTCGAAATGAACACGTCAACCAATCCGGGTTACAAAGGCATCATTCTCGCGGGAGGCTCGGGCACGCGCCTCTATCCGGTCACGCACGCGGTTGCCAAGAGCCTGTTGCCGGTATATGACAAGCCGATGGTTTATTACCCGCTTTGTACGCTGATGCTGGCGGGCATCCGCGAAATTCTGCTGATTTCTACGCCCGACGACCTGCCGC
>Ga0187847_10003689_pt1 | contig 11547 bp, 12 predicted proteins | sample June2016WEW_4_10_FD_132458 | JGI IMG/M metagenome (GOLD analysis project Ga0187847, IMG submission 132458) | Peatland microbial communities from SPRUCE experiment site at the Marcell Experimental Forest, Minnesota, USA - June2016WEW_4_10 | ecosystem: Environmental > Terrestrial > Soil >...
AATTTGGCATGGCTGCGCTCAAAACGTCGACAACGTGGCTTTCCTCGCTCTCGGTAGCGGCGTTGGACTCGGACTCTATGTCAACGGCCGGCTGGTTCGCGGCGAAAACGGTGCCGCCGGTGAGATCGGCTATCTGCCGATCGGTGGCGATCCGCTGCAAGCCGAGTCCCGCTTGCAGGGCTGCCTCGAGTACCAGGTTGGCGCAACTGGCGTCGTGCGACGATACCGGGAGGCCGGCGGCTCCGACGTTGACTCGGAGAGACAAGTCTTTGAGCGATCGCAGGCGGGCGATTCGATTGCCGCGTATGTGGTCGACGAGACCGCGCGGCTGACGGCTCTTGCGGCTGCGGCGGTCATCGCAACGGTGGATCCGCATCTACTCGTGCTCGGCGGCTCGGTCGGAGCACGTCCGGATTTTGCGGACAAGGTCGCGCGCGTGCTGTTGCAGCTCTCGGCACGGCCGGTGGAGATTCGCACCAGTACACTCGGTAGGCGAGCAGGCGTCGTGGGCGCCTTGTCGGTCGCATTGCGCCGACTCCACGATGAATTCTTCGGGGTCGCGGAGCTCGCGGCGGCCCTTCCTCTTCCGCCGCCCGCCCATCGTAGCGCGCATCGATGACGCGCGAGACCGCTTATTGTTTTGCGGCGGACCTCGGCGGCACCAAGCTCGCCGCAGCGATTGCGGATGCGCGTGGCAGTATCGTAGCGGAATTGACCGAGCCCACCGACCGGCGCGGCGCAGCTTACGTGGCCGAACAGATCGCCGCCTGCGCCGACAAGCTCGCGAAAGCCGTCGGGATCGATGTCACGCAAGCCCGTCATGTCATGGTGGGAATCCCCGGAGCGATCGATCCGCGCACAGGCCGTGTTTCCCTGACTCCAAACATCGCAGGCTTGGAGGACTTCGATGTCCTCGGCTTTCTGCGCGAGCGCTTCGGACAGGATGTTGCGATCGAGAACGACGTGAATCTCGCGATGCTGGGCGAGCATGCGCTCGGGTGTGCCAGTCACTGCCACAACGCGGCGTTCTTGGCGCTGGGAACAGGCGCAGGACTCGGGCTGCTCATCGATGACAAGCTGTTTCGGGGGGCGCGTGGCTCGGCGGGGGAAATCGCGGACCTGCCAATCGGGCTCGATCCGATGTCGCAGATCCCATCAGCCGGCGGTACCTTCGAGCTCGAGGTAAGCTCACTCGCCATCGTGGATCGATACCGACGCCAGGGAGGAACCGCCGCCGCCACGGTGCGCGACATTTTCGGGCTCCTCGAGCAAGGAGACGCAGTGGCGGCGTCGGTCCTCGACACGACGGCGCGCTGGGTGGCCCTCGCAGTCGTCACACTGCAATCGCTGCTCGATCTGGAGCTCATTGTGTTCGGGGGAAGCATCGGCGTTCGTCCCGAGCTGTATGAGCGGGTCCAGCGGGCCCTTCCGACTCTCTTCGCACGACCCATTACCATTGCACCGAGCCGGCTTGGCGATCGCGCCGGGCTCATCGGCGCCGCGTGGGCCGCAGGGCGGGCCTTGCGTCAGAACCCCGAGCTCGCGTCGTGAGCGCTGGATCTTCAGTGTCGAATCGGGCGGGGTTCTCAACACCAGCGTACCCGTAACACTGGCGCGCCTAAGAATTGGTGCGAGGCCTCATTTCGAGCTCGGCATGCGGTTCGCGTCGCTACGCACATCGGCGCCGCCGGCACGCGATCACTTGATCTTGGTTACCAGAATTCTCTGGAAAGTGAAACCGTACTCCTCCAGCAATTGATTTCCCGATGGCTGCTCCTCGCTGGGCCCGCCCTTGCCGGTATCGGGTGGCCCGACGGTCTCGATGACGACCTCATCGAATACCTCGGACTTCCAGTGCGCGCCGTTTGGGCCTGCGGACTTCAGATCAAGGGGAATTTTGGAGTACATTTCGAACGAGTGCACTTCTGTCCATTTCTGGCTTCTCGCGGCATTGATGCTCTCACCCTTGAGCTGCCCTTGCGCCTTGCCTTTGAATGAGACGTATCGATGAAAACACATTCTCGATCACCCCTAGGGTCAGCTTCGGTGAGGTTTATTCGGCGGCTATAACATGATATTTGGAGAGCGATCCAATCCGGTTGCTATTCAGCCTGGGGAACGCCATTGGAGAGTCGCCCGCAGCTGCGCATGCCAGCGTTTGAACTCATGCAGCAATTCACGGCGGGAAACTCGACCGCACACATCCCGGACAACGTGCACGAGGAGAACGAAAAGACCTGATATGGGAGGCGAATGGGCTCTTGGTCGTTTTCGACCTCGCTGACCGCAGCCCGAGCTACGTGAATCCAAAGCGCTGCGACCGTGCAGGCAATCAATGCAATCAAGCGACTCATTTGCCTAACTCCTGAAGTGCGGTTGAGGAAGCTCAATTCGAGTGCATCCATTCCGCCACATTGGCGAGCGAACGCCTCCACAATTGGAGAATGCGTATTCGGCGGGTGAATCGCCTCAACATTCGAAACTCGCAATGACGAGATTTTTGTAAATTTTGACAAGCGCAATTGGTTGATTCTTAACCACTATGCTCGCGGGACGTGCGCTGCAAAAACACCCAAAAGCACAACAAAACACTACCGGGTCCCGCAAGACTCCTGCGGCCTATTAGGCTTCGTCTACACGCAATACGTCAGCAAACCCATTTGCGTCGCGATCAATTAAACCTCGATCGGCATGCGCGACTCCATTGCACGAACCAGCGCATCCCGCAGCCGCTGGATCTCGATCGGCTTTGTGAGGTAGTCAGTCATACCGGCGGCGAGACAGAGATCGCGATCGCCAGCCAATGCATTGGCCGTCATCGCAATGATCGGAACCAGCGCATTGACGCTGCCCGATCCCCGCGCACGGATCGCACGCGCTGCCGCGTACCCGTCCATTTCGGGCATCTGACAGTCCATCAATACGGCGTCAACCGTTTCCGCCGTCAGCAAATCAACAGCCTCACGCCCGTTGTTTGCGACCAGAACACGGATCCCCATTTTCTCCATGAGGCGCACCGCGAGTTTTTGATTCACCGCATTGTCCTCGGCCAACAGCACGGTTCGGCCACGCAGGGAGGGCGTCTGTAGCTCGATAGGCGATCGAGGCGAGATGCCGACGCTTAGCAATTCTTCCAGTACTCGCCGCAGTGCGTGGCGCTTGACCGGTTTCGGCAACGAGCGATCGAATATTCTCGGGCCGCCACGATCAAACCGCCCGGCCAGCGACGTCAGTAGCACCTGGCGCAGAGACCCGCTAGCGCTCATGCGACCCAATTCCGCGCCGAGCCACGATCCGTCGTGATCCGGCAACTGCTGATCGACAATGGTGATTTGGGGCGCCATACGCGATGCAGCGGCCTCCCGCCAACACACGATGGCCGCCTCCGCCGAAGTCGCCGTCTGGACGTCGAGGCCGAGACTTTCGAGTTGCGCTCGGAGAATCCGCAGATTCACCGGGTTGCTCTCGACGAGCAGTGCGCGCGTTCGGCCCGGAATTGCGGCACGACGGGCGAGGCTCGGATGCTCCGACTCAAGCATGATGATGTCAAAATGTATTGTTGTTCCTTCGCCGGGCTGACTGTCGATCCAGATCCGTCCGGACATGGCTTCGACCAGGCGCTTGCAAATGGATAGACCCAGCCCAGTTCCGCCATGCTGTCGTGTGGTCGATGAATCGGCCTGTGTGAACGGTGAAAACAATTTCGCGACCGTCTCACGAGTCATCCCGACGCCGGAATCCTGAATCGCACAACGCAGTCCGCGGTGTCCTGCCGGTGCCGGTACGGGTGCGACGGAGACCAGAATCTCACCACGCTCGGTAAACTTGACCGCATTGCTGAGCAAATTCAGGAATATCTGGCGCAGACGGGTCGGGTCACCGCGATAGGCGACGAGGCAAGCCGGGTCGATATCAATCAGCAAGTCCAGGTGCTTCTCCGCTGCCTTAAGCGCCACCGAATCAACACTCTCCTCGATGGTCGCGTGCAGATCGAAATCCACGCTTTCAAGCTCGAGCTGACCCGACTCAATCTTGGACAGGTCGAGAATGTCATTGATGATCGCGAGCAGCGAAACACCGCTCGAGCGCGCGATCTCAGCGAATTCGCGCTGATCGGAATCAAGAGGGGTTTCCAGCAGTAACTCGGTCATCCCGATGACGCCGGTCAGCGGCGTGCGGATCTCGTGGCTCATGTTCGCGAGGAATGCGCCCTTCGCCTCGCTCGCCGCGCGTGCCGCGCGCAACGCCTCCTGCAGTTCCACCTCCGCCGCCTTGCGTCCGCTGATGTCCTGGGCGGTGCCGTGCATGACCTTTGGAGTTCCATCATCATTCCACGCGGACACGCGGCCGCGGCTGAGTACCCAGACCCAATGCGCGTCGCGGTGTTTTAATCGCAGTTCACATTCGAAGAAGTCCGACTCGCCGGCAAAGTGCCGTCGGGTCAAATCCTCTGAGCGGATTCGATCCTCAGGATGGACAAGCCGTTCCCACGAAATGATGTCGAAGGCGCCGAGTTCCTCCAAGGAATAGCCGATCATTTGGGCCCATCGCTCATTGACCGGCATTGCCCCCGATTTAACGTCCCACTCCCACGTACCGACGTTGGTGCCCCGCAGGATGCTATCGAGCCGTGTCCGCTCACGTTCGCGCTCGTGCGCGTCCGCGTCAATGCGTGAACGCTCACGCTGTAGACGGCGCACCATCGGCTCGAGCGCCAACGCGATCAGGAGCCATATGCCGATCGCCATGGCTGCTGCCCACACACCGATCCGGTGACGCTCAGCGGTCGCGCGCGCCGCAAGATAGGCTGCGATGTCGCCAGACCACTGGTCGACTTTCACCAAGTAGTCAGCCTGGACCGCGCTCATGCGTCTCAGTTGAGCAAGACGCATATCGGGATCGGCGCTGGCCATTAGACGATTGGCATAGTCCGCCATCAGCAAATGCTGTTTTTCCAGCTCGGCAAATTCCCTGCAAAGTTTCTCTGTGGGTGCGCACATCCGCTGTACGCGCGAGCTGACGATCTCTTGCTGTGATCGCCAGTCCGCCAAGGCCAGCTCAAGTTGCGAAACCGGATGGTTGGCGCGATCGAGCGTGACTTCCCAGGCTCGTTGGATCGTTCGCGTGCTCAAGAATCGTTGCCGCCCGGTTCCGTGGACGACTTCGGACTGACTCGCGTCGTCCGCCAGGTATCCGCGAAAACCGCCGACGGCCCAGACGACCGGCATGGCGAGCAGCACCAGCAAAACGATGTAACCGAGCCGTAGGCGAAGGCCGAGGCTTCTGGCTGCCGGCGATTGAATTGTCATAGCGTTCCGCGCAAGGAATACACCTGCTAGCGGCCGACGCCTGCAAGTCTTGATACGAAAACGCTTAACTCTCCCATCCCCGGCAAACGAGCACGGCGCTCGTATTTAGTAAAATCGGCTGAGACATACTTATTGCGTCAGTAAGCAGCCACAGAGCGAAGTTGCGAGCACCTGACTTGATGGCGCCCGAACGGATCACGCGCGGCTCCGCCGCTCGCCGCTTCGGAGTCGCAACTGCGGCGCCCTCAGGTCGACACCCGCCGTTCTATATCGGCGTGAAGCCTGACGATATTTCGCGAAATATCCGCCTCGCTCCATGGGCTTTGCAAAATTTTGCGAATGTTAACTGGCACTCGCGAGTCAGCAATCGCGATGATCCGCTGCGAGGTTCACGTCCGGAAAGCGTGAGCTTGACGATCTTAGGTCGAAACCAAACGGAGATTATCATGCAAACGATCTTAATCACGGGCTGCTCGTCGAGCTATGGCCTGGAGACGGCTCGCCACTTCCTCGCAAACGGCTGGAACGTCATCGCGACGATGCGTACGCCCCGCGAGCACATTCTCCCGCGCTCGGAGTCGCTGCGAGTCTTGCCGCTGGATGTCACCAGCGAGGACAGCATCGCCGCCGCCGATGAAGCCGCCGGGCCGATCGATGCGCTCGTCAACAACGCAGGCATCGGTGTCGTCGGAGCGTTCGAGGCGACGCCGATGGCCGGTGTCTATACGGCCAGTAAGACGGCGATTGAAGGGCTTACCGGCTCTGTCGCGTTCGAGCTTGCTGCTTTCAACATCCGCGTCAAGCTCGTGGAACCCGGCTACGGACCTACGATGGCCTTTACGAGCAACGGCGAATCGCGCATGGCAGGGCTGATACCTGAGGCGTATGCGCCTTTCGCGGAACCCATCTTCGCTGCGTTTGCGCAGCCGGCAGCAGTGACCACCGAGGCAGATGTGGCGGAAGTGGTGTGGCGTGCGGCGAACGATTTGACCGGACAGCTCAGATTCCCGGCGGGTCCGGACGCCGTGGCGCTTGCGGAAGCGAGATGACCCTGGCTGGGATCCTCTCGTGTCGTCTCGGCGCCAGAGGATCCTAGATCCGAAAATCCCTCGTTTTTGGCTTTCTCGTGAACGAGCAGCGCAGAACCGCATCCGATCGCAGGGCATCGAGCAGGAAACGCGAGGAATCAATAAGTACAAACCCCTAAGAATCAGTAGATTTGCATAATGGCGCAATCACGAAATGGTCCGTACAGTTCGCCGGCGTGAAAATCCCGAAGTCTAAAATATCGTTCCGTTGGCAGCTCCCTGCCAAGCCGGCTAACGTCTCGGGCCCGGTCCGCGATATATCAGCGGCGCTCGCACTCAAGGCGGTTTTGCTCTTCGCGATCTATTTGTTGCTTTTCGGCCCAGCACATCGTTCGCCGTCGGATGCCGCGGCTACCGCCAATGCCCTGATTGGAACGAGCACTTCACAGGATGCTCCATGAGTTCATTGAATCTGATCGATCTTTCGCGGCTGCAGTTCGCAGCAACAGCGATGTACCATTTTTTGTTCGTTCCGCTGACACTCGGTCTCTCGATTTTGCTCGCTATCATGGAAAGCATCTTTGTGATGACGGGTCGCCCCATATGGCGCGAGATGACGCGTTTCTGGGGCATCTTGTTCGGCATAAATTTCGCGATGGGTGTCGCCACCGGCATCACGATGGAGTTTCAGTTCGGCACCAACTGGGCCTACTACTCCCATTATGTCGGCGACATCTTCGGTGTACCGCTCGCGATCGAGGGCCTGATGGCGTTCTTTCTCGAGGGCACATTCATTGGACTGTTTTTCTTCGGATGGGATCGGCTGAGCCGCGGCCAGCATCTCATGGTCACATGGTTGGTCGCGATCGGCAGCAACTTGTCGGCGCTCTGGATCCTGATCGCGAACGCGTGGATGCAGAACCCCGTGGGCGCCCATTTCAACTCCAGCACGATGCGCATGGAGCTGGATTCGATCCGGGACGTCATATTCAACCCCGTTGCTCAATCCAAGTTCGTGCACACCGTGAGTGCAGGATACGTGACCGGTGCCGTGTTCGTTCTTGCGGTCAGCGCCTGGTACTTGCTCAAGGGGCGGCATATCGAGTTCGCAAAGCGCTCGGCTACCGTCGCGATCGGCTTCGGCTTGGCGGCGGCCCTATCAGTGGTCGTACTCGGCGACGAGAGCGGCTACAGCGTTACCGAGCACCAAAAAATGAAGCTCGCCGCGATTGAGAGCGAGTGGCACACGGAGCCTGCACCGGCATCGTTTACGATTTTCGGGCTTCCGGACATGTCGGCCCACGAAACACGTGCCAGAGTCCAGATTCCCTGGATGTTGGGCCTGATCGCAACGCGATCGGCCGACACGGAAGTACCGGGGATCTTCGAACTTGTCGAGCACGCCAAGCAGCGCATCGTCAACGGAATCCCGGCGAGCACGGCGCTGCGCGCGCTGCGGCAGAATCCGGATGACCTCGCGGCACGAGCCGCGCTCAAAGAGCACGCCGAGGATCTCGGCTATGCCTTGTTGTTGCGCAAGTACGTTGATGACCCCGCACGGGCAACGGCGGCACAAATCGATCAGGCCGCATGGGATACCGTTCCCTCGGTCGGACCGATATTTTGGACGTTCCGCGTCATGGTGGCGCTTGGCTTCTTCTTTATAGCGCTGTTCGCGGTGGGCTTCTACCTCGCTGCGCGGCGGCGCATCGCGCAGAGCCCGCTGTTTTTGAAAATTGCATTCTGGACGCTGCCGCTTCCGTGGATTGCAGCCGAGATGGGTTGGTTCGTTGCGGAGCACGGCCGGCAGCCCTGGGCGATCGAGGGCGTATTACCGACGTTCCTAGCGGTGTCGCCGATTCCCGCGTCGAGCGTTGCCTTGAGTCTCGCAGGGTTCGTGGTCTTTTATACGGTGCTCGCGGGTTTTGACGTGTTTCTGCTCAAGAAGTACATCAAGCTCGGGCCCGGTGCAGCCTCGGCTCCCCGCGAAGTCACCAATGGCAGTGCCGGCGCCTTCATCCCTGCCGACCGAGGGCACAAGGAGTGATCGTGTTCGACTTCGAAACTTTGAAGGTGATCTGGTGGCTGCTGCTCGGTATTCTATTGATCGGCTTTGCGATCATGGATGGATTTGATCTGGGTACTGCGATGCTGCTGCCGTTCATCGCGCACAGCGACACGGAACGGCGCGTCGTGATCAACACTGTCGGGCCCGTCTGGGAAGGCAATCAGGTCTGGTTGATCCTCGGAGGAGGCGCGATCTTTGCCGCTTGGCCGGCACTCTATGCAGCGAGCTTTTCGGGATTTTACCTAGCCATGATGCTCGTGCTCGTGGGTTTGATCCTGCGACCCGTCGGCTTCAAATTCCGCAGCAAGATGCCCGGTGCGCTTTGGCGTTCGAGCTGGGATTGGGCGTTGTTCGTGGGCGGTACCGTGCCCTCACTCGTATTCGGCGTCGCAATGGGAAATCTGCTCGTGGGCGTCCCGTTCAGCTTCGATGCCGAGTTGCGCGCAAGCTACGCGTTCAACCTGTTCGACCTCTTGAATCCATTCGCGATCCTCTGTGGCCTCGTGAGCGTCGCAATGCTCGCAACGCACGGCGCGGTCTATTTGTCGATTAAAACCGATGGTGCGCTCGCGCAGCGGGCGCGAACGATATCGCGCTTTGCAGCCTTTGCCTGGGTGGTTCTGTTTGCACTCGCCGGCCTCTGGCTCTGGCAGGGTCATTTTGGCTACGTAATCACATCGGGGGCGCTGCCCGGCGGCGAACCGGATCCGCTCGCCAAATCCGCGATTGCGCACGGCGGCGCATGGCTCGCGAATTACGGCCGGTGGCCGGCCACGATGCTCGTGCCAATGATCGGATTGGGGGCGCCTTTGCTCGTGGCCGCGCTCGCGCGCGCGAGGCAGCGGTTCGTGGCATTCATCGTCAGTGGTCTCGGCATTGCCGGCGTCATCGGTACAATGGGGGTCAGCCTATTTCCGTTTTTGCTGCCTTCGTCCTCCCATCCGCAAAGCAGTCTGACCGTCTGGGATGCCTCGAGCAGCCACCGCACGCTCGGCATCATGCTGATCGCCGTTATTATTTTTCTACCAATCGTGCTCGCCTACACCGCCTGGGTATATCGCGTCATGCGCGGGCCCGTGACCAGCGCCTATATCGACGCCAATCGCGAGGCGACTTACTGAGGAGAAATCATGTGGTATTTCAGCTGGATTTTGGGTCTCGGGCTTGCGTGCGCATTTGCGATCTTGAACGCCCTGTGGTTTGAGTTAGACGCCGATCAACACGCTGCAGATCGGCCGGCCGACACCAGCAATATTTCCTGATCGTTTCAGGCCGCGGACGGCCAGCATCCCCCATGATGCACCTCGATGCCAATGAAGAAGCCGCCGAACGAGCGACCGAGTTGGCGCGCCAGGCACATCTGCCTGCGCCTGCGCTTTCGCAGCAGGCCGCGATTCTCGAGGGCAATGGGTTGATCGGGCGCCGCCGCGAGGGGCGCTCCGTGTTGTATCGATTGTTGGCCCCGGAGGCGAAGGCGATCGCTAATCTGCTGTATCGACTTTTCTGCATGACGCCACCCGCTCGGTCGCGCCGGCGAGTCACCAAAAAGAGGACGCCATGACCAAAACTCATTCTCCGATTGAGACTCTCGAAGCTGCCGAAGTATCGCGGTTGCTGCATGCCGGCAAGATCCTGCTAATCGACGTGCGGGAGCCTTCCGAGTACGCGTCCGAACGTATCGCCGGCGCCCTGCTCTATCCCCTTTCGACCTTCGATGCGGCCATGTTGCCGGACGATGTGGCGAGACAGGTCGTGTTTCACTGTGGGAGCGGCAAGCGATCCCTGACGGCTGCAGAGCGGCTTCTCAGTGCGGGTCAGAAGCATGCTACTCACATGGCTGGCGGCATTGCGGCGTGGAAAGCGGCGGCGTTACCGGTAATTTCGCCGTGAAAGCCTATCCACATCACTATCACGCCGGCGCCCGCGGAACAGCCACAGAGAACCTTTTAGTCACCTCCCCGGACCTACCGGACCTGCAGACCGCTCCGCCACCCGAGTTTGATGGACCCGGCGGAATGTGGTCGCCGGAGACACTGCTGATTGCCTCGATCGCGGATTGCTTCATCCTCACCTTTCGCGGCGTGTCGCGCGCGGCGCGCCTGGAGTGGGAGAGCCTCGAGGCCGATGTCGAGGGAATCCTCGAGCGGACCGATGGCGTCACACAATTCACGCGATACGTCACGCGCGCCGCGCTGACCGTCAAATCGACGGCTGATCAGCAGAAAGCCAGGGAACTGCTCGAGCGCGCCGAGAAACTCTGCCTGGTCGCCAACTCCCTCAAGGGCGAGCGTACTCTGGAAGCGACCGTTAACGTTTGCGACACTTAAAGGCCAGGAGCCGGGTTCTCGCGACAAGTGACCATTAACTTCGTGGCCCGGACTTGGGAATATCGTGCTCGATAACCTACGGGTTCTGTGCGAGCGATGCTCTCAGCCCCCTGTAGTTTCCGGGACTAGCTGCAAGTTTAGAGATTGCACGTTACCTTGAGCGAGCGGAGGTGAGCACAAACCCACCTCCGCTCCGAACGACTTCACGCCGTCGGTTATTTCTTTGCAGGCGGAGACTGGCCGTTGTGGCGTTGGCGATAAATCTGCCTGCTGCCCTTGTTCAGGCGCTTGTTCAGGTTGTTCTGCTCGCCCTTGGTAATGTGGCCGCCATTCTTGGCCTCGTCCTGGTTCAAGCTGTTCTGCTCACGACCGAGCTTGGCATCGTCATGGGCTGCCTGCTTAGCATTGATCTGACCATCCGAAATGCCACGGTCGACGCGGCTTTCCTGATTGTCGATTCGCTGTTGAACCTCGTTGACGCGCGGATGACCGGGGTCCGGAACGCCGGCAGCGGTTTGTGCGAAGGCAGCGCTTCCTAAACCGCTTATCGCGGTCAGCGCGAGGATCGTAAGCATCAGCTTCAGCTTGTTCATGGTATCTCCCACTGAGTTGAAAATAATGCGGACCGCTTACGCAGGCTGATCTGCGTGAAAGGATCCTAAGCCAGCCTCACCTATCCAAAAAAACGCGCTCGCTCGACGGCGGTTGACACAAAGACCGCCGACGACGGTGATGTTCATCGGGATATTCCAGAACACGAAGTGATCGATCGATATTGCGGCGAATAATGAGCCACAACACGATTCTCGGTGTCA
>Ga0187847_10003690_pt1 | contig 11544 bp, 7 predicted proteins | sample June2016WEW_4_10_FD_132458 | JGI IMG/M metagenome (GOLD analysis project Ga0187847, IMG submission 132458) | Peatland microbial communities from SPRUCE experiment site at the Marcell Experimental Forest, Minnesota, USA - June2016WEW_4_10 | ecosystem: Environmental > Terrestrial > Soil > Wetlands...
GAACGATGTAAACCGCGAGCTCAGAGATGCGGTGCCGCTCGGCGAATATTCCAAAATGATCTTCGCGCACCACGCGCTCGGGTTTGAGGCCCATGCTATGCAGCGCTCGCTCCGCCGCCACTAGTCCGGATTCTTCGTCGGCGATGGGCAGTGATTTCTGCGGATGCAAGGCGCGACGGAAGCTTTGGTCAGGATATTTGTACGGACGCGAGAAGTAGCGCCACGCATTCGGGAAGCGATCGATGGACGCGGCCACGATGCAGAGGCTGACCAAGAGCAACAACCCGAGGAACCACCACGCGTGAAATACGTTGGTCAACCCGAGCGCGTCCAAAATCCGAAGCGCTTGCGGAGAGTAGGCGTGTTGCATCTCGTCGGCTTCGGTCGCCGGACGCTGAAGTACGACGGTACCGGTCGCCGCGAGTATCACGACGAGGATCAAAAGAACGACGCCGGTCTGGATTGAAGCAATAGTGCGCCACGCCTTGTGGATAACTGTATGAAAATCTAGGGCCATGTCTTCCCCCACTCCCCACGCTTAAATGCAAGTACCGCGCCACACGAGCTGTGAGCCGCAAACAACACATTAAACGTCGGTTAGCTGAGAAGGGCACAATGGTCGCACACCCCGATTTGGGCTAATTCGCGCATTCCAACCCAGTTCGGCGGGGATTTCACACATCACATTGGGTTGGTGATGGCCCTCACTTACCCGTGTGATCGCGTTTTGAAGGATCGCCAGGATCGGCGCTTGGGGTATTTCACCGACGACGCTGTGGCAGAAGGCCCATTCGAGGTCCATAATGAGAGCCAACGTTCTCCTGGCCGGATCGGATCAATCTCTCTCAACGCTTTTTTGTTCACTCACTTACAGACATGCTGTGATTTTCAACCGGGTTTGTGTGATATACGGTTGCTGTCGTGCATACCCACCCTATCGGAGGCCGTGTGAGATTGATCCCCCATCGCATCAGTTGCCGCAATGAGATCGCGAGTCAAGGCGACCGCCCTCTTTTTATTGTGATTTTGATTCTGTTTGTGCTGATCGCTCTCATGATTTCGCGCGCCACCGCCGCGGTCCACCCCGTTCCTTTGGATAAGAACGTCGACGGGGCGAAGTGCCTCGAATGCCACGAAGACAAGTCGAAGGGCAAGTTCGTTCATTCCGCCATCGCGATGGGTTGCCTGAGCTGCCATCAAGTCCGGACCAACAGAGACGTCACCCACGTAACGCTTATCACGGCCGTTCCGTACAAGGTGTGCCTGAGCTGCCACGAAGACAAGGACGCCACCAAGATCCACGGCCATGTGCACCCTCCGGCGGTTCGCGACTGTTTGACTTGCCACGATCCGCATACTTCCAACAACAAGAACCAGTTATTGAAGGCGGAATCGGGCGACAAAAAAGACAATCTCTGCTTAACGTGCCATAACGTTGGAACCGCTGATCCGGGAAAGAACGGCAGCCGCCACGCCGCGCTCGATTCAGGCTGCGATACGTGCCACACCACGCATAAGACCGGTGAAGTCGGAAAGGCGGAATTCGATTTCCATTTGACCAAAGCGGCTCCCGCTCTCTGCATCGACTGCCACGATCCAAAAGATGCAGCACTGCAAAAGGCCCATCAGAACCAGCCCTTTGAAAAAGCCGATTGCCTGACCTGCCACGATCCCCATGAGTCGGCCGCTCCGAAACTGATGGCCAAGTTCCTGCATCCACCTTTTGCTGACAAGGACGGATGCAGCACCTGCCACGCTCCCGCTAAAGACGGCAAAGTGGTGCTGACCCAAAAGGATGTCAAGTCGCTTTGCGTGACCTGCCACGACGATAAGGCGAAACTCATCGAGAGCGCCAAAGTGCAGCATCCTGGAGCCGCCGGCGATTGCACCGATTGCCACAATCCCCACGCCAGCCGGCAACCCGGGCTCCCCAAGACAAACGCTGTAGACATCTGCCTCGGTTGCCACAGTGAAATTGCCGATCTTGCAAAGAAATCCGTGCATCATCAGCCCGCATTCACGCAAGGCTGCGCCACGTGCCACACGCCGCATGGCGGCGACATCGTTCATCTGCTGCGTGCGAACGGCAATGCCCTCTGTCTCGAATGCCATGGGTCCGACTCGTCGCCGAAGAAGTTGGAAGCTGAGCATGAGATAACCATCTTCGACGGCCAAGTCAAGTTGCCCGAGGACTACTTCAAGAAGAACGGAGTGGTGATTCTGGGGCTGAAGTATGGGCTCGGCCATCCGGTGGAACGTCACCCCGTCGGCAACGTCATGGATCCGGCGGATGTAACCAAGGTCAAGACTCACTTGGGTTGCCTGAGCTGCCACCAGCCCCATGCGTCGGCTAAGTCCGGACTGCTCGTGAAAGACCAGGAAAACAATATGGCATTCTGCGACACGTGCCACAAAAGCAGAATAGATATGCGGCAAACAACATCAGGAAACTAGAAACAGGAGATTAGAAATGTTTGCGCTTCTTTCCAAGTTCAATCGCAACCGCAGCGCGCTCGCGACGCTGGTGATCCTGTTGGTTCTGGGGCTGGCTTCGCCCGTCTCCCTGTACGGCAGTGATAAAGATAAAAAGAAGAAAGCCGCACCTCCACCGGCGGACACGCCCCACGGGGAACCGGTTGACCTATCCAAATTAGTGTGGCCGAACCCGCCGAACATCGCGCGCGTCAAGTGGTTGAACTACTTCGCCGGCATGAAGATCGACTACACTCCACCTCCTACCACTAAACCGAAACAGGGCTGGATGGACCGAGTCGCCGGCACTAAGCAGGTCGATGCCGTCGACAAGCTGAAAACTTTTCCCTGGCAGTTGCTCCGTCCTTATGGAATCGCCATTGACTCCAAGGGGTTGGTTTATGTAGCCGACCAAAAAGTCGGAGCCGTCTTCATCTTCAACACCGAAACCCGTGATGTAACCCTCATCAAGAACGGCGCGGACGCGCATTTTGGTTTGATCAATGGCGTCGCCATTGACGACAGCGACCGTCTGTTCGTCTCCGACGGCAAGATGCATCGGGTTCTCGTCTTCACCCCCAAACATCAAGTCGAGGGTCAGATCGCCGAGGGACTAGTCGATCCAGTGGGATTGGCAGTCGACAACGAGAATCGGTTCCTGTATGTCGTCGATGAGCAGCAAGACATGGTTCTGGTGTATGACGCCGATAGCCTCAAGCTGCTGCGCCACATTGGAACTCCTGGCAAGAAACACGCTCTCACCACGCCGGGCGACTTTGGCGGCGCCTCGAACGTCGCACTCGACAAAGACAACAATGTTTATGTCACCGACACCATGAATAACCGCGTCGAAATCTTCGATGCCGAGGGCAACTACATCAGTGAATTCGGCAAGCACGGCGATGGTCCGGGATACTTCGCGCGGCCCAAGGGCATAGCCGTGGATTGCGATGGGCACATCTGGGTAGCCGACGAATACCAGGACCGCGTGCAGGTGTTCAACCGGGAAGGCGAATTGCTGACCTATATCGGTGACGTACACGCGAGTGGACTCGGCCAGTTCAAAGCCCTTGTCGGAATTGCCATCGACAAGAACAACCGCGTATTCACTACCGAACAATACCCCGGACGGATGCAGATGTTCCGCTACGTAACCGACGATGAAGCAGCCGCCGAAAAAGTCAAGCGCGAGGATGACCTGAAGAAAGCGGCGGATGCCCGCCGCGGTATCTCATCGGCGACGCCGAAGCCAGCGGAGCCGTCAGAAGTGAAACCGGAAGCGACAGCGCCCGTGCAAAAGCCAGCGGATGCGCCAACGCAGAAACCTGTCGAGGCGCCGCCCAGCCGCTGATGAATCCGTTAATGATCAGACCAACGCTGCTTGGTCTTGCCGGCGCGTCTATCATTGCTCTACGTTGGTTCCAGTTGCGGCGTGCCTCAACGAAGAATGTTCCACTCTGGACGCTCGCGCCCGCCGTCCTCTGCGTTGTTTACGTCTTCTTCCGGGCCTGGATCTTCGGCAGAACCTCCGCTGGTTCCTGGTATACCTTCGACCCTTACACCCTTTACGCCGACTTGAGTTTCGGTTTCAACCCGAGTCTCTGGACGAACCGCTGGGTCGAGCGCCTCGGCCTCTATCCGATGGTTAGCGTAGTTTACGAAAGCCTGGTGCTGGCCATCGCTTCCACCTACGCCCTGTCGCTTGGACGCCGCGGCCAGCCCGCCCGCGTCTTCGCGGTAATGCTGCTCGCCGGGATCGTCGGCATCCAGGCCTATCGCCTGCTTCCTGCCTGCGGTCCGGTTTATCTTCTCGGCTCGGAATGCTTCCTCGGCGAAGTACCCGCAAGGTGCGCAACAATTACTGCTGCCGATCTGCGCCCGGTCGCACTCGACCCATCATTCCCGCGCAACGCCATGCCTTCGCTCCACATCGCATGGGCCCTGCTCGTCTACTGGACCATCCATCGATCATCGCGCTGGCGCTGGCTCGCGCTCGCCTACCTTATCTTGACTGCACTCGCCACGCTCGCCGGGGGCGAACATTATCTTGTAGATCTCGTCGCCGCCGTGCCTTTTGCGCTCGCCATGTGGGCCCTTTGTTGCCCGCTCACCTGGACTCCGCGACGAGTCCTGACCATCTTCGGCAGTGTCTTGGAGCTTCTCCTCTGGGTCGTCATCCTCCGCTTCTTCCCGGCTCTGCTCTGGTCTTCCGCTATTCTTCCCTGGCTGCTGTCTGTTTTGCTGGTGGGCAGCTCGATCGTCGCCTTCCGACACCTCCGCCAGTCATTCACGGCTTGAGCCATCAACCTGGCTCCCGGTGACCTTTGTCACAGTCAACCGAGAAGTCCGTCACTGACCCCGGCCACCCAAGAAGATTCAACTGCCCTTGGACGGGAGGGCTCCACGTGGAACTGCGAATCGGACTGTTGCAAAACACCATAGACCGGTCGCTAACTTGCGTGCGTCTTTTCACCACACGGCTGGGGCAGAAAGCCCAGCCAAAGGTGGTTCTTGCCGCCCGCAAGGACGAGTCTTCGCACCTTCTTAATTGTAAGTCTTTATTATTAAGTTACTTACAAGACATGCGCAGACTCGCCACATTCCCCCGCACTACGGTCACCCTCGTGCACTGACAGGCAGTGGAGATTCAAGAAGTACCTCCACAGGTTTAGAGGTAATCGAGAGTTCCGGAAAAGCAGCAAAAGTACCAAAGAACAAAGAGAGCGGTAGAAAGTAGCAAAAAACGCTTCATCATAAATCCTTAAGGAGAATGTATGAAAAAGAGTCTGGTAGTCATGTTCGTGATCCTGGTCGCCGCTTCGTTCGCAGCCGCCCAGCCCAACGTTGGGGCGGCCACGCAGGACGTCCTCGGCGCCCACCTCAATTACGGTCGCGGTTGCGCGGCCTGTCACGCACCACACAGCGGCGCATGGGGCAACGGCGCCAACAAGTCCGGCGACACAGTTTCTGGTCAGGCTATCCTCTGGGGCCAGGACACCGGCAATCTGTACGGACAGACCATCACCACCGCGGGCGGAACGGTCGAAGTTTTGCCGACCGCAGCCGAATTCGTAGCTGACACCCAACCCGACGTCAAGGGCCTTCTGACCTGTCTTAGCTGCCATGACGGCAACTGGGCCGAGGGCGCAATGATGAAGGATGCAGTCTATGAGACGCTGCCCAAGACCTACGGCACCTACAACGTCATTCCGACCTTGCTCGGCAACGACGGCGACGGCGCTGGCAATTACCTCGCCAATCACCCGGTGGGCCTGAACGCTGCGGTTTCTTGCGGCGCCCCCTGGAATTGGGATTGCACCGAGACCAACGGCACGATCAGCATGACCGGCACCAACTCCGCTAAATTCGTACAGAACTACGGCTTCTTCGTTTCCCTCAGCGCCTATAACAACAAGGCAATCGTTACTTGCACGAGCTGCCACAACCAGCACATCATGAACACAGTCGCCGTCACCACCAAGAACAGCGGTCTGACGCCGAACTACTACGCGACGATGTTCTTCGTAATCGGTCCCTACAACCCGGCCAGCGGCACCGCCGGCTCCAACCAGACCGCGCAATTCTGCCGTCAATGCCACGGTGGAGAGGCCAACGAGTCGAACGGCCAAGGACAGCTCGGAACGATCTTCTAAACTGTCGGCCTTGTATCCCGGGGGGAGAGAAAAACTCTCCCCTCTTTTTTTGACCTGATTTTAGCGATTTTTCAAGTTAGGATGGCCCTTATGAAACACCAACTAGCAATCTGCACATCGATCGGCACCATGGTTCTGGCGGCGCTCGCGCCACTAGCAACGACGATAGCGACGACAAAGACAGCAACGGCCCAGCAAATGGCCGTCTCGCACGCGCCCACCGCCGCGGCGAAGCCGCAACCGGCCAACGTATCGGTTCAACCGACGGGCCGGCCTGTTGCCCGAGTCAATGGGACAGTGTTGACCGACCGTGACCTGCAGCGTGAGATGTACACTTTGTTTCCTTACGCCGCCCAGCACAATGGTCAGGTCCCTCCGGAGTTAGCACCCCAGATCCGTCAGGGCGCCCTGAAAATGATGGTATTCGAGGAACTGCTGTACCAGGAAGCGGTGCGACGCCAGATGACGGTACCGCCCGCGAAGTTGCAAAAGGCGGAGACAGATTTTCAAGCTCAATTCGGCGGCTCGGCTGAGTACCGGCAGTTTCTGAGTCAGGAGTTTAAGGGGTCCGAGAAAGCTTTGCATGAGAAGATCCGTCGTTCGCTACTGATTGACCTCATGCTGAAGACGGAGGTGGATGGCAAATCCACTGTCTCTGTCGCCGAAGCTAGGGCATTCTACGACAAGAATCCAGCCCGTTTTCAGTATCCAGAATCCTTTGCCTTTCAAACCATCTCCATTCTGCCTCCGGAGAAAGCTACGGCGGCAAATCTGAAAGAGATGCGCAAGCGGGCTGAGGATGCACTAAGGCAGGCGAAAGCGACCACCACGTTCGAGCAATTCGGCATGTTGGCCGAGAAAATCTCCGAAGACGACTATCGCGTGATGATGGGAAACCATAAAGCGGTCGAGCGGTCCAAACTGGCGCCGCAGGTAGTCCAAGCGCTTCTCACCATCAAAGACGGCGAGATCACTAATATCATCCCGATGGATCAAGCTTTTACCATCATCCGGCTGAACCAGCACATCCCGGCCGGTAAAACGAAGTTCGAGGATGTGAAGGTCTCGCTGCAAAAAGAGCTGCAGAAGAGAAAAGTCGAGGAAGTCCGAGCGTCCCTCGACAAGCGCCTGCGCAAGGCCGCAAGAGTGGAAGAGCTCTAGGAACGCAGGTTTCAGGGTTTCAGGGTTTCAGGGTTTCAAAGCCAAAGGCGCGCAGCCGGGCGCTAACTTTGAAATTCTGAAACCTTGAAACTTTGAAACTCCGCTTTTTGCGCCAAATGCCTTGCCACCTAACTTTCAGCTGGGTCATATAACTCATAGCCAGCGCCAGTAACACTCCCAAATACGAACTCATCTCCTTCACAATCAATCGCTTAGCCAGCTACTAGCTTTGGCGGGGAACGTGCTTTGTCAGCTAGTAGAAGTTCAGGCAAACGAAGCGAAAACGGCTTCGAAAAGTGGGGCCAGGTGGCGGGTGCTCTCCAAAAAACGGCCGTTGTACTGGCGGCAGCTTTCCTGCTGGCGCTCCCGGCTGCGGGGCAAATCACGCTCGGCGAAGTCAGCTCGAATGCCAGCGGCACTATTTCGGCAGGGTATACCGGAGGTTACGGGAACGGCGACATCGAATCCGATCATAGCCTGTCTGTGGGCGGTTCGGGCACGCTCTCCGGCTTTTATTACAATCCCAACTTTGTGAGCTTCACAATCTCTCCCTATGTGAACCAGGCGCGAGACAACTCGTCCTATCAATCCATTTCCGACGCCAGCGGCGTCAATTTTGCCAGCACGATTTTCGGCGGCAGCCATTTCCCCGGTTCCATCAACTTCGCCAAGGCCTACAACAGCGAAGGAAATTTCGCGATCCCTGGAGTTGCCAATTACACGACCCACGGCGACAGCACCACTTTCGGAATCAACTGGGCAGAAATGGTGCCTGGCCTCCCCACCCTTTCCGCCAATTTTCAGATCGGGAGCAGCCAATACTCGATCTACGGTTCGAACGATAACGGCACCACGGACAATCATTCGTTCAGCCTCCGCTCGGGATACATGCTGAAGGGCTTCAACCTCGGTGCTTACTTCTCGGATGGAAGTGGGCACTCCGCTGTACCGGAGATTCTCGACGGCTCAACGCAGTCGCAGACCGCGACATCAAGCAGCCTCGACTACGGTTTTAACGTGTCTCATCCCCTTCCTCTTCGCGGACAATTTGCCGGGGCCATCAGCAGCTCCACATACGATTCCAGTTTTCAGGGGGGCAGCAACACCGGCACCGTGGATACTTACGTCGCGTCGGCACTTTTTCAACCCACCCAGAAGTTCCACTTTTCGTTCAGTACTGACTATTCCAACAATCTTTCCGGCACCTTGTACGAGGCAATTGCAGGTACGGGAGGTATAGTTCCGCCAGTGGATTTGGGCCAGGGAACGCACTCCCTGGACATGCAGGCCAACGCGAGCTATTCGATTATGGCGAATATGCAGGGGCTGGCTTTCGCGGACCATCGCGACCAATCCTACCTGGGAGAAAGCTACGGATCCAGTTCCTACGGCGGGGGCGTTAGCTATTGGCGCATGGTGTTAGGTGGCAGCCTTAACGTCGCCCTCACCCTCAGCGACAACACGGTTAGCACTTCCAGCCAGAACTCCCTCGGGCTGAATAGCACCGTCAATTACAACCGTCGCTTCGACGGCTGGGCCGCTGGAGTGTCCTTCACCTACGCGCAGGACGTGCAGTCGCAGTTGATAAGCTATACAACCTCGGCTTACAGCTATGGTGCGAATCTGAGGCGTCGCTGGGGAAAATTCGGATGGAGCGGGGGCTTCGGCGCCAGCAGGACACTCTTAACGGAGATGCCGGGATCGTCGAACACGAGCGAGGGGATCAATACTTCCATTTTCTATTCGCACTGGCTCACCGCCAACGGCAACTACTCGAAATCGAACGGAACCGCACTCCAAGGCGGACTTGGCCTGATTCAGAATCCCGTTCCCCAGCCCATCGTGCCGGGAGACGATCTTATTCTTTTTGGCGGCAAGAGTTATTCATTTGGCTTAAGCAGCAGTCCGATGCGCCGGCTGACCTTTGGAGGGAGCTACTCTAAGTCAATCAGCAACAGTAACCTGGAAGGGACCTTGTCCTCGAACGACACAAAGATGATCAACGCGCTTTTTAACTATCAATTCCGTAAGATGTACCTGACGGGTGGCTACAGCAATCTCGTGCAGGGCTTCAGCGCCTCGGGGGTGCCTCCGGAGAATGTATCATCGTTCTATATCGGCGTCACCAGATGGTTCAACTTCTTCTAGCGAGACATGAATCATCTCGTCATTCATTATGTAGGCAAACTGTTAACCCTCTCTGGCCAGTGAGAATCGTGGAAAGCGGAAACAGGATGAGGATGCGGAGCGCGCGCAGGCTGAGTTCGGTCGCCATTCTGATAGGGGTGTTGCTATTCGTCCCGATTAGCGGCTGGTCTTCGCGCAAAACTCCGAAAATCGAAGAACCCGGCCCTCCCGAACTTGAACTCGAAGGAGGCCGCAAGCTGACCTACGAGCGCAGCTTCGGCTCCGAGCGCGATGTAAAGCCGAAACGCGGCTTCTGGAACCGACTGGTGGACTTTGTGGCCGGCGAGCCATCGTTCAAGAATCTGGTGCGGCCCTACAGTATTGCCGTCGATTCCCACGGCCGAATCATCGTCACCGATCCGGGCCTGGGTGGCGTTCACATTTTCGATTTCGCCCAACAGAAGTACAAGTTCATCGATCGACGTGAAAAAGGCCGTGACCCGATGCTCGGCCCGCAGTGCGTCGCGATCGATGCCCAGGACAACATCTATGTGACCGATTCGGAGACGGGCAAGATTTTCATCTTCAACTCCGGCGGAAAATACGAGCGGGTAATCGGCAGTTTGAAAGGCGGCGAAGGCTACTTCAAGCGGCCCACGGGAATCGCCGTGGACTCGTCCGCACAACGCATCTACGTGACCGACACTCTGCGCGACGAAGTGTTCATGATGGACATGCAGGGCAACATTCTGCAGACGATCGGTAAGCGGGGCTCAGGCGATCTCGAATTTAACTTTCCTACCGAGTTGCGATTGGATGGCCAGAATCTGATCGTAGTCGACGCGATGAACTTCCGTGTCCAGGTGCTCGGCCGCGATGGCTCCTTCCACTACGCTATCGGAAAGCTTGGCGATAGCACCGGAGATATATTCCGCCCGAAAGGAATTGGCGTCGACTCCGAGGGTGATCTCTACATCGTCGACGGTTTATGGGGCGTGGTGCAGGTATTTAATCACCAGGGCGAGCTGCTCTATTACTTCGGCAACCGAGGCATGGACCCGGGGGAGTTCCAGTTGCCGGCGGGGCTTTTCATTGACCGCGACGACCGGATCTTTATAGTGGACTCCTACAACCGCCGAATCCAGGTGTTTCATTATTTCGGGTTGAAGAAACCCAAGGAAGGAATGTAGTGAGGGCTAAGTTTCTACTCGCGTGCCTGATGCTGATGGTAATCCTGAGCGGCAGAACCCTTCTTGCTCAGTTTACGGGCGACGTAATCGGCATGCACGATCTCGGTCCGGGAAGTAAGTCTCCCATCACCGGCGCGCGCCCCGATTTCTGTTCGTATTGCCACGAGCCTCACTCCAGCCTCGGAGGGCGACTCCCTCTCTGGAACCAGAAGCTTACCGTTCAGACCTACAATTTGTACACCAGCACTACCGAGAAGAACCGGGGCATGCAGCCGCTGCTAGGAGCCGATAGCAACCTCTGCCTCTCGTGTCACGACGGAACGGTGGCCCCGGGAACCACGGTGGTCTACGGCCAAGTCACCATGACAGGTTCGATGTACAGCTACGACGTATTTGGCAGCAACCTGCAGCCGTCGCACCCGTTTTCTTTAGTCTTACCCCTGAAAGACAACATAGATCTGATTGCGTCGCTGGCCTCGAAAGGCGTGACCGGAGACCCGACCGGGGCCATCCGACTCATCAACGGCAACATCGAGTGCACCTCCTGTCATAACGCACACGTGCAGGCCAAGGATTTGATCTCGCAAAACTTCCTTGTCCGTAACAGTGCGAATGGCCAGATGTGCTTGGCCTGCCACGACCCAACCCGGCAAATGGCCGGCAAGGTTAACCCGCTCGCTAATTGGACCTCTGGGGCCCATGCCATCGCGTCGAACAAAATTTCGCCTCAGGCTGGCTTAGGCAGCTACACCACCGTGTCACAGGATGCCTGCATCTCCTGCCACACTCCGCACAACGCCCAGGGACCAGCCCGCCTCCTTCGCGGATTCAACGAACAGGATTGCATCGCCTGCCACAACGGAGGCTCTAATATCACGCCCGCCCCGCGCAACGTCTTCGCCGAATACGCGACTCCCAAAGTCGGACATCCCTTCCCGACC
>Ga0187847_10003691_pt1 | contig 11542 bp, 7 predicted proteins | sample June2016WEW_4_10_FD_132458 | JGI IMG/M metagenome (GOLD analysis project Ga0187847, IMG submission 132458) | Peatland microbial communities from SPRUCE experiment site at the Marcell Experimental Forest, Minnesota, USA - June2016WEW_4_10 | ecosystem: Environmental > Terrestrial > Soil > Wetlands...
CTTCGTCCAGCTCGCTGATCGGATACGATACGTGATGCTGCAAGCTCGGAATATCGGTGAACCGCAGATCCAGCTGCTTGGCATCGTTCTTCTTGGCAAACTCTAGTACTTCTTTCGGAGTCATTCATCCTCCCGGGATAAAGTTGTATGGGAATTTTGGCGTTCGCAGATGCCGCTCAGAATAACCGATTGCACCCACCCGGTCAAGTTTGGGTGACAGCCGCCGAACACCTCTATTACGTGGGTGGGACGGGACTTAACCGTTCCAGCCAGGCGACGCCTGAGGGAAGAAAAAGCCGGGACGACTCCCGGCTCCGCAGGCAGGACGGACCGCGCCGCAACCGTTGCTACTCTAAATAGATGGGATTCCGGCTGGCCGTAACCTACCAACCGCGCGGCGATCAGGAAAACGCCATCGCCGAGCTGACGCGCGGGGTACGCGAAGGCGAACGGCACCAGGTGCTGCTGGGCGTTACCGGCTCGGGCAAGACTTTCACCATGGCCAAGGTGATCGAGGCCATCGGCAAACCAGCTCTGATCCTGGCGCACAACAAGACGCTCGCCGCGCAGCTTTATCACGAATTCAAGACCTTCTTCCCCAACAACGCGGTCGAGTACTTTGTCAGCTACTACGACTACTACCAGCCCGAAGCTTACATTCCGGCCAGCGACGTTTACATCGAGAAGGAATCCACCGTCAACGACGAACTCGACAAGTTGCGCCTCTCCGCCACCAAGAGCCTGTTCGAGCGCCGCGATTGCATTATCGTGGCCAGCGTGAGCTGCATTTACGGGCTGGGTTCGCCCGAAGCGTATTACGGCATGCTGCTGATGCTCGATAAAGGGCAGAAGATTTCGCGCAACCAGATTCTCTCCAAGCTGGTCGAGATCCTGTATGAGCGCAACGACACGGATTTCCGCCGCGGCACGTTCCGCGTGCGCGGCGACGTGATCGAGGTTTACCCCACCTACGACGATTGCGCCTACCGCATCGAGCTCTTCGGCGATGAAGTGGAGAGCCTCTCGCAGATCGATCCGCTGCTGGGGCAGGTCAAACAGACCTACACGCGCCTTCCCATCTATCCCAAAACGCATTACGTGATGAGCGAGGAGACGCGCTTCGCCGCCATGGACAGCATCCGCGCGGAGCTCGACTGGTGGCGCCCGGAGCTGGAGAAGCAGGGCAAGGCAATCGAGGCGCAGCGGCTCTACCAGCGCACCATGTTCGATCTCGAGATGATGAAGGAGATCGGCTACTGCCACGGCATTGAGAATTACTCCCGCCATTTCTCCGGCCGCCTGCCGGGCGAAGCCCCGCCAACCTTGCTCGACTACCTGCCGCACGACGCGATCATGTTCCTCGACGAAAGCCACCAGACGGTGCCGCAGCTACACGGCATGTACCACGGCGACCGCTCGCGGAAAGAGGTGCTGGTGGGGCACGGTTTCCGTCTGCCCAGCGCGCTCGATAACCGCCCGCTCACCTTCGAGGAATTCGAGCACCGCGTCAACCAGCTGATCTACGTTTCCGCCACGCCCGGACCCTACGAGCTCACCAAGTCGGCGGGGGTGGTGGTGGAACAGATCATCCGGCCAACAGGCCTGATCGATCCAAGCGTGGAAATCCGGCCGGTGAAGGGGCAGGTGGACGACCTGCTGGGAGAAATCCGCAAGCGGGTCGACGCCAACCAGCGTGTGCTGGTCACCACGCTGACCAAGCGCATGTCCGAAGATCTCGCCGAGTATTACTCCGAGGTTGGAGTGCGCTGTCGCTACCTGCACTCCGAAGTGAGCACACTGGACCGCATTAAGATCCTCCGCGACCTGCGCCGGGGTGAATTTGACGCGCTGATCGGCATCAACCTGCTGCGCGAGGGCCTCGACCTGCCCGAGGTTTCGCTGGTGGCGATTCTGGACGCCGATAAGGAAGGCTTCCTTCGGTCCTCCGGGGCACTGATCCAGACCATCGGCCGCGCGGCGCGGCACGTCGAGGGGCACGCCATCCTTTACGCCGACGTGATGACCGACAGTATGCGCAAGGCGCTCGACGAAACCGGCCGCCGCCGGCAGACCCAGGTGGAATACAACGAGCGCAACAACATCGTGCCCCAATCCATCATCAAGCCCATCGATATGAGCCTGGTGGCCATCGCCGAAGGCGACTACGTGACGGTGCCCATCGAGGAGGACCAGGAAGTCGATAACCTGACGCCGGAAGAACTGCAGAAGTTCATCGCCGATCTGGAGAACAACATGCGCGAGGCGGCGCGCAAATTCGAATTTGAAAAAGCCGCCCAGTTGCGCGACCGCGTCAAGGCCCTGAAGCTGGGCGCTGCTTGAGCGGGCGGTAGGACAGACCATCGGTTTTCGTCTGCCCCCGTGGGGCCTCCGGCCCGCAAAAGCGGATGAAGAAAACCCCGAACCTCAGCGCTCTGTAGCGCCAGCGGTCTTGCCGCCGGTGCCTTTTAGGGAATCCCCTAGGCGCGGTGGTTTTTCGACCCTGTCCTTTTCGCGAAGCGCCGAAAAAAACGACGAACGAAAAAAGCCGATCGCGCAGAGATTTCCGAGAATTCCGCCCGGCTGAGACCACTTCCCTTACAACGCTAGAGTAGTCGTTCCTCCGAGATAGGTCGATTCAAGGGCCGATTCTAAGGCGGAGCCAGCGGGACGCAACCCGCTGCTCCGCCTGGCCGCAAAGATCGGACGGCTGACGGAGAGTCCGGATGGCTCCGGTGTTCTGCCGAAGCCGGCCTTGCCAATGCGAGATCCCCTGCTAGGACCGGTGGCCGCAATTGCCGCCGGGATCCTGACGGCACGCTTCGTTCCCTTTCGCACCCATGAGTTGATTCTGGCCGTCGCTGCGTTCCTGGCGTTGGGCGTCGTCGCCATGCTGCGCCGCGCGCGCGTGCTGGCCGGCATCTGCTGTCTGCTGTGCATGATCGCCGCGGGCGCCCTCACTGCTCTGGTTCACCGGCCGGGCCCGCCGCCGCAGCTGGACGTCACGGGCCGCGAAGTAGTCATCTTGAGCGGATGCGTGGTCGAACCGCCGGCTCTTTCCGGCGAACGCGAACGATTCCTGCTGGAGCTGGAGCCGCAGGCCCGCGTCCAGGTCACGCTTTACGTCAGGCCGGACGAAACCCTTCCCGCGCTTGCTTACGGCCAAAGAATCGAGCTCGATGCCCGGGTGCGTTCCCCGCGCAACTATGAGAACCCTGGCGCATTCGATTACCGGCATTACCTGGCGCGGCACGATATCTACTGGACAGCCTCCAGCGCCGCTCGGACGGTGCTTGTTCTTCCGGGGCGCTGCGGCGCGCCGTTCCAAAAAGCAGTGATGGACCTGCGCGGCGCCGCCATGGCCCGCATCAATTCGCTCTACGGGCATGACCCGTACCAGGCCGCCATGATGCAGGCGGTGCTGCTGGGGCAGCAATTTCAAATGCAAAAGGTGTGGACCGACGATTACCGCTCCACCGGCACCTTTCACACGCTGGTCATCTCCGGAACGCACGTGGCGATCGTGGCCGCCTTTCTGTTTTTCATGCTGCGTGCGTGCTTTGTGTCGGCGAGCCTGGCCGGAGCGTTGACCGCGGCGCTGGCCTGGCTGTATGCGCTCATCACCGGGTTCAACGCGCCGTGCGTGCGGTCGGCCGCAGCACTCACGCTGGTCATCATCGCCGGCTTCTTCTTCCGCCAGAAGCGGCCGTTGAACCTGCTCGCCGCCGTGGCTCTCGGTTTTCTGCTCTTCGACCCAGACCAGCTTTTCGACGCCAGTTTCCAGTTGAGCTTCCTGGCAGTAGCGTTTCTGGGCGCGTTCGCCACCCCGCTCATCCGGGCTACCTCGGGCCCCCTGGCACGCGGCGTGGCCGATCTTGCCGATTGCGACCGGGACATCCACCTGGAGCCGCGCGTGGCGCAATTCCGCATCGAAATGCGCCTCTTCGCCGAGACCCTGCACGGCGCGCTCAGAATCCCATTGAGGGCAGCACGCCTCGCAGTGGCGGCCGCCGCGCGCGCGCTTTTCTTCCTCTATGAAATCACCGCCATCTCAGCCGTCATCCAGGCTGGGCTGGGCTGGGCTGGGCTGGGCTGGCCCTGCCGATGATCGTGTACTTTCATCGCGTCGGCCTCTCCGGCCTCACCGCCAATGCGCTGGTGGTTCCGGTGATGGGCCTCGCGATTCCGGTCGGCTTCCTGGCCGTGTTCACCGGCTGGACGTGGATGACCCGGTTAGGCGGCGCACTGCTGGCGATCTCCCGCGCCGTCGTGCACTGGCATGCGGCTCTCGATCCGGACTGGCGCATTCCGACTCCGCCGCTGTGGCTAGGGGCTGCATTTTCGCTGGCTCTGGTGGCAGCGGCGGCATCGCGCGGGCGCTGGTGGCGCCTCGCAAGCGGGACCGCCGTAGCCGGGCTGCTGGCGCTGCTGCTCTGGCAGCCGTTCCCTCCCGACGTCCACCCTGGCGAGCTGGAGCTCACCGTGGTGGATGTGGGACAGGGCGATGGCCTGCTGTTGATTTTCCCGAACGGAAAACGCATCATCCTCGATGGCGGCGGCATTCCCACCTTCGGCAACCGGCCCAAGCCGCAACTCGATGTGGGCGAAGACGTGGTGGCGCCGTACCTCTGGGGCCGCAACATTCGCTCGGTGGATGTCGTGGCGCTGTCGCATGCGCACGACGATCACATCGGCGGCCTGCCGGCGCTGGTTTCCGATTTTCACCCGCGCGAGCTGTGGACCGGCGCAACCCCGGACAGCCCCGCGTGGCGCGTGCTGCGCGATCGGGCGCTGCAGCGCGGCGTGAAGATCATGCCGCTGCTGGCGCCGCAGAGCTTCGCCTGGGGAGGAGCGCAAATCGAGATCCTGGCGCCGTTCGCCGATTACGTGCCCGCGGACGCACCCTCCAATGACGATTCGCTGGTGATGCGCGTGCGCTACGGAAAGCACTCGTTTCTTCTTTGCGGCGATACGGAACGGCCTGTCGAATACCGTATGTTGTCGGAAAACGAGCTGCAACCGGCCGACGTGCTCAAAGTGGCGCACCACGGCAGCCATACTTCCAGCACGCAGGCCTTCCTGGACGCCGTCAAACCCGTCTTTGCCATCGTGTCCGTGGGCCAGGACAACAGCTATGGCCATCCCCACGCCGATGTGATTGACCGCCTCCTAGATGAGAATGCCGTTGTCTATCGCACCGATCTGGATGGCCTAGTGAGCATTCGCACCGACGGCCGCCGCTTCCACGTCGGGACCTGGCGCGATCTCGCGCCCGCGCTTGCGCCCCTGCCCGGTTACGAACAGTAACATCAGCCAAGCAGGTAGGACAGACGATCGGTGTTCGTCGTCTGTCAATGTCGGCGATCCCCCCGGGAGAAGTGGGGTGATTCTTCGACGCGTCGATGCTCGTACCTTCCAGAGGCTGACAGACCGCAAAGGGCGATGGTCCGCCCTGCCCCCCTGTTTTTTCCACCGCCTCGCGATATGTACCGGCGTGTAACTTCACAACAAATAGCCGGGTCAGCGCGCAAGCTTCTTGAAAGTCGACTTCGGGCAGAATAGACTTGCTTCTGCCGGCGCAGATCGGGTGCGAGGCAGACGCGGGGAGGAGTGCAGGTATGCCCTTGGCAGATTACGGACTTCTAACAGGCGAGCTGAAGAGCCGCGGTGACCAGCACGGTGGTAATCCCCACTACCTTCTGGAGATTCAAGCCGGCAGCACGTTGTACCGCGTGGCGGTGAACCTGGAATCGACGCTTGGCGATGACGCTCCACCCGAGCTGCAGTACCAGATCATCGCCGACCTGCGTAAGGGCAATGCGAAAGCGAAAACGCTGGCGGCGGCCATCCAGAACCAGCAGAGCTTTGTGCTGGCCAGTGAGGGAGGCCCCGTGCTCGATTTCGTCCGCGGCGGCTTTCTCAACATGGATGCGTTCGTCACCATTCCGCGCGGCACCAGTCCGGAGAACAACGATTACTACTCCGCGCTGGTCCAGGCGGCCGACCAGGCCATCCAGGACCCGGATGGATACGTCGCGGTATTTGGCACCGGGTACGGCGGCACTCCTGCCGCGGGTCCCGCGCGGGCTTCCTTCGGCTTTAATGGTGTCGACAACGTGCACATGAACCAGGGCAGCTATCAGGAAATCGGCAGCGATCTCAACCAACACTATTCCGAAAACGGCCCAAACCAGGATGGCGCTGTTCTGTTTTTCTTCTCGAACGGCACAGTGCAGGGCTTTTTTTCGAAGTTTCAGTCGCAGGACACGGAGACCACGGCTGACGGCAACCCGGTTCACACCAACGTTGCCGAGCTCAACGCCATCCCGACGCACATAGCTCGGGTGCTGACCGCCGCTGTTACGAGACGGAAAAAGCGCGCCGCCGGTATGCTGGCCGCTGCTGCCTCTACTTCGCTGCAAACGCGCAGTTCTAAGGCCCCTAAGCGGCCCGTCAAGTCCAAGAGCGTCAAGAAGGCTCCCGCCGCCAGCCCCACGCCGCCTCCGCCGGGCTTCGTCTTCAACGAGCCGGCCGGCACGGTCGATCCGGTTCGTCCTTTTCAGACCGACAATGACAGCAGCGTGGACCAGACGTTCGTCAACCAGTTCGCGGTGAATGGCGTCCCGGAGCCGGTCCCCGGACCGCGCGGCGGCGTCTACCCGGTACTGGCGCTGGAGGATGTATTGGGTACCACGGCCGTGCAGGCGATCACGCAGGCGGGCCAGATCGTCATCCACACCGTGGGTGATACGGGCGCACCCGAGATCGCCAAGCTCCCTAACGACACCGCTGTCGCCGACTTGATGCTGCAGGATTTTAGCGGCGACCCCTCCGGCCAGCCCGCATTTCTCTTTCATCTGGGAGACGTGGTCTACTATTTCGGCGAGCAGAATTATTACTACGATCAGTTCTACAAGCCGTACCGCAGTTATCCGGGCCCCATCTTCGCCATCCCCGGCAACCACGACGGCATCACTTACTCGGCACAGATGCAATCGCTGGCGCCATTTCTCAAGGCGTTCTGCGACAGCGCGCCAAGCCACTGGCTGGCGGCGGGCGGCATTTCCCGCACCACCATGACGCAGCCTGGAGTCTACTTCACGCTCGACGCGCCGTTTGTTTCCATCATCGGCCTCTATAGCAATTGCTCGGAAAGCTATGGCTATCTGGACCAGCAGCAGACGCTGTTCCTGTATAACGAGTTGGTGCGCCTCAAACCCTTGCGCGCCAGCGGCCAGATTGCCGCCGTGCTGCTGGCGGTGCACCATCCACCGCTGTCTTACGCCGCCGATAAGCCGTCCTCACAGTCCCTGCGCAACGATTTCGACCAGGCCTGCCAGCAGGCGGATTTCTGGCCCGACGCGGTCTTCTCCGGCCACGCGCACGTTTACCAGCGCATGACGCGCACCGTGCAGGCGGATGGCGCCAGCCGCCAGATTCCACACCTGGTCTGTGGCGCCGGCGGCTACAACATCACGGCCTCGCAGGAAGTGGATGCGGCCGACATGAAAATCGAGGATACCAGCGACCCCCAGTTCCGGCTCCATCAGTTCCTGACGCATTACGGCTACATGAAGCTCACCATCACGCCCGCAAGCCGCACCCAGCACGGAACCCTGCGGATGGAATTCCTGAGCCCCAACATCAACAGCGGAGCCCCTGCCGACGCCTGCGTGTTCGATTTGGATACCCATCAGTGGATGTGAGCGACCGGCGCGAAACGGCGCACTGCCAATGCTTGCCTCGCATCGATGGGGCGTGATTTTGAGCTTGCCACTCGATACGGAGCAACCCAAGAGCCGCCTCTTTCATTCGCCCGCGCCAGCTGTATCTGCCCTACAATAGGGCCTATGCGGAACACCCTGTTTGTGCTCTTGACCCTTCTGCTGCGCGCGCAAGCGCAGGCTCCTCCGCAAGATGTTCCACCGCCGCGCGTGCGCATGCTCGACCAGTTGTCGAGGATGGTCAACGATTATGGCAACACGGCGCGCTACGCGGCTGAGGACGAAAGAGTGCCTCCGCCGGCGGCCGGCGAGGAGCGCGTGGTGTTCATGGGCGATTCGATTACCGATTTTTGGGGCCGTGGAACCAGCACCTTCTTCCCCGGTAAGCCGTACATCAACCGCGGCATCAGCGGCCAGGTCACGCCGCAAATGCTGCTGCGGTTTTACCAGGATGTGATCGCGCTCAAGCCCAAAGCGGTGGTCATCCTGGCGGGCACCAACGACATCGGCGGCAATGTCGGCCCCATGACGCTGGAGGCCACCGAAGGCTATTTGATATCGATGGCCGATATGGCGCGCGCCAACAACATCAAAATCGTCCTGGCCTCTCTACTGCCGGTTTGCGACTATATCAAGCCGCAGACCGGACAGAGGCCGCCGGAGAAGATTCTCGCCCTGAACCGCTGGCTCAGGGATTGCGCCGAGAAGAACAATTTCGTGTATCTCGACTATTTCAGCGCGACGGTGGACGAGAAAGGGATGCTGCGGAAGGAATTGACCAACGACGGCCTGCATCCTAACGCCGCCGGTTATGAGGTGATGGCGCCGTTGGCCGAACAGGCGATCGCCAGGGCGCTGGGGAAATAGGTTGGTCGCGATGGCCGCGGCCATCGCTGGCCGTGAAAACGAGGATTCGATGAACACTACTCCGAGACGTAATTTCATGCGCGGCGCGCTGGCAGCGGCCGGCATCAGCGCTGCAGCGTCGTCCGACGCACAGGCGCAAACCGGGAGCGCAGGCGCTCCTTTGCTGCCCGCCTACGCGCGGGCGCTGCATTATCGTTCGCTCAAACAGTCGAGCTACGACCGCACCGGCGGCAACCACGATTTCTGGAGTATTCCTGCCGGCGGCACAAAAGAGGTTTTCCTCGCCGAAGGCGCCGGCGTCATCAGCCACGTCTGGTTCACGATTGCCGCGAACAGCGAGTATCATCTGAAGGAACTGGTGCTCCGCGCCTATTGGGACGGCAACAGCAAGCCCAGCGTCGAGACACCCATCGGCGACTTCTTCGGGCTGAACCTGGCCGCCTACCAGGTTTATGAATCCAGGTACCTGGCCTGCTCGCCCGGCAAGTCGCTCAATTGCTATTTCGCCATGCCCTACCGGAGCGGCGCGCGGCTCACCGTAACCAACGAGGGCACCCATGCGGTCGGCGCATTCTATTCCAACATCGATTACATGGCCGTGCCGTCGCTCCCCGAAGACGCGCTCTATTTCCACGCGCAGTACCGGCAGGCGGCGCCATGCACGCCGGTAACCGGCGAAGCCGCCAAGCTGAACCTGCTCGGCGGCTCCAACTACGTTTTTGTCGAGACGCGCGGCCGCGGTCACTTAATGGGTGTCACGCTGGGCGTGCTCGAAAACGCCGACGGCTGGTGGGGCGAGGGCGACGACATGATCTTCGTCGACGATGAGTCCAAGCCGCTCATCAACGGCACCGGGTCGGAGGACTACTTCCTGGGGAGCTGGGATTTTGGCGGCCGCGACGCCGCGCAGCCGTTCGGCCACCAGATGTACGGCGCGCCGCTGATCGCCGCGGCTGAGCGCACCGGCGGCCGCTATTGCTGCTACCGCTGGCACGGCGACAACCCCGTGACTTTCGAACGCTACCTGAGACACACCATCGAACACGGCCATGCCGATGACCGCGGCGACAATTTCTTTTCGGTGGCCTACTGGTATCAGTCCGGGCCCTACACCGATTTTCCCGCCCTGCCTCCGCTTGAGAACCGCATCCCGCGTGTGCGCGCGGCGTGAGGGGCAGCGAAGCCTGCGCTTCCTGGCGGCACAGAAATGTCGAGACGACTCCCGACACAGCAGGCTTGACAGCCTGCGCCACGGCTGGCGCGGCTAGTGATGGCCCCATTGCAGCCGCCGTCCGAGAATCAGTTTCACCAGCAGATGATCGGTGCTGGCCGTCATGCCCACGCCGACGGCGAAATTGAATTCCCAGTTCGGGCCCAGGTTCAAGTCGATTGCCGGCATGATGGCCTGCACCTGATCTCGCAGCGGGTCGAAGCCGGTTATGGAGCCGGTAGAGCCGTAGTATTCTAAGCCGCCGCTGACCCGCTTGGTGATGTCGTAACTCACTTTCACGTTGGGCGCGAAAGTCAATCCCTTGTGCACTTCCAGGCCGTGGAAGGAGCGGTCCGCCGTCGGGTTGAACGACAGATACCAGGGGCCGATTTGTTTGTCGACGATGGGCCGTATTTCCCACGTCCAGGTGTCGGTCGAAAAACTGCGGCGCTGGTAGCCGATCTCGTTCGACAGGCTCACGTTTACCGGCCAGTGCCAGCTCTCCGGGATGCGAAAGCGCGGCCGGATGTGGTCGCCCACCCACTGGTAGCCCTCGTCCGCGCGGTAACTCATGAAGATGTAAAAGCCGGTTTCAAACCAGGAGCTGAATCCCTGCGTGATCTCGATGGTCTCGTGCAGGGCGTGTTCGTCCGGCAGCACGCCCTCGGTGACCGTCTTCGAGCCTTCGAACGTGAAGTTGGAATGCAGTTCGACAATGGTGTTTCCGGGAGGAACCAACTCCGCGCCGTACACCTGGATCTCGTAGTTGTCCTGCGCACAGGCGAGGCCGGCGGCCAGACTCGCCAGGGGCAGAACCAGCACAACAGGGGTGCATCGCATCGTCGAGTACTTCTCAGAATGCAGGAAAAGGGGTGCAGATGCAAAATGTGCCGTAGAGCACCCATGCGGGTTGCGTATCAAAAAGGTCTGCCGGCCCGGCAGGATTGACCGTTGACGCCACGGCTCACTCGCCTTTCAGCGGTTTGAGGCCGAATTCCATGTGCAGGCGGATGGCAGGGATCCAGACCGGCCCGCGGTCGTGGTTGAAGGCCAGGTTGGTGTCGTGCTGCAGGTCGAAGGTCGCGTAGAGCCCGGGGCAGATGCGCGCGCTGTAATACGATTCCCACACGTACTCGGGAGCGTAGTTCAAGCGGCCGTCGCCGATCAGGAAATCGAGCCCGCCGCGCGCCAGGTAGAGCGCGTGCACGCCGGAGATGCCGCTGGCTGTGATCGATGTGGCCACCACATCACTCTTCCGCTTCCAGCGCGTGCCTTTGACCGACAGCCCGCCGGTGGCGAGCCGGTCGATGGCGGTGAAGGCGAAGCTCTCGGTCTTACCGTCGTTCCAGCCGAGCCGCATGAAAACGCCCACATCGAGTGTGATCTCCTGCTCCAGGTTCACGCCCATGCCGTACTTGAGCGTTCCCGGGCGGCGGGTCGCGACCACATCGGGAGTTGTGCCCGCTTCGGCGCCCAAGCGCAACGCCGTGGCATAGTTGCCGGCATCGGCGCGATTCGCGTATCCCAACAGGCGCAGCGTGCCGGCGTGGTCGCCAAGAGAGTAGCGGCGCTCGGCTTCGAACGTCTGGCCGTGGTCGCGAAACAGGCGGCGGTCGAACTGGGAGCCGTTGGCTACTCTCGGCTCCGCCGCGATGCCGTAGCGGAACGCCCAGTGACGCGTGTGGAGTTCCTGCACCAGGCCCCACGTGTAGCCGCGCGTGTCGGCCGGATAGTCCCAGGCGCC
>Ga0187847_10003693_pt1 | contig 11536 bp, 21 predicted proteins | sample June2016WEW_4_10_FD_132458 | JGI IMG/M metagenome (GOLD analysis project Ga0187847, IMG submission 132458) | Peatland microbial communities from SPRUCE experiment site at the Marcell Experimental Forest, Minnesota, USA - June2016WEW_4_10 | ecosystem: Environmental > Terrestrial > Soil >...
TGCTGAATACATAAAAGAACATGGTGATATTGGATCATGTGTAAGTGGAGCTGGATTTAAAATTCTAATAAAGCCCCTAGCGCCCAAGCGTAAGCCTAGAGATATTTTTATTGTAAGGCCACGCTGTACATCTCAAGGCAGTCTTACTTGGGAAGCTTCTAAATCAGAAATTAAAAAAATGTTAGAAGATGCAGGTATTGATTGTACTTATCAATGGGGAAGAATGTGTTAAAGGAAAAGTTTAATATGTTTAAATCTCAAACAACTCCCAATAAAGAATGTTTTTATCCCAAAAAATCAGACAATGAGCATGGTAGGATAAATGGAGAATGTTGGTCTCCAACCTGTGCCGTATTTAATCACTATGGTATAGAAAAAGGCTGGGAATTTATAAATAAAGAAGCGAACAAGAGTCCTAAAAAATTATTAGCAATATTAAGTTCAAAGTTAAAATAGGATAAAGAGATGAGTATTAAGAAGCTAACAGAGAAATTAGATAAAGAACTAACAAAGAAATGGGCAGAATATATAGATTTGCATAATGAATTAAATAAGCATCGTGGTAAGGTTATAGAAGAAACTGATATGCCAGAAGTAAGTAAATTACTTAAAGAAATTCAGATTCAATTTGAAGATTTATATCACGCATTCCATTTCATTAACTATAGATACCAGATGGCTGTAAATGCCACAGTAGGATATGAAGATTTTATTAAGACATTGGTTAAAGCAAACGTACTAGAGGTACCAGATGAAACTACTAAAAACAATAAGATTGAATTGGCCTGATGACGCATTAAATGATACAAGGTCTTGGGGTGAGGGAGAATGGCAAAAAGAGCCAGGTATGAATTCCATGCTTGTCTTTGAGCATGAAGGTTTCACTTGTGTTGCTAGAAGAAATCTAATGGGTTCCTGGTGTGGATATGTAGGAATTCCTAAAGATATAGCACAACCAAAAGATGGTTGGGATTTTATAGATGTCCATGGTGGAATAACTTTTAAAAGTGATTTCCTTGCAGGGATAGAGAATGAAAACTTGTATTGGATAGGGTTTGACTGTTCACACCTAGATGACATTATGCCAAAACATACTCCTTTAATGAAAGTCATAGAAGATCAAAAAGATGAGGGATCTCTTGCATTAAAAAAAGTGGTTACTGAATTAAATAAAATTAAAGGGGGCAGTAAGATAATGGGTACGTTATCAGCAGCGACCTATAAATCCCTTAAATTTGTTAAAGGTGAACTTAAAAGAATGATTAAACAAATTAAGGAACTGCCAAAATGATATATGAAATTATAAACATAATAACCAGGATATTAATGGTGGTTAATATCATCATGATGCTTGTGGTTCATTTTGGGTACAAGAGAATGTATCTTCAAAGTAAAAAAATATATGAGGATTTATGGCAATTGTATTTAAAAACAGATAAAGATTGTAGAGAGATAGCCATAAGAGAATTAGATTATATAGATAGATATTATGAGCTAAAATCTGTTCTAGATGGTATTGAGTTAAAAAAGAAAGTAGAGAGTAATGGAAAGCAAAAACAGATCATCAGAAATAAATATGATAATGCAAGCCCTGGCCAAGGCTCAAGGTAGCTATAAAAAGCTTATAGCAAATGAAGATTCCCCTAGTGGTAAGTTTGCCAACTTACAGGCAATCCTAGAAGCAACAAGGGAAGCATTGTCAGCAAATGAACTAGCCTTCTATCAAAATATAGAATTATTAGAGGATGGTACAGGAGCTACATTATTACACACAAATTTGGGCCATGGCAGCGGTCAATGGATTTCCTCGACTGCTAGGGTGGTTGTAGGTAAAATCGATCGCCAGAATGGAAATTCAATCGAGTTTTACAAAAGGGCACATGCTTGTGCTATTTTAGGAGTAGCTCCAAGTACAACAGATCCTGAATTGTTTGATGATAATGGTGAACAACAGTTTGAGCACCAGACAGTTGAAGGGCTAAAGAAATCTCCTGACGGCAAGTTGCCCAAGGAAGTGCGGGAAGAAGTTATTAGCAATGACAGATATAATACTCTTATGTGGGAGCTAGAAAGTTTTGATGACCTTGCTAAGGATATTATGGAAAAGTATTCTATAGAAAGCTTGGCAGACTTACCCAACTCAGAGTATCATAGAGTCTTCGCTCAGATTAAGCGTATTAAGACTACGCATGAGCGGTATTTAAATAGAAAGTAGTTTATGCAGGATGAACTGATTCTTAAACGAGTGTCGCCGCCAGGTAAACAAGATACGGCTCCACTAGGGACTAAGTGCATAGTCACAGAGTTTGGCGAACCTGAAATAGTTTATATACAAAAGAATGATGATGAGAATGATCCCAGATGGGAAATGCAAGAACAAAAAGATGACAAATAATGAATTGAATGCAGCAGAAGTAGAAAGAAACATGCGTATCTTCATGAAAATGAATGAAAATATGCAGGAAGATTTTACTAATATATTTCTTAAATATTGGAAGCAAAATCCCAAGATGGCCCTTCTAACTCTTCAAGCTATGCCTTTAAATCTATTTATATCAATGTTGGGAAAAGCTGATGAAGCTGGGGTTTTGGATAAAGATTTTATAAAGGGTCTAGATGTTCCTGGATCATTCATTAGAATGTTTAAACCCATGGAAATATTAAAACCATTATGGGGAGAAGTATCCCTAAAAGAATGGACAAAAAGATATCGGGAAGAATATGAAAAAATTCAGGTATCTACTTTTGGTGAAGAAAGAGCCGAATTCTTAAAAGAAATTAATAAAGCTATTAAATCTACAAACTAGGAATAAAGCTTGCTTGATTGAATCAAAAGGGTTCCATCTCCTTTATCCCTTTTGAATGTGCCTCTTATTACCATGGGTTAATGTGGTAATAAGGGGCTTTTCTGTAAGCGTTTTGCTAAGAGAATTATGCTTCAGGTCGACAAATTAGTCAATTTTGTGGATACTTATAAGGCATTAACTGTTCCTATGGCAAGGAGACATTGTGTTGAATTGCCTTTCCTAGACTTCAGGGTATTCTTGCTTGCAATACCCTGATTTCATTTATAAGCAATTGCTAAAGTTATACCTGCTGTAATAGCAGCAGAAACTATCCCAGTTAATATATTGGCACAGGCCGCTATCTTAGCTTTCTTGATAGCTAAATTTAGCTCCTGATTAGTTTTATCTAAATCTTCCTTATGCTTATTGGCCTCTATTTCCTTATTCTTAAATGCTTCCTCTATAGATTCAGTTATTATCTTATTTAACCATTCATGGAACTCATGATCCTTAGTCCTCTTCTTTTTATGCTTAGAAATAAGATCACTATCATGTAGCATTTTGTAAGCTTCTTGATTTTCAACAATAGAAGAATGCTTAGCCTTTTTAAGTTTTCTTTTAATGAATTGAGTTATCTCTTGGTGTAGTGCGTAATTGGTTTTTTTGAAATACAATTCTAAGGCTTTTTGACAAAGTTGATTATATTCATAATCATCAGAAAAGTCTGAAACAGTGTATAATTCCTCACTATTTTCCATATTGAAACTAGAATTTATTATAAATAGTGATAATATAATTAATAGGAATTTCATTTAATGCCTCCTTCTTTTAAATATACAGGCTAAGAAAATAATAGATCATATTGTGTACAGATATGAAGTGTTTATTAAAAAAAGAGAGATAGGGTAGCAAGCAGTCAATTATTTAATAACCCTATAACTCAACGGAGTTTTCATGAAACGTTTAATGTTTCTTTCAGCAGTTATCCTAAGTGCATCAACAGCTATCTGTATGGATACACATGATGCCAATGGCAATCTAACATCATTTGAAGTATGTGGTGTATCATATGATAGAGATGATAATGGTAACTGGTCACAAAGTTTTCCAGATACAGTAACGCATGATGATATTATGCAATCAATTGATAACACCATTTCTAGTTATGAATCACAAACAGATACAGTAACTACTTCAACCACAGACGATAGCAAGTAAGGAACTATATGAATCTAAGTAAATATTTAATTTTAGGATTGTTGGTAGGTAACTGTTTTGCTTCAGAACATAAGATTGTATTCATAGAATCAATATTATCTGAAAATGGTAAATATATAGAAAAAGCAAAAACTACTTTAGATATTTTGAAGGCAACAAGAGGCTACACAGAAACAGTTTCTAATATTAAAAGAGTTTACTTGGATTTGCCTTAAGGATTAATATGAAAAAACTCTTAATATTACCAATATTAGCTATAGGTTCAATGATAGCTATGAATACAGATAGTGGCTCAATTGGTTCACAATCTGATTCAACATGGCAATCATCAGCCTATGATTTAATCTCTAATTGGGATAGTTCTTTTAGTTCTACTTCTACTGAAACAACAAGTACATCAGGAACTGACTATACAACTACAGATACTTCTACTGATAGTAAGTAAATAAATGGGGGCTACAACGTTGTAGCCCCAGTCAAAAAAGAATAGGAGAATGGTGATAAAGAGAGTTATTTTTTATCCTTAGATAAATCCAATGTCGCACCTGTTTCTTCTTTAATTACATCAGATGCTATCTTTTCTACTACTGCATCAGTTTTCTCATCTGGAAAAACATATTTAATACCAAAACCAACTATAAATGCAACGGCTGTGATGACAGCATGCACTAATGAAAATTCCATAATTAACTCCTTAACTTAATACAACTGAAAGACTTCCATTTGTTGTTCCTGTTGTTGCATGGTCAGCATGCAAGCAGATTACATCACCAGCAGCAACTGAAAATGAATGTGTTAGATCAGTAAATGTGCCTGTTGCTCCAGCTCCAACAGCTATTGTCATTGATTGATCAACGCCATTTTTCATAATAGTAAAGTTAGCAGTGGCAGTGTTAGCATTATCAGCTACAATCATATACATAGTGCTAATTGTTCCTGCATATGGAATGAGTGTAGATGATGTATATGGGCCAATTGTGCTTTGTCCGTTATAATTAAAAACACTATATTGGGCACTAATAGCATTATTTAAAGCTACTGGCCCTATAGTGAAAACCATTTTACCATTGCCACCAGATACAGCTTGCCATGTGGGCAATGAAGCATTTCCAGTTGATGTTAAAACATATCCAACATTAGAAATTCCACTGTCAGCACTTTGCAATGGATTAGTTGAGCTAGTTCCACCAGTTATGGGTGCATAAGCTGTAAAGCTAGTTTTACCCGTTCCACCGTTGGCAACTACAAGATCTCCAATTAATGTTTCAGTAGAGCCAGATCCAGAAAATGTTAATCCAGTTGTTCCGCCAGTAAATGTAAAACTATTACCAGTTAATCCACCACCTGAATCACCAGTTATAGTGATAGAAGATGGGGAACTTGCTGAATTAATTGTAATGGTAGAACCAGCAGCAGATACTGTAGTACTTCCAGTCCCTGCAAATGTTAGTACGCCCGCAGCAGGTATAGCTGTTCCTGTAGCTGGACTAGTAATAAATGAGCTAGCCAATGTTCCATCGCTAGAGATGGTAATTGTATTTGGGCCAACAGTTCCGGATGTAGTTATTCCACTTGTCCCATGAATAACAATCTGACCCATTGTTGGTGTAACTACATGGCTATCATCTGTTAAAAAGCTTTCTATAGCTGCCCCCCCACCAACAAGGGAAGCAGTTAGTGTATTAGTTCCTGGATTGCCAACTATATTAATGGTTGTGCCATCCCCAACTACATTAATATTTGAATTACTATCGGGAAAAACTACACCACCGCTATTGCCAGTTAAACTTTGAACGGTACCATTTGGGGAAGTCCAAGGAGCCCATACAGCAAGCATTCCTTTAGAGTCAGTATTTCCTTCTAAACTTACTAATACCCAAACTTTTTGAGTCATCTTATTCATCCATAAATCTCCAAGGGAGAAATTCTGGACATCATATTGAGTTGGGTCTCTTTCTTCAAAATTCCAATTAGGTGGTTGATTAGCTATTGTACCTTGATAGTTCAAGCTAAATGTTCCACTAAGCCTATTACTCATCTCTCCTCCTTTTTTAAGAGGTCTTTTTTAATTCCTCATAAAACCTATAAAACTCTTCATAATCTTTCTCAGTTAAATCTGAATCATGGATCATAGGAGAAACCTTAACTAAAAGTTTATCTAGCTTCTCCCGTGGCCATGCTTGTGTAAATGGCAAGATTGATAAATATATTCTTAACATAACTATATTCATCTATTTACCCTTTAATTCATTTAACTCCTTACGCAACTTAATGACCTCATTAAGTAGAAGTACAGGAAGATTTTGGTATTGCAATGTTTCGGGTTGACCATCTTTATATACAACTAAATCAGGGAATATCTTTTCTACTTCTTCAGCTATTAGGCCATAACTTGGCTTGGAGCTCTTATGGTTCTTATAATCAAATTTAACTGGACGTAGATTTAATATTGCAGAGCTTGAATCTGCCATATCTACAATGTTTTCTTTGTATCTAATTGAAGATGAAACTGTCCCTAATTGTTCTGTTGAAGCTGAAATTAATACAGGAACTGCGTCATTAACTGATGTTGTAACGCCAGCCGTAGCAGCAATATATGCTGTACTTTGTTGCCCATATCCTGTACCTGTTTGTCCCAATCTCATCACATTTGATTCTGAAGTCACTCCAGAATGTGAAATGCAAATATTGGATGATTCTGTAGATGTATAATTTTGACCAGCAAGATACCCAATTGCTATACAACTAGACCCAGTCACTAAACTCACTAAAGCGCCATATCCAACTGCAACGTTATTCCCAAAATATTGACCAAATGAGTAATTAACAGATGAACTGAGACTACTAAGCGTTGACCATCCTATTGAAGTATTTTGAGAAGAATTAGTAATAGACTGTCCAGGCCCACCTGAACCTATAAACACATTATAAATAGCACCAGAACTTTGAGATAATAAGTTAATATTATCTAAGGTGCCATAATATAAATTATCATTGGGGGTATAAAGAGTTGGAACACTGCCCCAACTTACATAACCTTGAAGTCCATCTATTCCAGGCCCAGAACCCAATGATGGAGCTGCATTATCTGTAAATAATCCATTCACAGTGATTGCATTCCCCGATCCAACAAACTGCAATCCATTAAAAGTAGTAGATAGATTACCTACTCCCTTTAAAGTTATGACTCCCAGAGTTGGAGTAACAGAACCACTATCGCAACCAATTGTATTTATTCCGCCACCACCACCTCCTCCTGCTTGGAACGAAGGAGCCATTCCTGGCCCATTAGAAGTAAGAACTTGTGTAGCTGTACCTACGGCTGTTGTATTTAAGCTTGTTCCATCAAAGTAAACAACCCCATCTGTATTAGCCATAGTGATAGCATTAGTTCCACCTTCTGCTATAGGAGTTGGACTGATTCTTTTATATGCCATCAAAACACCTCATAATTTGCGCTATTAAATATTACTTCAATCGATTCAAAGTTGGTGTTCATCACAAAAGATGCTGAACCATCTATTAAGACAAGCCCGCCAACTGTGGTTACAGTAATATTATTTGTTGCAGCCGAACCCGTTCTATCTTTTATAACTATTACACGTCCAGTTGTAGCAGTATTTGGAAGCTCTATTGTTATAGCTCCTCCAGAACAATCCACACTGATATACTGATCTCCTGAAAGAACAACATATGGAGTTGTATTAACATTTGTGTATGCCAATACAGAACCACCAGTTGCATCTATGGTTATAGACCCAGCACCATTAGTTATTGATATCCCAGTCCCTGCTGTTAATGTAGCAAGAACAGGATCGGCTCCTGCTGAACCAATTGGAAGTTGCCCATTAGTTGCCACCCCCAAAGAAGTAAGCGAACCCGAGGCATTTCCAAGCTGTATAGAATGATTTGTTGTTCCAACTAAAGTTATTGTTTCAGTATAAGTTGCTGGATTACCAGAAACTGTAATATTTCCAGCGCCAATGACGTTAATATTTCCAGTAGGGCTGGCTGGCACTGGGCCGCCTGTGTTCCCTGTTATAGTTTCTACAAACACTGCGCCTCCGTTGCCTAGACTTAAAGTTGTAAATGAACTCATACTTCACTCCCATATCCTGTTGAAATTGTTATTGATCCCAACGTTGGAGCTACCCCAGCATGTTTGACATACCAGATAGTGCCTTGAGGCATTTCATTAGAACTAGACTGTTCTGTTCTATTACTAACGTTATCTAAAGTTAAAGCCCCACCAGGAGGAAATTTGAATTTATTATTTACACCATCATCAGATATATAAACAGTTTCATCTGTTAGATTCTGTAATATAAAAAGCCTTGATGGGTTAGTTAATGGTGCACCAATTGCAATATAAGATGCACCTACAGATGAGAAACTTAATTCTCTTAAAGGTTCAAATAAGAACCTTAAAGCTAATATGCTCACTACCACTCTCCTCTTTTTATACGTAGTAGCCCGAAAGTGCTATGAATCCGGTACCTGCTGTACCTTTAACCCAATACACCCTTCCCACAGGACTTAATGCTTTTTTACCATCAGGTTGTGAGTTGGTCTGGCTTGGTAATTCAAAATCTGAATTAGCCCTTATATATTCATTATCATTAACCCCATCATAACTTATAGTTATTGGAGTTGTTCCACCATTGACTATGCGCACAAAAAAACAAGCATTGGGTAATCCATTGGCATTAATAGCCTGGTAGGTACCCGATATGCTTGCAGAATTGAATGTAGACAATGGTATTGACTTAGCTATATCAGACATCAAGCCTCCTTTTGCTCAGCAGCTTTGTCAGCCTCTGCCTTATTAGCTGCATCTTTCATAATGGTTGCTTGTTGAAGGAAGCCTTGAGCTACATCAACAACATCATCATAACTAGCACCAAAAGGGATGCAAAAAGCAAAGTTTCTCTCATTTTTAACTATCTCTATTACAACTTGATTACGTTGATTCATCATCGATCCTTTATTTTAAATAGGGTATGAAAGTTTATCTCCCATACCCTACCAAAATCCTTGTTAACTTAGAATCCAGAAACTAACTAAAACATTATCTCCAGATCCAAGAGCACCTGCACCATTATTAGTACAATTAACTACTATAGAACCAGCAGCTTGAGTTATTCCAACAATCTGCATTAAAGCACCATTTGTTGAAGCATTAAGATTGCTTACAGTTACCATGATTGCTGAAGTTGTAAGTACATTACTATTGGTAATAGTAAATGCTTGGCTTGAGCTCATTGCTGTTGTAAATCCAGTAAATGTAGCAACTCCAAGTCTATTATTCATGGTTACTGAAGCTGTAGGGGATGCAGATGATCCAGTAGCTGGAGTAATTGAAATCTTACCAGCAGAAGGAACTATAACTATCCCACCTGAACCACCATTGATTGTTGTGGTTGAACTAGAACTTGTAGAACCTAAAGTTACAGCATTAATACCAGCAGAATCTGCTATATGTACAGTTTTTCCACCTGTGCCTGTAGCTAAGTTTAATGTTTGTGTTCCTGAAGCAGCATTACCTGAAAGAATATTAACTGTTGAGTTAGCCGCACTTGCTCCGCCAGCTATGTTAACTACTTGAGCTGAAGTTATTACGCCATTACCTATAGATATTGTGTTACCTGAAACACCGTTACCTATATTTATAGCTTTAGCACCTGAATTATTACCCAAAGTAATAGTTTGAGCGCCTGTACCTGGAGCTAAATCGAAGTTACCAGTTTGTGCGGCTGTAGAACCGATACTAATTGTACCTGTTGTCATTGCAGCACCAATTGAAACTGCGCCTGCTGTTTGAACGTTAGCTATATTTACTGTGCTTGCTCCAGAACCATTAGCTATTAATACGCTATTTGTCCCAGAAGAAGAACCTAGTGTTATATTACCTGTTTGAGCTGTACCACCAATAGAAATTGTACCCGTTGTCATACCTGTACCAACTGATACTGATCCAGCAGCTTGTGTGTTACCAATTGCTATTACATTAGCACCAGTTCCACCGATATTAATTGTTTTAACTACAGCAGCCCCTGTACCAATGTTCAAGGTTGTAGCCGCAGCATCAGCAGATATTGAAATAGCACCAGTTCCTGAAGCAACGGTTATTGCACCATTGGTTGCAGAAATAGCATATCCATTGCCACCCGCTGAGAATGTCATACCACCACTAGAAGCGGTTAAATTTATTGCGTTAACCGAAGCTTTTCCACCATTTAGGGTTATTCCCCCAGCAGAAGAAACTAAGTCTATTGAAGCATTTCCAGTACCTTGTAATGATTCAATTAAGATTGTTTCAGATGTTCCACCATTAACTTCTAATGTTATTGCACCTGCTGCATTATGAGTAGATTCTAAAACTATTGATCCAGTATCATTAATAACAAATCCACCATTAAAGGTAGCTGTTCCAGTTACCGTTAAATCTCCACCAACTGTTTCATCACCAGAAACAGCTAAGTCTCCAGTTATAGCTGTATCTCCAGCAGCAAGAGTTCCAAATGAACCTGCACCACCCGCTGTAACATTACCTACAGTTACATTAATATTACCCGCATCTACTGTAATATCACCTGGATTAACATCAAGTGATGTAAATGATCCAGCACCACTAGGATTTGTTGTCCAAACATTTGATCCATTAATTGTTCCAACAAAGATAAATGCTGTCTGAGATAGTTCATTTATCCATATCTGTCCAGGCGCACTACCTTGGTCATATATAGTTGGGTCAACATTTGTCACAACTGGGTCAGGAAACTGATTCGCAGTTGGATTTGGCCAAGATGATAATGTATTAGATCGGCTTCTTTTAATTGCCATTACTACTCTCCTAAAAAGGGACACTACTATTTTTCCATATCTAAACATGAGTGTGTTACTGTAAGCAATGATTCTTGACAAGATTCACTAACATGTTAGTATTATTACTAGGAGAAATGATGGAAGAAAAGAAAAAACGCAAGCAAATATGCTTCGATGTGCATCCTAATTTACACAAAGAAATTAAATTAATAGCCTTAAAAGAGAACATCTCTATGAACCTTTGGATTCAAAGAGTTATCACTAAAGCACTAAAGGATAAGAATGATAAAGTGTGATAATTGCCTTCAGTTAAAACTAGAAGGATTTATGGAATGTGACTGTCATACACAGGAAAATGTTCACTGTGATGACTGCGGGAAAGAATGAAAAAAAATTGTGTTATCTGTTCTAAAGAATTTAATTGTGTTCCATCTGATTATAACAGATATTTTTGCTGTTCATTGGAATGCAAATACAAAAGACATACTTTAACTCCTGAACAACAATTTAATCGCCTAAAAAGCGTTTTTGAAAAAAATGTAATAATACAAGAAGGTTGTTGGGGTTGGAAAGGTGAAGTGTCTTCTTCTGGGTATGGTAGAATAAGCTATAGTTCTAAGAGAATGCAATTACATAGAGTTTCCTGGATGATTTATTATAGTGAAATACCTGATGGGATGTGGGTTTTACACAAATGTGATAATCCA
>Ga0187847_10003695_pt1 | contig 11529 bp, 8 predicted proteins | sample June2016WEW_4_10_FD_132458 | JGI IMG/M metagenome (GOLD analysis project Ga0187847, IMG submission 132458) | Peatland microbial communities from SPRUCE experiment site at the Marcell Experimental Forest, Minnesota, USA - June2016WEW_4_10 | ecosystem: Environmental > Terrestrial > Soil > Wetlands...
CTCGCCCGCCGCACACTATCCAGGCTCTGTGGGGCGACGAAATGGCATGGGCCTCGCAGCCCTCACCAAAATTCCCGACACCGGGCTCGGCGACGAATGAAATGCCACGTAGTCCGCCGCCTTCAATCTTCATCAAGACTTCTGACTCGCCGCCGAAGGAGTTGCGTCTCGATCGGGGAGAGTTGTGCGGCGGTTGGAGCTTCATCAATCGGCAGGAACTTGCCGGCCCCACTTGTGGCGACGCGAATAAACTTCTCACCGTATCTACGGACGGAAAGATCGTCTGGGATTTTGATTTGGGGTTTGAACAGCTCGATGGTCCGATCGTTGCATCGACAAGCGGCCAACGATTTGCTGTTCCGACGATGCGGTGGGGTACTGCGCGGAATAATGAGCCGAACCAAATCACAGCGAGGGTGTTTAGCAGCGAATCCGCAAGTCCGCTTATGACGATCAGCGTGCCTCGAGGCTCCGGTTGGGGGAAGGGTTACTTTTTCGCATCATACGGAGATACGCGCTTCGGATGGGGAGGACTGGCGCTCTCGCCAGACGGCGGACTGGTGGCAGTCCAATCCGAGTCTGACGTCCGGGTGTACCGAGTGCCCGAACCCGGAAATACAAGCCAGTGCACCGCCAATTGCAACAACCAGGCAAATCCAGCCCGTCCGCGCCGTCAATTGCCGCAACTGGCCGGAGTTTCACCTCCTTCGTCCCAGCTCATCGAGCAAATGCTCACCTGGTTTCCGGCGGATACGGAAACCGTGTCGGCGGTGATGGGTCCGTTGTTGTTGCCGCAGGTGGAGAAGGACTCCAGCGGAGGCCTTAGGATGGCCTCGTCCGGGAACGAGGTGCGGGATCGATTCACACAGTTTCCGCTGTTGCTTCTCTTTGGCAAAGATGGCCTGCTGGCAAAGGCTCTCAAGGGCAAGCCTATGGTCGCGGCAATCGAAGGTTCGCGGGATTTTCAGGCCCCAACTGGTTTAGGCGGTATGAGGTATCAAGGTGGCGTGATCGCTGTCTTCGCGGGAGACATCACGGCCAGCGCGGATGGATTTTTGCGGGATTCTGCGTCCATCATGATGCGAAAACAACAATTAGAAGGGCATGAGGTAGCAGTTTTTCAAGAGAAGTCGGAAGAAGATATCTTGACTACCTATGTGGCATTCCCCAAGCCAAACATAGCTGTCGTAGCGACTAATGAAGATTATCTCCGCGAGATCCTCGCCAGGATGAATGGGAAACAGGGCGAAAGAGCCTTGCCCGCCACTCTTCCCGAGTGGAAGCACGTGAATCCTCGCGCAGAATTCTGGGCCGTGCGGCACTACCAGAAGACGGGAGCGGAGCGGGATCCTACATCGCCATTCAACGCTGGCGCGGAAGGTGACAATCGGGCAATCGGGCTGACATTCAGTTTCGATCCTGACAAATCAAAGGCCGCAATGATCACGTATCTTTCCGGAGACAAGAACAGCTTTCAGCGATTTCAGAGAGAATACTTTGCCGAGCGTGGCCCTGCCGTGACGCAAATGCACGTTCAGTACAGTGAAGTTGACTCTGGCGCACTTGAGGGGTCTTACGACATTGAGGCAATAGAGTCGGCCGACTTATTCGTTTTTTGTCTGGAAGGCCTGTTGGGCCACGCTATTTACCTCTAGTCGGCAGGTGCGCACGATCGGCAGGCAAGCCCAGCTCATCGAGTGAAGGACAGAGGAACTGCCAATTTCCAGGCTCCGGCCGTGTGATGGTAGAATCCGGATCATTACTTATAAGTACAAGGTGTGAAATATCTCCGATTCCCTTACGCGCGACGGCGGATATAAGCGCTTGCCTGCCTTGGACCGAACATTTCCGCAGATCGGAACTGGAAATGAAGAGGATGGCGAGGTTTCAAGTAGCTGTCATTGCAACAAGTCTGAGCTTGCTAATGGCAGCGTGTGTGGGCGGAACTCAACTTAAGACTGACTACGCATCACCAAGTACTTTAGTTATGCCCACGGTGACGGTTACACCTTCACCTGCGAACATTTCCACAGGGCAGTCTCTCAGCGTAACCGTCACTGTAAACGGAGGCAGCGGCAACTCAACGCTGGCCGGCTCGGTGATGCTGACGAGCGGCAGTTACGTTTCCCCATCGGCGACACTAAGCAGCGGTAGCGCGACGATCACGATACCAGCGGGATCGTTGGCCGCAGGAACCGACACGCTGGCGGCGACGTATACGCCGAACTCAGCGAGCTCTGCGACCTATAACAGTTCCATGGGCGCGGGTGCGGTGACCGTGAGCTCTACAAGTACGGACCCGGTAGCCGATACATCCGCACAGATCTTTTTCAGTCCATTCAAGGATGTAACCAACACTGCGAACTGGAACACCGGGGAACAACAATCGGCAGTGACAGGAACCACCATGGCGGTGACCGGTGCCATGCCGACCGATAACTCGACTTTGACGTGGGCTTTTGCCACAGGCATCTGCGGTTCGGAGAACTGGGGCGGCATCACGCCGGCAATGGAAGCCACAAATGCGCAGGATTTCGTCAATGCCGGCAAGTATTACATTGTCAGCACGGGCGGCCAGAATGGCACTTTTGATTGTCCCAGCGACTCGGGAATGCAAACGTTCATCCAAACCTACAACTCAGCCAACATGCTGGGTGTGGACTTCGATATCGAGCTTGGCCAGTCGCAAGCAATAATTGACGATCTGATCAATGCGGCCATCGCCGGAGAGCGAGCGTATCCGAACATGCGCTTTAGCTTTACCATCCAAACTTTGGGAGCAGCCTCCGTTCCCGACCTCAACGCCAACGGAACGCTGGTAGTGAATGAGATCAATCGCCTGGGCCTGGGCGGCAACTACTATGTCGACCTGATGGCGTTTGACTACGGGTCGGTCAGCTCCGGCAACTGCGTCGTCTCAGGGTCGGTCTGCGACATGGCCCAATCGGCGATTGCGGCTGCGGAGTCCCTGCACTCGAACTTCGGCATTCCGTACAGCCACATCGAACTCTGTCTGATGATCGGGCAGGCCGATGCCGGGGCGAGTGAAACCTTGTCGCTGGCGGACGTGGACACGGTTGTAGCCTGGGCGAAGAGCGTCGACTTAGCCGGACTCCATTACTGGTCCTTCGACCGCGATCAGCCGAGCGCGAGCAGTTCTTCGACCGGCGACGGCACGTCGAATTCGCCGCTTGCTTATAACCGCGAGTTCACTTCCGACCTGGGAAGTTGCACTGGCCCTGGCGGTTCTTGCGGTTCCTCGTCCAGCTCGCCGTCGTTCTCCTTGTCGGATTCGCCCAGTAGTCTGTCCATCGCGCAAGGCGGATCGGGCACGAGCACGATCACAGTTGCCAGCAGCGACGGCTTTGATTCGGCCGTATCGCTGAGCGTCTCCGGTCTGCCTTCGGGAGTGACCGCATCGTTTTCTCCCAGCTCGGTAACTCCTTCCGCCAACGGCAGCGCGACTTCAACGATCACGCTGACGGCTAGCAGTTCGGCGACAGCCGGTTCGGCAACGTTGACCATCACCGGCACCAGCGGCAGCCTGACGACGACCACCACCGTGGCGCTCACCGTCGGCAGCTCCAGTGGCAGTGGATGCGCGTCGGCATGGAGTTCCACCCAGGTGTACACCGCTGGTATGACGGCCAGCGAAAACGGCATCGACTACATCGCCGACTACTGGACTGAGGGACAGAATCCCGCCACCAACAACGGCCCTGCCAGCAGTGGCGAGCCATGGATCTCACAGGGATCCTGCGGCACTCAGAAGCCGTCGTTCACACTGTCGGATTCACCCGGCAGTCTGTCCATTGCGCAGGGCGCTTCAGGTACGAGCACCATCACGGTTAATCCCGCAAATGGATTTAGCGGAAGCGTGACGCTCTCCGCCAGCGGCCTGCCGAGTGGAGTAACCGCGTCGTTCGGCACTAATCCTGCAACCGGATCGAGCGTTTTGACGTTGGTAGCGAGCAGCGCGGCAGCAACCGGCTCGGCCACGGTGACTATCACCGGCATCAGTGGCAGCCTGTCGGCGAGTACGACGATCGCACTCACCGTGACCAGCAACGGGTCGCAATCCTTCTCGTTGTCGGATTCGCCGAGCAGTCTGTCGATCGCGCAAAACGCATCGGGCGCGAGCACAATCACGATTACCAGCATCAACAACTTTGATTCGGCCGTCACACTGAGCGTCTCCGGGCTGCCTTCTGGGGTAACGGCATCGTTTTCTCCCAGCTCGGTAACGCCCTCGGCTGATGGCAGCACAACGTCAACACTGACACTGACGGCCAGCAGTTCGGCAACGGCCGGCACGACAACGGTGACCATCACCGGGACTAACGGCAGCCTGTCGGCAACCACCGCAATCGCGTTGACGGTCACTGCCGCCAGTGGTAGCGGATCGGTCACACTGAGCCCGTCCAGCTACAACTTCGGCAGCACGGTGCCCCACACCGGCACCGCCTGGGTCACCTTTATGCTGTCCAATAACGGCAGCTCCGCGGTCAGCATCGGCAGCGCCAGCGTCAGCGGTCCGTTCGTTGTTTACAGCAACTGCGGATCGTCGGTCGCGGCTAACAGCTCCTGCCCAATCTACGTGTACTTCTACCCGACTGAGGCGGGCTCATTTACCGGCACGCTGACAGTAGACGACGGGGCCTCCAACAGCCCGCAAACTGCCTCTCTAAGCGGTACCGGGTCATAGGCTAAAAGTAGTCAAGGCTTTCCTGTCTGACAAGGCACAACAATGAGACAAAGTTGCGCCAGTCTTGAGGAGGAGAAGAGAATCTCCTCCTCATTTTTGTTGCGGCTGGCCTACGGCGTTTCCCGATATCTATACAGATGCGGTAGCAAGAAAACAGAATTCGATGAGCGCCTTGGTCTGTTCGCAGGCTTAAGCATGATGGATCGTTCCACTCCATTTATGTAGGCGGCTCCGGCCTGGCGCGAGGCTTCACGATTGACGTCCGCTCTGGATACCATGTACCCGCCCGCTGAGACAAGAAATAGCTGTGCGCAGGCCCTCTAAAAGCCAGTCGCGCTTTTTCCGCACATCCGTCTGTCAAGGGCGGAGCAATCCCCATGGATGGCAGGCCGCTGGGAGGAAACACACGTGGTTGCAAAGGAAGATTTTCAGGCGCCTGAAACAGGGTCTCAGGCGGCGCGTTGCGCGCGAACGACGTGATTTCGTAACTGCGTGTTTCGCTGAAAGGATTATCGTCCGACTCGGCGACGATCAGTTGGAGATCGGGCGAGGTCCATTGCTCGTGGCGGATGACGATCTCCTGGTTGTTGCCGATGTTTCCCGCGGCAATGGTTGTGACGGTCCGCGCTCCCACCACTGGAATGCCGGCGATGGTCTTACTGCCCAGGTCTTCATTTGTGACGCGCTTTTCATCGGGCCGCAATGTCGAGGAAGCATCCCGTTCCCAAGGCAACACCGAGATAGTGATGTGGCTTGTGGTGCGGATCGGAGTGTTCATTACGGCTTTTGACAACGTGCCCCAATTCAACTCGCGCCCGCTGACGGGATCGAGAATGCTGTGCGATTCGATGTTATCCGCAGGCTGGATGGAGTGGGATACGAACCACAATCGGCCCTGGTCGTCGCGTGCAAGGGTAACGTGTATCTCCTTGACGATGACGGTTCCATCGCTAAGATGCTGAGTGGAACGCTGGTGGCTTCGGCCTGGAACGGCATGCCGGGGGTGGGAAAGTTCAGCTCGTTGTCGGCGAAGTTCAAGCTGGTCTGCGCGGCGGCGGTGAGGCAGAACGCGGCAGCGAGAATCAATTCGGTAACCAATTTCGACTTGAGCGGAGAAACTGGCAGGTTCGCGTTCATCATGGCAGGCTCACCTCAAGGGAGCGGACTCGCTTGCGAAGGCCGGCCACAGCACGCGCGGACGAATGAATGCTTGGGAAACCGAGAAGTATAGGTGGAATTTCCATTTTGCTCTTCCGGCGACGACAGCATACCGCCCGTTGCCGCCGCTGCGATCCTGCCGTCATGGCATGTATTCCGGGGTATTACCGTCAACCGGGCGTGACGTGAGGTATATCACGTCAGGGACGTATCGGCGACAATCCGACCGGAACCCTCAACTTGAGCTTTGTTCCGCCGCTCCGACAATCGTGGTATGCTTTGGGCCAAATGGAGGTTTCGCCATGAGGTGTCGTGTCCTTGTTGCGCCTTCAGTTGTTGCGGCCTTCTCCTGTCTGTTGAGTTCCGCGTACCTCACCGCACAGGACGAGGGTCCGATGCATGCGCCAGATTATCGGGCCCAACAGGTCCTCATCGCGCTTTACTTCGGACCCAAGCCGAATGCCCCCTTCACGGCTACGGCGAAAACTGTGTGGGTCAAGATCATGCCCGACGATTCGACCATCACGACATGGAATGAGCGCACTGTCGCCCGCGATATGGATGGCCGCATCTTTCAGGAACGCCGCTTTCTGGTGCCCGACAATAGCAAGGATCCGCCGGCGTTGCGCGTGCTCGAATACTCCGACCCTCTCGGACACACCTTTTATAACTGTGACCCCAATTCCAAGCGCTGCGACTTGCGCAACTATTTCCCGCCCGGGATTCAGCCCCTCACCCCAGAAGGATTGCAGCCGGATGGAACGACTTATCTGACTCGCGAAAACCTGGGCGTGGATACTTTTGAGGGGCTGGAGGTGCAACGCTCGCGCGAGACCTTCACGTACTATCGGCAAACCATTGGCAACACCAAGACCATCCTGCGAACGGTCGAATACTGGTACTCGCCTGCGTTAGGAATCAACGTGCAGGTAAAGCGCCACGACCCGCGCGACGGCGACCAAACTCTTTGGCTCACGAATATCTCGCTCACCGCTCCCGACCCGGTAACCTTCAAAGTTCCCGACGACTATCAGATCTTCGATCGCCGCGCTCCTCAACCCCTGCCGAGGGCTCCAGTGGAAGAACCGCGCTGATTCCAATTGTGGTCTCCAATTCATCGTTCCGGTTGGGTTACCGGCTACTCTGACATTACTGAGAAGTAACGGAAGTGTGCATGTGGTGCAGGAATTCGGCAGTGATCGGATAGCCAGAAGCGGAGCCAATCACAGAATCGATTGTGCATTTCGGACATTCAGCGGTCTGGCCCTCATCAGTCCATTCAAAGATGTCCGCCGAGGCGAAGATCGCAAAGCAGTAGAAGCAGCCGCAAAGAGAACCGTTCTGCAATTCCGCTCGATGGAGGCTGCAATGCTTGTGAGCCGCCTCCAAGCGACCTCCATCCGGCTCGGCTTGTCCAGGCCCAAGCTTGATCATGCCCCTCAATTTACAGCATTCTGCCACTAACGCCTGAGTCACCGGCGATGGTGACCCGTGCCGGATTTACGCCGCCGTTCTCCACGGGTGACGCTTGCCGATCATCCTGGACTAATCAAAGAAATAACTCCCCAGGGCCGCGTATACTCTACCTGCAACCTCCACATCGAGAGTTAGAATGAAACGATTCGGATTGGGTTATGAAGAGGGACCGTGTTTTGTGAAAGTGACCCGGAAAGAATCCGCCCGTTTGACCCGATTTTCCGTAACTCCCCTATCATATTGCCACCTTGATTCGTCTACTTTGCCTTGCTGGCTCTGCACCGGAATGGACTGATTTCAGCGCCTGATCACTGCCGCACTTCAGGCGATGCTGTCTTCGGTCCGATCGGAAAGGATCGACATGCCTCCCCCAGCAAGAAACCAAGGCGTGGTTGCCGTCCACGCGATTCTCACCACTGCGTTAGCGCTGTTTCCTGCATTTCTTTGCGGACAACCCAGCATCAGCAACGTCCAGGGGATCGTGGCAACCGGACAATCGATCACCATTTCCGGCTCGGGTTTTGGCACCAAAGTAACTGCTGCCCCTTTGTTTTGGGCTGACTTCGCTGAAGGGAGTACCGAACCCTCTCCCCTCGGCCGGATTACGTCCTGGGATATCGCAGAAAGCCCCGTCTTGGACCCCAACCCTTCCACCGACTGCCATTCGGGGAACTGTATGACATCGAGTTCGTGCTTTTGGGAAACGGGGCCAGGATGCTCCAACACGACTCCAGGAGAAGGCAACGGAATGGCGGTAGGCGTCAATCCAGGTAGTTTGGTCGAAACTTACGGGCAAGAGATGTACATCAATTTCTGGAGAAAGATCGGCGGAACCTACGCGTCGGTCCTTCAAAGCAGCACCGGGCCCAACGTCAAGTGGCTCAGACTTTGGGGAGATAATGCAGCGCTGGGAGGCGAGGCCCCACATGCACTTCCGGATACGTATACCAACGAAGTCGCTTGCAATGGAGGCCTTCTAATAGACACGGAATACGCTGCACGGGTGGCCTGGACTGGCAACTGGCTTATACCGACGACGACCTGGAGAAATGAAGAATATATCTATCAATACAACAGCGGGAATGCCAAGGCTGATGGCACATTCGATGTTCAGATAAATCAGGTGACCGAACTTTCGTCTACCGATTGGCAATCCGACTCAACCGAAGCTCCCATGACCGGCCAGGGCGACATCGATATTCAAGACGAGTTCAGCCCGAATACCTGTCCAAGCGGTGTTGGCAGTTCCTACATGCCCCAATCCGGCGATCAGATCTGGTACGACGGCATCTATATCGACAGCGCATGGCAGCGGGTGATGATCTGCGATGCTTCAACATGGGCTGCAAGGACGCATTGCGAAATCCAGATTCCTACTGCCTGGTCGGATAACGGAACAACGGCGTCGGCAACGGTCACGGTGCATCAGGGGAATTTCACAAACGGAACGCAGGCTTATCTCTACGTGGTGGGCTCAACGAATACGCCCAACACGAATGGTTTCCCTGTGGCCATTGGCGCGTCGGCATCGGCAGGCGTGCCCGCTCCGGTGGCGGGCCTTACGGCGACGCCGAGCGCGGGCCAAGTGGCGCTCACTTGGACTGCAGCTTCCGGCGCCGCATCGTACAACGTCGAGCGATCGACGAGCAGCTCCGGCCCGTTCACTTCGATTGCCACCCCATCGGGCACAAGTTATACCGATACCGGCGTGGCCGCAGGAAACACTTATTACTATGAAGTTGTCGGCGTCAATTCCAATGGAACAGGCCCTGCGTCGAGCGTCGTTTCAGCGAAGGTGCCCGCTCAGGAGAACAATCCGAGTTTCACTCTGAGCCTAAACCCCACATCGGTAAATCTCGATTCCGGTCAATCGCAGAACATAACCGTCACTGTGACTCCACAAAATGGTTTCAACCAGCAGGTAAGCTTCTCTTGCTCGGGGCTGCCGGTGGCGGCCACGTGCAGCTTTTCCCCTTCGACAGTCACACCCAGCGGAAGCGCGCCGACAACGACGCTGACCATCGCGACCGGTGTGGCGACGAACCCGCTTCACGCGCCGTCCCCCTTCAAGAATCCTTGGTCGCGTGAGGGTGAAATTCTGTCGTCTGTCGCCCTGTTCGGTTTTGGCGGGCTCTTCAAGTTGCGGCGCAGATGGAAGACCTTCTTCTGGTCGTTCGCCGTGCTCGCAGGGTTGAGCCTGGCCATCTCCGGTTGCACCGGAAAATACGCAACTCCGGCAGGATCCAGCGCCATCACGGTGACAGCAACAGCAGGCAGCCTGAGCCAAAGCGGGACATTCACCCTAACCGTTCAATAGGACTTCGCGTGGGGCCCAAACATCGAACACGTCGTTTGTGGGTCTATGACCGTCTACCGGGCCCCTTGCCGAAAGTTCGCCGCCCGACCCCAAAGGTGACCATGACCGACCAAACGGCCAGAATCACTTCAGGGGTTGTGCTTGAGGTTTGGAGCGGGCAGAGTTGTGGGTTGGAGGTCTGGAGCAACGTAGGGTTTCAGGTCAGTCCAAGGAATGTGCGCTTCAGGCATTCCGGCTGCGTAGGGGCCGATGGCGTATTGGCTGAAGGTGATGGTGAGGCCGTCGCGGGTGACAGTCCAAGAGGTCAGATCGGAGACGGTTTCTTTGACCGCCTTCTCGATGTCATCGCCGAGCATGTCTTTGAGGTCGGGCTGTGCGCGGAGATTGCTGACGGCCATGGCGGTGAGTTTGTCCTGCCAGTCGCTGTGCGGGTTGAAGACATCGGAGATCGTGAGTTCGCGATTGCGGTCGAGCCACCAGAGAAAACTCGTTTGGTCGGTGAGAGGATGGGCGGCTCCCCAGCCGTAGCCACTATCGATGAGATTGACATCGATGAAGCGATCATTAGCCGCTTCGACGATATAGAAACCGTCAATTGTGCCAGAAGCGTCGACGGCAGTGTCAAAGGTGGCGTTCTTATCTTCGGGATCAATCCCGACGGCGAGTTTCGCCGCCTTCTTCTTTACTGCGCTATTCCACTCAGCATAGGCAGGATTAGGTCGAGCGGGTTGGATGTCAATTTGCGACCAACGGAGGGTGCCGTAGCCAAAACCTGGATCGTTGTCGGCGACGCGCTCTTCGTTTGAGCTTCCAGCCTTGTAGAGAAAGTGAGAACGCGGGAAGAGGAGCGTGCTGCCGATGTGCGCAACCTGTTCGAGATCGTGCTCTCGATTCGTGTACTCGTTTGACAGACAACGATTCATGTCGTCGGCCATTCCTTTGCCGTGTGCGGGGCAGACGACGTCGAGCCAGTGCAGCCATTCGCGCTGATCGGATTGGACGAGAGCGGCCGATTCGGACGAGAGCTGAGCGCGGAGAGACTTGTAAGCGACGGAGACAGCGCTATCGAGCGCGGCAAGTTTTTGGTCGGAACAAAAGGCGTGCTCGCGTGAAGATTTAGCAAGTTTGCAGTCGAAGCTTTGTGCGGCGGCAAATGGAGAGAATGCGAGTATGAGAAGCAGGATATGTATCGAGCGCATTGAAGAGGTTGAATAAGTGTATCAGTCTTGGGTCTTGAGCAGATTTCGAACAAATAATTCCAGCCATGGAAGCCTGTAAACGATCCAGGCATTTCACCGGAGTACCGACGACGCACGCAGAACTTCAAGGGCGCGACACCAGAGCGTTATCATGTAGGCGATATTTCCGAAATTGGATAGTTGAATCGATGCCCTATTCGTCAGGGTGCGTATGCCATACACCGGAGATGTGTTTTATGCGAATACCAAACGAATTTCGAGCTATTCTCGTGTTTTTTTTCGGTGTTGTTTGGTGCTTGTCTGGCAACGCCCTTGCAGCCCAAACGAGCGCTGATCCGGTGTATGTTGCGATCTCAAACGGTTGGATCGGACTGTATGGTCATGGCGACGAATACGCAAAATTCTCAATGACAGGCAAGGAAGTTAAACTTCAGGATGCATACCACATCCTATTGAAACCGGGTTTAGGAATGATGGTAAGCTTCGCTGATAAAGCGGAGTTCGGAGGCGGAGAAAATCTCCTGGATAATCACGAAAAATGGGAACTAAATTATTGGAAATCGAAATCCGATCGAGCCGAGACGGTCGCGCGAAAAGACCTGAGCGGGGCGAGAGAGGATGTTCGAGTAACAGAGATAAAGCTTTATCGAGACGACGGCGCACAGCTCGAAAAG
>Ga0187847_10003696_pt1 | contig 11526 bp, 10 predicted proteins | sample June2016WEW_4_10_FD_132458 | JGI IMG/M metagenome (GOLD analysis project Ga0187847, IMG submission 132458) | Peatland microbial communities from SPRUCE experiment site at the Marcell Experimental Forest, Minnesota, USA - June2016WEW_4_10 | ecosystem: Environmental > Terrestrial > Soil >...
GCGAAGATGGTCATCGTGACCGATAAAGATCAGAAGGTTCTGATGGTCGAGAATCCCGATGCGCTAAAGGGGCACGAGGGACACCACATTGCTGCGACGGGACATGTCATGGGCGATTCCATTCACGTGGAGAGCGCGAAGATGATCGGAATGTGAACTAGTGGAACTGACGAAAAGGGCGGCTGCGGCCGCCCTTTTCCTTCTCCAATCCTCTTTTGGGAATTCCCGAACTAGCGCACCACGCCTTCCAGCGGCGAACTCGCCGTGGCATACAACTTCCTCGGCATTCTGCCCGCCATGTAGGCCTGGCGTCCAGCCATCACGCCATGTTGCATGGCTTGAGCCATCAGTACGGGGTCCTGAGCATTCGCGATGCCGGTGTTCATGAGAACGGCGTCCGCACCCAACTCCATTGCAATCGCCGCATCGGATGCCGTTCCTACGCCGGCATCTACGATAAGCGGTACTGCGGTGATCATCTCCCGAAGAATGCGAATATGCGCCTGATTCTGAATGCCCATGCCGCTACCGATGGGTGCGCCAAGCGGCATCACCGCGGCCGCACCGGCATCGATCAGCCGTTTGGCGAAGACGATATCGTCTGAGGTGTAGGGCATAACTGTGAAGCCTTCGCTAACCAGAACGCGGGTGGCTTCAAGCGTGGCCTGCACGTCCGGGTAAAGCGTAGCTTGGTCGCCGATCACTTCAAGCTTCACCCAATCGGATAAGCCGACCTCGCGGCCGAGGCGTGCAGCCCGAATGGCTTCGTCGGCGGTATAGCAGCCCGCGGTGTTGGGAAGCAGGAAATATTTCTTGGAATCGATGTAGTCGAGCAGCGACTCCTTGCTGCGATCGAGATTGACGCGGCGGACGGCGACGGTAACCATCTCTGCGCCGCTGGCCTCGAGTGCGCGAGCAGTTTCCTGAAAGGATTTGTATTTTCCCGTGCCGACGATCAGGCGGGAGCGGAAGGAGCGGCCGGCGATGATTAGGGGATCGGTCATGCGCTCATTGTAACGAAAGCGGCCCCCGCGAGCGTAATGCTCATGGACTATTCTCCGATGAGTGGATATTGGAAAACTGCTGGAGGAGCCAGAGCTACCTCAGTGGCCGTCGACAGACCCTTCCGATCCTGCGACTTTCAACGGAAATTTCACGATCACTCTGGTTCCCTCCTGGTCCGAGAGAATGGTGAGTGTTCCCTGGAACTGACGAACCCGTTCTTCCATTCCGCGCACGCCCACGCCAGCCCTTGCCGCCCTCATCTGCAGTTGTTGCTCGGGAGAGATCCCCCTTCCGTGGTCGCTGATCTCGAACTCTACGTGATCTTCCGAGCGCTCCAGCCGGATTTTCGCTGATGTGCTGCCTGAGTGCCGATGTACGTTGGTCAGGCTCTCCTGCACGATGCGGAAGATCACAATTTCCAGCTCTTTCGGGAGCCGGCCGAAGCGTTCGGGCATTTCCAGTTCTACCTGAATCCTGCTGCGTTGCACGAATCCGTCCACATACCAACTCAATGCCGAAGCGATTCCGGCCTCGTCGAGCAGTGGAGGATGCAGCAAATACGAGAGGGTGCGGATTTCCCGCGAAAGGTCGTCGGAGAGCTGCTGGCTCTGCGTCGCAAGGCTGGCGGCTTCACGGTCCTTGCCTCGGAGAAGGTTTTCCAGCGCCGAGAGATTTAATGTCAGCGCAACCAACGTTTGCCCGGCATGATCGTGGAGTTCACGGGCCATGTGGCGACGCTCTTCATCCTGGGTGCGCAGAAGCCGTCCGCTGAGTTCTCGCAGGCTCATTTCGGCGCGCTTGCGGTCGACGACCTCAGCCTGCAGTTCGCCTGTGCGCTCGGCTACTTTCTTCTCCAATTCTTCATTCGCTTTGCGCAAGGCCTCCTGCGCCACCCGCAACGGAGTCAGATCAGTTACGAATGCTGCCGCTTCAAAGCCGCCGCCTGCATCGGCGAGGAGCGAAGACCCCACGAGGATCGGAATGCGGCGGCCATCTCGCGCTAAGTACTCCTTCTCGTAGACGTCGCACGTTCCTCGAGTGCGCAACTGATGCACCGCGATCGCATCCTTAGCGGCGTGTTCGGGCGGAGTAAGTGCGTCCCACCGCAGTCTTCCCGCATCCACTTCCGCCTCTGAATATCCCAAGGTATGCAGTAGCGCGGGATTGACGTAGGTCAACTTTCCTTCGAGATCCCCAATGACCATGCCAAAAGGGTTGGCCTCGGCCAGGCTCCTGAATCGCTTCGCCGCCTGGGCCAGTTCAAACTCGTGGCTTTCGCTTTGCAGCAGAGTTGCAATCCGCGACCCCATTAGGTGAAAGAAAGTTTGGTACCTGTCGTCGAACGGCAATCGCGGGCTGATGCCAAAAACGAGCACCCCCTGCCCCGCCGACCCTATGTTGCGCAAGGGCAGGACGTAAGCCCGAGTCATAGGCTCCGGCCAAGGCTCACAAATGAGTTCGCCCAAGCGGTGAGGGAGATCCTCCAATAACAGCGGTTTCTCGCCCGTGGCGGCTTCGACTAAGGGCCACGCATTCAAATCTGCAATGCCGCTCGATGTGTTCGTTGCTGCCGCCTGGACGATCTCGCCGTGGGACAAAAAATAAAGTGCGGCAAACGGGACATCGTGAGGATTTTCCGCGAGTTCTCGAAGAAGGTTTTGCGCAAACGGTAGGAGCCCTAACTCCGGTGAATGACCTTCGTCTGAGTGATCTTCGTCTGGAGGATCGGCGCCAATCGCCAGAAGAGAGCGCAACCGTCGCTCGCTGAGCACCTGTTCTGTGGATTCGCTGCAGACCACCAGCGTCCCCTGAATGGCTCCGTCCTTTTCCCGGACCGGGCTGTAACCGTAAGTCCAGTAAACCTCCTCCAACTTCCCGTTGCGCATGATGGGAACGAGTTGGTTGGTATTCCAGGTCGAAGCTCCCGCGCTCATTACGCTTTCGATTTGCGGGCCGATAATATGCCATATCTCCGGCCAGCATGCTCTGCCCGGCTGCCCCACAGCGGCAGGATGTTTATCGGCACGAATGCTTGGCCGATAGCCATCGTTGTAAAACTGGATCAGATCCGGGCCCCACCATAAAAACATCGGGTGGCGAGAGGCAAGGAGAAGGTTCACCGTGGTGACGAGAATGTCGGACCAGCGGTTGATCGGGCCGAGCGGCGTCGCACTCCAATCGAAGGCGCGCACCAAGTCCGCCATTTCGCCCTCGCCGATGATACGGGATTTCGGTCGCAAGGGCTCGATACCCGCCGCGGGCACTTCCAGGTCGAGTTTGCGTAACGGAGGCGCCATAAATAAAAAGCTGAATGCGTTTCGGGGCGGTTGGTCGCCGCTTGGGCGCGCCCACAGCTGGGTTCCAGAGCAGCTGTTTCCCTTCTTGTGTCTCTCTTCTAGTAAATCACAAACTCATGAAAACGCGGTCGAACTGAAGCGGTACAGTCTCTAATGTGCTTTAAATAAGAGCACGAATTAGGTGTTTTCAACCCTGGGCGTCGGCATCGGCCCGCGCATAAAGTTCTTCGATCTGCCGCCGGTATCGCTCCTCCACCACGCGTCGCCGGAGCTTCATTGTAGGGGTCAGCGATCCGTTGTCGGCCGTGAATTCGTCCGGCACCAACACAACCCGCTTCAGTGTCTCGAAACGAGCCAACTTCCGGTTCGCACCTTCCACCAGTTCCTCGTAAAGTGTTTGCACTCGTGTGTTCGCTATCAAATCTGACCGTGAAGAGAAAGACAGTCCGTTTGCGCGGCCCCACTCTTCGAGGAGGGCAAAATTCGGAGAAATCAATACGCAGGCAAATTTTCTTTTATCACCCACCACCACCGCAGTCCCGACGAGCGGATTTAGTTTCAGAGAGTTCTCGATTGGTTGCGGCGCAATGAACTTTCCACCAGAAGTTTTGATCAGTTCTTTCTTGCGATCTGTGACGGAAAGGTATCCATCTTCGTCGATATTCCCGATATCGCCAGTCTTAAACCAGCCGTCTTGGAATGTGTTCTCCGTTTCTTCCGGACGATTCCAATATCCCTTGAAAACAGATGGGCCGCGCACCAAAATCTCTCCGTCCTCGGCGATTCTGACTTCGAGATTCTGTAAAATCTTGCCGACCGTGCCGATGCGATGATTGATCGGGGTATTCACGGCGATCACCGGCGAAGTTTCGGTTAACCCGTATCCTTCGTGAATGCGAATGCCAACGGTAGCGAACCATTCTGCGAGGTCGCGGCCCAGCGGCGCGCCTCCGGAGATGAAGGTTTCGACTCGACCACCCATCCCTGCGCGAATTTTCGAAAAGACCAATTTGTTCGCAAGCTTCCATCTCACGCCGGTGGGAGTCTTTCCGGCGAGAATTTCGGGTTTGTGCTCGCGTCCGACCGATAGCGCCCAGTCATAAATCGTGCGTTTCGGGAAGCCGCGCGCGGTCATTTCGGTTTTGGCATAAATCTTTTCGTAAACTCGCGGGACGGAAACGCATAGCGTAGGTTGCACTTCCTGCAAAGTCTGCGGAAGATTTTCGATAAACGGGCAATAGGCCAAGGTGACGCCATGGTCCAGAAGAGTGAGGTCTACGTGGCGAGCGGTGACGTGCGAGAGCGGCAGAAAGGAAACGCTGAGATCGCCCGGGTGTATGTCGAAGCCGCGGAGGGAATAGGCGATGTTCGAGGTCATGTTGCCATGGGTGAGCATCGCTCCCTTGGATACTCCGGTAGTGCCGGAAGTGTAGATGATGGTGGCGAGATCGTCGGGCCGAATGGCGTGGGCGGAGGAGGCAGCTTGCGAATCCAAGTCCGCCGGCGCTTCTGTCATGAACTGATCCATGAGTAGGCATGTTGCCCCCAGCGCGGTCGGGCTGTGGAGACGATCCATGATCAAAACTTTGTTAACTTGAGTCTGGGAAAGTATGTTTTCAACTTTGCGCAGCTGATGTTCGGTGGAAACGAAAACCACTGTCGCCCCCGAATCTCGCAGCGTAAAAGCCGTTTGATCAGCGGTCAGCGTGGCGTATATGGGAACCGTGATTGCGCCGAGTAGCAGGATGGCGAAATCCGCGATCGCCCATTCCGGCCGGTTTTCGCTCAAAATCGCGACACGGTCTCCTTTGCAAACGCCTGCCTCCCGCAAAGCTTGGACTGTTCCGGCCACTTTTCGGCGCAGATCGGCCGACGAAACCGGCAGCCACTTTCCTTCCTCGCGATAGAGCATGGCGCGTTCGAGATTGCGCTCAGTGGCGGCGAAGAAAACTTCGTTGAGGGTTGCAGGGGTCATGAGAGACGGGCCTGAACCTGAATTTACTGGGTTTGGGCTTCGATGAGCAATGCTCAAAACGGTACAGTAGGGTACTGTTCGGAATCCTGGGTACCGCGATCCCTTCACGCGATGACACACCCAGCAGGCGGGCAGGGTATTATGCGCCGGGGAGGATTGCGATGCAGAAAACACTAAGCGCGAGATTTGCGGCACTGCTGGTTGCAGGAGCGTTGGGGATTGTGGCCGGTGCTCCCGCTTCGGCGCAGGCCAATGACGCAGCGTCTATGCCCAGGGTCGGCCAAATGGCTCCGGATTTCACGCTCAACTATTTTGATGGCAACGATCTTAAGCCGGTTTCGCTGAGCCAGTACCGCGGGAAGAAAAATGTCGTGGTGGCGTTTTTTGTCTTTGCATTCACCGGCGGTTGAACCAAGCAAATGCAAGCGCTCCAGCAGGACTTAAAGCGGCTGGATGCGACCGACACCCAGGTTCTGGGTGTGAGTATGGATAGTGCATTTGCCAACAAAGCCTTCGCTGACCAAATTAAAGTGACGTTTCCCTTGCTGAGCGATTGGGGCGGAGATGTCACCCATCAGTACGGAATCTATCTCGATAAGTACAAGGCGGCCCGCCGGGTGAACTTCCTGATCGGAAAAGACGGAAAGATTCTAGAAGAGCAGGTGGATAAGGACGCGATCGATCCAACCAAGATTGTCGATACCTGCGAGCGGCCAAAGCTGAAGAACTGATCCTCAGGCGATAGGAAGCTCGAAGGAGAATACTGAGCCGCGGCCAAGCTGGCTGGTCACGCTAACTACTCCGCCGTGGGCTTCGACGATCGCTTTAGCGATCGCCAGCCCCATACCGGTGCCCTGCACACTGTAGCGCTGGTCGCGGCCACGGTAAAACTTGTCGAAGACGAGCGACTGTTCGAAGTCGTCGATGCCCGATCCGTGGTCTGTGACGCTGGTGATGATGCGGGTTCCCTTTTGTCCTGCTGTTATTGCAATGGGGGCTTCCGGCGGCGAGTATTTTGCGGCATTCTCCAACAATTGCTTGAGCACCTCCGCGATGCGGTCAGAATCGACTCGGACTTTGGGCAGTGCCGGAGTGACGAGCACGTCGACAGGATGTTGGGCGAGAACCGTCCTGGACTCTTCCATGGCAGACTCAATCACGGTGGCGATATCCACTGGAGCCATGTGCAACTCCACCTTGTGGGCGTCGAGTTGCGCCATCTCTGTGGCCTCGCCTACCAATCTGTCGAGGCGATCGGTTTCTTCGTTGATGACAGTGAGTAACTCTTTCCGCTGCGCCTCATCCAGGTTGTAATCGGCGAGCAGTCCCGTGACTGCGGCTTTGATGCCGGTGAGCGGGGTACGCAGTTCATGGGTCACGGAATCGAGCAGAACCGCCCGCAGAGTTTCGCTCTGGTGAGCGGCCTCGGTTTGCGAAAGCTTTTCCATGGCTCCGGCACGTTCGATTGCGATGCCGATCATGCTGCCGAGGGCCTCGAGCGTGGCCCGGGTTACGGTGGCGCCTGCGATGCCGACAGCGCCAGTGGTGCGGGTTCCAAGATGCAATGGGGTCAGAGAAACCCCGCGCTGCGAATCGATTACCGGCTCGCCGCGAGAACTCACGAGTTGCAGATCGGGTACCGCAAGCAAGGTCGCATTTGGGTCGGTGCGATAGACCTGCTGTGAGCTGAGCAGGTAGACGGCTGCGGATTTAGCGCCGAAGCCGTCGCGCACGTAGGCGGGAATCGCGTTTAGTAATTCGGCAACGTTGTCGGTCGCCAGCAGCCGCTGGCTAAAACTGTAGAGCCGCTCCACGTCGCGGCGCCGCTGAATAGCGTCGGCGGTTTGGCGGCGGGCACGGTCGGCGAGTTCGCTGGCAATACCTGCGGTCACGAGGAAGGCGAAAAGGGCAACCCAGTTCTGCGGATCGGCGACGGTGAAAGTTCCGATGGGCGGCAGAAAGTAGTAGTTAAAAGCCAGGGTTGCGATTACCGCAAGAAACACGGAAAAACGAAATCCCCAGTATGCGGCTACCCAGAGCACCATTAGCAGGAACGTCAGGGCGACGGTAGTGGGGTTTACGTGAATAATGTGGCGATAAAGCTGAGCTACCAGTTCGGCGGCGACCGCGCATGCCGCGTAGCGGAATAGATGTTGCGGCCCTAGACCCTTCACGCGGACGATTGTAACCGCAATCGACAACGATTCGACAAATTCCATCTGCGGCGTGCAGAATAACGGCGATGCCCAAATCTCCGGAAGAGTGGCTCAAAGAAGTTGATACCGCGCAACGGCCGGCGGTTTTTAAGCTCTTTCTCGGCTATGCCCCGGGGGTGGGAAAGACCTACGCCATGTTGAGCGAAGGCGTGAGGCGAGCCAGTCGAGGCGAAGAGGTGGTCATCGGCGTGGTGGAGAACCACGGGCGCAAGCCGATCATCGAGCTTTCTTCCCGGTTGGAGACGGTTCCTCGAAAGAAGATCGAGTACAAGTCGACCATCTTTGAAGAAATGGACGTCGATGCCATTCTTGCGCGCAAACCGCACGTGGTTCTGGTGGATGAGCTGGCGCATACCAACATTGAGGGCAGCAAGCACGTCAAGCGCTATGAAGACGTATTCGAGTTGCTGGATGCCGGCATCGACGTAGTTTCCACGATGAACGTGCAGCACATCGAGAGCCTCTCGCCGACGATTCGTGAACTGACCGGCGTCCAAGTGCGAGAGACGGTGCCGGATTGGGTGGTCCGGCGCGCCGGCGAAATTGTGATGGCCGACTTAACGCCGCAGGCGCTACAGACCAGGATGCGGCGCGGAGACATTTATCCCAAAGAGCGAGTGGAACGGGCGTTGGCCAACTTTTTCCGCAGCACGAATCTGGTCGCCTTGCGCGAGTTAGCCTTGCGGCAGGTGACCCAGGCGGTCGATCGCACCCTTTCGGAATTGAAAACCGAAGACGGGCAACTGTTGCAGGTGCGTGAGCGAATTGCTGTTTGCATCAGCTCGAATCCTGCGGCGCAATATCTGATCGCCCGCGGAGCGCGTATGGCGCAGGCCCTGGACGGAGACTTTTTCGTTTTTTATGTCGATACCGGATCCGATGAGAACGATGAAAATCAGCGCACTCTAGCCGAGAACATTCGTTTTGCGGAGAGCGTTGGAGCCAAAGTGGTGAAGGCTGAGGGCAAGGTTGTGGCGGAAAAAGTTGCAGAATTCGTGCGTGAGAATCATGTTACGCAAGTGGTTTTTGGCCGCTCGGCCACGAAAGGCTGGAAGAGATATTTCTATCTTTCTGCGATTCACAAATTCTTGCGCGATACCCCTGCCGTTGACGTGCACATTGTGACCCAGGAAATGCGGTAAGGCATGATGATCGACGAGCACCGGCGAATTCTGGTGGTAGACGATGAACCCCAGATCACACGAGTTCTGCGAACCACACTCACGGCACAAGGTTACGATATCCGCGTGGCCAATGATGGAGAGATGGCGCTGGAGTTGATGAAAAACTGGATGCCGCACGTATTAATTACGGATTTGGCTATGCCGAATCTGGATGGTGTGAGCCTGACCCGCCAGTTGCGGCAGATTTCCCAAGTGCCGATTATCGTACTTTCCGTGCGCGGGCAGGATCGCTCGAAGGTGGAAGCGCTGGATGCCGGCGCGGACGACTATGTAACCAAGCCGTTCAGCATGAACGAACTGCTGGCGCGAATCCGGGCGCAGTTACGGCGAACTCCAGCGTTGGAAGAGGCGCCGAGTTCCATCGCCGCGGGCGATTTCGTGATTGATCTGGATGCCCGCTCGGTGAAAGTTGCCGGCCACGAGGTGCATCTCACCCCAAAAGAGTTCGATTTGCTCGTGTACCTGGCGAAGCGTCCGGGAAAAGTGGTGACGCACAGAACCTTGCTGGCTGCGATTTGGGGACCGAACAGCACGGAACAGCCGGAATATCTGCGAGTATTTGTCGGTCAGTTGCGCAAGAAAATTGAGACGGATTCTTCGACGCCGAAATACCTTATCACCGAGCCCTGGGTGGGCTACCGCTTCGAGCCGGGGTCGTAGTCGGCCCTCTCTGCTTATCGTTTCTACTTATCCCCAGCCTTTACGAACATTTTATGGCACTTTTATTCGAACTTTCTCCAGTTCTGTGTCCAATGATTGTGGCGCCAAGAGGCGACCAAGACAAAAGAACGCGTATCCAGGAGGACAAGAGTCATGTGGGCAAGCGAAGTAGCACCAGAACGGTTGGCGGAACTCTTCCATCACTATAATCAGGCGCTGACGCCTGAGGTTTCAGGCAAGGGTAGCGAGGGTCGCGCCGGCTGGAAAGAGGTTCCGCAGCAGGAGAAGAGCCGGCTGGTCGCGGCGGCGCGTTTAGCGCTGCTTGAGATCGAGTCCACGACTAACCGGCGGTCGAAATCGCGCCAGTATTTTGCCCAGCCTGGCGAGGCCGAGTGGGGTTGTTAGTCGCTTCAATAAAGAGGCAGGGACCTGCCGGCCAGTTATGCACGGACCTGTCTCTTTACAACTTCTTTAGAAATTCCTTTAACAACCCTTACGCTCAACACGATCAAATACGGTGTTGTGTCGAATACGGCACAATGGATCGGAGATTTGGGAATCGCAGGCGCATTCGCGACTGTGGCCTTGTCAGGCGCTGTGTTTATGATCCGATTTCTGGTTGCCCTGTTGCGCGAGTGTAAGCCACCTGGCTTGCCTTGGATTATGCGCCGCAAGAGCGAAGATAAAAACTTTGCCTTGGCAGGCAGCTACCAGCATCTGGATAGACGGGACGATTCACGCCTTGTCTTCCTCGACCCAAAGTCGATTGTCGGGCTGGAGCGGCTGCCCTTGCCCTCGCATTCGAGACGCCGCGTTGCAATCTAAAGACCGCGAGTTTTGACTGTTTTCCGAAAGGCCATCTACATAGGAGCAAATCATCATCCGAGCAACGCTGGTACAGTCCTGATGTTGCAAATATGATCGGGACGTTGCTCAGTTCCCAGATGCGAGCGCATGGTGATTGCCGCTCGCCGAAAGGGTGGGTGTATGAGATGGCCAGTGGTTTTGCTAGCGGGATTCTGGATTTTTAGCGCGGTAGCTTTAGCACAAGAGGCGACTGAGAAATCGACACAGGATTTGAATAGCAGAGTAAGGCAACTCGAAGCAGAAGTGGCGGAGTTGAAACAAATCGTGAACCAATTGCGGCCTTATGTAGAAGCAAGTAGAGCAGGGAATTCGCCGCCGCATCTCGACGATGTTCCGGCCCCCGCGGTAGCAATGGCCGCGAACGCCGCTGCTGCACCGGTTGGTCCGCAGACTTTGGTGAATGCCGAAGATCGCAAGAGTCTCGACTTCGTGCACGATACGACGCTGAATCTCGAACTGGATGCTTACTACGACTACAACTTCAACAACCCTGTGGGGCGCGTCAATCTGTTGCGGGCCTATGATGTTCTGAGCAATGAGTTCAGCCTGAATCAGGCGGACGTGGTTCTTGAACATGCCGCGGATGTTGCCGCAGGACATCGATGGGGAGCTCGTTTGGACCTGCAGTTTGGGCAGGCCACTAATACGCTGCAGGGCAATCCTGCCAACGAGCCGCGGCCCGAAATCTATCAGAATATTTTTCAGGCTTATGGCACTTATGTCGTTCCCATCGGCAGCGGGCTCAATGTCGATTTTGGGAAGTGGGGCAGTTCGCTGGGAATTGAAGGCAACTACACAAAAGATCAGATGAATTACTCCCGCGCGTTCTGGTTCGACTTCCTTCCCTTTTACCACATGGGCGCGCGCGTCAGTTATCCCGTAAATAGCCGGCTTACCCTCAACTACTGGATTGTGAATGGTACCAACCAGGTGGAAGCCACTAACGGCTTTAAGGACGAGCTGTTCGGCTTTACGGCAAAGCCCGGCAAGGGTGTGAGCTGGACATTTAATTACTATCTCGGCCAGGAGCATCCGGATCGCGCCCCAGCAACGAATTGCGGACCAATTCCCGTGCAGCCCGGATTGTGCTTTGTCGCTATCAATCCCGCTCCCAACGGAAAAACTCACATTTTTGACAGCTACGCAACCTGGCAGGCGGCAAAGAAGCTGACAGTTGCTATTGAGGGAGATTACTTTATTCAGCGTTTGTGGGAGACCGCTGCGCCGGGAGAATCTTCCGCGCCTTCACATGTCGACGGGGGAGCCGCCTACATTCAATATCAGCTCACATCCAAGCTGGCCTTAGCGACGCGCGCGGAATA
>Ga0187847_10003698_pt1 | contig 11522 bp, 6 predicted proteins | sample June2016WEW_4_10_FD_132458 | JGI IMG/M metagenome (GOLD analysis project Ga0187847, IMG submission 132458) | Peatland microbial communities from SPRUCE experiment site at the Marcell Experimental Forest, Minnesota, USA - June2016WEW_4_10 | ecosystem: Environmental > Terrestrial > Soil > Wetlands...
GACCCAACAATCCGGGCTACTCGAATATGCTCGTCGCCTGTACCGGCAACCCGGGATTCGTGAATGAGAGCGGCATCAAACTTGGCCAGAGTGCCGATATCGTGCGGCCCTATCTCGGCTTCAGCAATATCATCTCCGTACAAAATGTCGCGGACTCCGAATACAATGCCTTACAAGCTACTGTTCGCCAGACCTCGGGCCCTTTGATCATCGGCGTCGCATATACCTTCAGTCATTCGCTGGACGACTCCTCCGACCGGGCAAGCGCCAACTTCGCTAACTCGCTCGATATTCACTCCAACCATGCCAGCTCGGACTTCGATCAACGGCATTTGCTCAACGTCAGTTATATCTACAGCCTTCCGTTCCTGCGGTTGCTTGACGGCTTTGCGCATCTGCTGGGCAGCGGCAGCGATCCCGCAGGCGAGGTGCCGGCGGCGCAATGGAGCATTGCACCGGCGTGGAAGTCGGTACTCGGCGGTTGGCAGCTCAGCGGCATCATCAGCTATGCGACCGGGACGCCCTTCAGCGTGGTCAACGGCGGCGGCTCCGACGGCACCGGCGCAGCGGACAACGCCGGAGTGGGCGATGGGCTTGGAGTCGGATCCTACGCCGACGTGATCGGGAAAGCCGGCTTCGGCAAACCATTTGTCGCGCCGGGAGGAAACAACGTCGGGCCGCTGCTTTTGAACCCAGGAGCCTTTGCCGCGCCGCGCGGTCTTACCTTCGGCGACTCCGGCCGCAACTACCTCAGAAATCCCTCCCACATCAACTTCAATATGTCCATGTTCAAGCACTTTAAGCCCTTCCAGGAGCACCTCGATATCGAGGCCCGCGCCGAGGCCTTCAACATCTTTAATCACACCCAGTTCCGCATCACCGATCCAGCCAATCCCGGCAACACCGGCAACAACGTTATCAACTGCTACGGCTCGCAGACTGAGCTTTACTCCGCGGGGGCTTCCAGTTGTTTGCAGGGCAACTCTTTCTTGCATCCTGTGGATGCGCACGACCCGCGTATCTTCCAGTTTGCTCTGAAAGGCAGCTTCTAACACCAAGGAGAGTCCAATGCCACCTGAAGCTGACAACAATCTTTCCCAAATCCTCGCGCGAAAGACCTGCTTGCTGAGCGGCGTCTTGATGGCGTTGTCAATTGCCGGATGCACCGCGAGCACCACTCCGAGCACTTCGGCAACCTCTCAGCCGGGTCCGCAAACCTATTTCGCGCCGTATGTCGCGGGGACTACCTATAGCTCTACGAGCGCTTCGGGTTCGCTCACGCAACAGAGTGTCGCTGCTCCGCAGATCTATACGATCGACGACGGGGCGGCAACGTTGTTCTCGCAGACAATCTACAATCCTCAAGGCTCGGTTGGCCCTCAGGTGCTCAATGCCGGCACTCTCATGGTCGGCCAGCGCGGGCTGCGCAGCCTGACTATTCAGGCCACTTACATATACAACAGTGGCGGGAACGGGGTTACACCGGGATATTATCCGAAGCCCCCCAAGTCGGCAACGGGCAGCTTCGCGGTGGAACTAGCTGGCCAAGCCGGAGGGTTGGTGCAGTTGTTCGGTCAGCCGGTCGTGCCTTTGGTGGCCGCCGCGCAGTGCCCGAACTTCACCACCCAGCAGACTTATCAGTTCGTCACCATCCCAAATTCAGGGTGGAACCCAATCACCGACACCGCCTACGGCAGCGTGAACATCAGTTCCAGCGGCAGCACTGTCACCTTGCAGAACCCGGTGGCTGGCCAGCGGGCCATGGATCAGCACACCGTGGGTGGAACAGCGCCGACTCAGCCTAGCGCCTCGCCGGTAAGCGGTGCCTGCGGGCCGACAACTTTAGGAGATGTCACCGGAGTCCCAGGCCAGTACGTCGTCAACGATCCCGGAATCTCCATCAATCAACCTCCGCAGGCGGCCATCGGCATCGGCGCAACCGGCCTCTTGGTGGAGGATAATGGGTCCACAGCGGGCGGAACGCTGGCAAACACCTCTCCCGCCCTTACTTATGAGAATGTTCTTGGCGCAGGCACCGGGGCCGTAGGGCTGCCCCAGCCGTCGGGCGACATCACCACCTCGGTCGTCGGCGCGCGGTATCTCGGCTTCGTCTATGCTGCTGGTTTTCAGCCCGCCGGAATTGGCACTCCGGTGGTTTGGTCTTCGAACCTGGCCTCGTTTGGCTTTCCCTCCACCATATCTCCCAACTGTCCCTACGTCCCTGCCAGTACCACTCCTCCTGTCGTGATCTACGGCGGGGACTACGCCAACTACCTGCAACAAAACGAGGGCTATGGCATATGCGATTTTGCCATCGACCTGGGCGCGAAGACGGCCAACGGTCTCTACACCAACGCGTGGGTCTATGTGGGCACCGGCTTTCCTACTAACACCACCGTGACAACCGTCTGCAGCCGCGTCACCAGCTACAGCAACTGCTTTCCCGCCGTCGCTATCGCCGGAGAGCTTCCGAACGGCTCGAACAATTACGCTCTCTTCGTCCTCGGGTACGACGGTGCTCAGCCCTGGGCCATCTACCTGTTACAGTCGTCGAATTGAAGCGGCGGAGCACAGGAATGCATGTGAGACAAAACAGTGGCCAATGATGGCGGAAGCGCCGCTCTGCCCCACAGCAAGTACATCGAGACCAAACCGCATTCGATCTTCAATTCATGGTCCGCCAAGCGACTGAGCCGGTTTCGGACAGGTTGTACGAGGCATCGGTCGAACGGGAATGCCTGCCAAGTTGGATGATTTTGGCGAGAAGGTCCCTCTCACTCCGGGCTGTATCGGTCACTTCTATGCGGCCAGCCTTTGTCTGAACTGAGGAAACCAACTCGAGAATCTTCTTCCGAGAACTGCGAATGCGCATGCTCTGGGATCTGGCGTAGCATAGTTCCATGAATGCGGTCGCTTCGATACTTACTATGGAAGCGCCACATCACGGCAATTTGGTTGCTCCGTTCCCAGGTTGTACAGGCAACGGGCCGTGAAATGAAGGAGAGTTGCGAGGATTCGAAGTGAGTTTCTGGACTTCCAGGGACCGCTTCGGACCAGCGGAACCTTCGAACCCGTGGCACCTGGGAAACCGGGTGGGGAACCATTCGATGTGGCAAGCTGTAGACCTTGTAGAAACAGAGGGACCGGCAGGGAATTCGGTAGCCGGTAGCGCTACCAAAACGCTCGATCGGCGTATCCGGCGTTGTTGCGGCCGGATAAAAATCCGGGGGCGGTGCGACCTGCGTGTGCGTCGCCGAAACCGGCTGTGCCCAGTCGGGTGAAATCGGCTTCGAAGATGCCTGCGAGTTGGCCGCTTGGGCACAGAGCAGGCGAGGTGCCGTGCAGAGCGTTGGCGCTAGCAGAAGAGCCGTAACGAGACACGCAAAGCGAATTCATTTTTCAGGCGCAAGGCGAACTCACCCATCGAGATTACGTGGTTAGGACGCCGGAGCCCGAGCCCGCCACTCCGCCGCTTCTGCTTTGGGACTTTGCGGCTCCAATTTACGGCAGACACCAACCTATACTCAGTCTCTGAAATCATCGGTAGGAGGGTGCTTTCCGTTGCGGAGAATTATAGTTTTAAGCGGTTGGCGTGCTCGACATAGGCCGGAGTAGCGACCAATTCTTGCGGCCACCGCATAAGCACTTCTTCATTCGCATGAACAACCAGTTCTGAGATTCGGGGCTCGCAGCAATTCAGTTAGGACCGGACCGCCGCCCACTGCGGTTCAGTTTTCTGGCCTGGCAAAGGTGCTTGTTGTCCCTGGCATGGCTGTCCAGGCCGACCCATTTCGTGCGGATTCCAGCACCGCCTGGATAAACTGAAGACCATCCACTCCATCCTCCACGCCCGGCACCAGCAGCGCTCGCGCATCCGGAGTCCGCCCTTCAATGCGCGCCGTAATCTGCTCGGAAAGGTCGGTATAGAGCTGCGCAAACGCTTCGAAGTATCCCTCCAGGTGTCCCGCAGGAATCCTTGTCGCCCACTTTGCCGCCGTTCCCACGCCCGGCCCACCACGGGTAATTATGCGAGGCTGCTCTCCGAGCGGAGTAAAACGGAGATAGTTTGGGTTCTCCTGCTCCCAAGCCAGGCCGGCCTCTTCCCCATAAATTCGCAGCTGCGGATGATTCTCATTTCCCACAGTCACCTGCGACGACCACAAACTTCCCTTCGCTCCACCTGCAAAGCGCAGCATCAACTGTACGTTGTCGTCAAGACGCCGCCCCGGAACGAACGTGGTCAAATCTGCCACCAGTTCCGAACAACGCAGCCCAGTCGTGAAGCAAGCCAGGTGAAACGCATGCGTCCCGATATCCCCAAGACACCCCGCTGGTCCGCTGCGCGTGGGATCGGTCCGCCATTCGGCCTGCTTGGAACCTGTTGCCTCAAGTGGTGTAGAGAGCCAATCCTGCGCATACTCCACCTGGATCAGCCGGACCGCTCCCAACTCGCCGGCCAGCACTATCTCCCGCGCTTGCCGGACAAGCGGATAGCCCACATAGGTATGGGTCAATCCAAAGATCAACCCGGTCCGCTTCACTGTCTCAGAAAGGCCCAACGCGTCTTGAAGAGTCGTTGTCAAAAGCTTGTCGCAGATCACATGGATACCTGTCGCCGCCCACTCCACTCCACTCCACGCTGCGGCGTCACCACCGCATCCACCGAGCTCATCGCCAGCGCGTCGTGTCCCACTGCTGTATGAACTTACCAAACCTCAAATAACTTGACAGAGACCGGCCTTCTCATGGAAGTCCAAAGCACGTTTCCAGGCTGACTAAAGCTGGAAACATACTTTGGCGATTTCTCATCGACTGAGCATTCGCGTCGCGTCAATTCGCAGCACTGCAGTAGCACCATGGGAGAACTCTCACTGGACAATGTGGCCCAATCCATCGCGTGCGGGCCTAGAACCGGTCTCATAAACCGCCGGCATCGCCTCGCCGAATGCCTGGGCCCCGCCTTGTTGGCGGGTCCCATACTTGCCCAAGGAAGCGTAGAGGCATTTATGAGACCGCTTGTAGTCAGAAGGCGCTGTCAGCGGCCAGTGATGGATGGTTCAGCGATGGCAATCTCAGTCGTCTTGCGATCGAATCCGGATTTAGTACTGGAGTCAGAAGGCCCGCAGCGAGGTCGTGGATCGCAGTGAATCTCAATCTGACTTTGGCCCGTTGCGGCATACGCAGACTGCAACGTACCGCCGCGCGGTCACGTCAAGAGGCTCAGTCTTCACGCCCCCCCGTCAAGCACCGCACTTGTCGTCGCTCCCACCCCAAAGAAATTACGTTGGCACACGTGCGTCAATTGTGGTCAAACGAGCGGATGCTCGTGAAGGGCCGGGTTCCAACCGATATCGACAGGATCAGCCGCTGAGAATCGGGCAAGATGGGGGTGCTGGAAACACGACTCGGCCTTTTTGCGACAGATATCGTCGGAAATAGCCGAGGAATTCTCTCAAAAAATAAGCAAAGAAAGGCTCTCGTCAATTCGATTGACATCTTACAACTGCTGTTCCATGATCAATCAAGCCAGAGCGCGCAGTTGGCAAATTGGTAATTCCCCACCGAACGCCTTTCTCCCCAGAGCTGATTCAATTCCACTCACATTTCTGGAAAAAAGGAGAGACTTTCATGTCAGGACAGATTTCTATTCAAGTTGCCACCAGTTCACAGGTAATGAATTGGAGTCCAGTTCCGCCCTTTCTGCCGGCGGCGCAGCCCCCGGCGATCACGGTCAACGGACTGGCGATTCAACCCTCTACCACAGCCCCCACTCCCACCGGATTCCAGTTGGTCGTATTCGATATCACGCAGACCATTCCCACGCCAGCCAGCATCCTGGTGAATGAATGGCTTTCGGTGTTCCCGGCGGGAAATGACTCGAATCTATGGACGTACTACGGATCCATTTATGAGGGCTTGGTGAACGACTTGCTGTCGTACGGCAACCCCGCGAACCAGTTAATGATCCTCGCCAGCTTCGGCCTAGATGCCGATATGGCGCCGGATAACGAAGCCTACGCCACGATGTTCAATTATGGTGGGGGCAACCAGCTTCAGACCTGGATGAAGTCTTGCGATCCGGGCAGCCAGGTCGGGAACCCTACGTCCTGGGTCAGTTTCCCGGCGAATTACATCCTTGTCGGCCTCGCAGGAGTTGGTTACGGCGGCGGAAGCGAGATTTACCAGGCAGCCCAGAGCTCCCAGAACAGCATCAAATCATCCCTTAACGTAAATGTTTCGCAAGACCGGAAAGTGCGCGTCTCGGAAGCAGAAGCAGTTTCCGCTTAGCAGGCAGGTTTCACCACGGCCGCGGGAAAAGGAAGGCCAGGGCCTGCCTAACGCTTGCCTGCAGGCAGGCCCACTCATGATGCGCGCAGATCTACGGCGCGATCTGGAGGTGGATCGTCGAACCCAGGACCGCAGTTAGCCTCAGCCGGAGCAAGCCGCTCTTGTTGGCCGTGGGGCAGGGTAGCCGCGCGACCGGGTATTCCAGAGTGCTTGAGAGTATCTTGCCCCGAATTGCCGATCGCATTGAGACGGTTCACTTTGCCATCAATTACAACGGTCCGGCCCTGAGTGGCGGCTACCGGGTCGTTCCAAACCGCTTGCCAGGCGACGTGCTTGGGAAAAAGCAACTAACGCTTCTACTTGACGAGTATCGTCCCGACCTTGTCCTGCTTTTTCACGATCTCGGTTTCTACACCGTGCACCGCGAGGCGCTGCGCCGGTACAAGGAACAGAATCCCAACTTAACGGTGGTGGTCTACAGTCCGGTCGAGTGGGAGGCGACTTTGCCGGGGAACCTGACGTCTGTTGCGGAAGCGGATTGCGCGGTTTTCTTTACGGAATTCGGGCGACGCCTCTTCCAGAAAGCATTGCAGGCGGCTGAGATCGTATGCCCCTCCGAACCGGTTGTGATTCCGCACGGTGTCGATACCGGAGCGTTTTTTCCGCTTGTTCCCGGTGATCGGAGGGCAAGCGTCCGTCAGGCTCGCGAGTTGCTATTTCCCCAGCGTTGCGATCTCGCTGGCCGGTTCATCCTTCTGAACGCGAACCGCAATTCACCGAGAAAACGAATCGGCCTGACGCTTGAGATCTTCGCCGAATTTGCACGCGACAAGCCTGATGCACTGCTCTACCTCCACATGGGCATGATGGATCGCGGCGCGGATGTTCTTGGGCTGGCGCGCGGTCTCGGCATCGAATCGCGCCTGTTGCTGACTACCGTCGCGCCTGAGAGGCCGCAGGTCGCGGATGCTCATTTGAACCTGATCTACAACGCATGCGACGCGGGGATCAATACGTCCACCGGCGAAGGCTGGGGCCTTGTGGCCATGGAGCACGCGGCCACAGGAGCCCCGCAAATTGTGCCTGACCACAGCGCCTGTCGCGAAATCTGGACTGGGCATGGACTACAGATTCCCGTGGATATTTCAAAGGATTACGCGCTCGATACGGCTCGCGCCGTCGAGCATCTGAACGCGCTTTACGCCAAGCCGGACTATCTACGGAGCTGTTCCAAGATTGCATTGGAACGCGCCAGGGATGCGACCTTTTCCTGGGATCGCATCGCCTGGCAATGGACGGACCTGCTGTCGAACTGTCTCGACCGGACGCGCACGAGCATCAGACCGCGCCCGCTGTCTCCAGCGCCCGAGGCGCAGGCAACAGATTCAGCTCGTTGACGACCCAGACCTCCGCGATTCCGGCTCCGAAGTCGCCCACGATGTCAAGAACTCCGAGAATCGCCAGCCCCGGCTCCCAGCGGTTGATCGGAGGCAGACGGAAGAATTTAAACAAGCCTGGAACCGCGGCGAAGAATCCTTGTGTCGTAGATGCGGCGTCCGCCTGGTTTTCATCCACCTGCTTGGCGACCAATCCGCACAGCATTCCGAACTGCACCATGCCGAGGATCCAGTCGGTTGCGGTTCCCAGCGTACCGGAATTGCGCATGATGGTTCCGGTGCTGCTGCTGGTGGACGTGTACACCATCCAACCCGTATCGAGTAGCGGCGACAATCCGCCAACCAGCCAGGTCATGGTTGCCATTTCCGCGGCGTTTGCGCAACTCGGCGCAGCCGGAGAGGTTGGCAGCGCAGCGATGAACAGCAGCCACTCCATCGCCACGGCCGCCCAGGACAACGCCGCCGGGGGGGCCGCGTACTTATCCACACCGGTGAGGAGAGCAATTCCTTCGCCCGCCAGCGGCGTGTCAGGAGGAACGATCCACATGTCGAGGACCGATTCGATGATCCCGTACACGGGAAACCCAAGAATGAGGATGCTGCCAAGAAATTGCGCCAGCCCATTCGGGATATCCCGCGGAGCCGCCGTCAGGCGGGTCTCGCCTCTGGCCGCTGCTCCAACGTCGCCGAGAATTTCGTTCATCTGCTGAATGAACTGCTCGACTGCGGTCTGGTCTGCGAATGGAGCCGCTCCGAACAGCAACTTGTACCCAATGGTTACCGGGATGGCGGCGATCAGCGAGAAGAGGCCAATGATGGTCATGTTCTCGATGCCGGTGACGAGGGTGTAAAGCTCCGACGCCAGCGGGACATACAGGGTGTCGGTCAACAATGAGGTCAGCAGGTTGATTGCCGACTGGAAGCAGGCGAAAACGGCGTCGATCACCGCGGACGCGACATTCAGACCGGCATTGAGAACGCCCTGGATGATGCTGAGGATTCCACTGAGAGTGTTCTGCAGAAACTGGTCCGGGTTGCTGCCGATCGCCTCAAAGTAGGCTGCCGCGTTGGAGAATGCGGGATCGTTGAAGAAATCACCGAGGCTGCTGACCAACTCGTTCGTCAGGGCGGTGAATGGGTTGTCCCCGCTCGCCATGGCCTGCAACACCGCTGCGTGGCTTGTGTTGGAAAACTCCACAGAATCGGCGTTGTCGAGCAGCGCAGAGAACGCGAGGTTGGTTCCCGCCGTTTGATCGTTGACGTCAGTAGGCGGAATCGTCTGCTGCAAGGCCAGCATCGAGCCCGAGTTTTTAATGCCTGGACTGCTCAGGAACGCACTGAAAGTTGTGTTGAGGTTGTTCTGGAAGCTCTGGATCTGGTTTTTCAGGTAGTAATTCAGCGTGCCCCCCGCACCGAATACCTGCCCGGCAAAGGGCAAGGCCACCTCCGTCACCAGTGCCGACAGGGCCTGCTGCGTGAGCAGGATGTCGCCCCACTTGAACAGGAACGCGAACCAGTCGAACAACTGTTCGAAAAACGCGCCGACTGCTTCGAAGATGCCTTCGACCGCATCAAAGACCTCCTCTACGAAGTTCACTGCCTGTTCGAAGATGTAACTGATGCCGTCGATGACGAGGTTGATCTGCGCTTCGATCGCAGTGACCACGTTGGTGATAGTGTCCACAACGGTTGTCACCACAAATTCGGCGACATTTTCGATCTCCTCCCACACGTCGCCCCAGTCCACGTCGAACCAATCAGAGACGCTCGACGCGGGCTTCATCTGTGTCCTTCGTTCCGCCATCAGGTGCGCGGCCTGTTCGCGGGTCAGCTTTTCAAACCGATGGTTCTTTGTCTTGTGATCGAAAATGAAACGCCAGTGCTGCTCCTGGACGTTTGCGAGATCGATGCGGCGCTCGAATTTCCCTGTCGATCCCGAGACGTACTTCACCCCGTTGAGCTTCTTGTTTTTGCCAAGGTACTTCGGCGCGCCCTGCTGTTCAGGCCCGGGAATATCAACCGGATTCGAGGGAGCAATCCTCTGTCCCGCTAGCGACATGCACTGGCTCACGCCGCTGGCGACGGCGTCGAGAGCCTGCACCGGAATGTCGGGAGGAATCACGGTTACCGGCTCGCCGCTGAAAAGGTTCTTCGTGTTCTGCAGCGCGTCCGCGTTGACGGTCAACAACTTATCCTGCACGTAAGCGTTCGGCTCAATGCTGATGTATTCGTCGCCGACCATGAAATCGGTGGTCACCTTCAACATCGGGGCATCGATCGTCTCGGTTTCCACCAGGATCGTGACCTTGCCAGCCGAGTTCGACAGGCATTGATAGGGTGTCAGTGCGTCCAGGTTGGTGCTGCGTCCATTCACGGTCACCGGCGTCTGGTCTGAAGTCCAGAGGGTCACCGCCGTCTGCGGGCGCGGCGCGCCTACTCCGTCGAGCACGGTAATCTCCGTCATGTAGACGTTGATCGGGGTGGCCCCTCCTTCGTTCTGCGGGTTGTAGTCCGGAATCTCAATCTCCTCGAATTTCCAGTCCGTCGTTTCCGCGTCCTGCCAAATTTCGTAGAGGTCGTCCGTCGCCGTGACCGCGAACAGCCGCGAGTAACCATCTTTGTCGTTCGCCAGCGTCAGCAACGAATACGTAAGTGTGGAATTGCTCTGGACGGGATTGAGGCGCACCATGTGCGTCCAGTTTGTAGCCGCGTCGGGATCCGGGGGAATGTTGGAGGGCTGGGTCAGGTCGGGTGCAGCGCGCACATGGTACAACGATCCGTCAGTCCCCAGGATGAATACTTCGAGAAAGCCTTCAAAGTTCCGGCCGGACGCGTAGGTCGTGCTGACCGTGGCGTCGCCGCTCAGTTTCACGCTCTGTCCGCCTGGAGGGCGGTAGAAAAGCGCGCCGTTCTGCACCGAGAAGGAGCCGCCGACCTGGGGCGCCTTGGCTTCGTTGTTCAGCTGATTCACGCGCTGCCATCCAGGCGACCACCGCTGGTCGCTGAGCGTGTAAGTCGCGTTGGGAGCGTCGGCGAATGTGGCCAGAACAGTAATACCGCTCGATGGACTCGATGTAGCAGTGAAGCTCGCCACCTTCCCCAAGCCCAACTGACTGGTATTCAGGCTCGTAATTTGCCAGCCCGTATCGCTGCCGGCGTCGGGCCACAGGTTATAAAGATTGCCGTCGTTGCCAAGCGTGATTAATTCGATATTCCCCGCGGAATCGGCGATTGACTGGATGCCTGTGCCAGCGGAGAGAGGAGTGAAGACACGATAATGCTGCATCAGCTTCGATGCCACCATAAGCTGCTCATTCGATGTTGTAGTAGCCACAGAAACCTCCGTCGACGATTGGTAATGATGGATTTGTGCGCGTTATGGAAGAGGGGGATTCCGGCGCAGAGAGACACGCTCCCGGGCTCTGCGCAGGGATTCAGAAAACAAAAGTTATGTCACAACTGGGGGCGCTGAGCCGAACGCACAGCATTGCGCCCATCGACCGCCTCGGGAATAGTTCTTGATCTGGGGTGAGGAAGAGAGTCATTCAGCCCGCGAGAGTTAGGCTTTGCCTATTGTCTCCGAGCTTGAATCCTGCTTCTGCAGTCAGCAGTATTTACCAGCCGTTCAGTTTTGTCAACGGCTCTTTTGAAAAAATTCCAGCTACTTCACCTCTCATCGCCATGAGCTGATGGCACGCCATTCACGACTCTAAACCCGCATTTCTCACAGGCGCATTGTTGATAGCGGTGATGATAGATAGGAAAAGGCTTGGAAAGGCCGTCTTTTCATGGCATAACTGCGTTGTCGAGGCGTAGTTGTAGCCGTGCGGAGGCGGC
>Ga0187847_10003699_pt1 | contig 11520 bp, 11 predicted proteins | sample June2016WEW_4_10_FD_132458 | JGI IMG/M metagenome (GOLD analysis project Ga0187847, IMG submission 132458) | Peatland microbial communities from SPRUCE experiment site at the Marcell Experimental Forest, Minnesota, USA - June2016WEW_4_10 | ecosystem: Environmental > Terrestrial > Soil >...
GCCGCGTAGGCCTCGCCGGCCAGGGCCTGGATGGCGCGGTCGAGGGTAACCAGGATAGCTCCGCTGCGAATAGCCAGGCCAAGCAGGAGCGCGTCGGTGACCTGGCGGTAGCCGTGCAGGCGGGGAGTGAGGGGCTGAATGAGCGATATCCAAGAATCCACTAGTGGCAGGTTTTCGCAGTTGGGAAGGGCGGCGATCATCCGCAGCCGTGTGAGCGCTTCGCTCATTTGCCGCCCGCCGACCGCGGGCATTGTGGTGAGGCGGACAAACCCGGCTTCGGTGAAGGGACAGAGCAGCAGACGAGCGTCTCCAATCTGGCGGTGCCAGGCGATGGCGCTCGAGTGGCCGGAATGTTCCGGATCGGTAAGTGCGATCAGGATATTGACGTCCGGCAAGTAGCTGCGCTTAGTCAATCTGGTCGAGCTCGGCATGGCGGACCATTTCCGTGGTGAGGATGCGGCCCTTGGGCGGGAAGACGGGGAAGCCGGAGGGACCGGTGAGAAATTCGGTGGGCTCAGGAGCAGCGGTAGCGGCGCGCTGGCCTTTGCGGATGAGGTCTGTAATGGCTTCGCCCAGGGTGATACCGCGGGCGTAAGCGTAAAGCGCCGCGAACTGGCGGGCGTCGTCGGCGAGATTGACGTTGGTTCTCATATTGATAGTATGCACCGATTCGATAAAACGTGCAAGATTTCACTATACGTGCCAAAGAATATATCTGCACGTAAGACTGCCGGGTGCTACAGGTCTCATCCCTAAAACCTGGGAGGTCACAAAATCAGGAGTTGCGGAGAACGGAAACTCGCAGGCTCATCGTCTCCCGCATCTCGGAATCAAGATGTAGGCCACCCGCGTATACTCTAACGGTGAGTAAAACGTCCATCTTTGAGAAGATTGTCCAGAAGGAAGACTCGCATTCTCAGCTTCTGTGTAATCTCCTGAATCGGTCAAGGCCGTTCCGGGGCCTGATATACCGCCTTCTCACAGGAAGGAAACAAGGCGAAGACGACTTTACTGCACAACCCCAAGTCGATCTCAATGAAGGAGGTCGCCCCGACGTCAAGATTCACTTCCCTGAGGATCCTTCAGAGGATTTCTATGTTGAGGTTAAGACGGAAAGAGCCTGCGAGCCGACTTGGTATCAATCGGGCGGGTATGGCGCCCCGGACAAGCTTAGATTTATCGTTCCGGTGGGTTGGAGGCCTACTCGCCCTGTTCCACAAGCGTCAAGAATCAGCTTCTGGAATGAACTTGTCTCACTCATCGAGCACAATGAGGAACTGAGGGATGACCCCCTGTTTCGGGAATACCGGCTATTGATCGATCGCAGGTTCCCCTCAATTCATATCAGGCCTGAGGAAATGCAAATGATTGAGCGATCCGACAAGGATGTTATTGTCTCGTTGGCCCGGAAAATGCACCGCACAGTCGATGCACTTATCGAGCAATTCAACGGATTTGTGATCAACGCGAAGAGACTCAAAACGGAGTTTGACGAATCTGAAGATGAGTATGGCTTCGAAATCAGATTCGGGGAGCGAAGGCTGCTGTGGGTCGGGATGTTGAGCACGGAGGGTCAATTACTCTGTGCCGCGTATGATCTTCGTTGGCCCCAATCACGACACCATGACGGCTTTTTGGTAGCTGAATCAAGGGACGTGGCAGGATGGGAAGTATTGAGCCTGAACGATCTTGTCTCGGATGAACAACTCGACGTAGTATCTGCGGCTGTAAGACGCATCCAGTCCGCTCTCAATGAGATGCTTGCTGGATAGTCTCAACCGTGCTGCTTTTTGGAGCCAGCTGTTCGCGCTGATTTGCGGATTGTTCTGTTCCCTGTCCTCCTATCCCCTATTCCCTGCTTTTTCCCACTCGCCGTCGGTCAGGTAGTTATGAATCGACACAGCGGCTTTGCGTCCGGCGCCCATGGCCAGGATGACCGTAGCTCCCCCGGTGACGATGTCGCCGCCGGCGAAGACGCCGGGCTTGCTGGTGCGCATGGTTTCGGGATCGGCGACGATGTAGTTGCGCTTGTTGGTGGCGAGATCGGGCGTGGTGCTCTGGATCAGGGGATTGGCGGTGGTGCCAACGCCGATGATGGCGACATGCGCGGGCAAATCAAATTCAGACCCTTTGATTTCGACGGGCCGCCGGCGGCCGCTCTCGTCCGGCTCGCTCAGTTCCATGCGCACACAGCGCGCGCCGGTGAGCCAGCCTTTTTCGTCGCCTGTAAACTCAACCGGAGCGGTCAACATGCGGAACTCGACGCCCTCTTCGCGCGCATGCTTGACCTCTTCGGCGCGGGCGGGCATCTCAGTCTCCGACCGGCGATAGACGAGCGTGGCCGTGCGCGCGCCCAGCCGCCGCGCCGTGCGCACCGCGTCCATGGCGGTGTTGCCGCCGCCGACTACGATTACGTCGCGGTCGCGGCAGTCGTAGACGGGCTGGTCGTATTCTTCATGCTGGTAGGCCCGCATCAGGTTGATGCGCGTGAGGAATTCGTTGGCCGAGTAGACGCCGTTAAGATGCTCGCCGGGTACGCCGAGGAAGACCGGAAGCCCCGCGCCGGTGGCCACGAAGACCGCGTCGTAATGCTCGTGCCGCATCAGCTCGTCGATGGTGACGCTCTTGCCGACGACCACGTTGGTCTCGAACTCGACGCCACGGCGGCGCAGGTTGTCCACTTCTTCTTTCACAATGGATTTGGGCAGGCGAAACTCGGGGATGCCGTAGACCAGCACGCCGCCCAGTTCGTGCAGAGCCTCGAAGACGCGCACGCGATGGCCCTTCTGGACGAGGTCTCCGGCAGCCGAAAGCCCTGCCGGGCCGCTGCCGACGATGGCTACATTCTTTCCCGTAGCCGGTGCGTTGGCGGGCAGGCCGAGCTGGCCGCTCGTGCGCTCGAAGTCGGCGACGAAGCGCTCCAGATTGCCGATGGCGACAGGCGCGCCCTTCTTGCCCAGGACGCATCCGCCTTCGCACTGATTCTCTTGCGGGCAGACGCGGCCGGTGATGGCGGGCAGCGCGTTGTCCTCGCGCAGCTTGGCCGCCGCGGCCAGATAGTCGCCCGCATGGATCAGGGCCACGATCCGCTTGATCTGCACGCCGACCGGGCACTCGACGACGCAACCGGGATTGGCGCACTCGATGCAGCGCGAGGCCTCGGTGACGGCATCGAGCACATTGAGGCCGAGATTCACTTCCTCGAAGTTGCGGCAGCGTACACGGGCGTCCAGCTCCGGCATGAGGCGGCGCGCGATCTTCATGCGCTCCTTGACCGGAAGCACATTCATCGCGGAGCGGGGCAGCGGGCGCGTCTCAGTCACGATTCGCCTCCACGGCAGCGAGTTCTTCACGTAGCTCGGCAACTGCGTCTTCCTTGTTCCGCTCGAAGCGCTTGAGCGACTCGCACTCCTTGTTGCGGTACATGGCGTTGCGCTGCATGAGGACCTCGAAGTTGACCAGCGAGGCGTCGAACTCCGGCCCGTCTACGCAGGCGAACTTGCTGGTGTTGCCCAGCAGCACGCGGCAGCCGCCGCACATGCCGGTGCCGTCCACCATGATGGAGTTGAGGCTGACCATGGTCTTGATGCCCAGAGGCGCGGTGATCAGAGCCACGGCGCGCATCATGGGTACCGGACCGACGGCGAGTACGAAGTCGATCTTGCGCCCGGCGGCGAGAAGCTCGTCGAGCTTTTTGGTCACCAGGCCTTGTTCGCCGTAGCTGCCGTCGTCGGTCATCATGTAGGCCTCGCTGCTGGCCTGGCGCACCTCGTCTTCAAAGACCACCATCTCCCGGTTGCGCGCGCCTTCAATGAAGACGACATGATTGCCGGCCTGCTTGAGGGCGATGGCTGTAGGCAGCGCCATGGCCGTGCCCACGCTGCCGGCCAGAATCACCGCAGTGCCGTAGTTCTCAATCTCAGAGGGCCGGCCGAGCGGGCCGACGATGTCGAGGATGAAGTCGCCCGCTTCCAGGCAGTTGAGCAGCGAGGTGGTCTTGCCGACGCCCTGCACCACGATGGTGACCGTGCCTGCTTCAGAGTCGGAGGACTTGATGGTGAGCGGAATGCGTTCGCCCTTGTCGTGCAGGCGGAGAATAAGGAATTGCCCCGGCCTCTGCTTGCGCGCAATGCGCGGCGCCTCAATGACAAATTGCTTGATATTGAGGCCGACGCTGCGGGCTTCGACAATTCTGTACATGCAGGCACGACTCCGATAGGGCCAAGGAAATCGGCAATTTGTCCTGGCGCGACCTGGGGTGACGGGACGCGAAAACGGGTTGCACGCCAAGGCACGGGGACACCGATGGCCATCTTTCACGATTATCGAGCAGTTGGGAAGGGTAGCCGTGTGATGCGGGTCACGCGGGGGTGCTTCGATCAGGCGGTGGCCGCGGCGGCTCTTGCTGGCCTTCCGCCCTTGGCGCCGTTGGCCTTCGCCGCACGGCGTTTTGCCTCGGTTTTGGCGCTGCCGCCCTTCTTGCCCAACTGCGCCATCCAGCGGCGGTTTCCGTAGACGCCTTCGATCAGGGCGGGAACGTAGAGGTCCACGTCGAGGTCTGGAAAGCTGATGCCGGTTCCGCGTCCGAGCAATTCGTAGTTTTGAATTTGCTTGTGCGTGGCGTCGCCCAGCCCTTGGACGTCCTCGACGGGAAGGGCGAGTCGGCGGCCGTTGCTGAGTCCTACGATGAGCAATTTGAGCGCGGGAATGTGCTCGACGGTCTGGGCGCGCGGGTCGCTGTCGTGGAGCTTTGCCTGTCGCAGAGCAGCCTCGATTTCGGCGTCGGTTGTGACGACTCTATGCTCAGCCATGATGCTTCTCCCAAAAAGATACCAGTTCGTTGAAATACTTTGCTGCTGTTGTCAGGACATGTCGAACGTCCGACTTGCTTGCGTTGCCTGGCCGGATGGAGTCCGTTCTGTTCGCGAGCGACACCTTGCCGTCCAGGCGGAGATCTACGATCACCTCCGCGTCAGCATAGAATCCATGCACGTGACGAGGCTCGTGGTCCATCGTGTAGGCTGCAAATCTCACGCCGCTGAACCGGATCGAGCCCATTTATTCCTATTGTAACCCAAGCTGATTAGGTTATTCAACCTTCCGGCTGCGGATTTTGCGCCGCTTCGGCTTCCATGGCGGCGAGGATTCCCCGCATCTGCTCGAACTCGGCGCGCCCTTGAAGGGGTTGCAGCCGCGGGTCGGCCAGCATCTGGAAGAACCAAGGGCAGCCCGCCGCTTCGGCAACGCGCAGTTCGGCGAGGGCTGCATCGAGGTCGCCGAGCGCGACATAAACCGCCGGAAGGAACGTATTCAGGAGATATCGCTCGCGGCTGAGCCATTGCATCCGCTCGAGGATGGCGCGCGCCTCTTCCTGACGGCCCCGGCAGGCCAGCGCGTATGCGTGGGCGGCGATGGCAATGTCGAAGTCCGGCATGCGCTGCGCTTGCTCCTGGGCAAGTTCGACGGCGAGCTCAGCCTCTCCGTTGAAAGCAAGAATTAGCGAACCATAGAGGCCGGTTCCTTCATGGTGAGGAAAGATCGCAATACTCTTGCGGACCTGCTCCACGCTTTCGGCCCGTTGACTACCCAGGTGGAGCGCCCAGGCCAGCCGGTTCCGCAGCCAGGGCGAATAGGGATCGAGCTGGATAGCCGCGCGCAGCAGGGCGGCTGCCTCGGCAAAGCGGTGGCGGCTGAGAGCGAACATGGCGCGGGCGCGGGTGATCCAGGGATCGTGGGGCAGATGCGCGCTGGAAGTGAAAGCCGCGAGGGCCGCCGGCAGGTTGCGGTCGAAGTGGAAGTTGACCCAGCCGAGCGCGGGCAGCAGAGCCGGCGCGCGATGGGGAAGATCGTCAATCGAATCCGCGACACGGTGCACATGGTCGGCGGAGACGGCCGGCGGCATGAAGCCGTAGATGGCCTGAGTGACGCACAGGTGCGCCAGATCGACCTTGGCGGCGATCGCCGAGGGGTCCAGTTCAATGGCCCGCAACAGGTGTTGCAGCCCGTCTTGCATGCGATGGCGATGCAGCGTCTGCCACTCATGGTGTCCGCGCTGGAATAGGTCGCTGGCTTCCCTTTGCTGCGTGTAAAGTTCGTCCTGGGCCTCGCTTGCCGCGACTGCGGAGATTTCAATGCCGGCCTTCTGCTGCCCCGGCGGCGAAGACCGCGCGTCAGCCATTACGGTGGACAGGCGATAGGCGAGCCGCTGCATCAGTTCCCGTTCGAGACCGCCGGTCTGACTCTGTGGCGTCAGCATATCCTCGACCCAGATTTCCACGCCGTCTTCGACCCGGATCATCTCCGCCCGCAGCCGGTAATGCGAGGAGAATGCCTGCACGGTTCCGGTCAGCGCCAGATCGGCTTTGAGCTGCTTGCCAATCTCCTGGGCCGTAAGCCCGCGCAGAGCCAGGTTAAAAACCGAATCCCGGGCCATCACGGCAATCGCGGAGGGGTGTGCGCCGGCGAGGCTGGCAATGGTCTCTTCGGCAATGGCCGGCCCCAAATACTCCGGAACCGAGAATCTGGTGGCGAAGGGCAGGATGGCCAGCCGCAAGAGCGTCTCGGCCGGTGCGGCGCCGGTTTTTTTGATCTCGGCCGAAAAGCGGTAGCCGCGCTTGTAGACCGTCTGGATGCACTCATCCGGCTCAAGCCGCTCGCGCAACGAGGACATGCACTTGGGCACGCTGTCGGCCGTCACATGCACATCTCCCCAGAGAGCCTGCTTCAGTTGCACAAGCGAGACAACCTGGCCGGGATGCGCCAGCAGCAGACGCAGCGCCGCCAGTTCCTTGGGAGGCAGGTGAACCACCGCCTCGCCGCGCCGGAGCGTCCCATCGGCCTCCAGCCGGAGTCCCGCAAAGGCGTAGGCCTGAGGCATCGATTCAGCCGGACTGCGTTCATCGGAGCGGGACACCTTCGTGGCAGACAACGCAATTCCTCGAATCCTGGGCGATGGCCGCCGTCCTCCTGGGCTATGCGCCGCAAGAGGCGGGGCGACCAATGAGAGAGGTCGCGTGGAACTGCGTGGTAAACAACCCAGTGGGGGGAAAAAAGTACAACAGTTCCAGCGAATATCTGTGCTTCGATGAGCCCAGTAGTTTCTTGTAACACTCCGATTATCCGCTTGATTGAGTCAGACGGGAAAGGCCTGAATGAGAGATTGCCTATTCACTAAGTAATCCAAGGGCAATCAAATAGTAACCATTAAACTGTCCTAATCCTATCGAATGGCGCATCATTTGCGAGCCAGCGTGACTCCCAGGCCAGTGGTCAGAACGAGATCGTTGCTGAGAGTTCCCGCGGGCGGAAAAGATGTGTAGCTATCGTTGAAGGTGGTTACCCAATTGAGCATCTTGCCGATCTTGGTAGAAAAAGAGGAGTTGAGGGTGAACTGGTATTGGCTGAGGCTGTTCAGGTCCGGATAGATGTAGGCCTGTTCGGTAAACAAGCTGGAAGCGCCGATCTTGCGCGTGTACTGCTGGCCGAGATCGAGGGCGGCGAAGCTGTTTACGACGCTTGGAGTGGCGGGCGCGGTGGCTGTGGCTACTGTGCCTGAATAGCTTTCGTGGGTCCACACCAGGCCGCCGAGAACGTCGAAGCTCTGCCTGGGCGACTTGGCCGCGTGCCAGCCGAAGCCGCCGCCCGCGATGGAGCGGAGGTCGAGATCCTGAAGGGCGTTGGCGGAGAAATCGCCGGTCCCGAAGGCGAAGAAGCGGGGATTGACGTTGTGGTCGTAGCGCAGGCCGCCTCCGATGGAATTGGCGCTTGTCGAGGGGATGGCGTTTCCGTTCTTGCCATAGAGGGTGTTCACGTAGAGCGCGGTCTTGTCGGTGCGGGTGGTGCGCGCCGCCGTGGCTCCCGCGCCGAAGGTGGTTGTATCGGAGTTTCCCCTGGAGAGGGCGAGGCTGACGTTGGCTGCTCCAGCCCAGGCGTGCCCCCAGCCGGGGTGCAGCGTGGCCTCATAGGCCGACTGATCGGCGGGCGTGCGCAGCACGGTTACGGCGGCCGGGTCCATGGTTGATGGGCCGGAAACGGTGGTAACAATAAGGCCCGCGGCCGTGCGCTCCACCGAGGTGATGCTCAGGTTTCCCTTGGGCGTGGGAAGAATGAAGGGCTGGCTGGTGGTCAGGCTTGTCACCTGCTCCCAGGCAATCACGATTGCATCCGCGTACGCCGTCTTGAAGGTGAGCTTGCCGCCCTCCAGCTTGACCGCCGTGCCGGTCAGCTTGTCGCCATTGGCCATCACCACGGTGTCGGCGTGGAGGGCCGGGGCCGCGAGCATGGCGGCGAGCCCGCATGCAAGGATCGATTGCAACAGACGCATGGGGGATTGCTGTTTCATGGGGAAACCTCGTACTTGAAATATCCGGATAGTGCCGGGCGGAGGCGGTCGAGCCTGATTCCGTTCCCTCGTTAGATGAACCAATCCCCGGCGGGATACCGAAAATAAGGAGAAAACTTCAAGGAAATTTCAGGGTTTGGTCAGGGATTGGAGGGCCGGAAGGTGTCAGGATGGTGCTGGGCCTCTTCGCGCCTGCCATCGGGCCAGCGAATCGGTAACAACCGAAAGGGAGTTTGTCATGACCAAGACTGTTACTTATGCGCAGTGGTCGCTTGAACCCTACTGCATCGGAACGAAGCTGCGCGCGCTGCGCACGCGGAAGCGGCTCACGCTTTCGCGCCTGGCGGCCGAAACGAAGCTTTCGACGGCGCTGCTCTCCAAGCTGGAGACGGACCGCATGATTCCCACGCTGCCCACGCTGGCCACCATCAGCCGCGTCTACGGCGTGGGCATGAGCCACTTTTTCTCCGAACCCGCCAAGCACACGCTCTCGATTACGCGCAAGGCTCAACTCCAGAGCAAAAGCCGCGGGCAGGAGGCGGCCAGGATCACGCCGCTGAACGCGCCGGCCGAAGGCGCCCGGCTGGTGGCGCAGATGATCGAGTTTTCCGCCGGCGGAGCCTCCTCCTCCATGGATGTGAAACACGAGACCAACGGCCTGGTGTACGTGCTGGAAGGGAAGTTGCAGTTGGATGCGGGCGGAATGAGCGAGGTGCTCGAAGCCGGCGATTGCGCGTATATGGAGAGCGAGATGCCCCTGGCCTGGAGCGCGGCGGGCAAGCACCGCTGCCGGATTCTGGCGGTGCTGCCGGCCAGTTGAGGCTACCAGGAGTTGCATGAGCTGGAAGGTTTGCTCACGGGCAGGGCTCCGCCAGCGCGCGCCCCAGAGCCAGCGTGTTCTCCACCAGCGCATCGATCTCCGCGCGGCCGGTGCGGTGGTTGACGATGGCGGCGCGAATGGCCGTGCGTCCTCCGATGCGGGTGGTGGACGGAGCGACAATGCCCGACTCCTGCAAGCGGATGACAATCTCGTCGTTGATCCGGTCCAGTCTTTCTTCGCCGGCATCCTCCGGACGATAGCGGAAGCAAACGATATTCAGCTCGACCGGAGCCATCAGTTCAAGCTCCGGCGTCGCGGCGATGCGGCCTTCGAGATACCGCGCCAGCGCGCAACTGCGGGAGATCGCCGCTCCCAGCGCGTCAATGCCGTAGACCTTCAGCGTGAACCAGACCTTCAGAGCGCGAAAGCCCCGCGAGAGATCCGGCCCGTAATCGCAAGGCCAGGGCGAACCGGCGGCCAGGCCCCGCTCGGCCCGCTGCAGGTACGCCGACGGGGCGACAAAGGCGCTCTTGTGCGCTGCCGCGTCGCGCACCAGAATGAAGCCGGCATCGTAAGGCGCCTGTCCCCATTTGTGAAAGTCGAAGGCCACGGAATCGGCGCGTTCGATGCCGTCGAGTCGCGGAGCCAGATCGGGGGCTAGCCGGGCCAGCGCGCCAAAGGCCCCATCGACATGGAACCAGAGCTTTTCGCGCTGGCAAACCTCAGCCACGCCGGCCAGATCGTCGATAGCTCCGGTGTTCACCGTTCCCGCGGTTCCCACGACCAGAAACGGCGTGAAGCCAGCCGCGCGATCCCGTTCGATGGCCTCGGCCAGCGCACCGAGATCAATCCGGCAGCGGTTGTCTGTGGGAATCAGGCGCAGCGCATCGCTGCCCAGGCCGGCGATGTCCATGGCCTTGGGCACGCAGCTATGAACCGCGCGCGATGTGTACGCGGTCAGCCGGCGGGGGTCCGCTGCCACTCCGCTGCCGCGCACATCGAATCCCAGCGCGGCGTCGCGCGCAATGAGCACGGCAATCAGATTTGCCATCGAGGTTCCGGTGACGAACAGGCCGCTCGCGCCCTCGGGGAAGCCGAAGATCTCGGCCACCCAGCGCGTCACCTGCCGCTCGACCTCGACCGGAATATGGTCGCGGCCGCCGAGATTCGCGTTCAGGCCAGCCGCGAGCATCTCCGCTGCCATGCCCACCGGCGTGCCGCCGCCGTTGACCCAGCCCATGAAGCCCGGATGCACGTTGCCCTGGGCAAAGGGCAGCACCTCGCGCATGAACTCCGCATGGACAGCCGCTAGATCTTCCGGTTTGCGCGGCGCGGGCGACTGAAAGCGCGCGCGCAACTCGGCGGGAATCGGCTGCCAGACGGGCCGTTCGCGGATCTCTTCGATGTAGCCGAGCATATCGTCGAGCATGGCGTGTGCCTGTGCGCGAAAACTCGCCCAATCTGTGGGATCGAGGGTTTCGTTGGCTTCCGGCGCCGTTTCAGCGACGGAATCGACGGCTGTCTTGCCGTCCGGGTCAATCTTTGAGGGCGCCTGCGACATTCGTTCTCCCTGTAGGCTATTTTACGTGGTGGCGGGCGGCCTACATTCGGTGTGCTCTTTAGGTGGCGAGGAATTGAGAATGTCCAGATTGGCGACGATTTAGGCTCTACCCGGTTCCCAGGTTCTACGGCGTTTGTGTTAAGCCGCTGGCGCCTAGCGGAAGGTCATCTTCGGGGAACTGGGCGTCGGCGTCGGCGTCGGCACCGCATGCGAAACAAGCCTCGTTAGGCGCGTTCCGCATCAATGAACGCAGGCAGTTTCAACGCGAGAAGTATCCCAAGTTTCTGAACCCAATTGTGTGCGATGCCGATCATGATTGGGTCTGGAGTCCAGACTGGCGCGTTCGGAGTTTCACCCAGCACCCATACTCCGCAGCCGCTAAATCCATTTGGCTTGTATTCCTCTGTGTCCCCGTTGTACGTGAACGCAAAGTCCTTTTCCCGTGAAAACTTTGATCCAATCCTTGCCCAGATCTCCGCGTTGAGTTCGGCGGAGTAGTTGCTCAGATGCTCAGCGCAGCCCATAAACATGAATTTTCGGTTCCCCTCTGTGATGACCTCGCGAGAGTTGTCAATCGGGAAGCCAAACATGAGAAGGGTTAGTTCATCCAGTTCCTGCTCGTCCCACTTCATGAATGGCAGCGACCTGCGCATGTCGTAGAACTCGGGACCGTCAGTGAGTGTGTAGTTCGGATCAAGACGCAGCGCTGCAACATCGCGGACTTCATCCAACTGTGCGTCAACAATCGGCAACCTCTCTCCGATTGTGAATCCTCCGACTTCTTCATTCGTCGTATCC
>Ga0187847_10003700_pt1 | contig 11516 bp, 8 predicted proteins | sample June2016WEW_4_10_FD_132458 | JGI IMG/M metagenome (GOLD analysis project Ga0187847, IMG submission 132458) | Peatland microbial communities from SPRUCE experiment site at the Marcell Experimental Forest, Minnesota, USA - June2016WEW_4_10 | ecosystem: Environmental > Terrestrial > Soil > Wetlands...
CAGAAATTTCCCGTAGTCCATGATGCGGCAAACCGGAGGTTGCGCGGTTGGGGAAATTTCCACCAGGTCGAGGTTTCTTTCGCGGGCCATCTTGAGCGCCTCGAAGGGCGGCATCACGCCAATCTGTTCCCCTTCGTCACCGATCACGCGAACTTCCCGCGCCCGGATGCGCTCGTTCATGCGGATAAAACGTTTGTCGATACTGTCCTCCGTCTATCGATAACCTGACAGAAAAGATGCTTAAAAAGTATAGCATGCGCTGGCGATCGCCGAACTTACACCCCAGCGTATGTCCGAACTCATGCCACGGCGACTTTCGCCGTCCGCAGCCGCCGATACAGCCGCAGATAGTCGTCGACCATCCTTCGCGCCGTGAAGCGCTCGCGCGCGCGATTGTAGGCGCGGGTTCCGTAAAGGCGTGCCAGTTCGCGGTCTCCATCTAACTGGCTAAGCACTTCGCCGAGGCTCTCCGCATTATTGCGCTCGAAGTACAAAGCGGCATCGCCCCACAGTTCGCGATACACTTCGGTGTCGTTTGCCACCAGCGCACAACGGGAGAACGCAGCTTCGATTGAGGCAAGTCCCGTGGGCTCATATTGCGAAGTGGCCGCAAAAATTTTCGATTTGCTGTAGAGCGTGCGCAATTGAGATTCGGTTTGCGCGCCCTTGACCGAAATCTCGTGTTCGCCGGTCGAGACGCGCACATCGGCGCGAATCGGAACCGGCGGCGCCGGAATCGGATTATCCGCTCCCACAATGCACACCGGCAGGCCGTGCGGGTGCTGGGTCAGCAAGGCCACCTGCTTTCCGGTATCCCACAGACGACCGATCGCCAGCACCGATTCTTCCTTGGTCACAAAGGGATTGAAGTAAATCGGATTGCGCCCCGGGGGAACAATGTGACCATCGAAATCGTCGCCGTACGCCAGGCGCAGCATCTCTTCCATCCAGTGCGAAGCGGTGACCACGGCGTCGGCGCGCTTCAGGCTGGCAACCATCGTCTCGCGATACCAGCGCAGCCAATCAGAGGAGGCGGGTTCGTGTCCATGAATGCTCAGAGACCACGTGAGCACATCGCCGTGCGCGACTACCACTCGCGGCGTCGCCACCGGCAACGCTCCAAAACTCAGCTGATTCAAATGCAGAAAATCAGGGCGTGTGTCACGGATAATCGCGCACAGGTAGTCTTGTGCTGCATCAAAGTCCTGCTCGCCTTCCTGCATCCAGTCGAGACGAAACGCGGTGGGATGATATTCGAGGCCGTGCAGTCCGTCCATCCATGCGGTCTGATGGGGAAGCGGAATTTCTCCGAAGCTGACGAGCGTGACCTGCGCGCCATGGGTCACGAGACCCGAAATCAGTTCGCGCGAGTACGTCCAAACTCCGCTGAACGTGTCAGCCGTCACCAGTACTCGCACAGAACCCCCGGGGATCGAGGGCTGGGAACGGCCCTCGGGCCTGCCTGGCTCCAGTGTAGGGTCGAAAGCCATACCTAGGGAAGTGTTTTCTTGCAGTCACGGGGCTTTCTTCCCCTACGTGTGGAAGCCGCGCTGTGTCTCGCCTGGACGGGGCAAAGCCCCATCTCTACGCGGGTTTCGGAGGCCTGGGCATCGGTCCAACGGCGATCAGGTACAATACTCGATCTGCCGTTTTGTTCCTCATGGTGCTCTTGAGTTCATGGATTTGACACTCATTTCTTCCCCGGTGGCGCAACTCGCACTGGTCATAACTCTTGCGCCCAAGGGCCTGATGTCTTACCTCCGCCACCATTTCCTGGATAAAACCTTCCAGGGGCTTTACCAGGTCAATGCGTTTGATCTGGCGCTGCTGATTCCTTATTTCATTGTTCTGACTATCCTGGCGGCCTATGGCGCGCACCGCTACTGGATGGTCTATCTCTATTACAAGCACAAGAAGAACAAGACGACCGAGCCCGCGGCCCATTTTGCTGACCTGCCGCGAGTTACCGTGCAACTCCCGATCTTTAACGAGCAGTACGTCGTGGAGCGATTGCTCGATGCCGTCTGCCGCCTCGACTATCCGAAAGATAAGCTCGACATCCAGTTGCTTGACGACTCGACCGACGAAACCGTGGAGGTTGCCCGCCTTTTGGTCGATCGTTACGCCGCCTTGGGGCATCCCGTCAAGTACCTGCACCGCGATAATCGCTCGGGCTTTAAGGCCGGCGCTCTAGCGGAAGGGTTGAAATCGGCGAAGGGCGAATTTGTGGCGATCTTTGACGCCGACTTTGTTCCTCCTCCCGACTTTCTGCTGAAGTGCATCCATCACTTCACCGATCCCAAGGTCGGCATGGTGCAGACGCGGTGGACGCACATCAACCGGCACTACTCGCTACTGACCGAGGTCGAAGCGATCCTGCTCGACGGCCATTTCGTGCTCGAACATTCCGGGCGCGCACGCAGCGGCGTTTTTTTCAATTTCAACGGCACGGCCGGCATGTGGCGGCGCTGCGCGATCGACGAGGCGGGGGGCTGGGAGCACGATACGCTCACCGAAGATACTGACCTTTCCTATCGCGCGCAGCTCGTGGGATGGAAGTTTCTTTATTTGCAGGACGTCGAATGTCCGGCCGAATTGCCGGTGGAAATGACCGCCTTCAAGACGCAGCAAGCGCGCTGGGCCAAAGGCCTGATCCAGGTTTCGAAGAAAATACTTCCGCGAATCTTAAAGAGCAACGTATCGCGGCATCAGAAAATCGAAGCCGTCTATCACCTGACGGCCAACCTCAGCTATCCGCTGATGATCGTGCTTTCAGTCTTGCTGATGCCCGCCATGATTATCCGCTTCTACCAGGGATGGTTCCAGATGCTCTACATCGACCTGCCCCTGTTCATGGCTTCGACGTTCTCCATTTCGAGCTTCTATCTGGTTTCGCAGAAGGAACTGTTTCCCAAGAGTTGGTGGCGATCGCTGCTCTTTCTGCCCCTGTTGATGTCTCTCGGAATCGGGCTGACAATCACCAATACGCGGGCTGTGCTGGAAGCGCTGGTGGGGAAGCAGACTTCATTCGTCCGCACTCCGAAATACCGCGTCGAGTCGAAGAAAGATAAAGTCGGCGCCAAAAAATACCGCAAGCGTCTGGGATGGGTTCCGTGGATCGAACTGATGATCGGAACTTACTTTGCCCTCGCGATTGTGTACGCTGTCAACAACGAGAATTACTTCACCATTCCGTTCCTGCTGTTGTTCGTGGTTGGTTACTGGGTCACGGGAACAATGTCATTACTACAGGGACGGTTCGCGGGACTCTCGGTAGGCTCGGAAACCCACTCTAAGCCATTCCCGGTCGGCGTGTAGAGGTCGACTCAGTGAAACATGTCTCAGTAATTCAATGATTTAGCCCGGGGTACTTGAAGTCAACCGTGATCGTGGTCTCGCCCCTCACAGGTTTTCCATCGAGCTGAAAAGGTTGGTAGCGCCAGTCCTTCGCAGCGTCCATGGCGGATCGGGCGAGCAACGGTTGGCCTTTGATTACTTTGATCTCGCCCAACCTTCCGTCCTCCGTGATCGTGGCGGCCAGCACGACCGTGCCCTGAAGGCGCTGCTGCCGTGCTTGGTTCGGATAGGCTGGCACGACACGATACAAGAGTTGACCGCCGGTAACTCCCATCGAAACCGGCACAGACAAACCGGGGACGGACGCCTTTACAGATAGAACTGTGGTGAGTGACGACGGGTTCGTCTCCCTGGCGGTAATCGGCGGGGGCTCGGACAAAACGGCGTCACCGGAGTTCGAGTCGTGAGAGCTCGATCCAGCGGGCTCAGCGTCGCGATGCAATCCAGACTGCAAATCGGACGCCACTTGCAGCGTGGGTGCTTTGGCGGCAGCTTTGTCAAGACCGCGATCGGCAGAATCGGTGCGCGCTGGCGAACGCTCTGCTGTCGAATGATCCGCCGGATTCTTCTTCCCTGCAATTACATCCACTTTAGACGCCAGCTTCACGGGAGCTCCAGCGGAAGGTTTTCCGCCGGACGAAAACAGTGTTTTGCCGCCGGGATTCGCCTCCCAGACACGGTCACGGTCGGGGACATGCGCGTTGGCAGAATGCGAGTCCGAAAAATTCGCGCTAACGGGATTAACCCGGGCGGCATCGATCGTGGCAGGCACTGCGGCATGTGCCTTCGCTTCACCGTCATCCGCACCGCTCCAGCCCAGCCAGATCACCAGGGCGAGCAACGAGATGGCGACGAGGCCGATGGCACCCAACACCAGAGCTCGCGATCGCCTGCCCGACGGGATGAAAGTCATCGCCACGTCCCCGAGGCGGTCGGACGCCGGCAGCAAACCGGAGGGTTGCCTTTTCCCGATGGCAGAGGGTAGTTTCGGGGGCGTCGGCGATGCGTCGTGTGGTTGCGTGGCGCGCGCCCGTTCCGCTAGGGCCGCGAGTTGCTCAAGAAGAGCAATATGGGATTCGGTAAAGGCCGCGGGCTGAATGGAAAACACCTCGAGAATTCCGCTCATCTCACGCCACCCCTGTATCGGCAAGACAACAATGGAGCGCAGCCCGAGCGTGCGGCAGACTTCCACATCGACCAGCGGATTGTGCTCGGTATCAGTGCAATGCTGAATCTTACCGGTGCGCAAACACTCCCCTGAGATTCCCGTGTCCGCGCTCAACTGAGCCCCGAGAGCGGGAGCAGTTTTGCCGCTGCGCGCGCGGCACACCATCGCCCCGTCTTTCCACATCGCTAGCGCCGCACCGGAGGCGCCCGTCAGTTGCCGGGCCGCATCCGCGATCGTCCCCAGCATCGGATCGAGGCGATGGTCTCCAGTCGCGATCAGCCTTTTCAGGGACGATAGATCAGAGCTCTCGTCGAGATTTCCCGAGGCGTTGCCGGAGCGATCCTGGGAGGCTTCTGGCGAAGAATCGCTGCGGCTTTTTGTGGAGCGAAACGGTTTGGACTCAGGCACGACCACAGCTCTCTCTCGACTGGTAAGTTGCCGATCCAAACACGGCGGAACGCAAGTGGCTGGGGCGATTTCGCCAGAGTATGAGCCAACTTGGCGCGCCTGTCAAGGAAAGTGATGTGATTGAGATGCGCCGGTAGTGCACCTTTTAAACGGTCGTAAACAGCGCAGGGGGAGTTCTCGACTCCCCCTGCCCGGTTATGGAACCCAAGAGGGAGCTTTGGCGTGGCACCCTTGGCAGTTGTTGAGCGGGAAAGCGACCTTTCCGTGACAGGCGCCACAGTATCGCCCTTCGATATTGGAGAACATCGAGTAACTCACCGTGCCTTTCTTGGCGGTGGGAAATATTTCGGGATGGCAAAGCTCGCAGCCGTTCCAGATCGAATGCTTCTCGTGCGAGAACTCAATCGGGTGAACCCACGAATAATTCGCTTGGACGGTAAAATCCTCGCGGCTTTTCATGGGCGCTTTTTTGACGGATAGGCCCTCAATAAAATCGATAGGTTTGATTACGCCGGATCTCTCTGCTACCTCCCAATTCACGCCGTAAATGCCTTTCGGGAATTTCGCCGTGTACTCCTTGTACTCATATTTTCTGACGCCCTTTTTACCCAGGGAATGGCAGCGGTCGCACTGCTGATCGTGGGCGGCATCGGAGCAGGCAGCGAAAACGGTCTTACCCTCGAACACCCGTTTGCCATCATGGCAGGCGCCGCAATGGAAACCTTCGCGGTTCGTACTCGCCTTGATGCCGGTGGCCTTCGCCTCCATGGCAAAGCCGACATCGACATGGCACACCCGGCAGGTGAACTTCGACCGGTGCAGCCAATGATCAAATACGACTGCACCGGGCTCCGCTCCGGCGTAATTGTCAAGAATCACTTTCCCGTACTCGGATGGCGCAGGTGCGGGCTTGGGCAAATAGATTTGGGCTGATACGAAATCGGCGAGGAATAAAATTCCGCAGGCTGCCATGAACAGGCGAAGCCAGCACTCAGTTCTTCTCTTTCGTTTTTGCATCGAGGACGTAGGCATAAAGACCTCGGCATTTTCGTAATCGTTCGAGAAAGACCTTTTTCCGCGACTCATCAAGCTTTTCAATCCGCGGCTGGAGAGTGTCACATCTCCGAATCAGATCCATGAGCTCTTCCTGCGAGAACGTCATGGCATCCTCGGTCTTCGCGCAAACGTTATCGAACTCCGTTCGCCAAGACTCCTGCGTCGTGTCCGCCTGCGCGGCCGATGCGGAGGGCTCGCCAATTGCAGGCACGGCGCACAAGCCGGCGAGCCCCAGGAATAGCAGTGCTGCAATGATCGTCGTGCTGACTGTTGTCGTAACCAGCCGTGCCGTAAAGAACTTTCCCTTAAAGAATGTCGGGTTGACCATGAGCCCCTCTCGTCAGGGTTGTACCGCTTTGGTGTGGCAGCGCTGGCAATCCGTCAAAGGAAACGCCACCGTGGTATGGCACGCGCCACAGGACTTTCCTTGCGAGATATCCACCATGGAGTACTTCACCGTGCCTCGTTTCACGCCGATGAATATATCCGGGTGACAGAGTTCGCAGCCGTTCCAGACGGTATGCTTCTTGTGAGAGAAGATGATGTCCGGCATTCCCTCAACCTTGGCGTTCAGCGCAAAGTCCTTCTGCACGACGAGAGAATTTTTCTTTGGAGAGACGCCAGGAAGAAAAGTTGCGGGATTGATGAGTCCCAGCTCTTCCGATTTTTCCCAGTCCAATCCGTTTCCAAAGCGTTCCTTAGGAAGCGGTTGACTGAATTGGAAGAAGTCAAAATCGGATGCGACTTTCAGTCCGTAGGAATGGCAGCGCTCGCATCGCTTCTCGTCATCCATGCTCGCCTTCCGGGAACATGCTTGGAAGACGGGTTTTCCATCCGCGACCATTTTGCCGTTATGACAGGTGCCGCAGTAATAACCGTGCGCATTGTCTGCCGCCTTGATGTCCGTTGCTCCGGCTTTCATCGCAAAACCGATATCCACGTGACAGACTCGGCAGGTGAACATCGAGCGGTGGATCCAATGTTCAAAGACGACAGGCGCAAGATCTGCCTTATTAGAGTAGTTGTCGATGACGACCCGGCCGTATTCGTAGGGAAGCGGTCTTTTCTTCTTCGTACCCGTTTGGGATAGGGCCAGGCCGCAAAAGAGGCAAGAAACCAGAATCAGAACAAATGGGAAAAATACTTTTTTGTTCATCGAGATCCTCCTCTCGATTGAACTGCGCATGTCGCATTCCGCTGACGACGCGCCCCGCTGCTCTTCCTTGAGTGCGCCGCTGCCAGGAAGGACCCTGACGCACGACACAAATCCAGCTTTATTGTGAACTCGACCCCACGGTGGAGCAGTGATTGGTATCACTCATCGTCGTGATAATTTGGCGAATTGGGCAATAGCCGGATGAACTCAGGTTCAGGCACGGGAAAATGACCCGAAGATTCGATCCCGGCACCGTTCTCCACTCGCACCAAACTAACTAACAATCGCGTCGCAGACGCGATGCTACGCTGGTAGCGCTCTGGTTTCTCGCATCTGCCTCCGCAAGAGGATTGCAGGGAACCAATCTCAAGAAGCTGTTAAGGACAGTCGAAGCGCTGGCGGATTTGGGTCCCGAACTTACGGCGGACCGCGACTTCCGCCACACCGCTCGAGCCATGCTGACGGCCGTCATGGAAGCGGCAGGCGCGCGCGAGGGAGTGCTGTTTTCATTCGGGGAACGGCCTTCTTTGCTAACCTCGGTCGATGCCCATGGATTTGCGCTGCTCCCCGACCCGTCGCTGATACCCTTACTTCCTCGCCACGTTCACAGCCTGACCGCGGCCGCCGAGCCGGTGCTGCTCAACCGCTCCAATAATGATCTCTTTCTGAGTGCGATGGGCAATGTTGCACCCGAACTGTTCAAGTGCATTTGCCCGTTGAAAGTCCGGGGAAAACTTGTCGGGGTGATCGCCCTCGGACTCCGGCCCGGAAATGAGGCCTACGAAGAGGACGCGCTCGACGCGTTCCGCATGCTCAGTCACTTCGTGGCGCTGGCGATTCAGAATCACACGCTCGGCCAGACACTGGCCCAACGGGTGTCCGAAAACCTGCGCCTTCTGGCCTCGCTCCACGGGTTCTATGACAACGCGCTCGAAGCGTTCGCTACTGCCATCGACATCAAACACATCAACATTCACGGACACTCGCTGCGGGTGGGCCGCTACTCCCAGGCCATCGGCGAAGCGCTGGGCATGGACTCCGCCGACGTGGCCGCCCTGCGTTCGGCAGCTTATCTGCACGACATCGGCATGGTCGCCGTCGATAAGCGGCTGCTCGGAAAAGCTGCGGAGCTCGACGCCGAAGAATCCCGCAACATGAGAGACCACACCGTCATCGGCCATCAGATCGTCAGCCACGTGCAGTTTCCCTGGCCGCAGATTCCCGAAATTGTGCGCTGGCACCATGAGCGCGCTGACGGTTCTGGATATCCAGACGGTTTGCATGGGGACGAAATCCCGCAAACGGTGCGCATCGTGGCGCTGGCCGAGACTTTTGACGCCATGACCAGCGAACGTCCCTACCGCCAATCCCTGTCGGTCGGAGCCGCCCTGCAGGAATTGATCCGCATGACGCCGGAAAAGTACGACCCTAAGGCGCTGCAGGCTTTGATGATCCAGGTCCGGCGCGACGCGGTCGGAACGAATCACATCCCGATGCTCGAGTCTGGAGTGTTGAACCTTACAGCCACCGACGTGGACGAGATGGCCGCTACCCTGCAACACCGAATCACTCAGGACAAAACTTTTCACACCTAAGATCGGTCCCCAGAAAATCTTTGAACCACGAAGAATGCGAAGTGCCGCGAACGCCCTTGTTCCCTGGTTTTCCCTTCGTGTACCTTCGTGCCCTTTGTGGTGGAAATTTCGGCCTAGTGAGCTACCGCCTGTGTGAAATCGCTGGTCCGTCCTCACGAGCGTCGCGTTCTTTCCCGATCACGATGTAAACTTGGCGGGTTGGAGTAGATGTAACTATTTGGCGCTCGATCTCATCTAAAAAAACTCACGGGGAGAGACATGATGGCTGTCAGTGATCAATCCGTTTCCGTCGCCACCGGCGCACAGCTCGATCAGTTGTGTATCAACACGATTCGCACGCTTTCGATCGACGCGGTGCAAAAAGCGAACTCGGGCCATCCCGGCGCGCCGATGGCGCTTGCTCCGGTCGCTTATTGTTTGTGGCAGCAATTTCTGCGTTATGACCCCGAGGATCCCCTCTGGCCGAATCGTGACCGTTTCGTGCTCTCCAACGGACACGCTTCGATGTTGCTCTATTCGCTCATCCATCTGGCAGGCGTGCGTGAAGTAACTCCCGACGGCAAGATTCTTTCGACACCGGCACTATCGCTCGATGAGATCAAGAATTTCCGCCAGCTCGGCAGCAAAACCCCTGGCCATCCTGAATATGGCTTGACCACGGGCGTGGAGACGACCACTGGCCCGCTCGGTCAGGGCGTGGCGAATAGCGTGGGCATGGCCATCGCCGAACGCTGGCTGGCTACATATTTCAATCGACCGGGCTTCGAACTGTTTAACTACAACATCTGGACAATTTGCGGCGACGGCGACATGATGGAAGGAATTTCCTCGGAAGCCGCGTCGGTCGCCGGCCACCTGAAACTTTCGAATCTGTGCTGGATTTACGATAGCAACCACATCACGATCGAAGGCAACACCGATCTCGCGTTTGACGAAAATGTGGCCGCCCGGTTTGTGGCCTATGGCTGGGACGTTCAGCACTTGCGTGATGCGAATGATCTGGCGGCGCTCGCCGATGCTTTCAGCAAAGCGCTCAAGGTAACGGATCGCCCCAAGCTGATCATCGTCAACAGCCACATCGGGTACGGTTCGCCGCACCGCCAAGACACAAAGGAAGCTCACGGTGAAGCCCTCGGCGAAGAGGAAGTGAAGCTGACCAAGCGATTCTACGGCTGGCCGGAAGATGCCAAGTTCCTCGTGCCCGACGGAGTGCGTGAAAATTTCAATAACGTAATGGGCAAGCGCGGACGGCAATTGAGCGGACAGTGGAATGGGATGTTTGCAAAATACGGTGAGCAGTATCCCGATTTAGCGGCGCAATTTGAACGCATGCAGCGTCGGCAACCGTCTGAGGGATGGGACAAAGAATTGCCGACCTTCGCGCCTGATCCGAAAGGACTTGCCACCCGCGATTCCTCGGGCAAAGTGCTGAACGCGATTGCAAAAAACGATCCGTGGCTGATGGGGGGCTCGGCTGACTTGTATCCCTCGACTAAGACGCGGCTCACTTTTGACGGTGCGGGCGATTTCGAGGTTGATCATTACAACGCGCGCAACTTCCACTTCGGCATTCGCGAACACGCCATGGGCGCGATCGTAAATGGCATGGTGCTTTCGAAAATTCGAGCCTATGGTTCGACGTTCCTCATCTTCAGCGACTACATGAAGATGCCCATACGCCTTTCGTCCATCATGGAGGTCCCCTCGATCTGGATCTTCACGCATGATTCTATCGGCGTGGGTGAAGACGGGCCTACGCACCAGCCCATCGAGCAACTGGTAACGCTGCGCGCGGTTCCCGGACTGATTACTTTTCGTCCCGCGGATGCCAACGAAGTGCTCGAGGCTTGGAAAGTGATCATGACGCTAACGAAGGAGCCGGTGGCGTTGGCACTGACGCGGCAGGCCGTGCCCACCTTTGATCGCACGAAGTACGCATCGGCGGCGGGCGTCGCTCGCGGCGCCTACATCCTGGCCGACGCCGAAGGGGGCAAGCCGCAGGTCGTTTTGATGGCCACCGGCAGCGAAGTTTATCTTTGTATCGATGCCTACGAAAAACTGAAGGCTGAAGGCATCCGGGCGCGTGTCGTCAGCATGCCATCATGGGAGTTGTTCGAACGTCAGGATAAGACTTATCGCAACCTGGTGCTTCCACCCGAAGTCACGGCGCGAGTGGCAGTGGAGCAAGCTTCCGGCATGGGATGGGCGCACTACGCGGGAGACGAGGGAAGCATTATCTGCATGCACACTTTTGGAGCGTCCGCGCCACTGAAGGATTTGCAGAAGAAATTCGGCTTCAGTGCCGATGCTGTCGCGAAGGCAGCGCGTGAACTGCTCGGGAAGTAAGGTTTATTGGAGTAACAATTTATTAACGTCAGGCAATTATTCTTCTGCCTGGCTCAGTCAGGAGATATTGATGAATCCAGTGGGCACGCTCGAGACCGCAAAAGCCGCCAATCCTCTCACCCAGCTTCAAACCTTCGGCCAATCCATCTGGCTCGACTATATTCGACGCGACCTGATGCAGGGCGGGGAACTGCAGCGCCTGATAACCGAAGACGGCCTGCGCGGAATGACGTCGAATCCTTCAATTTTTGAAAAAGCCATTGCCGGGGGCCAGTATCAGGATTTCCTCGACACCCTCACCGGTCGTAGCGACCTCGATGCCAAGGGCCGCTACGAATTGCTGGCGATCCGCGATATTCAGGATGCGGCCGACCTGCTCGCGCCCGTCTACCAGAGCACGAAGAAACGCGACGGCTACGTGAGCCTCGAA
>Ga0187847_10003703_pt1 | contig 11513 bp, 9 predicted proteins | sample June2016WEW_4_10_FD_132458 | JGI IMG/M metagenome (GOLD analysis project Ga0187847, IMG submission 132458) | Peatland microbial communities from SPRUCE experiment site at the Marcell Experimental Forest, Minnesota, USA - June2016WEW_4_10 | ecosystem: Environmental > Terrestrial > Soil > Wetlands...
CAGCGGCAGGAAATGGGGACAGGCAAGAAGCCGCTTGACTATGGCATGGCGGAAGCGCTGGCGTTTGCCAGTTTGGTGAAGCAGGGGATTCCGGTGCGGTTGAGCGGACAGGACTCGCGGCGCGCGACTTTCAATCAGCGGCACTCGGTGCTGATCGATACTGAGGATGAGTCGGAATATGTTCCGCTGCGTAACATTGCGCCGGGACAGGCGGCGTGCGACATCTACAACTCGACGCTTTCGGAAGCGGGCGTGATGGGATTTGAATACGGCTACAGCCGGGATTATCCCGAGGCGCTGGTTTTGTGGGAAGCGCAGTTTGGCGATTTTGCCAACGTGGCGCAGGCGGTGATCGATCAGTTTGTGTGCGCGGGCGAAGACAAGTGGAATCTACTGTCGGGGCTGGTGCTGTTGCTGCCGCATGGCTATGAAGGGCAGGGGCCGGAGCATTCGAGCGCGCGCATCGAGCGATTCTTGCAGTTGGCGGCGCGCGACAACATTCAAATTTGCCAGCCTTCGAATGCAGCGCAGTATTTTCACTTGTTGCGGCGGCAGGCGCTGCGCAAGTGGCGGAAGCCGCTCATCGTATTCACCCCGAAAAGCATGTTGCGGCATCCGGATGCGCTCTCTCCGCTGGAAGATTTGACGCATCAAAAGTTTCTGCCGGTGATTCCGGACACGGAAGCGCAGGATGCGCAGCGGATTCTGCTGTGCACGGGAAAAATCGGGCACGAACTGCGGACGGAACGCGAGAAGCGCAAAAACAACGCCAACGCCAATGCCAACGAGTTACGCACTGCGATTGTTTTTCTGGAGCAGATGTATCCGTTCCCCGAGGCGGAACTGACGGCCGAATTGCAGCGTCACAGCGCGGCGCGCGATATTGTGTGGGTGCAGGAAGAGCCGGCCAACATGGGCGCGCTTTCTTATATGCTGCCGCGACTGAAGTACATTACGGACGAGCGGCCGGTGCATTCGGTGAAGAGGTCGGCGAGTGCGAGTCCGGCGACCGGGTCGGCCAAGGCGCATGAGGTGGAGCAGAAAACGCTGTTGGCGCTGGCCTTCACGAAGCTGGATTGAAACCGCGGGGACGGGAGAAAGCAAAACAATGGCCCAGGAGCGAACCCCTCTTGGGCTACGAAAAAGAGGGGCCCCCTATGAAAGCGAGTACCGAAGGACTCGTGCAGAAAGTCTCAAAGTTGAAAGGGCCCAATAAGGATTTACAAGCAGCCGCAGTGATGCTTGGCGATGCAGCTGCTCGCGTAGATCACAAACTGATGAAGCGTAGCACGAAGCTTGCACATCGGTTGCTGCTCACTCTGAAGAAGGCGCTTCCTGATACTGATCCGCAACTCATAGGAGACTTCGTTGCTGAGGTCAGCGATCTCTGGGACTACGGACAAAAACTCGACAAAACTCTAGCGGAGCTTTGTGACATGCAGATTCCGAAACACCAAGAGCAGATGAGAGAGGCCTTGGTGGCGATTGAAGTCCAGCAGTTCGATTACGCGCTCGATTGCGTAAGGGGACTCCAGAAGACCTTGCCGAAGATCAAGCGAGCCTTAGATCGCCGAACGGGAAACTCCGCCCATCGTGCAAAATGAGTGGAATGGAGCAAAGCGGCTAGAGAAAACCATTTCGAATGCCGAGTAGACGGGGCAAGCCCCGTCTCTACAGGGACGAATAGATTAAGCTTATGGCCAGCGCTTGGCTGCATCTTCCCAGCCGGCGACGCGGGCGGGACCGTTGGCGACTTGGGCCGCAACCACGGGAGGAATCCGGACGGGCTGCGGTGGCGCGGTGGCAGTCAACGTTGGTTTGGGCGCTTCCATCTGCGGCTCTTTTTCGTCGGAAAGCAGCGGGGCTGCGACGCGCAAGGCTTCTACTTCTTTTTCCAGCCGGCTTAGTTCCAGTTCTTTCTGCCGCAAAACTTCGTACACATTCTTCATGCTTGGGCACCTGTGTGTGGCAACAAGATTAAGCGCAGAGTATGGGTTGGACCCGCATCTTGTCAAGGGAAAGAAGCACTCGCAGGTGCAAAGTTCGTTATCGAAAAACTTCGTTATCGAAAAACGACGACGGCGACGAGGATGCCGAGGATGAGAACCACGACCGCGAGCAGATTGACATGGTTCGCGAGCCAGGATTCCGACGCGGGCGGGGAGTTGGCGAGGAAGGCGGGGACGAATTCGTCTTCATGTTGCGCGGCGATCTGCGCGGCGTTGGCGGCTGGGTCGGAAGATGCGTCTGGCTGCGGCTCGCCGGGCGTGATGGCCTGGGCTTCAATCGGACGTGAGTCGGCCTGCGGTGAGTCGGTCGGACGGGAGTCGCTCAGATCTGAGTCGGAATGTTCTCGTCCTGCCGGGCCGGGTTCAGCTTGAGGTGGCAGGATATGGGCTTGATCCCACTCCCGCTGCTTCTTTTCGCTTTTCTTATTGTCGCTGTTTTTTTTCTCGCAATCGAGGCAGAGGGTTCGTCCTTCCGATACAGGAAAGCCGCAGGCAGCGCATTTTTGCACGCGCAGCATGGCCTCGGGGACCGGAACCGGCAACGCGGTTAGGGACGGCGGTTCTGAAGAGGCCGGCGAAATGGCGGGCGCGGCAGCTGATACGACCGAGGCTGGGGCGAGCTCTGGGTTGCTGAGGATGCCGCCGGTGATGTCGCTGGGAATGCTACGCGGCATGTTGCCCGCAGGATTCAGTGGAATCGCCGCAGCCGCCGGGGCGGAGTTCTGGCGCTGCTCGGCCAAGTCGAGGGCCGTCAAGGTGAGACCGGCCATGCGCTCGAGTGCGACCAGGTCGCGTTCTTCGAAAGCGTAGGGATGATCGGAAAATAATTCGAACAGGCCGCGAACCTCGCCGTTGCGGCGCAGCAGCGGCAAAACCACGATGGAGGCAATGCCGAGCGCGCGGCAAGCTTCCAGATTCACTCGCGGATCGGCTTCGGCGTTGTCGCAGCGCAGCAACTGGCGCCGGAGGATGCTCTCCCCGGTTAATCCGGAACGAACCTGCAGCCGGGCCCCGACCGCGGGCGCGGAAGAGCCAGCGCTGGCGCGGCAAACCATCTCGTCACCCTGGGGCAGAGCGAGCGCGGTTCCGGTGGCGCCGGTGATGTATTGCGCGCGCTCTACCAACAACTGGAGGGCGGAGTCCAGTTCGGTTTCGGCGAGCACACGGTTATCCTCGGAGCTCGCTGACGGGAATCGTTCCTCGGGTTGGGCCGATCCGGGCATTTAGTAGGACTGAACCGAGTCTCGCCTTGGAGACTCTAGCTGTCAAGAGCCGGGAGTCGCGCACCGGCGGCTGGTCGTTGGTCGTTAGTCGTTGGTGGCTAGTCGCTGGTCGTTAGTTGCTCGGCCGAGGCGCCACGCGAAATCAAATACAAAATCCCAAGCTGGACGCGGCCGTGGAGTCCCACCCTTGCGCAAGAAACGCGCAAGGATGGGGCACCCCCGCTCTCCTGCAGAGCAAAATCAAAATCGGAGGCAAAATCCCTAACCCGCGAGGCAGGCTGAATGCCGGGCGAGGACGCCCGGCGCTTCACGGACAAACTGAGGAGATTTACTGCGACTTTTCGTCTTTGTGCCGCAGCCATTCGATGAACATCTGTTCTTTGGGCTTGTCGTAGGCCATGAGCACGTGGCGGATGCTGCGTCCGCTGACGTAGTGACAAACCTCTTCGGCGAGGTTCTTGGCGTGATCGCCGGCGCGTTCGAGAGACTGCGTCATGAAAATCACCTGCAGGCTGGCGTGATGGGCGATGTTCTCAGGATTCTCGATGTGGCGCAAAAAGATGAGATTGCGCAGGCGATCCATTTCGGCATCGGCGCGGAGCACGTCGATGGCTTTCTTCACATCCTTTTGCGAAAACGACTGGCCGACATCGGCGAGCATTTTTTCGAGGATGGTCGCCATCTGCGTCAACTCGCGGGCATCCTGCGAATCGAGACGGCCTCCGGCAGCCTGGGCGCTGGTGGCAAAACTGAGAAGCAGGTCTCCGATGCGCTCGAGGCCGATCATCACCTTCATGCAGGCGAGCAGTCCGCGGGTCTCGGCCTCGGGAACGCGGGTGATGTTCGCGGTGACGCCGGAGTCTACTTCGAGGTCAATGGCGTCGAGCTCTTTTTCGCATTCCCGGATGGCGTTGAGGCGCGACATCGATCCCGTGGCAATGCCCTCGGCGGCGATGGCTGCGGCTTCGCGGGCTAGTTCGCAGGCTTCGACCGTACGCTGCACCAGGTCGCGATGCGACGGCTCCGGCGAAGGCGTTTTTATGCTGGCTGTGCCCATAAACAAAACTACCCTAAGTTATTTGGATGCTTGATCCGCTTCACGGGACGCGGATCGCATCCGGCAGGAGCGCGACATACACTGCCGACAAAAGGATAATTGGCGATGTTGCCGGGGAGGTTACAACCCGGTGAATTTAATGTCTCCGAATGAGAAAGTGTGCCCTTTGTGGTGGACGTTCATGGCAAAATCACCCAATACCTGTGATTTTCGCCAATTACAGGAAAGAAGGAACTGTTGATACGATATGCAGCGATGCTAGTGAGGTGAATCATGACCGTCGCAACCACAACTACTGCGAACGTGAAGCAGGCGGTGCCGTTTTTCGGCGTCACCAACATGGAATCTTCGTTGCGGTTCTATGTTGATGGGCTTGGATTCACAATGAAGAATCAGTGGATCCCCGATCGACCCGAGGACCATCCCGACGGGAGAATTCGCTGGTGTTGGCTTGAGCTTGGCGACGTCGCTATTATGCTGCAGGAGTTTCGGCCGGACGGTAAGCCAACTGAAGCGCTTGGCACTGGTGCCTCGGTCAGCTTTATGTGTGAAGACGCCCTTGCCCTTTATCGACAGTTCAAGTCGCGCGGAATTCAAACGCGCCAACGTCCCTTTGTCGGAAACCGCTTGTGGGTTGTGCCGGTTACCGATCCAGATGGCTATCGTATGGAGTTTGCGAGCCCGACCGATGCGCCAGAAGAAAGCGAACTGGAAGAATCGTAGTGGGTCATCTTGAGCGACGCGTTCCCCAGCGGCTAAAGCCGGCGCTGAAATAAGCCGTCAATCGCAGCGGTAAACCGCTGCGCCACCCCAAAGCTGCGCCACCCAAAAGCTGCGCCACCCAAAGGCTGCGCCACCCAAAAGCTGAGCCACCCAAAAGCTGCGGGCGCTGAAATAAGCCGTCAATCGCAGCGGTAAACCGCTGCGCCACCCAAAAGCTGCGCCACCCAAAGGCTGCGCCACCCAAAAGCAAGAACAAAGTGACATTACTGCTTCCATTGGTTCTGGATCTTCGGCGGATGCTGCAAGGTTTGCATGACCACGCAATATTGTTCGGTTTTCGCCTGCAACGCGCTTAATTGCTCCGCAGTTGCCTGCGGGGCGCGGACGTCGAAGATGACTCTGATGCTTTCAAATCCAACGGGCGCCTCTTTCGATATTCCTAACGTTCCCTGCAGATCGAGATCGCCTTCGACCGTGACAGCGATGGCCTCGGTAGGAATTTGCATCGCAGCCGCTACCATCTGGCAAGTGATCTGCGCGCAGGCGGCTAGGGCGCCCAGCAAGAGGTCTCCTGAGCACGCGCCGGTGCCCGCGCCGCCAACTCCTTTGTGCGCCTGCGCATTGTAGATCGCCCGCCCCAAGTCGATCGAGCAGGCGATGGGCGCATCGGCCTGAGTGCCGTGCGCAGTGAGGGTGATGCGGGAACTGCCAGGGTCTTGGCGGTACTGATCCTTCAGAGGGCGCTGCACGGAGCGAATATCCATAAAGTAAGGTAGCCTCCAAAACTTGGGTTATTATAAGCGCAGCAGGGGTGCTGCCTTGGGGTCGGTGTCGGCAGCGACTAGAAATTCAGCTGTAGTTGCGTCAGCCGGAGTCAGCGTCGGGATGCCGAGAGCTGCCGCCAACCAGGTCCATGAATCCACCTTCCACGTCGGGCTCGGCGCCATCCATGCTATCGCCGGGTGCGCGGTTTGGTACTTACGAGATTCTTCAGTTGCTGGGCGCGGGAGGCATGGGCGAGGTCTATCGCGCTAAGGACACTCGCCTCGACCGCGAAGTCGCCATCAAGACCCTTGCGCTGGATCGCTGTTCTCAACCGGAAGCCTTATCGCGTTTCGAGCAGGAGGCACGTTCTGCTTGCGCGCTCAATCACCCGAACATTGTGACGATTTATGAACTGGGGCAGGTGAATGGCACGTGCTTTATCGCGATGGAACTGGTGGATGGAGAAACGGTGCGTTCGCTGCTGGGCGCGGCGGCGATTCCATTTCGCAAGTTGGTGGCAATCGCCGCGCAGATTGCCGACGGTCTCGCCAAAGCGCACGAGATTGGCATCGTGCATCGCGATCTGAAGCCCGAGAACCTGATGGTTTCTCGCGACGGCAGGGCCAAGGTGCTGGATTTCGGTTTGGCGAAACCGGTTAAGCTCGAACACGCCCGCGGTTCGGATGCTACGACCAGCATCACCGAGCATGGAGTCGTGATGGGGACGGTCGGCTACATGTCGCCGGAGCAGGTGACCGGCGAGGAAGTCGATTTTCGTTCCGATCAGTTTTCCTTCGGATCGGTTCTCTACGAAATGGCTACCGGATTTCCCGCGTTCAAGAAGAAGACGGCTGCAGAAACGACGGCAGCAATTCTGCGCGATGAGCCCGAGCGGCTGGGAGCGAGAATGCCGCAGGCGCCCGCTCCTTTTATCTGGATCGTGGAGCGTTGCCTCGCCAAGGAGCCGAAGCAGCGCTACGCCTCGACTGGGGATTTGGCCCGCGACCTGGCCGCGGTGCGCGACCGCCTTGCCGATGTGCCGGCCCGGGAAGCCGAGCCTCGCCCCAGCAACTTGCCGGCGCAGCGCACGGCATTCATTGGACGGGAGCGGGAAGCGGCGGATCTCCGTCAGCTCTTGAGCCGCGCCGACGTACAGCTGGTAACCCTTACCGGTCCGGGCGGCATCGGGAAGACGCGGCTCGCGTTGCAGGTGGCGGACGAAATCTCCGGCCAGTTTCCGGGCGGTGTTTGCTTCGTTGCACTGTCGGCGATTGGGGAACGGGGTTTGATCGCATCGACGATCGCGCAAACCGTGGGCGTGCGCGAGTCCGGCAACAGGTCGTCGCAGGAGAACTTGACAGAGTACATGGGCGGCCTTAGCCAGCCCATGCTGCTCGTGCTCGACAACTTCGAGCACCTGGTCTCGGGCGCGCCGGTCGTCGCGCAAATGCTGACTGCGGGTTCGAAACTCAAGGTCGTGGTGACGAGCCAGGCGCCACTTCATATCTACGGCGAACATGAATTTCCCGTGCCCCCGCTCGCGCTGCCCGATCCCAAGTCCATGCCGCCGCTGGAAGCGCTTTCGCGGCTTCCAGCGATCGCGCTGTTTGTGGAACGGGCGCGGGCGGTGAAGCACCAATTCGCGCTGACCAGCGAAAACGCACCCGCGGTGGCGGCCATCTGCGCTTGTCTTGACGGCCTGCCGCTGGCCATCGAACTGGCTGCCGCGCGCCTCAAGCTGCTTTCCCCGTCCACCATGCTGGCACGACTGGAAAACCGTTTGCATCTGTTGACTGGCGGCGCCCGCGATTTGCCCACCCGGCAACAAACTCTGCGCAACACGGTGGACTGGAGTTACGGCCTGCTCAATGGCGCGGAACAAACTCTGTTTCGGAGGCTTTCCGTATTTCGAGGGGGCTGCACGTTGGAAGCGGTGGAAGCAGCATGCGACACCAAAGGCGATCTGGGCCTCGACGTACTGGACGGGATGGCTTCCATGGTCGACAAGAGCCTGGTGCAGCAGGTGGAGCAGGTGGATAAAGAAACGCGTTTCTTCATGCTCTCGACCATCCGGGAGTATGCTCTGGAACGCCTGGCTGAGAGCGCAGACGAATCTGCGACTTGCCGGGCGCATGCCGCATATTTCCTTGTGCTGGCCGAAGAAGGCGCCGAGGACATAGCCACTCACCCGGAATGGCTCGACCGCTTTGAGGTCGAACACGAGAACTTACGCTCGGCACTGGATTATCTGATAAAGGCTGGAGATGCCGAGTGGGGCCTGCGCATCGGCGTTGCGCTGTTTCGCTTTTGGGAGACACGGGAACATCTTACGGAGGGCCGTGAGGCCATCGGACGGGTTCTGGCGTTGGCAGGGGCGGCGGCGCGTCCGAAGCTTCACGCGCGCCTGCTGTTCGCGGCCGGAGTTCTGGCGGGGGAGCAGGGCGATTACGGCTCGGCGCAACAGATGTTCGAAGACAGTCTGGAAACCTGTCTTGAGCTGGAGGACAATCGCGGGGTTGCGGTTGCGCTGAACGCGTTGGCGGTGATGGCTCGCGATCGCGGCGAAATCGCCGCGGCATCGTTACTCTTCGAGCGCTGTGTCGCAATCTGGAAGGACCTTGGAGAGCCGGTCGACATCGCCCGAGCCCTCAGCAATCTCGCCAGCGTGCTCAAGTTGCAGGGCGAATATGAGCGCGCGTCCTCGCTGTACGATGAGTGTCTCGCCATCTTCCGTAAGGTGGGGGATGGTGCCGGAGTTGCCTGGACGTTGAATTACCAGGGCGACGTGGCTCGTGAAAAAGGGGACTTCGTGGCCGCGCGTTCGTTTTGCGAACAGAGTCTGTCGGAGTTTCGCAGACTGCGCGATAGCTGGGGAATGGCGAGCACGCTATCCGATTTAGCAAGTCTTGGCTGCGATCAGGGTAACAATGCCGAGGCGCGGCGGCTGTACGGCGAAAGCATCAGGATGTTCCAGGAGTTGGGATACCAGCGCGGCATCGCGCGGACGCTCGAATGTGTCGCCATAAGTGCCGTGGCGCAATCGAACGCCGAGCAATCGCTGCATCTGGCAGGGGCCGCGGCCGCGCTTCGCCAAAGATTGGGTGCTCCGCTCACGCCAGCCGAGCAACCCAGGCTGGAGAAGGCGCTGGAATTTGCCCGGCGCACGCTGGGCAATGCCGCCGGACTGGCGGCGTGGATGGAAGGTTGGGCGATGCCGGTCGAGCAAGCTGTCCAGGAGGCGCTGAACGGCGGTGCGGGAACAGTTGCTCGGACTGGGAACCCGGATTAGATCAATTTCAATATTAATGTGCGGTGTCGGGATCGATCAGTCGGCGCACTGCCGCGATGCGATTGGCAGGGAAACCTCCCCGGCGGGCGTGTTCGCGAATCGTTTCCTCGTCGGGCGCGAGGTAGACACAGTAGATTTTATCGCCGGTGACATAGGAGTGGAGCCACTTGATTTCCGGTCCCATATCCTTCAACACGCCTACCGATTTTCTGGCGACGGCCTGCAGTTCCGCATCCGATAATTCACCCGCGCCGGGGATTTCGCGCTCGATCACGTATTGGGGCATGGTCACCACCTCACGGAGCGGTATGGTAGCAGATTCCTGTACGAAGCGATGGCCTGATACGAAACTTGAGTTTTTCAGCAGACTAGGAAGTTGCAATGACGGGCGAGACGCCCATCGCTCCACAAACTCTACCCGGCATTCCCCTCGGGAGCGGTCAGGGTAAACAAAAAGGTTGAGCCGTGGTTAAGATCGCTCTCGGCGCGGATGGTTCCTCCGTGGGCGAGGACGATGTGCTTGGCGATGGCAAGTCCCAGGCCGGTGCCTCCGGATTCGCGCGAGCGCGCTTTATCGACGCGATAGAAACGCTCGAAAAGACGCGGCAGATGCTCGGAGGAAATGCCGGGGCCGAAATCGCGGACGAAGAATTCCACGCCGCTCTCGGCGGGGCGAGCTCCGAGAATGACTTTTTTTCCGGAGGCCGCGTATTTCAAGGCATTCTCGATCAGGTTCGAAAAAATCTGGTGAATGGCTTCGCGATCGGCATTTACTTTGGCGTCGGGGGCGGCGTTCTCAATCGCGAGTTCGACGCCATAGGAGCGCGCCAAATCGTGGAAACTCTCCCAGGCATCCTGCAGCAGTTCTTCGGTATTGACGGGCTGGATGCCGAAGCGCTGCTCGCCCGACTCGACACGAGCGAGAGTCAGCAGGTCTTCGGTAAGGCGCGACATGCGCGAGGAATTTTTGCGAATGATTTCGAGAAAATCGCGCACATGGTTGTCGACCAGAGTGCCATCGAGAAGCGTTTCGGCGTATCCCTGGATGGAAGTGAGCGGGGTGCGCAGCTCGTGAGAAACGTTGGCGATGAAATCGCGGCGGCTCTTTTCCATGCGCTCGGTCTCGGTGAGATCGCGGAGCACGGCGACGGCGCCGCCGCCGGGCATAGGCGCGGCGGTGACATCGAAAGTGCGGCCGGAAGCGATGGTGTTGGAGCGTGCCGAAGTTACCATCTGGAGGCTGGACGCCTGTTGCACGGCGGCTAGAAATTCCGGGTCGCGGACGCTGTCGACCAGCGGCGCATTGAGGCGGGGCGCGCGTTGCAGCAGACGGTTCATGCCGCGATTGGCCCACTGCACGCGGCCGTCGACGTCGACGGCAATCACGGCGTCCTGCATGCTGTTGAGAAGGGTTTCGAGTTCGCGCTGGCTGGTTTGCACGCGGGCGTAGCTTTCTTCGACGCGGCGCGTGGTCTTATCGAGCGCGGATGCCACCTGCCCGATTTCGTCGGTCGACGTGGATGCGATTCTGGCGGTGAGATCTCCGCCGGCGACGCGCTCGGCAAAAGTTACGATCCGTTGCAAGCGGCGCCCGACATATTGGGAAGCCACGGCCGCCACCAGCACCGCGAAAACGAAGGCGGTGAGCGATCCCCAGAACAGGGCCATGCCCAGCGGACGATCGGTAATTTCGATCTCGGGCAAAGGATAGGCGAGGCGCACCGCACCTCCGGAAACCGGCGCTGCGACGTACACAAAAGGAACGCCAATACTCTGACTGGGGCGCTCGTCGACGCCGACTTCGCCGGCGAGGGCGGCGACGAACTCCTTGCGATGGGCGTGATTCTCGAGCGTGCTGGGATCGGCTTCGGAATCGGCCAGCACCTTGCCGGTGGGATCAATCACGGTGGCGCGGGCTCCGGCCGCCTGGCCGGCCTGGGCGGTGATGTCGGCCAGGGAATGTTGCCGGTCGGTTTCGACGCGCTGGGCGAATAGCAAAGTTTTCTGTTTGAGATTGCGCTCGATCTGCTCGCGCAGGGTGCGTTCCCACACCGTGTGCACAGTCACCTGCAAGGTGATGGCGGTGACTCCGATCACTAGCAGGAACACAAACATCATTTTGACGAAGATGCGACTTCTCAACGCGCGACCTCAAAACGGTAGCCGGCCCCCCGCACCGTCTTCAGATAGCGCGGGTTCTCGGGATCGGGCTCAATTTTTTCACGGATGCGGCGCACATAAACATCGACTGAGCGCGGCGTGACATAGGCGGTGTCTCGCCAGACCGAGTCGAGCAACTGGTCGCGAGTAAAAACCCGTCCGGCGTGGCGCATGAAGTGGTCGAGGAGGCGGAATTCAGTGGCGGTGGTGGGCACCTGTTTGCCGCGAACCGTCAGTGTCATGGCGCTGGGGTCAATGTGGATTTCGTCAATCTTGGTGGGCAGAGG
>Ga0187847_10003706_pt1 | contig 11508 bp, 8 predicted proteins | sample June2016WEW_4_10_FD_132458 | JGI IMG/M metagenome (GOLD analysis project Ga0187847, IMG submission 132458) | Peatland microbial communities from SPRUCE experiment site at the Marcell Experimental Forest, Minnesota, USA - June2016WEW_4_10 | ecosystem: Environmental > Terrestrial > Soil > Wetlands...
AATGTGCGGCCGAGAAAGACGGGCATTGGACGCAATCCGCGGACGGGCGCAGAGGTTTCGATTCCGCCGGGCAAAGCTGTGCGCTTTAAGCCGGGCAAGGAACTGCAGTCGATCGAGTAATCGGTTATTAACACCAAAAGCAGATTCCTACGCGCATCCTCGCCGCGAGGCGGCTACGGATGGCTCGGAATGACAAGATGGTTAGAGTGGTTTATGACTCCGCGGTTCCCTTAACCAGGCAGCTCCAATAACCAACCAACTCCAGCGAAACTCTGATGTCTGAAAATGATGTCCGAAATAGCGCTCCCGAATCTTCTTCGTTCTCGTCTCCGCAAACTCCACCGACGATTGAGTATTACCGCCCCGGCTTTCGCTCACCGGAAACAGTCTGGCAAGCGCGAGCCTACCGGCCGCGATATTGGCTGCACGCATCGCTGCTGCTGGCGACCATCTTCACGACGCTCGTTGTAGGTGTGCAAATGGAATCGAATTTCCAGCACAATCTTCCGACGTTCTCTGTCAGCACCGACGCGCAAAACAATAATCTCTTGCCGTTTTTTCCCATACAAGAAGTAGCCGCCAAGCCGTCTTTGCTCTTGTTGGGAGTTCCCTTCTCGGCCACGCTGATGCTGATTCTCATGGCCCATGAAATGGGCCACTACTTGTATTGCCGCTATTACCGTGTGGAAGCTACGCCGCCGTTTTTTATTCCTGCGCCCACGCTGATTGGAACGCTGGGAGCGTTCATTCGAATCCGCGCGCCGATTCGATCGCGTTCGGCATTATTTGATATTGGCATTGCGGGCCCGATTGCAGGCTTTGTGATCGCAGTCGTCGTGCTCTGCGTTGCGCTTCCGCTGTCGAAAATAGCAACTGCGGGAGGGCCGCAGCCTGACATTGTGCTGGGCTATCCGCTGATTTTTCAGCTGGCGTGGTACGCATTGCCATTAGCGGCGTTGAAGTCGGGCGCCGCCGGATTGAGCGGAGTGAATTTGCACCCCATGGCTTTGGCGGCGTGGGTGGGGATGTTTGCCACCGCGCTCAACCTCCTGCCCGGCGGGCAATTGGATGGCGGGCATATTGTGTTTTCGATTGCTCCCCGCAAGCACCGTTGGGTGTCGAACCTGACGATTATCGCCCTGATTCCGCTGGCGATTTACCTGTGGGTAGGATGGATTCTATGGGCGGTTTTGCTGCGGATTACGGCGATGCGGCATCCTATGGTCCCGGAGTGGCCGGGAATAAATGCTCCACGCAAAGCTCTGGCCGTAGTTGCGCTGGTCATGCTGATTTTGACGCTCACGCCCGCGCCCTTCGCGCATAATTCGCTGATTGAGGTCATTCACCAGTTCCGCAGCCGGTAGCGAGCGGCCCTCGCTGGTGGCTGCTAGCGGCTTGTAGTGTCTCAGTTTGCTTGTCATCCTGAGCGAGCGCGTTTTGCGAAGCGAAGGATCTGGGCGTGCCGATTCGCGGAGCCTGCCCTGAGCGAAGTCGAAGGGACGCGCGAAAGGCACGCATCCCCTGGCAAACAGAGACACCGCGCAGTGATTTGCGCTAACGACTCCCGGCCCATTCCGTCCTACAATAGATGGCAGCCGTGCGGCTTTTACTTGACACCTTCGCGCAGATTTTCCGCAGCCTGTGGGCGCACAAGCTGCGATCTTTCTTGACCATGTTTGGTATTGCGTGGGGCGTGGGATCGCTGTTGCTGCTGGTTGGACTCGGCGAGGGTTTCCGCTCGGGGAATATGCGCGAAACCGAAGAGTACGGCAAAGATATCATGTTCATTTTTCCGGGACGCGCGCCGGCGGTGGAAGGAAACATGAGCTCGGGCCGCAATTACCTGCTGACCTATCAGGATTATGCCGACATCCGAAAGGAAGCGCCGCATGTGCGGAACGCGGTGCCGATTCTGGCGCGGACGGACATTCACTCGGTCAGCGACTTTGCCACGGCCAACGGAGAAATTGTAGGAACCGAGCCGCAATACAGCGACATCCGATTTTTGCCCGTCAAAGAAGGCCGATGGCTGAACTGGTTGGATGAAACGCAAAGACGTAACGTGATTGTGCTCGGCGACGAGCTGACCAAGAATCTTTTTCCGGGGCGTCCAGCCGTGGGTGCGACGATTTTGCTGAATGGTATCAGCTTTGAAGTAATCGGAACGGTCAAGCGGGTGGGGCGGGGCGACGACAATTCGACCAACGTTCGCGGGTATATACCATTCCGCGTGATGGCGACGTTTTTTCCGCTGAAGGGCGAGGGCCACGAGAACTCGATTTCGTTCGTCAATTATCAGCCGCGCGTGCGGGAAGAAAACCTGCTGGCATCGGACGATGTTCACAAGATCATCGCCCGCAATCACGGGTTTGATTATCACGACAAAGACGCCTTTGAAGGCTGGGACACGATTGAGCAATCAAAGATGGTGGGCACAATTTTCGATGCAATGAATGTATTCTTGGGCGGCGTGGGGCTGGTCACGCTGGCGCTGGGAGCCATCGGCGTGATTAATATCATGCTGGTTGCGGTATCGGAAAGAACGAGGGAAATTGGATTGCGCAAGGCGTTGGGTGCGACGAACCGAAGTATTTTGTTGCAGTTCTTTCTCGAGGGCATAATTTTGACTTTAGGCAGCGGATTGATTGGCATGGGATTTGCCGCGGCCCTGATGGCATTGCTGGACACGGTCCAAGGCCCGGGCGGCTTCGATCCTCCGCGACTGGTGCCGATGTCAGCCATGATTGCCATCGGCAGCCTGACGGTGGCGGGCGTGGTCGCGGGTCTCTATCCCGCGCGCAAAGCAGCATTGCTGCAACCGGTGGAGGCGCTGCGAGCAGAGTAAGTAAAGACTAAAGCCATGTGGCGGGACATTCTCCAGGAAGCTTATAGCGCAATGCGCCACAACCGGCGCAGAACCGCATTGACCATGCTGGGCATGGCGTGGGGCATTGCGACAGTAGTCATGCTGCTCGCCTATGGCAACGGCTTCGGACAGGCCTGCGCCAATATCTTCGCCAATTTCGGCACCAAGCTGATGATCCTTATACCCGACCGAAGTTCGATGCAGGCGGGCGGCCAAAAAGCGGGACAGTTGATCCGGTTCACACTCGATGACGTCGATCTACTAACCACGAACCTTCCACAAATAAAACACATTACGCCTTCGGTGGAAAAGAACTGCACGATTCAATACGACACGAGAACTTATACGTTTAATGTCTCCGGGAATTACGCCAACGTGCCCGACATTCGCGCGCTCAAGCTCGGGCAGGGCCGCTTCTACAACGCCCAAGACGAAATGCAACATGCGCGTGTGGCAATGATCGGGGCGGAAGCAAAGCAAAAATTGTTCTCCGGACGCAATGCCCTGGGGGAAAGAATTCGTATTGATGGCTTGAGCTTTGAGGTCGTGGCCGTGCTCGCCGGCAAAATGCAGGAGGGCGACGACGATATTAATCGCGTCATCTACATTCCGTTTACGACGATGAGCGACATCAAGGACACGCACTATCTCGATTCCATCTGGTTTAACTACGAAACTCCCGACTATGAACGGCTGGAGCAATCGGCACGGCTGATTATGGCGAACGAACATAAGTTCAATGTGAGCGACCGGCGTGCGGTGCGGGTGTTCAACCTGATGGAGCAGGTACATCAATTTGAAGTCATCACGCTAGGGTTGAAAATTTTGCTTGGCTTCATTGGAACTCTTACGCTCGGAATCGGCGGCGTGGGGTTGATGAACATCATGCTCGTTTCGGTGACGCAACGCACGCGGGAAATTGGCGTGGAGAAAGCGCTGGGCGCGCAGCGAAGGCATATTCTCATGCAGTTTCTCGCCGAGGCGCTGACCATCACTTTCATCGGAGGAGTGCTCGGGGTTGTGCTCGCCTACGCGGTGGCGCTGTCGGTTGGCCGGCTTACGCTCTATAGCGCGTTCGCCAAGAATGCCGAGGCGGGCGACATCCGGTTGATCATCGCGCCGGGGACACTGATAGCAGCGACGTTGATTCTTACAATGGTCGGCTTAATCAGCGGCATGGTCCCCGCATTGCGCGCCTCGCGCCTCGATCCTATTGAAGCGCTGCGCTACGAGTAAAGCGACTTCTAACCTTCCGCCTAGTCTTCTACTACCCGAGCGGTGACGCCTTGCTCGGGTTCGCCGCCGATGGCGCCCTGGGCGACGATCAAGCGGCGCGCTTCCACGCGAATCTTGGGCAATTGCAGCCAGAATAGGAAGGCTCCGCCAATGCTGGCGACGGCACCCATGGAAACGGCGACGGGCGCGCCAAGGCGATCCGCGACCGAGCCACCGAAGAGCGCGCCGAAGGGAGCCATGCCCATGAACATCATGGAATACATGGCCATGACGCGGCCGCGGAGTTCGTCCGGGACCATAGCTTGGATTAACGTGTTGGAAGCCGACATCTGCAACATGACGAAGAAGCCGACGGGCAACAGGAGGATGGCGGAGAGTAAAAAATTCTTCGAAAGCGAAAACAGAATCAGACTCACGCCGAAAGCGCCGCAGGAAAATGCGACCCAGCGGCCTAGTCCGTGAACGCCGCGGCGCGAAGCCAAAGTCAGCGCACCCATCAGAGCGCCTACGCCGGTCATGCCCATGAGGACTCCCAAGCCGCGAGCGCCGCCATGAAGAATTTTGTCGGCAAAGATCGGCATAAGCACGGTGTAAGGCATCGCAACCAGGCTGACTAGACCCAGCAAGAGCAGGATGGCGCGAATGGGCGCGGTATCACGAGCGAAACGAAAGCCCTCCAGAATATGAGCGATGGGCGATGCATCCGAAGGGCGATGCGAATGTTTGGGAACCTTCATCATGAAGAGACTGATGATGACGGCGATGTAGCTGACAGAGTTGGCAAAGAAGCACCAGCCTTCACCGATGCGGGCGACAAGAATTCCCGCGATGGCCGGGCCAATGACACGCGCGCCATTGAACATGGAGGAATTGAGGGCGATGGCGTTCATCAGGTCTTCCTTGCCGACCATCTCCACGAGAAACGATTGCCTGCCAGGAATATCGAATGCATTGACGACGCCGAGCAAGGCGGAGAGCACGAAGATGTGCCAGACCTGTATATATCTGGCGAGAGTAAGGGCAGCCAAGATTGCAGCCAGAATCATGGACGCGACTTGCGTGCCGATAACAACTTTCCGGCGGTTATAACGGTCGGCAACAATGCCACCGATAGGCGCAACTATGAAGACGGGAAACTGTCCAGCAAAGCCGACGGCCCCGAGTAAGAACGCCGAACCGGTCAAGCGATAGACGAGCCACGCCTGGGCCACGCTTTGCATCCAAGTGCCGGTCAAGGAGATGAGCTGTCCGCCAAAAAAAAGCTGGAAGTTGCGATGCTTGAGGGCGCGCAGGGTCACAGAGAGCGCAGAATTCGGCGATTTTGGAGGAGCCGAATTCGAGGAGTGCGCGCGAGCTGCTTTCATGCCTATCTGCATAAGATGTTCTTGATGGATTGGACGATGGATAGTTTGTAACCCGTCACTAACTATTCACTTTGCGGAGATTGGGCTTTAGGTTAATGTTAAGCGATTTGGAAAGCTGGCCGGAACATTCCAAAAGTATAGGGGTAAACATGAGCACAAGCGAACTTCGTCTAGAACGCCGCGGTGGGCAGCGATTTGGCTTTCAAATGCCGATCGGAATCAGCCGGGCGGGCAGTGGCATCGAAGGCAGCGGCTTTACCCATGATTTGAGCGCACGAGGAGCATCTTTCTACAGCGATGTGACGCTGACGCTGGGTGACGCTGTGGAAATCACTCTGGTGATGCCTTCCGAGATTACGCTGGCTGAGAGCATGCGGGTGCGCTGCCGGGGAAGAGTGGTGCGGGTGTTTCCGTCCGTAGTCGCGGGCAAGTTCGGCGTAGCCGTGCAGTTGCATGGATATGAATTCCTGCCCGATGTGAGCTTTCCGGCAGCAATCAGCGGCTCAGCGCCAAATCAGGGCCGCCCTGTGGAGCACGTCTAGGCCGATAGTGCTAGCGTGACTGAAGTAACACTTCCAGGCTATACCTACCCCGCCAAACGGGGCTTCCCAAGCGGTTGTCTTTTGCATAGAATTGCAGCACGAGTTCCTCTTCTTCAGCCGACCTCCCCTAATGCGGTACGTTTGCTTGGGCATGCGAGCTTATCGCGCAGCGAGAAACCGGCGACGATTACGGAAGTCACACAGGATGAGAGCATTTCGCTCCATTGAAGGCTGTTGCTCGTACTAACATTGAGAGACTGAATGCACGGCATCGGAATCACAGTACTTAGCGAAGATAAAGAACGGCTTGGATTGCTGCAGCAGCGGCTGGAAGCGACCCAGATCGGCCGGATTGTCTTCGCACATACCGCTTTCCCCGCCTCGCCGACCGATGTCGTCCTACGCGAGATTCAGGATTCGCGGGGCGAAATCGTGGTCGTGGACATCCAATCGCGGGATATATCGCGAGCCATCCGCACCATTGAGATCATTAAAGAGAGCACTCAAGAGGTAACGGTTTTTGCCTGCGGCGAAATGACCGACTCCGCTTCCATTGTGGCAGTCATGCGAGCCGGAGCGGGAGAATATCTGGAACGCAATGCCAGCGTTGAAGTGATGTTGGAGGCGTTGAGCCGATTCGCTTCGTCACGTACGAAGATGCGCTCCACCTCGGGACGGGCGCGCGTATTTAGTGTTATTAATGCCAAAGGCGGAGCGGGCGCGACTACGGCCGCAGTGAACATTGCCGTTGCCCTACAGGAATCACAAGGCGGGGTTTTACTGGTTGACTTCGCATGTCTTGGGCATGCCGCTTTGCATTTAAATGCTCGGCCTACCTTCGGGCTGCCGGACGCTTTACAGAATCTTCACCGGCTTGATACTTCGCTTCTAAACGGTCTGTTGACGGAATGCAAAGGTGGATTGCAGTTGCTGGCAGGGCCGCAGCAACCTTCGCTTTTAACGCCGACCGCGCCGGAGTTAGCGCGCTTGTTCGATCTTCTAGTAGCCAGTTTCCGCTATGTGGTTGTGGACGCGTCCAACAGGTTGGACGAGACGGGGCGACTTCTCTGCCAACTCTCGAACGCTATGTTGATCGTGGCTGAGGCTGACGTGGTTTCTCTGTGGAGCGCGAGCCGTATGCGGACCTTCATGGAAGAAGGCATGGGGCGGGATCGAGTGCGTCTCGTGCTCAACCGGTATAAGAAGATTCCCGGATTTTCCGACGCCGACGTGGAAGAAGCTACCCATTCCAAATTGCTGTGGAAGCTCCCGAATAATCATCAAGCTATCGCGCCGTCGATTGACAAGGGCGCACCCGTGGCATTTCAGGATGGGTATGATATTTCGCGCTCTTATCATTCCCTGGCAACAGCCCTCGCGCAGGCGTCGCCCACTGCCGAAGGTTCGCTCGATTTGGTATATCAAGCCGATAAACCTGACACGAAGAAGAAAACCGCCAGCGGCTTGCTCATCTCGCCGTTACGCGCTGGCCAATAGCGGCGAAATTTCCGAAATTTCCAGGTCCGAAATAACTTAAGAAGATATGCGGCGACCTACCCGGCGGCGGCAGAGACTTTAGCTTCGAGCATGCCATAGATGGCGGGGTTGGTGCAGACTTCGTAGTACCAGCGAGTCGTCCACTGCCGTAGACCGAAGTTGCTGGTATCAATTTGAGCGATATGGCTGCCGCGAATCACCAGCTTGCGAAAAATATCGTTGCCCACCGGGACCATGCCGGTCCAAAGCGAGAATTGTTCGCTGCCCCAGAGCTCGGGGAGCTCAAGTTTGCAGACTTCCAAGGCGATTTCATCCTGTAAGCGACGAAAGGCGGCTTCGCTCAAGCGCACGCCGTTGAGGTTGTACTTCATGATGAAATCATCGGCACTCTCGCCCATTTCGGCGTCGCCAACTGTCTGAAAAGCGTAAACGTTAAATGGCGATTGTAAGGATTCAATCGTTTTACGGACGCGCTTGTTGCAGGATGACAGGCGGTCGCTTTCGTTGAGCGCGTCGGAAATCATGATTCGGGCGTCCCCGTCCATCAAGTACATGGGGGCGGAATCCTGATAGGAGATGCCAATTCCCAATTCCAACGGCGGCAATCCAGAGCCTTGCAACAGCTGGTTGTAGCCGCAAACAATATCAACGATTTCCCGGGCAAGGACGCAGGCCTTGCTGACGGCGAGGGCCGGTTCGCCTTCGCGCTCGAACAACGCCAGGATGATGGCGTCGCCTTCCAAAAATACTTTGCTGGCACCATACTTGGGCAGCAGCTTATTTACAGGATCGTAAAAGTTGAGGCTGAAGTAAGAGGCGGGATTCATGTCCCGCTCCATCAAAGAACGCGTAAGGCGCGAAGAATCGCGGACGTCGGCTTTGATAATTACGTGGCGCACGACCTTGTTTTCCGTCGGTTTTTGTTCCTCCGGCAACAAGAACTCATAGAGGGTGTTGTTCATCGCCGAGAGTTGCTGCAACCGGCCTGACGGAATTAAGTTGACGTTCTCCAATGCGCTGTTCAGTGTTTCCAAGCGACGCCAATCGCGGTGATAACGGAAGAAGTCGCGGAGATACCGGCCAGCATGTTTGGCCCTTTCCGGCCCTTTACAATTCGCCACGCGAGCCAAAGCATCACGAAAGCTATCCGCTGTTGGCTTTCCCTGCTCTTGCATCAGCTTTTCCAGCCGGTCGCGTTCTTCACGGGAAATCAACCCGTTTTTCAACTGGTGGGCATTTATGCGGGGTGCATATACGGCAAGGAGAGGAACGGTTTCGTACGATGCCACCACATGCTCCATTACTTTTTCGCGCTCCAAAGCGCTCACCCACGAGTTGAGGCGACTGCGCTGGGCGCGTCCTTCCATGGTGCTCTCATCCGGGAAACCGGCGCCCACCAATGCTTGCGCGTTTTCCGGAAGGTTTAGCCAGCCGTCCACGACTGGGTCGCTCTGCGCGTCAGGCCCGAGGCCCAAGGTTTGGAGATATTCGCAAACGATACGTCGAATGCTGGGAAAGCGGTCCGGATCCCGGTCGAAATTGCCCAGCATCACGTAGTGTTCGGCATTGACATGAGGATCCTTACCATCTTCTGCAAAAATGAGCGGGTTGAGAAAGAGTTTGTATTCTTCGTCGGCGGCGTTGCCAAATAGCGAACGCCGCGTTCTGGAGAGAGTTTCTTTTTCGATCTCTCGCAGAGTGCGAAAAATGTCCTGGCCGGTTTTACGCAAAATCGTTTTCTTCGCGACCTGAAACTCGGAAACGCGCTCTCGGTATTCGAGAGCTTTTTGAGCCCGGACTCCTTCGTAAGCATTCAGTAGGGCGCGGCAGCGTTCCAGCGTGTGCGCAAATTGGGCAGAGAGTTCGAAGCGCAGGAATTTGGTTATGGCTACCCGAGCCAGCAAATCAATGGTGACGTTGCCTTCGGATTTCGCTCGATTGAGGACCGTGACGTGAATGTCCGTCAGGAGCGGCTTCATTTCGGAGACTTCAACTTTGACTTTAGCTTTGTCCTTGGCCGCCTGGCTACCTATGAATTGATTCCCACCCGTACGCTTGGTGTCTTCTGCGGCTAATAAAGCTTCGACATTCCCGTGACGCGCAATCAAATTGGCAATCTGATAACGCATTTGTTCAGAAAATTTATCGCTAAGATGAACGTCATGCCGGAGGTTGTCCACACCCAGCAACAATCCTTTCAGCGACAAGGCAGGCGTATAGCTAGCCAGCGAAGGAGGGGCAACTTCTTCAGAATTTTGTCCGAAACCGAATAAGGGGATGCGAGGCATGCGAGCTCTGTTCTCCGAAGTATCACAACGGCAATTTGCCGCTTTTACTTCTCCATTTCGGAGCGTACCACGCGTACAGAGCGCACCAAAGTTACCCAAGTTACCGCTGAGAGGCGGCGATCCCATTGCAAATCAAAGGGCTTACGACTCCGCTTGCAAAGCCGTTTTGCGTTCTGAAAGAACTCACTTCGCGGTCGCAAACTTGTGTGGCCGGCCTTGATTGCCGCGCAGCGACTGCAATTTCGTCTTAATAGGCTGTCATGAGGAATTTCTGTTCTGTGCCGGATCTTCGCGCGATTACTTTCGTTACTCAGCGATTCGTTAACGCTCACATATCATCCAAGCCGGGGACGAATCATGAACCGATTGCGATTTGTTGTTGGACTTACCAACGACGACAATGACTACCAGATCGAGCAAGCGGCTTCCGCAGAAAATGCGGCGCGCAAGTTGAACGTGGACTTGCAAATGTTGCACGCTCAAAACGACGGCATCGTGCAGAGCCAGCAATTGCTCAAGATTGTTCATGCCGACCAGCGTCCTGATGCAATCATTTTCGAACCAGCCGGAGGCACGGCACTACCGCAAGTAGCGCGAGCGGCGGCCGCGGCCGGCATTGGATGGGTAGTCCTGAATCGCGAAACCGGCTACATCGCTGAGCTCCGCTCCCAGTTCCCTGTTCCATCCTTCGCTATCACATCCGATCATGAGGAAATTGGGCGCATTCAAGGGCGCCAGATAGCGGCCCTGGTGCCGCAAGGAGGCTCGGTATTGTACATTCAGGGCCCGGCGGAAAGCTTGGCTGCAAAGCAGCGCACAGTCGGCATGTACGAAACCAAACCCGCGAATATAGAAGTGAAGTTGATGAAGGCGCAATGGACCGAGATAAGCGCCCATAAGGCCGTAAGTGCGTGGCTGAAGTTGACGACATCGAGGGCGGCGGGGATTGAAGCAATCGTGGCGCAGGACGATTCGATGGCGATGGGCGCGCGCAAAGCGTTTCATGATTTGCCCGAAGGCGAAGCACGCACCCGTTGGCTCAGCTTGCCGTTTATCGGCTGCGACGGCTTGCCGAAGACAGGACAGGCTTGGGTGCGCGGCGGCATGTTGGCAGCGACGATTTTCACTCCTCCGACCGCGGGGCTGGCGATCGAGATGATGGCACAGGCTTTGCAAGGCCAATCGGTTTCCGAACGCACTCTGGTAGAAGCAGTTTCCATTCCCGGGTTGGATGTGCTCGAGAAAGAAATGAGAGAGAAAGCTCGCGCCAGCGCGCGTGCTTCGGCTGCACGCGTCTAGGCGTCTAACCGCCATGGCGCTAAGGTCGTGGGCTCGTGCTCTTGTCGGCGGTCTTCGGCGAAGCGGACGGCTCGGGAGTAATCACCAGATGATTCGCCGGCGCCGAGGGATTTATTCCAAAATCCCAGACGTAAAGGTTGATGCCGGAAAGCCCCATCATTTCCACGACGGCGTATTCGCCCGGATCCAGCGGACGGTTCGGAGTTAGTCTTACCCAGTCGGGGTCAATCTTTTGCGCCGTCGTAGCGACGAGATTCTCCTGCTGACTGCTTTTACCTAGTGGATTGATTTTGATGTTGCCGAAAATACGGCTCTTCCCTTTAATCTGCGCGCGCACGATATGGAAACGGTCCCAATCTTGCATCGGTTGCTGCGGTTTTTCAGGCTGTTGCGGCTGCTCTGGACGAGAACTGGGA
>Ga0187847_10003708_pt1 | contig 11506 bp, 10 predicted proteins | sample June2016WEW_4_10_FD_132458 | JGI IMG/M metagenome (GOLD analysis project Ga0187847, IMG submission 132458) | Peatland microbial communities from SPRUCE experiment site at the Marcell Experimental Forest, Minnesota, USA - June2016WEW_4_10 | ecosystem: Environmental > Terrestrial > Soil >...
CTGGGCTGGAATCTCGGCAACGTGCGCGCCTTCACCCCGGCTCTGGCAGCTCTGGAAGAGGCCCGCCAGATTCGTGGATCCTCCGAAAACACCGTCGAGAGCACCATGGCGCTCTACTTTCGGACCGTGAGGGATTTGAGACGTGCCGGAATGCCGGCGTCGCAGAGCACTCTGTCGGCCAGGGGTGCCGGTCGAGCCGGGAATTCGACACCCATCACGCCGCTTATTCCGCGCGCTGGCGCGTCGCCGAATCCGCAGTCGCGCCTCAGCAGTTTCCGAGGCCGAGAATGGGAAAACGTACTGATTTGGCCCTAAACTTACCAGTCGCGGAATTGGTACGAATCGGACTACCGCGCATCACCGATTTCAGGCATTCTTGGATCAAATGGTCTGTGATCTGAGTGACGAACTGGGAATCCGGTATCTTTTGGTGCTCGACATGGTGCGGCGTGCGGAGCGCGACCTCTACCAGGCCGTGACGCTGACCAACATTGAGTGCGCCACCACAGAGCTGCGCCGGCTCGAGGGATATCGGCTCGATATTTTGCGGGAATTGGTCCAGCATTGCGGAAGTCACGCGTGCGCCACGCCTGAGGTGGAAGAGATCTGCAGACATGCGCAGATATCCGGCACCATGGCGGGCGCGGCATGATTCTGACCGCCGGGCTGTATGGGTTCACCGTCATGCTGGTTCTCGCCAGCATCATCCGCGCAGAATACAAGCGCATGCGCCGTTGCCAGCCAATCCCGTCCTTGCTGGATCTTGCGCCGCCTTGCGACCTCTCGAAGGAGATCGCTCCCGGCCGGAGGCGGCCGGAGCGTGTGGCGGCGGCGCTGCGCGCATGGTCCGTCGAGCGGGCCGAGTCCGATTTCGTTGCCTTGCAGCGGCAGGCCGCGCCCGAAGTTGTGATCTCGGTCCAGCCGGAACCCGAACCTCAATCTTTGTCAGAGCCGGAAGCCGTTCCGGAAAGGCCAGGCGCTGATTCCAATCCGCGTTTCGAGCCCGCCATCGAAACTCCAGCGGAGACGATCCCAGTGATGGCGGAAGAACCCGAAGAGTCCCTCAGCCAAGCCGTTGCCGGCGACGAAGAAGAGTTCGCGCCGCTGCCGGACGCGCCCCTGTCGCAGAACGCGGATTACTACGAGATTCTCCAGATCAGCCCCAACGCGGACTCCGAGACCATTCACAGGGTCTATCGCATCATGGCGTCCCGCTTCCATCCGGACAATCCCCGGACCGGCAGTCTGGAGCGCTTCCTCCAGCTCCGCGAGGCCTATCAAACCCTCAGCGATCCGGCGCTGCGCACCGACTACGATGCCACGCATCAGCGCCAGCAGATCGAACCTCTGCCCGTCTTTTGGCAGAGGGCTTTTGTCGATGGCATCGAGGGCGAAATGAACCGGCGCCTCGGCGTCTTGTCATTGCTGTACCAGCGCCGGCGGACCAGCGACAACAGCCCCGGGGTTTCCGTGCTTGAACTGGAGCGCCGCATGGCCTTCCCGCGGGAATACCTGAACTTCACCCTCTGGTATCTGCGCGCCAAAGGCTACATCACGCTGATGGAAGACAACTCCGACTACGCGCTGACGGGCACAGGCGTCGACTACGTGGAAAGCCGCTCCACCACCAACCGCGTGATTCGGGAATTGCTCAGCGCCGGCTCCGGTTTCGAGAAGCGCAGCCGCAAAGTCATCCGCAGGTCCACCTCCTACCTTCCCCGGGAATCGCAACGTGGAGCCGCTCCCATGCGCGAGCAGAATGGGTCGCAGGCAAGCTGGCCGGCCTGAACCCTCGTCTCGAGCGGTCGTGCCCGCCGTACTCTGCAGCAGTTTCGGTGGACCTGATACCCTTGTCCCGTTACCCGGCGCAGGTTCCAGGACCACTTCACGCCGGCCAGAAAGAATCGTCCCATGCGTTTCATAGATCGCGAGGAGGTCGCCCGGCGGCTGACCTACGATGTGTGCATCCCCCTCGTGCGCGACGCCATGATCGCGCTTTCGCGCGGCGAAACCAGGCAGCTTCTGCGTTCGATTATCCCGCTGTCGGAAGGCCGCCTCTTCGGAGTCATGCCGGGCGCTCTGGGCGCAGAGGCGCCATTCGGCGCGAAACTGATCAGCGTATTCCACAAGAACTTCGCCATCGGGCGGCAGTCGCACCAGGGCCTCGTCGTATTGTTCGATCCGGAGACAGGCGAGGCCGTTTGCGTCGTTCATGCCGGCGAGATCACCGCCATCCGGACCGCGGCCGCCAGCGCGGTCGCCACCGATGCACTGGCGCGCCCGGATTCCCGTTGCCTGGCGATCCTGGGCTATGGTGAACAGGCGGCGACGCACGCGCGAGCGATTTGCAAGGTACGCAACCTGGAATCCATCGTGGTCTGGGGGCGTTCGCTCGAACGCGCTCGAGAGTTCGCCAGGCGCATGGAAGCCGAACTCGCCGTGCCGGTTGGCGCGGCAGCCGGGGTGGAAGCCGCAGTCTCCAGCGCCGACATCGTCTGCACCCTCACTGCGGCGCCCGAACCGATCCTGCTGGGCGCCTGGGTGCGCCCCGGCACGCACGTCAACGTGGTCGGCTCCAGCTATGCGGGACCGGCCGAGGTGGACAATGATCTGGTCGTCCGGTCGCGCTTCATTGCCGACAGCCGGGAAAGCGTGCTCAGGCAAGGCGCGGAGTTTCTCAGAGCCAAGGCCGCCGGCCTTATTGGGGACGAACACATCGTCGCGGAGATCGGCCAGGTGCTGGCGGGCGATGTCGAAGGCCGCCGCTCCGCCGAAGAGATCACCGTCTATAAGTCGCTGGGCCACGTCGTCCAGGACTTGGCGAGCGCATGGGCGCTCTATTCCCAGGCCGAGTAACCTCGCCGGCATTTACTCTCGTTTATCGAACCGGCTCGATTGCCATTTATTGCGCCGGCACGGGCTCTCGTTGCTCCTGCTTGAGCAACCCGGCCAGGCCCCAGTCCGTGACCTTGGAGATGCGGCCTTGGCCGCGCGGCGCTTTGAGTTCCTTGATCTGAAAATTCGTGCGGCCGCCGGTTACTTCGATCCAGCTGTAGCCGAAGAACCAGCCGTCCTGGTAGGCACGGCTCAACCGCAGATGCCCGCCTGAACTCGGCATGGAGACATAGGCTACGCCCTGCAGTTCGATGTGCAGAATCTGGTGCACATGTCCCGCAATCACATACCGGACGCCATACCGCCGGGCAAGTTGGTGCAGCGGGAAGTCCGCATTCCCGAGCGCCGCGTTGACCAGCCACGACGGCCGGTGCGAAATGACAAACTTCAACGGCTGCCTGGCGTGGGCCTTCAAGTCTGATTCGAGAAAAGCCAGCTCCTCAGCCGCCAATTCTTCGGAACGGCTGTTGTCCAGGATCGTGAAGTGCGCCGGCCCGTAGTCGAAACTGTAGTGCGCCGCGTGCTTCGCGTACCGCTTGAACATCTCCTCCGATGCGGGCGACCAGATATCGTGGTTGCCGGGCGTGAGGTACAGCGGTATGCGCCGGAACGGAGCCAGCAGGTGATCGATTTGTTGCCACTCTGCAACAGCGCTTGCGTCGTTCATCCCCTCGATCGTGTCGCCCACGCTGACGGCAAAGGCAGGGTGCTCGGCCGCCACCTCTTTCCACACCTGCTCGTAAACGCCTGGTTGGGGATCACCGGTCCTGTCTCCCAGAATCGCGAAACGGAAAGAGTCGGGAGCCTGGGCGCTCGTGATAGAAACAACAAGCGCGAGCAGCAGCCCGCTCAGGATGACGGCTCGGCGGAGTGGAGCAGCAACTCGCGGGCGCTTCAACATGTCTGCTTCCATTCTCGCAAGGCCGCCCCACAGATTCTGGCCCAGTGAGTTTCGCAGCACCGGGAGCAGCTATGCTGGAAGCTGCTGCTCGGAGGAGAACATGCGACTTGCGACGGCAATTCTGATGCTGGCCGGCGCGGCGTGGGCGCAGGAGTTTGACCTGGTGGTCGCCAACGGCCGCGTGATGGATCCGGCCACCAGTCTCGATGCCGTCCGTCACATCGGGATCCGCGCCGGCAGGATTGCGGCAATCTCTGTGGAGCCTCTTCACGGCCGCACCGTGCTCGACGCCGCTGGCCTGATCGTGGCGCCGGGGTTCATTGACTTGCATTCGCACGGCCAGACGCCGGAGAACTACCGCTTCAAGGCCATGGACGGCGTTACAACCGCCCTCGAAATGGAGGTGGGAGTCTCGCCGGTCCCATCCTGGTACGCCGCTCGGGAAGGGAAGGCCCTGGTCAACTTTGGCGCCTCGTCCGGTCATCTGCCGGCGCGCATGGCGGTGATGCACGATACCGGCCGCCTGCTGCCGCGCGATAAGGCCGTCGAGCGCGCCGCGACTCCCGAAGAGCAGCGCGAAATCCTCGCCCTGGTGCGGCACGGCCTGGACGAGGGCGCGCTCGGCGTAGGCTTGGGAATCGCCTATGTGCCGCTCGTATCGCGCGCTGAGATCCTCGAATTGTTCCGGCTGGCGTCGGAGAAGAAGACGGCCGTCTACGTGCATGTGCGGAACGGCGGTCCGGTGGAACCGGGCGTGATCGACGCGCTGCAGGAAGTGATTGCCGATGCGGCAGCTACCGGCGCATCCCTCCATGTGGTGCACATCACCAGCATGGGCTTACGCGAGACCGCCTTGTGCCTCGAAATGATCGACGGCGCGCGCCGCCACGGCCTCGACGTCACCACCGAAGCGTATCCGTACACCGCCGGAATGACCGACATCGGATCGGCCATTTTCAGCGAGGGCTGGCAGGCGAGGCAGGGCGGCATCGACTTCGGCGACCTGCAATGGGCGTCTACCGGCGAACGACTCACTGCCGCCACCTTCGCGCGTTACCGGCAGCAGGGCGGCATGGTGGCGATTCACTCCATTCCGGAAGATATCGTGAAACTCGCCATCGGTCACCCGCTGGTGATGATCGCCTCCGACGGGATTCTCGAAAACGGCAAGGGGCACCCGCGCGCGGCAGGCACCTACACCAGGGTCCTGGGACGCTATGTGCGGGAGCAGCACGCCCTCACCCTGATGGAGGCGCTGCGCAAAATGACCGTGGCGCCCGCCGAACGCCTCGGCATCGGCAGTAAAGGCCGCATTGCGCTGGGTGCGGACGCGGACCTTGCCGTGTTCGACGCCGCGCGCGTCATCGACCGCGCCACCTTCGAGAATCCTGCCCAGTATGCCGAGGGCATGGTCTACGTCCTGGTAAACGGCGTCCTCGTCGTGCGCAATGGCTCTCTAGTTGACGGTGTCGCGCCAGGCCGCGGGGTCCGCCGGTAGTTGTTGTCGTGTCGGTTGACCGCTCGCGCGTCTCGGAGCAGCCGGGCGTCGGCGCGGCTGGTGGCCGCTGCGCCCTGATTTCCTCCCCGTCGCCGCGCACCCTGCGACAATGGATTCAGGGGAACGCCCTCCCCGGATCGACTTATATGATTGACACGGTCTTGAACCTGTTGTTCCGCTGCCCCCACCGGCGCCTGACCCGCCCTGTGGCTCCCATCACCAAGGCTGGGCAGCCGCATAGCCAGAGCTACGTCGTTTGCCTCGATTGCGGAAAACAGTTCGAATATGACTTGAGCCAGATGCGCATGGGCAAAGCCATCGACCGCTCGCACGATGCCGGCGTTGTGCCTCCGAACCTGCCCAAGCCGCGCAAGACCAGGATCAAGTATGCTCTGTGGGCAGCCGTGCCCGCCGCGGTCGTCCTCGCCGCCGTCTTTAAGGACAAAAAGAAAGCCGCGAACCCGGAGAGCGGCAAGGGCGATCCTTCCGCGCGTCCTTGAATTCCACCGGCTGCTGCTCTATGCTCTCAAGAACCAGTGCTTCCTGTACATCGCGTACGCGATCCCGTACATGACCAGCACATAGCAGACGGCGTACGCCAGCGAAGCGTTCCGCGCGGAAGCCAGCGGCGCGAAGAGCGTCTGATAAATCCATTCGTGGAGATTCGGGCTCTGCCGTCCGCCCGCATGGATCGTGCTCATCGCCTCTTCCACCAGTTCGGAGGCCAGATACACCGCAATCGCGTTCATCCCCATGATCACCAGGGGCCGCACATAGCGCTGATAGCCCCGCCCGTCGATCAGCCACACGAATCCGGCGAAGATGACGAAATCCAACCCGCCCATGAACAGGCTGAACGAACTGGTCCAAAGCTTCTTGTTAATCGGGAGCCACATGTTGCAGATCAGCCCCAGTGTGATGAGAACGCTGCCGGCTAGGTACAGCCATGTTGTCCGCTCGGCGAGGTTGCGCTTGAGCTTGAGAATGTGCCCGGCCATGATGCCGAGCAGCGCCGTCGCGATCGAGGGTAAGGTGCTGATCAGACCCTCCGGATCCCATTCCTTGGTGCCCGCGTAGTTATGCGCCCCTAGCACGATGCGGTCCACATAGTTGGCGATGTTGTGCCCTACCGCCAGGTCGCCCGCGCCGTACCCCGGCACCGGAACCAGCATCATGATCAGCCAGTAGGAAGTCAGCAGCGCGACGATCCACACAATTTGCATGCGCCAGCGCGTGGTCAGGTAAATCGCGGACGCGATCAGGTAGCAGATTGCGATTCGCTGCAGCACGCCGAAGATGCGCTGCGTGGACAAACTGAAGTCGGGCGCCGCATAGACAATTAGCCCCAGAAAGAAAATGATGGCAGCCCGCCGCAAAACGGAAAAAAATAGGCGGGACCTGGGAACGCCGGCATCCATCCGCTTGCCCAGCGATAGCGTGATCGCCACCCCGACGATCCACAGGAAAGAGGGAAACACCACGTCGGTGATGGTCCAGCCGTTCCACTCGCTGTGATTCAGCGGGCCGTATGAGTCGGACCCTCCCGGCGTATTCACCAGAATCATCAGCGCCATCGTGGCGCCGCGAAAAGCATCGAGCGAAACCAGGCGCGCCGGCGTGGTTGCCAAAGGCTGTGCCGGCGAGACGTCTGCTACCGGCGACGGCGAGGAGGATGGAGCCATATGCGAACCCGGATCTGCATCTTGGCAGCCCGGCTCCTGGTCAGTATATACCCACAGAGTAGCCCGGATGCTCCTCGCTGTGGGACAGCGCCATCCTCCGCAAAATCCGGTTGCCGCGGCGACCAGCGGATAGACTGCAGCTTCAATTGCGGCCAGCACTGCTCACTCTCGCTTGAACTTGATCACCGCTCCATTTTGATACAGCGTGAGCGACGCCCCGTCCTTCTCAAACTCCATTTCCGCGTTGATCCCGTCGTTGAAGAACCGGGTTGGGCTCATCGGATCGATTCGCAGCGATCCCTGCCCGGTCGCCTGTGCGCTCAAGTGGTCGCCGTCCAATTTGATCGTCAGCTTGAAGCTCGGGTTCATCGCGTAGACGCCTTCAAAACGCTTCATGGCTTCCGGCGCAAGCGGAATTCTTGTCCTTGGTTTTGGCGCTTCCACCTGTTGCCCTAAGGCGATCGCCAGCAATCCGGCCGCAATCGGTCCCGTCGCCTGCGTGCTGGCGTTGGCCAGAACGATCGCCGCCAGGCTTTTGTCAGGCAGCCGGATCAGCATCGTATTGAAGCCGTTGATTCCGCCCCCATGTTCCAACGATCGTTCTCCGTAGCGCTTGGCGATCATCCACTCGTACCCGTAGTCGCTCAGGTTGGGCGTCCACATCTTCTCCTTCGACGCCGCGCTCAGTATTTGCGTGCCATAGAGCGCCTGGTCCCATTTCAGAAGATCGTCAACCGTCGAGTAGAGCGATCCGGCCGCGTATGGAAGCGACATTTCAAGAAACGCTGCGCGCCGCAATTTGTCTCCCGCATACTCGTACCCTTCGGCGCGGTGTTTCAGAATCGCTGTGTAGTGATCGAATCCGGTGTCCTTCATGCCGAGGGGCTCCAGAATCGCCTTTTGCAGCTGCTCCTCGTAACTCCTTCCCGTCACTTTTTCGATCACGTAGCCCAGCAGAATGTACCCGGTGTTGTCGTATTTGTATTTCGAGCCGGAAGCGAACTCGAGCGGCATTTTCTGCGTAAGCTGGATGATTTCGGTCGGCGTTCGCGCGGTGGCCGCCTGTTTCTCGAAGAAGCCGGGGACCTCCGTATAGCTGGGGATTCCCGATTCGTGCGACAACAAGTGGTGAATCGTAACTGGCTGCCACGCCTCTGGTGCATCGGTGTAATACTGGCGGATCGAGTCGTCGAGCTTGATCTTGCCCTGCTCAACCAGTTGCAGGATCAGGGCCGAGGTGAACTGCTTGGTAATCGAACCCAGCCGGAACTTGGTGTCGGGAGTGTTGGGGATATCCCATTCGACATTGGCCAGGCCATAGCTCTTGCGGAACAGCGCCTTGCCGTCCTGCGCCAGCAGTACCGACCCTTGGAAATGCTTCTGGTCGACGAACGGTTGGACAAACGCATCCGCCTTCGCGGCAATGTCCTGTGCCGGCAATGCCGGTGCGGCCAGGAGCGTGAGCGTGACAGTCAGCCAGCGTTTCCACATATCGGTCCATTCTCGAACGCCGTGCGCTGCGTCGCAACCCTGGCCGCCATGGTTTCCCGGCAACGTTCCGCTGCGGACGGACGCCTTCTCCCCTACTGCCGGCCCAGGCACTGCGCCGCCGCCGGCACAAACCGGCAAGCCTTGTCGAAATCCCTTTGCGCCAGCCAGTATCCGCCAATGGACTCCGCCGCCGGCCCGTAGTTCGGATTGCCCTCCAATGCCTGCCGCCACAACTCGAGAGCCTTGGCCGCGTTGCCCGAGCGCACATACGCTTCGCCGATCGCCCACAGCGCCGGCACATTTCCTCCGTCCTGCGTTACGATCCGCTGCAGCGCGAGGATCGCTTTGTCGTACCGCCCCGTATAAAGCAAGCTCAAGCCGTTCTCATAAGCTTCCTGCTCTGCCAGTTTGTCTTTCGGATCGGCGGGCTGCTTCTGCCCCGTTTGCCGCCCTCCAGCCGTGTATCCCAACGAACCGAGCACGTCTCGCATCCGCGCCGAAGCTGCGGACGGTGCTTGCTGCGCTTTCGGCGCATGCAGGGCCATCAGGGCATCCAGCCGCGCCTTCATCGCGCGTGCCTCTTCCGCATGCGCCGCCAGGACGTTGACCCGCTCGCCCGGATCCTTTGCCAGGTCGTAGAGCTCCGGCTTGGGCGCGTCGATGTACTTATATGGCCCCGATTGCAGCGACCGCAGCGCCGCCCATCCGAAGTTGTCGCGTGGGTACACGCTCTCACCGTATGTTACCCGCTCGCCGCGTGCCGGCAGCAGGCTTGCGCCTTCAAACGAAGCGGGCGGCGTGATGTGCAGCCAGTCGAGAATCGTCGGGGCGACATCGATCAGTCCTCCTGCCTCACTCACCCGGGCGGGATACACTGCAGCGCCCGCCGGCCAGTGGACGATCAGCGGCACGTGCATCGTGCTCTCGTAAATGAAATAGCCGTGGCTGGTCTCGCCATGGTCGCCCAGACTCTCGCCATGGTCTGCCAGGAGGGCAACCAGCGCCTTGTCCCACAAGCCATCGTGCTCCAGCGCCTCCCGGAGCCGCCCGATGGCCCGGTCCACATATTCCAGTTCCGTGTCATAACCTGCTGTGCTCGGCGTCAGCCCCGCCACTGGCGGCAGTGAGTAAGGTGTGTGCAGGTCGTACAGATGAACGAACACGAACACCGGCTGGCCGCGGTTCTCGTCAATCCACTGCCGCGCCGCTCTGATCACAAGCGCGGCATCTCGTCGCACCCGCGCCGAGTAGGGATTCCTTCTCTCCCCGGCGGCGTCTGCAAACGGGCAGTCATAGACGTCAAATCCCTTGTCCAGCCCGTATTGCCGGTCGAGGATGATGCTTCCTGCGAACGCCGCGGTTCGGTAGCCGTTCGCATGCAGCACGGAGGCCAGCGTCACCGCTCCGGCGGGCAGGCTCTCCGAGTTTTCCTCCACCTGGTTCTCGAATGGATAAGTCGAGGTCATCAGCGAGGCGTGCGACGGCATAGTCAGCGGGATCTGCGAATCGATCCGCAGGTAAATCGTTCCCTTTTCGCCGAGCGAATCGATGTTGGGCGTGCGGATCTTTGTATAGCCGTAAGCGCTCAAGTGGTCTGCCCGCAGCGTATCGATCGAGATCAGCACCACCGGCGTTTTCTCGGCGGCATTTGCGGCGGGCGTGAATAGCAGCACTGCCACGATCGCCGCATACCGTTTCAGAAACCGCGGCGTGAGCCAGACAGAAATCGTCGAAATCCCGAAAAACCAGATCATCCAGGAAACGCCGAGCACCTTGGCGCGCGGCCAGGGAACCTCCATCCGATCCACCTCCGCGTTCACACGCAACTGCCCGCTGAAGGGTCGCAGCGGCCGGATCCGCCAGCTCACCTCGTTCGACCGCGGAATCCGTACCCCCGGTGTTTCGACCGCAACGTCCGCCGGCGCTTCCATCTGCACCCCGGCCAAATCTCCCAATTTGACCCGCGCCGTGACCACCACCGCCTCGCCCGCGGCCAGCGGCGCGCGCTCGTAAACTGCATCGGCCTGCCACAGCACCAGGCCAAGCAGCGGCGCGGTAATCAAACTCGGCGCCGCAATCTGTCCCAACAGCCGCAGGTTCTCGCGCAGCAGATCGCGTTGTGCCTTCCACACCAGCCGCGGCTCATCGAAGAACAGGCGCAGCTCCATCACGTGCGCCAGGATCCGGTTTACCGTCTGCCGTGTCCCGCTGGACCCGAATCGCCGGAACACGAAAGCCGTGAACATCCCGCACAACGCGCTCAAGGGAGCCAGCGTGGCCAGCGCCGTCATTCAAGATAGCCCAGTCCCTTCAGCTGGCGGACCAGGTCGTCGTTGGAGGGCGACTCCTCGTGACGCGCCAGTTCCTTCTCCACCGCATGTTCGACAAACTCTTCGATAGAGCTGTAGCCGGCCGCGTCAGCCGCGCGGTGCGCCCGCTCCCAAATGCTCTTGTTCAGCTTGATCGTAGTCCTGGGTGGCATAAGTCCAACCGTGTCCCGCTCGCCGTCCGATCCCGCGGTGGGGCATGTTTTAGCTTCCCCGTGCCGTAGCTCCCGCTTTTATCCTTTCAGAAAACCGATCGCCCCGTCATCTGCGCCGGCCGCGCCACGCCGTACAATGCCAGCAGAGAGACCGGCAGATCCTTCAACTCCGGATTTGCCGCGCGAATTCCCCGCGTCGTGAACAGCACGGCCGGCACCGCCGCCGGATCGATGCAGTGATCGGCGATCCACGCGTCGTCATTGTCTTCCACTAGCCCGCTGGGCGCGTCTCCCAGCGCCGTCTGCCATGACGCGCGGTAGCCGGCTCTGTATCCGATGATCAGGTCCGGTGCGATGCGCCGGTTCTCCGGCGATGGATTGGTCTCGGCGACGTTGGCGATCACGCTGCGCCCGTTGGCAGGGTCGCGAAATTCCAGAAGTTCCCGCCGCACCTCCTCCATCACCCCCTTGTCCTCCAGGTAGAGGCCGTTCAGCCCCAGTGCGTAGGCTTCCGTCCGCAGGCCGCGCGAGATCAGCCAGGTATTCAGGTTCACGGC
>Ga0187847_10003709_pt1 | contig 11504 bp, 8 predicted proteins | sample June2016WEW_4_10_FD_132458 | JGI IMG/M metagenome (GOLD analysis project Ga0187847, IMG submission 132458) | Peatland microbial communities from SPRUCE experiment site at the Marcell Experimental Forest, Minnesota, USA - June2016WEW_4_10 | ecosystem: Environmental > Terrestrial > Soil > Wetlands...
ACGTGCGGGATGCGATCGAGAAGAAGGCGGCTCTGGATGTCACGCCGGAGCAGGCGCTGCGGACTATGCGAGCGGTGGTGTTGGCACATAAGAGCAGCCGGGAACGGCGGACGGTGGAGTGGGGGGATGCGGCGGAATAGCAAGATCCGTGTACTCCGGGATCTTACGGCTCCCGCCAGCACACGGACTTCTAGGTAATGGTAAAGTTTCGCCCGCACGGCGATCTGGTACGGGAGATCCCTCGGCCCGCTGGTGAAAACGCGGGCCTTCGGGACGACGCCGGAACAATAGAACCTGTGGAGTTTCCAGCTGCACCACTACCGATTTTTACAATCCTTTGACAATCTCAGCTTACGGACGTGGAAAGATTGGCGCGTTGAATCTTCCCCTGCGACAAGGAGCGGTTATGAGGTCTTGCGCCAGATTTGTTTTCGCTCTTCTGACCGCGGCATCGTCGTTGTGCGCCGCGCAAACCTATACCATCACCGATCTGGGAGTAGTTTCCGGCGACGATTACAGCGTGGCACGTGCGGTCAACGCGACCGGCGAAGTTGCAGGCTCGGTAGGCAGCGACCGGACCAACAGCAGCGACGTTTCTCTCTACAGCGCGGGCCAGCTAACGAGTCTGGGTACGCTGGGTGGAACCAGCGGCATCGGCAACGGGATCAATGCGTCTGGGCAGGTAGCGGGATACTCCACCAGCTCCGATGGCACATATCATGCGTTCACGACCGTCAACGGCGTGCTTACGAATATCGGCGATCTGGGCGGCGGATCGGCCGTGGCGTATGGGATCAATGATGCGGGGCAGGTGGTCGGCTCGGCTGTAACCGCGGAGGGCAGCAATCACCCGTTTCTTTACAGCAACGGGCAGATGACGGACCTGGGGACGCTGGGATCTCCCAACGGCGTGGACTGGTGGAATAGCGCGCAGGGCGTGAATGCGGCCGGCGTGGTGGTGGGGACGTCTTACACTGCGAGCGGGAATTTCCGTGGGTTTATCTGGAGCAACGGCAAGATGACTCCGCTGGGAACGCTGGGCGGCGAGTGGAGCGAAGGATATGCCATTAACAACAAAGGGCAGACTACCGGCATCGCCTACACAAAAGGCAATCTCCAGGCGCATGCGTTTCTGCAGAGCGGGAAAAAAGTGACGGACCTAGGGTCGCTCGCCGGTCCGCTGTTTGCCAGTTGGGGATTCGGCATCAACGACTCCGGAGTGGTGGTTGGCCAGTCGGACTTTCCAGACACCTACCACGCCTTCGTCTACAGCGGAGGAACGATGAAAGACCTCAACAAGCTGATACCGGCAGGGTCGGGGTGGATGCTGCAGGAAGCTTATGGCATCAATAACGCCGGGCAGATCGTGGGCACGGGGATGCACAATGGGCAGGAGCATGGGTTTCTGCTGACGCTGAACTAGGGCATCGTCGAATGATTTGAAATGGCAAGGGCCACGTCTTCGGGCGTGGCCTTTTTCTTTTATCTTTTACCTTTTTATCTTTTGCGCTCAGACTCAAATGCAGGCGCTTTCCTGCCGCGTAATCACGAGAGCAATACGCGGTGGTTGCGACGCGGCCTGGGCTCGATAGGCAGCGAGAAGGCGGTGGTGCCGCGCATGACTTTCTGAAGCGCGGACTGGAATTTCTCCATTTCTTCGTGAGTGCCGACAGTGATGCGGGTGCAGGTGGGCAGGATGGGCCAGAGGCGTCCGATGAAGACATTTTGCTGGGCCATGGCGTCGATCACCGGCTTGGCGGGGCGTTTGGTATCGAGCAGGAAGCAGTTGGATTCCGACGGGATGTAGGAGTAGCCGTTGCGGTCGAGCCAGTGGAAGGTTTCCTGGCGGACGGTGGCATTGATGCGTTTGCGTTCGGGGACGAGGAGCGGGTCCTTGAGGCTGGCCGAGGCGGCGACGAGGGCGGTGATGGGCATGAAGTTCCAGCCGGAGCGGTCTGTGATTTTGTCGAGCAGGTCGGGGCGGGCGATGGCGAATCCGCAGCGCAGGCCGGCCATGCCGTAGGTTTTGGAGAAGGTGCGGAGCACGACCACGTCCTTGCCGGCTTTAACGAAATCGAGCGTGGAGGGGGCGTCGCAGAAATGGAGGTAGGCTTCGTCGACCATCACGATGGATCCCTTGGGTTTGTTTTCGACGAGGTATTCGAGGTCGGAGTGGGGCGTGAGCGTGCCGGTGGGATTGTTGGGATTGCACACGTAGAAAAGTCCGGCGTCGGGCGCGGCGGCGATCATGGCCCTGGCATCGTGAGCATAAGTTTTGGTGAGAGGAACTTTGACGACGCGGGCCTCGGTGGCAGAGGCCGCGAACATTCCAGCTTCATAGCCGGGGTCGGCGGTGACGTAGCTTCTCTGCGGCGAGGTGAAGGCGACGATGGCGAAGCGCAGAGGGGGAGTGGAACCGGCAAAGGCTTGAACGCAATCCGGGTTGAGGCCTTCTTGCTCGGCGAAGGTGTGGATGAGGTCGTGGGTGAGATGGTCGAGATAGCGTCCGCCGAGAGGGATGATGGCGGAAATGGCTTCGCGGGCAGATTGGCCGGGGCCGAGGGGATTCTCGTTGGAGTCGATCATGACCGCATCTTTTGGAGCCGGGCCGCGGGCTGCGGCGGCGAGCATGGGCTCGGTGACCATGTGGAAGGTTGCGGCAGCGGCTGAGAGTTGCAGAAAGGAACGGCGGGAGAATGGGGAGACATTTGGGGATGGCATAGCGAACCTCCGGGGCGTCTTCATGCAGCGTGATACAGGCTAAATGGTTTTCGGGCTCTGGGGTAGAGATAACTGAAGACGTTTGCGAGGTGCGGTGTCTCGGCTATTCTGGGTTCTCGAGTTGCAGGTACTCAGGTTCGACCCAGATTGTCTCGAGGTGTGTCGGCTCTCCGAGGATGTGTCCCACGTCGAGTTTTACCAAGGGATAGGGCAGTCCATCCACAGTTTCGAGCGCAACTATCGGGAATGTTTTGCCTAAACACTTTTCGAACAAGGTGCGTGTTTGCAACTCCCGATCGTCCTGACATCAGGAGGGATGGCGATGAGTCTTACTGTATCTCCGGGTTTCATGCCAGATTCCATCACTACTGCTGGTCGCGGGCGGTGGCGTAGTAGCCGGCACGGGCTTGGATTTTGTAGCCTTGTTTGTTCTTGATTTCCAGTTTGCGGTAGCCGCCGTCGAATAAGGGGTTGGTGGAGGTGTAACCGAGGTTGTACTGGCTGCGCAGTTCGGCGCCGATCTGGTCGAAGGCCTCGCGCAGTTTGTCGAATTTATTGCCGACGTTGATGACGCGGCCGCCGGTAGCTTCGGTGAGCTTGCGCATTTCGCCTTCACCGCTGTAGCTCATCCCCATGCTGTAATAACCGCCGCGATCGGCGCACAGCAAAACGTAGATGATGGCATCGGCTCGCTGGGCAGCTTCGATGGCGTCTTTGATTTTGAGCTGGCTGCCTTCGTCTTCGCCGTCGGTGAGCAGGATCATGGCTTTGCGGCCGACTTCCTTGGCCAGCATGTCATGGGCAGAGAGATAGACGGCGTCGTAGAGTACGGTTCCGCGCTGCGAGCCGGGAGCGGTGGGCACCGGGCCACCTGAGCCCATGATGGGGTTCGTCACTCCAGAATTGATTTTGACTTTGTTGAGGGCGGCTTGCAGGCGGTGAACGTCGCGGGTGTAGTCCTGCACCAGCTCGGCATCGATGTTGAAGTCGATCACGTAGGCCTCATCCTTGTCGGTGAGAACCTGGCGAAGAAAAGCTCCGCCGACTTCTTTTTCCATGTCGAGAACTCTGAGCTGGCTGCCGGAAGAGTCGATGAGAATGCCGAGGGTGAGCGGAAGGTTCGATTCGGCGGCGAAGTACTTGATGGTTTGCGGCTTGCCGTCTTCAAAGACCTCGAAGTCGTCTTTGGTCTGATTGGGGATGAGGGCGCCGTGTTTGTCTTTGACGTTGAAGAAAACTCCGACCACGTTGACCTTGACTTTGATGGTCTCGTCGGGCGTCTGGGTATCGGAGGGCTGGGAATCCGAATGCTGGGCAGGCTTGCGGACGTCGCCGGGATCGGAGGGATTGGAGTTTTGGGCCAGGGCGGACGGAACGGCGGCCGATAAGACCGCGAGGATGAATAGGATCGATGCAGCGAGCCGGGTCGGCGTGAAACCTTGGTAAGCGGATATTTTGGGCATGAACGGTTCCCTCTCCGGGGTTTTTGTTAGTCTATTCCTGAAACTTAGATGCACCAAATGAACGGGTTTGGGCATCCCAAGCAAATGAGGGTGTTTTTGGTAGTGGTGCAGTTTGGCTTACGCGATGCGCCGGTTAAGCGGGAGATCCTTCGCTACGCCTGAAAAACGGCTCCGCTCAGGATGACAGTCGGTCCGGGTGACCGGGGTATGGGAGACGGTTGGGAACGGCGGTTTTTGTGCAAGGAACGGACGGTGCTTGTGAGCGGAGAAACGGTGACGGCGAATCAGACAGGTCGGGGTAGAGCGAAATGGCTGGTGACGGCGCTGGTCTTTCTTCCAGCATTCGTTCTTCCGGCGTTCGTTGCGGGATGCTTGAGCGTTAGCGTTCCGGAAATGGCGGCACAGTCGTCCGGAAGCCAGGGGCAGGGACAGCCAGCACAAACCCAGCCCGCCGAGAGCGCCGACGTTCCGGATGCGCCAACGGTACAGCCGTCCGCGGCAAAACCTGACGCGCCACCGATTCCGCGGCCGGAAGAAAAGAAGCCGGCAACCGTGGAGAGAGACCCATGGACGAACCAGCCGATTAACCAGCCGGCCGCCGCACCGGGCGAACAGCCGAGTCCAGGCGAGGAGAGATCCGCGCCACCGGCCATGCCGCCGGTAAGGACGGTGCCGCCGGGGAGTTCGTCGAAACAGGGGAGCGCGCAGGAGCAGCTCTATACCCTGGTGGTGCATACCAACTTTGTGCAGATTCCGGTCACGGTGAAGGACGGTAAAGGGCGGATGGTGGACGGACTGCGATCCACGGACTTCGTGGTGAAAGAAAATGGAGCGGTGCAGAAGCTGAGCTTTTTTACCGCCGATCCATTCGCGCTTTCGGTGGCGATCGTTCTGGACCTGGGCATGCCGGACGCGGCGGTGCAGAAGGTGAACCAGACGTTTCCCGCGCTGGTAGGAGCGTTTGCTCCGTATGACGAAGTGGCGCTTTATACCTACAGCAGCACGGTGAGCCAGGTCAGCGATTTTGGCGCGACCCCGAAGCTGAACGGACTATTAAACCAGATCAAGACGGAACGCGGACGCAACAATGGCGTCCCGGTCATGAGCGGGCCGCTGGCGCCGAACGGGCCGATCATCAATGGAGTTCCGGTAGGAAGTCCGACCGAGCCGGTGTATACGCCGCCGAAAGAGTCGCACGTGCTGAACGATGCCATCTTGCGGGCGGCGCTGGACCTGGGGAAACGCGATCGGACGCGAAGGAAGATCATTTTCGTGATCAGCGACGGACGGGAATATGGCAGCCAGGCCAGCTACAATGATGTGAAGAAGCTGCTGCTGTCGCATGAGATCGAGGTAAAAGCGGTGGCGGTGGATAGCGGGGCACTGCCGGTTTACGACAAAATCGAACGCCTGCACCTTCCCTATCACGGCTATGGCGACCTATTGCCGAAGTATGCGTCGGCCACGGGTGGAGCTGTGTACGCCGAGCTCTCGCGGAACGCGATTGAAGATATCTACGGCCATATCATGAGTGAGGCACGCAACCAGTACACGCTAGGCTACACACCGATCCCGCCCAAGACTCCGACGGCGGCGACCTACCACAGCATCGAAGTGCTGGTGGACCGGCCGGGGCTGAAGGTTTCCGCCAAGGATGGGTATTATCCGGCGGTGACGGCGCGGTAAGGGGCGGATCGTTGGCCTCAGCCGCTGGTGGGTGGCCCGAAAGGCTATTCTCAGGTGGCAGTGCCTTGCGGGTTCCGGCCACGCCGACCGGCAGGGGGTCACCTGAGTAACCTACCTTCTATCCGGCCATGTGATATAAAGACCCGAGCCCCCAAAGGGATATTTTTGCGCGCGGATGAGTGTGCGGCCCGCGCTTTTTGAGGAAAGCCTTGAGTTTCATCAACTTCGCAGCCCGCGAGATCAATTGCAAGATCGTGTACTACGGCGCCGGATTAGGCGGCAAAACCACGAATCTGCAGGTGATCTACCAGAAAACCGCGGAACAGCAGAAGGGCAAGATGATCTCGCTGGCCACCGAAACCGAGCGAACTCTGTTCTTCGATTTCCTGCCGCTGGATCTGGGATCGGTGCGCGGGTTTAAGACGAGAATCCATCTTTACACCGTGCCCGGGCAGGTATTCTATGACGCCAGCCGCAAGCTGATTCTGCGGGGCGTGGATGGCATCGTGTTCGTCGCCGACTCGCAGGAACAGCGCATGGACGCCAACGTGGAAGCGCTCGACAACCTGATGTCGAACCTGAAAGAACACGGCTACGACTTCAACAAGATTCCCTACGTGCTGCAGCTTAATAAGCGGGACCTACCGAATATCCTGTCCCCCGAAGCACTCAACAAGGAGCTGCGGAAGAAGAATGAGGCCGTGGTGGAGGCAGTCGCGTTTCAGGGCGTGGGCGTGTTTGAGACGCTGAAGGAAATCGCCCGGCAGGTGCTCACGGAGTTAAAGGCCGGCGGGTAGGGCAGTTCTCAGTTGTCGACTCTCAGTTCTCTGTCCGAATCGCCGGTTATCGGCCCACGCTGGCGTGACTCACGCGCAATTTCGATTGCGTTAGTTCCTTGACGTCCAGTTCTCCCTTTTTGTCTTTGTCCAGCCGGTCGAACTCCGCTTCCATGAACTTCATCCACTCCGGCTTGGAGATCTTGCCGTTCTTGTTGGTATCAATGAGAAGAAGCAACTGCCTGACCTCTTCTTCGCCGAGCGCCAGCTTATCCTGAGGCTTCGGAACGGCGGCCTTGGTTTGCGCGACCGCAGTCCCGAGCGTGGCCCAGGTTGCGACCGCCGCCGCAATTACCAGGATGACTACCACTATGTTCGTTCGCCTTACCATGGGCGCCTCCTGCGCTGAAAACTCGTTCTCACTTGTCGCCAATGACCCTAGAACTCGACGCGCAGGGCGAGTTGCCCGGTGCGGTTGCCGGCGTTCTCCGCCGTCTGCGGCGCGCTCAGGACGCCGAAGGTTGCCGGCACATCGATCTGCGCGGCAGGAGGAGCGAAGTTGGTGTGGTTGAACACATTGGTAAATGTGGATTCGAAGCGCACTCTTACTCCTTCCGTAACCTGGAAGACTTTGGCGAGACCGAGGCTGGCCGCAACCGTGCCTGGTCCCTGGAGGATGCCGACTCCGGCGTTGCCGAAACGGCCGGCGCCGGCAGGCGTGGGCGCAAAGGCGGCGAGGTTGAAGTATTGCGCGCGCGATTGTCCCTGATAGAAATTCGACGAAACCTGGTCGGGACGCAGGTAAGCGCCGCGATTGATCACGTTGGTGTTGGACTGATCGAAGGAATCGCTGATGCTCGGTGTGAGCCACGGGCCGGTTTCAAGCACAGTGACGTTGGTCAACTCCCAACCGCCCAGCACGCCGTTCTTCCAGCCGCCAGTATTCAGAAAAGTGCGGCCTTGACCAAAAGGTAGCTGGTAAAGACCGGTAAAGAGAAAGCGCTGGCGGCGCGTTCCCTCGACATTGCCATAATCACTGCGGATATCGAACCGATTGGCGATGGGGATGCCGTAGTTGACTTCACCGGCGAAGGCCGTAGGAGTGTCGCCCTGATTGTCGGCAAGATTTTTCGCCAGCGTGTAGTTGGCGTCGAAGAAGAGGCCGTGTGAGGTCTTGTGGCTTTCGTGGACTTCAAGCGCGTTGTAGTTGGCCTCGCCCGCGTTGAAAGTGCTGTAGAGCGTGAACCAATTCTGATAGGGCGCCCGCGGATCGACAAACATTCCGGCCGGCACAGTGTACGGAGTCGTGCTGGCGGGAATCTGGTTGAGGTCTTCGGTGATGCTCAGGCGGTAAGTGTGCATCCCGACGTAGCTGACCCGCAGGCTGTCGTTGGCGGTGAGCTGACGTTCCACGGTGAAGTTCCACTGGTTGGCTTGCGGGTCGCGGTAATTGGGATCGACACCCTGATCGAGGCCACCGCCACCGTATTGCACGCCAACAGAGGGTGGCGCGGTGTTGGGGAACTGGATGAGAGGCGCGGCGGTTGTGCCGCTGTTGGTATATGTGTGCAGCGCGGAAGTCGGGTTGCCGCTGTTGTTGAAGGATAAGGGACCGAGATTGGTTACGGTGAAGATCCCAAAGCCGGCGCGGATGACCGTTTTCGTATCGTTGAAGGGACGATAGGCCAGCGAGATGCGCGGCTGGAAATTGCGCTTATAGATGTTGCGCAACGACTGCGGCAGATGATCCTGGCTGGCGGTTATGTAGTTGGTGCAGGGCAACGCCGTATAGCCGAGATTGCAGGCATTGAACGACTGCTGGAAGCCGAGATTCGAGGCTTGAAGATTCTGCTGCGCCAGATAGTTGGCGAGATTGTTGGGCACGACGATGGAGTTGTTTCTCTGGTCGAAGTTCGCCAGGTTGCCGCCGTCTTCCGTGAAGCCGGGAAGGATCTGCCAGCGCAAGCCGTAGCTCAGCGTAAGCCTACTGTTGAGCTGGTATTCATCCTGGCCGAACAGGCTGTACTGCCAGGCGGTTCCGGCTACGTCGGGGCTGGAAACCGCAAAGAAAATAGTTGTGGGCTCGCCTTCCAGAAAGTCCCCGAAAGAGTTGCCGGTAAATGTGGGCTGAAACGTAAATAGTCCGAAGTCATCCGAAGGCAGGAAAGTTTCGATGTCGGCATAGCGCACCCGGCGCGCGTCAATACCAGTTTTGAAGGTGTGCTTGCCCCGCGTCCAGGTCATGTTGTCGGTGAGCTGGGTCGTCTTCGACTGAGTCACTCCGGTCTTGTCGCGGCCAATGGGAGTGAAGCCGGTTCCGGCATTGAAATTGAACGTAGGAAAGGCGTGCGTGGTGGGATGCTGGCTGATGTTCACGCCAGTTAGATCGAGTTGTGCGAGCGCGTCCGCGCCTTCGATGGGAAAACCCACGCTGGTTGTCACATTGGTAAAGCCGAAGCGGAACTCGTTCAGGAGGCGCGGCGTGAGCACCCACGTATGCGAGACCAGCAGACTGCGATTGTGCACGCTGTCGGAGTCATCGGGCAGAAGGGGGTTGGCATAGTCCTCGGTGATGTTCTTCCGGCTGAAGCGCGCGTAGATCGACTGCTTGGAATTGATGGTCTGGTCGATGCGGAGATCGGCTCCATCCGTACGCGCCGGCGTGGACTGGAAGTTCTCGTAGTTATAGTTCGCCTGGCCGGTAACGTTGGGGAGCGGGTAATAGCTCAGCAACGCCGTGGCCGTAGGATTGATATTCGTGATCGGCGTGGAGACGCCAAGCGCTGTGAGGTCGCCGTTGCGCTCGGCCTGCGTGGGAACAAGGAATTGCTCGGCAACGGCGGTGGAGCGGCGGTTGGCTTCGTAGTCGAAGAAGAAGAACGTCCTGTCTTTTCCGTTGTATAGATGCGGAAAGCTCAGCGGTCCGCCGAGCGCTCCGCCGAAGGTGTTAAAGTGCTTCGGCGATTTGCCGTTGAAGCCGTAGGGGTCGGCATCAAGCATGTCGTTCTGCAAATACTCAAACAAGCTGGCGTGATAACGGCTTGTGCCGCTTTTCGTGGTGAAGGTGACGTCGCCCACCTGGGAGAATTCCGCGCTGTTGTTGAAAGACGTTACTCTTACGGCGGAGATTCCCTCCTGCGATGGATACGCGTCCTGCAGCGCGCCATTCTGCCGCACGTTCGCGGTCGAGATGCCGTCGACGGAGAAGTTCACCATCGCCGAACTGGCGCCACCCAGCGCGATGTTGCCGGAACTATCCTGTTGCACATCGGGCGAAACCGCCAGCGCTCCCAGAGGGCTCGTAGTGGTGGCGCGATTGTTCAGCGGGAGCTCGGTGATCTGCAGGTTATCCTTGGAGTCGCTGATCACCGCGTTCTCAGTATTGATCACGGCCACCGTGTCCGCAACTTCCACGGTCTGCGATTGACTCTTAATCCCGAGCGTGACATCGATCCTTAAGGTCTGCCGCGCGGCCAACTCTGCGGATGGGATCTGAAACTCGGCAAACCCCTCGGCCTGCGCCGCAACCGCATATCTTCCCGGCTTCAGGTTCACAAATTCAAAGGATCCGTTCTGGTCCGAGGTAGCGGAGCGAGTACTGTTGTCTTCCAGACTCTGGATCTTTACAGAAGCGCCGGGCACCACCGCCTGCGTCGTATCATGCACGACACCCACGATGCTGCCGAAGGTGGATTGCGCGCGCGCGGGCACATCGATGCCAAGAACCGAGAGCACGAGCAGCGCCGCCCCGATGCTTGGCGCGATCCTGCGCCTAATCCTGAGATAGAGAACTGCCTTGGTCATTGCCTGAGCCTCTCCCGAGACGACTCCACGAAAGTTGGATTTGCCGATTTTCTTGGAATTCACGCCCGTTGTTGGGAAGCTAGCATCCAGGTCATAAAGAAACTGTGGGCAGGGGATAAAGGAAACGTAAAGCCAGGCCGCAAAGAAACGATAGCGTGCAACAAAAATACCGATAAGATAGGCTGTTCTCTGTATATCAGCCGCAGGCTCTAGCAGTTGCGGCGCAGGTGGCGTTCGAGAATGTTCCAAAGAAGGGACTTTACAGGTATGGGAAAAGCAAGACTGGCCGTCTTATTTCTGTCCTTATTTCTCTCCGGGTGTCTATTGTCTTCCTCCGCTCTTTTTTCTCAGACGGATTCCCTGCACGGCATCGACGTCACCGATCTCGACCGGAAGGCCGATCCTTGCAATGACTTCTATGAGTTCGCCAACGGCACCTGGCGGGCCAACAATCCGATTCCGGCATCGATGACGCGCTGGAGCAAGCGCTGGGCGGCGGGCGAGGCGTCCAAGGACAAGCTGAAGGAGATTCTGGAAACTGCCGCCGCGGACAAGAACGCGCCCAAGGGCAGCACGGAGCAGATCATCGGCGACTACTACGGCGCCTGCATGGATGAGTCGCGGGTGAATGCGCGCGGCATGGAGCCACTGAAGCCGTGGTTCGCACGGATCGATGCCGCGAAAGACATCACGGAATTGCAGCGCGTGATGGCCGGCATGCACGACATTCTCGTGGCTGATCCGTTCGCGTTCGGCGGCCAGCAGGATCCGCACAAACCGTCGTGGGTGCTGGCCGACATCGGCGCCAGCGGGTTGGGACTGCCGGATCGCGACTACTACCTGAAGCCGGAGCCGCGTTTCAAGGAAGCACGCGAGAAGTATGTCCTGCACATTGCGGCCATGTTCAAGCTTGCGGGATGGGACGAGAAAACGTCAGCGTCCGCGGCCCAGACCATTATGGGGATGGAGACCAAGCTCGCCGAGGCCTCGCTCGACAACGTCACCCTGCGCGATCCCGCGGCCACCGATCACAACACAACCTTCGCGCAGTTGC
>Ga0187847_10003710_pt1 | contig 11501 bp, 11 predicted proteins | sample June2016WEW_4_10_FD_132458 | JGI IMG/M metagenome (GOLD analysis project Ga0187847, IMG submission 132458) | Peatland microbial communities from SPRUCE experiment site at the Marcell Experimental Forest, Minnesota, USA - June2016WEW_4_10 | ecosystem: Environmental > Terrestrial > Soil >...
CCCTGGCGCCACGGCTGGGCGAGATCGTGGCCGGACTGGAGTTCGAAGGGACGGCCTGCGTCTGCTCCGCCGGGGTGATCCACGTGGGTACCAAGAACAACGTGGTGCCCCGTCACGGAGTGCTACGCGGCACGATCCGCACCTTCACGCCCGAGCAGTTGAGTGAGGCGGTGAGCCGTCTCACGGCCATGCTCGCGGAGATCGACGAGGCCTTCGCCGTCACGAGCTCGCTCACGTTCGACGAGGAGGCTTCGGCGCTCGAGAACGACGTGGAGGTGACCCAGCGCGCGAGGATCAGCGCCGGCGAGATCGTGGGGCCCGAGAACGTGATCGACTTGGCGCCGGTCACCTTCAGTGACGACATGGCCGAATTCCTCAATCTCGTACCGGGCTGCTACCTGGTGGTCGGCGGAGCCCTCGCCGACGGCACGAGCGGCATGCATCACAGTCCCGAGTTCGCGGTCGACGATCAGGCCTGTCGGACCTTCGCGGGCGTGCTGGCCAACCTGGCGGTGGACCTCGCTCAGGGGTAGAAGAGCTTGGCGGCACCCCGCAACGCGACCTCATTGCCGTGGATGAGGACCGGAGTCCCGGCGTCGCCAAAGAGACTCGACGACAGACGCCGGGCGTTGCCGCCGGCGAGATGGACCGACGTGGCGGCGAACTCCTCGGCGATCTGCGACACCACGACGACGGCCGCGGTGCGCCACATTTGCTCGTCCCGGGCCCGTGCGCCCTCACCGAAGACCTCGTCGTAGGTGCGTCCGGAAACGTAGTCCGCCGCTCCGAGGTCACGTACCGATTGCATCACTCCGTCACGCTGCAGGGCCAGTCCGAGTCCCGTGCCGAAGGTGAGCACCGCTTCGGTACCCTCCCCCGTGCACGTGCCGTACGCCGCGAGGGCCGCGTCGTTCGCCACGCGCACGTCTCGTCCGGTCGCCTCACGCAGGCGACCGGCCAGCGCGAAGCCGCGCCATTGACGTTCGATCAGCCGGTCCAGCGACGGCGCAACCCCACCCCGTCGGGCCAGGTTGAGCGCCGCGACCACGGCCCCGTCGGCCAACTGGCCGGGGAAACCGACCCCCACCTGCACGCATTCACAGCGGGCGATCCGGGCGGCCAGCAGGTCGACGAGCTGATCGGGGGCGCAGGGCGATGGCGTCGAGCGACGGCGCACCCGTTCGAGCAGTACACCATGATCGTCGACGTGGCTGTGCTTGATGTTGGTGGCACCCACGTCGATCGCCAGGATCCTCTTCTGATCGAGACCGGGGGATGCTGCCATGGGCGCATCGTAATGAAGCGCTACCGGTCCCCGCGTCGACGCAGGCGCCGCATCCGCCACCACGGGCGCACCCGCACGGCGAAGACCGGACGGCGCCCGGCGACGACGAGCGCGGTGCCCGGTGGGCGTAGGCGAAGTGGCACGGTGCGCAGGTCCTCCTTGGCCACCACCAGTTCCGGAAAGTACTTGCCCACCGTCGCGTCGGCCAGCCCACCCATCACGACGCGCGTCGTGTGATTGTTCACGATGGTGGGCGCGCTGGCCCCCCATCGCGCTACCAGCTGCGCGAAGTCCTGTACGACGGTCACCAAAGTGACGTCCAGTCCGCTCACCGTCGCGGCCAGCTGGTCCAGTTCATCGAGCGGCGCGACGGTCGCCGCCTCGTCGAGCACCAGCAACAGCCGGCGCTGACGGCCCTCGTCGACCAGACGCTGCTGCTCTTCGAGCACCATGCGCAGGGCTCCTCGAAACAGCGATTCGTAGTGCTGCTGCTGGGCGCGGGGGCCGCACAGATAGAGGGTGTTGGGCCCGGTCACCACGGAGCGCACGCGGGCCAGGGGCTGGCGGAACCGCCACGGCAGCAACATCGTCTCGGCCGTCGTGATGACGCCGTCGAGGGTGCGCGGCTCGTGCTCGAGGAAGGCGCGCAGCAGTTCGCTCGCGTCGCTCGTCGGTCCGTGTGCGAGCCACGGTCTAAAGTCGCGCCGCTCGATCACCGCGGCCACGTCGAAGATGCTGAGCGATTGCTGCTGGGCCAGGACGAACAGTGACGCCACCAGCTTGGTGGCGAGCACGTTCCAGAACTCGGTGTCGCCCTGGGAGCGCGAACTGATCGTCAGGTCACGCGCGACGCGCAGCGCGTGGCGCAGCGAGTGGACCTGTTCGAGCGGATTCCACGTCAGCCCCTCCTCGCGACCGGGCTCGAGGACCTGCACCTCGCCGAGCGAACTGCGCCAACGTCTCGTCGTGGCGACGACGTCGCTCTTCACGCTCGTCACCACCAGGGCGTCACTCCAGCGCAGCAGCGCCGGCACCACGAGGGCCGAGGTCTTGCCAACCTGCGTCGGGCCGACGATCAAGAGCGAACTCCTCGCCACGAGGGCGACCTGGCGTCCGTAGCGCACACCGTGCCACGTGCGCTGTCCGAGGACCGGCCGGTCGACCCGGGCCATCAGTGCGTGGCGCGCATCGCGCCGTCGGTGTCGACGAGGCGGCGATCTCTTCCGTCGGGCGTGACCCGCACCAGCGACCGATGGGGGCCGTAGCGCACGAGGGCCGCCCCCTTGGGCAGAGCCGTCAGGTACCGCTCCTCGCGGGGGTGCAGCCCCAGGGCGACCGCCATCTCGCGCGCCTCGTCGGGCGGCTGGCGAAAGAGGATGGTCGTCTCGCACTCGCGCAACAGTCCCTGGGCCCGTTCGCGCTGAGCGCTGCCCGCGTCGCCCGCGGCGCCGACGTCGCTCCAGCGATGCAGCACCAGCAGATGGCAGAGCCCCCGCGAACGGGCCAACTTCCACGAGCCCTGCAACCAGCGCAGCGCGTGCTGGTCCGCGAGCAGCGTCCACGCCTCGTCCAGGACGAGGTACCCGAGCTCGCCGGGCTGGCCGACGACCTGCTGCGCGGCCGCGACCGCGCTCAGGGCCGACAGCGACAGTGAGTTTGACGACCACTGCGACGAGAGGTCCAGTACGACGAGCGACCCGCCAAGGTGCAGCGGCTGGCCGGGACCGTCGAAGAGCCCGGCCAGGTCACCGTGCACGAACCGGTACAGCGTCAGGGCCAGGGCGCGCTGCGCTGACGCGAGGTCGTCCCGCAACGAGGGCGCCAGCAGGTCGTACAGCGCGTGCAGCACCCGGGGGGGCCGGGGCGATCCCAGGCGCGGCCAGACCTCGTCGACGACGTAATGCTGATCGGCACTCAATGCGGCACCCTGCGCGCTCGCGATGAGCGCGCGCAGCAGGTCGCGGCTCTCGCGATCACCTTCGGGAAAGAGGGAGCACCAGCCGTCACGGCCGAGCGCGACCGGGGTCACGCCGTGGGCGCGCGCGAGGGGCCCGTACTCCCCCTTGGGGTCGACCACCACGGCGCGGCGGCCCCGTTCGAGTGCGCGTTCGAGCAGCATCTTGACGACCGTGCTCTTGCCGGCGCCGATCGATCCGGCCACGATCACGTTGGGATTGGTCACCAGGGCGCTGGCGTACGCGTCGAAGGGATCGAAGACGAATTCGTAGCCCCGCTGCGACCTGCCGAGGGCACGGCCGGCCAGCCCGGTGCCGGCGTCGTGGGCCGGCAGGCGCAGGCTTCCCAGGTCGTCACTCGTCGCCCAGTGGGTCCAGGCCCTCACCAACCGGGGCCGCCGGGCAGCTGGTGGCAGTACCAGATCGCCTGGCGCCCGAGCCCTTGCTCACAGCGCAGTCCCGCGTCGTGAGCACTACGGATCAGGTCCCTGACGGCCCCGTCGAGTTGGTCGGGCGAACCGGCGCGCACGCAGACGTAGACCGCCAGGCGCAGCAGCGCCCGCCCGTTCGCCACCAGCGACTCGCGCTGGCCGACCCGTTCGAGGGCCCGTTCGGCCCGCGACGTGCGTCGAAAGCCGGCCGATCTCGTCAAGGCGCCGTCGCTGCCCAGTCGGTGCACCGCCCGTTCGACGATGCGCCGGGCCTTCGACCCGGCGACGACGTCGAAGTGCAGGGCGACCGTCACGTCGTGATCGCTCTGGCCGAGCCGTTCGAGGACGGCCCGCCCCTCCGGCGCCGAAGAGAAGTCGGTTATGCGCACGACCCGCACGACGTGGCCACTCGAGCGCAGGTACCGCCACCGCTCGAGCAGCCACGCCGTGGAGTTTTGCGACGCGAGTCCGGCCACCTCCAGGAGCAGCCCGTCGCCGTCGCTCCAACCGGACGGCGCAACGCAGCCCCCGTCCAACGTCAGCAGGGTCCGGGCCCCCCGCGACGTCGAGGCCACGTGCACCGAGACGTGCGCGGTCGATTCTCCCGCGGCCAGGGCGTCGACCGCGACGGCGAGAGCGGCCGCGCCCTGGTCGTCGAGGCCGTTGAGGTCCAGCCGGCCGCGGTGTCGCAGTTCGAATCCCTGCACCACGACCTCCCCGCGCGCGTCGAGTCGCATCGATGGCGACTGGGGCGTAGCGCTCACCAGCGTCCAGCGAGTTCGCCCGGCGTAACGCGACGACACCACCACCAGTTGCGCGACGCTCAGGCCGTCGTAGACGATCAGCGCCCCCAGCATCAAAGCGCAACCGGCGCCCAGTTCGAGGATCGAGCGGCGGCCACCGATGACCCAGTCACCCGACAGTCCGACGCCCGCGATCACCAGCACGGCCTGGTGTCGTCGCACGCCGATCCAGCGACTGTCGCCATCGCCGGCGCCGAGCGCGACCCGTTCACTCATCGAAGTGCCAGCCCACCACGGGTCCCATGTCGTCACTGTGGTAGGCCACGTGGCCGCCCCGCACCACCGGTTCGCCGATCGGCGGCGCCAGTTTGGGGCCGTCGGGCGGGAACTCGACCTCAGGGCTCGACTCCCACATGTCCAGGCCCAGGTCCTCGGTCCGCGGGGTCGGCCCCGGTAACGGCGGTTCCGGCAACAGGGAACGGGCCGCGTTCGCCAAGGGCGACGACGTGACACCCTGCACCGATCGCGAGAGGCGTCCGCGCATCCCCTCGAGGTTGTGCAGCGCCGACTGCTCGACGAAGGGCACGATGCGCAGCAGCACGAACGGCGCCCCCGTCGCCAGCAAGAGCGTGACCGCCCCGGTGATCGCCTCGGTCGACGAGCTCCCCTGGAGCTCGTCCAGTCCGAGCGACAGCGCGATCACGATCAGCAACTTGCTCGAGGCCACGGCGACGAACGTCTCCGCCAGGCGCCAACCGAGACGGCGAAGGGCCGGGAAGGTCGAGAGCGGGACGATGACCGGCACGAGCACCAAGAGGAGGGTGAGCACCACGCCGCGCACGATGAGTTCGCACCACAGCAACCAGCCTCCGATCACCACGCCCAGGCACAGGACGAACAGCCCGAAGCCGGGCATCGTGGGCGTGCTCGACAGACTGGTGAAGGCGCCCATCAGGCTCAGCTCGTGACCGGCGACGGTGCCGGCCGCCCCGCTCGAGAGCTCGTCGACGGCGCTCAGTATCAGGGTGGCGGCCGGGCGCGCGACGGCGACGGCGAGCACGCACGCCGGCGCCACACCGAAGTAGACGCGCCACAGCGACGACGCGTCACCGTGGCGAACGGCCTGCAGGGTGGCGACCAGGAGCCCGAGCATCAAGAGGACCGGGGCGAACGCGATGAGCGTGGTGAACTCCTGCGTCGCGGAACGCACCACCGTCGAGGGTTCGCTGGCCGAGGTCAACGCGGCCCCGACCGCCCCGAGGAACCACTGCACGCTGGTGAGGATCCAGCTCGTCAGCGCGGCGAAGAAGTCGCCCAGCGTCGACTTGGCGATCGAGGTCGCCGCGCAGCCGAGCGGGTTGACCAGGCAGAGCAGGTGGCCCACTAGGAGACGTGGAGTCCGGCGTGGAAGAAGAAGTTGATCAGTTCGGGCGCCGCGCCGATGAGCACCGCGGCCACCAGTGCGGTCAGGACTGCCCGTCGACCGGCCATCGACTGGTGGGCGTTCTGGGTGTGGCTGCCGATGGCCCACAGCAGGGCCCCCAGCAGCAGCGCGATGAGCGTGCCGATGAGGGCCCACGAGGCCAGTCCGTTGGCGATCTGCTGCAACGCGGCGCCGCCGGGCAGGTCGGTCATCGAGGGAGTGAGTGAGACGTCGGTGAGGAACACGGTGGGCTCGCTTTACGTTCGGGGCAACGCAACGGTCGCTAACCAGTGCTCTCCGGCTGCGTCTGCGAGAATGAATCCGTGCTGTTCGCCTCCCTCCACAGCGTGATCGCGAGTTGGCCGGACGCCGCCCTCTACGCGGTGGCGGCCGGGGCCGTCGTGCTCGGCGTCCTCATCGGCATCCTCATCAACCGCCACCGCGGCCATCGGGCGATCGCCCAGCGCCTGACCGCGCTGGGCGCCAGGCTGGGCATCGAGCCCCACCGTGATGACGGCAAGGTCGAATCGGCCCTCAGCTACCTGGAGGAGGTCACCGACGCCGCGACCACGGCCGTCGGTGAATCGAGCGCCGAGTCGACGCGGCTGCGCCGGTCCCTCGACTCCCTGCCGCTCGGGCTCGTGCTCTGTGACGAGAGCGGCGGCGTCATCTTTCGTAACACCCAGGCCGAGCAGCTCATGGCCAGCCGCTACGGCGACGCCATCGCGGCCCAGGCGGTCACCGGGGTGTTGACCGAGGGCTGGACGAGCGGCGCCGCGGAACGCACCATCGAGATCTACGGACCGCCTCGACGGACCCTGACCATCCGCTCTTCGGTCATCGACGACGGTCGCCGGCCCCTCGGGGTCCTCGCCATCATCGAGGACATCTCCGAGCGGCGCCGACTCGAGGACATCCGTCGCGACTTCATCGCCAACGTCTCGCACGAGCTCAAGACGCCCATCGGCGCGCTGGGACTGCTCGCGGAGACCCTGCAATTCGAACGGGACCCCGAGGTCGCCAACCGGCTCGCCCAACGAATCAACTCCGAGTCATTCCGGGTGAACCGCATCATCGAGGACCTGCTCGACCTCTCGCGTATCGAAAGCGAGGGGTCGCCGTCGCGCGAGCCGGTGCCGGTCTCGTTGTTCGTCGCCGACGCGATCGAGCGCATCCGCACCTCGGCCGAGCAGCACGAGGTGACGCTCGACTTCGTCGAGCCGGACAACAACTTCGTGGTGGTGGGTGATCGGCGCCAGCTGGTCTCCGCGGTCCACGCGCTGCTCGAGAACGCGGTCGTCTACTCACCCGAGGGCGGGTCGGTCGACGTGTCGATCGAGCGCATCGACGCGACACTCGACGACGAGGGCGAGACCGTCGGCCCCTTCGTGCACGTCAACATCAAGGACGAGGGCGTGGGCATCCCCTCCAAGGACCTGGAGAGGATTTTTGAACGCTTCTACCGTGTCGACCCCGGCCGGGCGCGCGAGACGGGCGGCACCGGGCTCGGGCTGAGCATCGTGCGACACGTCGCCCAGAACCACGGCGGCAACGTGCTCGTCGATTCGCGCGAGGGCGAAGGCTCGAACTTCACGCTCGAGCTGCCGATGTCCCAGCGATGAGCAAGAAGACGAAGTCGGGCCAGCGCGTGCGAGTGCTGATCGTGGAGGACGAGGAGTCCTTCGTCGACGCGCTGAGCGTCGGGCTCGAGCGCGAGGGCTTCGACCTCACGGTCGCGCGCGACGGGCAGGAGGCCATCGGTCTGTTCGAGAAGAATCCCTACGACGCGGTGCTGCTCGACCTGATGCTGCCCAAGGTGTCCGGCCTGGACGTCTGCCGCGCCATGCGCGCCACGAGCGAGGTGCCGATCATCATCGTCAGCGCCAAGGGCGAGGAGGTCGACATGGTGCTCATGCTCGAGCTCGGGGCCGACGACTACGTGACCAAGCCCTACCGACTTCGCGAACTGGTGGCGCGGATCCACGCGGTGCTGCGACGACGGGAGATCCACGAGACGCCGCTCGGCGAGGAGGCGCCCCTCGAATCAGGGACGATCCGCATGGACGTCGACGCCCGGCGGTGCTTCGTGGGCGACGAGGAGATCAAACTGCGCAAGAAGGAGTTCGCGCTGCTACGCCTCCTGCTCGAGAATCCGGGCCGCGTCCTGACGCGCGAGGTCCTGATCGATCGAGTCTGGGGCAGCGACTACGTCGGCGACACCAAGACGCTCGACGTGCACATCAAGCGACTTCGCACGATGATCGAGGACGATCCGAAGAACCCGACCGCCATCACCACGGTGCGTGGCGTCGGCTATCGATTCGAGACTACGAAGGACGAGTAGGTATCGTCGTGCGCCCGCCCAGGTAGGGGGCGAGAACGTCGGGCAGGACGACCGATCCGTCCGCCTGGTGATAGGTCTCCACCAACGCCGCCCAGATCCGCGCCCACGCCAGCGCCGAACCGTTCACCGTGTGCACCAGGGCCGTCGCGCCGTCGCCGGTACGGTAACGCACGTTGGCCCGACGGGCCTGGTAGTCGCCGAACCAACTGACCGACGAGACCTCGAGCCAACGATCAACGCCGGGGCTGTAGACCTCGAGGTCGAACGTGCGCGCCGACGAGGTGCCGAGGTCGCCGGTGCACAGTCGCAGCACCCGATAGGTCAACCCGAGCGCCCGCAACATCGATTCGGCCCGTTCGAGGATGTCGGCGAAGGCGTCGGGCGCCTGCTCGGGCGTGCAGTAGGAGAACAGTTCGACCTTGTCGAACTCGTGCACTCGAAGCAGGCCTCGGGTGTCGCGCCCCGCGGCCCCCGCTTCGCGGCGAAAGCAGGCCGTGAGTGCCGTCAGGCGGATCGGCAGCCTCGCCTCATCGATTATCTCGCCGCGGTGCATCGACGTGAGCGGCACCTCGGCCGTGGGGATCGCCCACAGGCCGTCACGTTCGATCGCGTACATGTCGTCGGCCGACTTCGGCAGGTGGCCCGTCGACATCATCGTCTCGGTCAGCGCGAAGGTCGGCGGACGGATCTCCTCGTACTCGGGGCAGTGGCGGTCCAGCGCGAACGAGCCCAGGGCGCGCACGAGCCTCGCGCCGTCGCCGCGATAGAGGGGGAACATCGAACCGGCCAGCTTCGCTCCGGACTCGAGGTCGAGGATGCCCAGTTGCGCGCCGATCTCCCAGTGGGGCACGCGCTGGTGTTGCGCGTAGCTCGGCGCCTCGGCGCCGTCGTCCATGGCGAGCCACCAACGGCGCATTTCGACATTGTCGCTGTCGTCGACGCCGTCGGGCACGTCCGGGGCGGGCAGGTTGGGGATCATCAAGAGCCGCTCGCGCAGGTTCGTGGCGACCGCTCCGGTCGCCTCGCTGGCGGCGCGCTCGCGCTCGCCCAGCGCCCGGCTCTGGGCGGTCAGGGCCTCGGCGGTCGCGCTGTCGTGGGCCCGGTGGGCCTCGCCCACCTGCTTGGAGAGCTCGTTCACTTTCGCGCGCAGCGCCTCGGCCTCCTGGAGGAGCTGACGATGCTCGACGTCTAAGGCCACGATCTCGTCCATCTCCTCGTTCGAGACCCCGCGACGGGCCAACGCGGCCTTGACGAACTCCGGTTCTCGGCGCAGTTGGGCCAGATCAATCATCTCGTTCAGCCTACTGAAGCAGGGTTCGCGCTAGAAGAACGTCTAGGTTCGAGAGTCGTGAGCAACGCCGTCGAGATCACCCAGTTGCGTGTCGCGTTCGGCGATGTGCTCGCCGTCGAGGACGTCACGCTGCGCGTCGACTACGGCGAAGTCGTGACGCTGCTCGGACCCAACGGCGCGGGCAAGACCACCACCGTCGAGACGCTGCTCGGCTTTCGATCGCCGACGTCGGGCACCGTGCGTCTCGGCGGCCTCGACCCGGTGCGCGACCACCGCGAGGTCGTCGCACGCACCGGCGCCCTGCTCCAGCGCGGCGGGGTGTGGTCCCCGATGTCCCCGGCGCAGGTGCTGCGCCTGACGGCCTCCTACTACGACGCGCCCCGCGACACGGGCCACCTGCTCGAGCAACTGGACCTCGCGCGCGCCGCCTCGACACCGTGGCGACGCCTCAGCGGTGGCGAACAGCAGCGCACCCTGTTGGCGCTCTCGCTCGTAGGACGACCGCGCATCCTGGTCCTGGACGAACCGACGTCCTCGGTCGACCCCGAGGGCCGCCAGGTCATCCGCGACCTCATCGCCAGCGAACGGGGTCGCGGTTGCGCGTTGCTGATCACCACGCACGAACTGAACGAGGCGGAGCGGCTCTCGGACCGGCTCTGCATCCTCAACGCCGGTCACGTCGTCGCCCAGGGCACGCTCGAGGAACTGGCCGGCGAGCCCGAGATCATCGTCGAGACCTCCGCCCCGGTGCCGGTGAGCCGCCTGGCCGCCATCGTGGGCGGCCCGGTCGTCGCCGAGGGGCCGACCGTGCTGCGCTGCGCGGTCGCGCCGTCGCCGCTGCGCATGGCCGCGATCACGGACTTTCTGGCGAGCGAGGGGGTCGCGTTGGTATCGCTGCGGACCCGCGCGTCGCTCGAGGAGCGCTACCTCGAGCTCATCGCCTCGGACCGCAGTCGGTCGCCGTCGTGAGGGCCTGGTGGTCCCAGACGCGCGCCGAGGTGGGCATGACCGTTCGCCGTGGCGAGACGCTGCTGTTGACGATCGCCATACCGGTGCTGTTGCTGGTCTTCTTCTCCCTGGCCCACGTCATCTCGACGCCCACGTCGACCCGCATCGACTTCATCGCGCCCGGGATACTGGCCTTGTCCGTGCTGTCCACGTCGCTCGTGGCGCTCTCCATCGCCACCGGCTTCGAGCGCTCCTACGGAGTGCTGCGCCGCCTGCACGTCACGCCGCTCGGGCGCCGTCGTCTCATCGGGGCCAAGGTCGCCGGCGTCCTGGTGACCGAGATCATCCAGGTGGTCGTGCTGACCGGGGTGGCCCTGGCGCTCAAGTGGCATCCCCGTGGCGGGGCCGCGGGCGCGCTCGAGGTCGCCGCGGTGCTGATCCTGGGCTCGGCCGGCTGCGCCGGGATCGGTCTGGCGCTCGCGGGCAGCCTGCGCGCCGAGGTCAACCTGGCCGCCAGCAACGGCCTCTATCTGGTATTGCTGCTGGTGTCGGGCATCGTGATACCCGAGACCTCCCTGCCGAGCGCCGTGGGCCGGATCGCCGTCTGGGTGCCGACGGGCGCGATGGCCGAGGGGCTGCACCGCGTGCTCGGCCAGGGCCACCCGCCCACCGGTGGCGACTGGCTCTCGCTCGGTCTCTGGGCCGTCGCGGCACCGCTGCTCGCGGCGCGGACCTTCCGATACGACTAGGTCTTGGCCAGCGCCGCCAGGCCGCTCTTGAGTTGGTCGACCGGTATCGCGCCGAAGTACACCTGCTCGACGACCCCGCGGCGCGACACGAAGACCGTCTCGGGCACGGTCTGGAACTTGAAGAGGTTCGTCGTGACGACCCCGTTGGGGTCGAAGGCGATCGGGAAGGTGACCTTGGACCGCCTCACGAACGCCTGGGCCGAAGCGCGGGCGTCGTCGGCGTCGACCCCCATCACCACGATCGAGCCCTGATGGTGGGTGCGCACGTAGGTGGCGACCTTGGGCATCTCGGCGTGGCACGGTCCGCAGTAGCTGGCGAAGAAGATCAGGAC
>Ga0187847_10003712_pt1 | contig 11495 bp, 7 predicted proteins | sample June2016WEW_4_10_FD_132458 | JGI IMG/M metagenome (GOLD analysis project Ga0187847, IMG submission 132458) | Peatland microbial communities from SPRUCE experiment site at the Marcell Experimental Forest, Minnesota, USA - June2016WEW_4_10 | ecosystem: Environmental > Terrestrial > Soil > Wetlands...
CAACCAAACCACATAATTCATTTAAAAAGTTGGCATAGTAGTTATGCTCCGCTTGATACAATTAATACATGGACCAGTTCCATCGAGTTTTAGGCTTGCACCGCTCTTTCTCAATCGAATAAGCCGCACTGAATCAATATTTTGCCAGCAACTCGCAGCGAATCAATCTTTTGCCGCCTCCACCCGTTCCAAAGCCTCTTTTTCACCCCTAACCCTTATGTCCTGAGTGTTTTAGCCGCATCTTCAACGCAATGAATATCTTGACCAGCCATAGCCAGCGCAACCGATTGATTCTAAACCGCTTGCCCCCAAGATCTCCATTATGAGTATTATCCCTCTGGCCGCCACATAACAATCAACTTACGCACCAATCCGCCGCCAAGGGGGGATGGCAGGGGGAGGGGGAGAACAAACAGCGACGAAATGGAGAATAAACGGCTATCAGCTCCTGCTCATCCGCTTAAAATCTGTGGAGCTTTCGAGACAACAGGTTCGCGCTTCCAGCGCAGGATCTCTGTCGATGAAACGCATTTGTCCGCGCAACGTCTAATCGTCTGGACATCTCGCATCGAACTGCGGTGCGTTGCAGGCGGATATACTTAGCTCAGCAGCAACACCACCGTGCAACTCGCGCAGCCACGCACAGACCAATTCGCATGAGGACTTATCTACCGATGGACACACAGAAGCAAGCCGCACACGACCTTTTCGCTCGCATACGCAATCACCGTCTGAGCGCGACCTTCGCGCTGCTGGCGGTCCTCTCCTTTGGCATTCTCGTTGGCTCCATCTTCACACGCTCGGTCAGCGCCAAGGGCCAGGCAATAGACTCCTCAGACGCGCGTCCGCTCAACATTCCCAATCCTCGCGATCTCTCCAACGCCTTCTCCAGGATCGCCAAGGACGTTGGCCCGGCGGTGGTCAACATCAACACCGTGTCGATCCCCAAACAGTCCGCCAACCGACGCTCCAACCGCCGCGGCCAGATCATCCCCTTCGGCGGCAATCAGGGCAACGGCGGCGACCAGGGCGACATGCAGGACCTCTTCAACCGCTTCTTCGGCGGGCAGGGCGGAGATGACGGCGAAGACCAGGGCAGCGCCGGAAAGCGCGAGGCGCTCGGCTCCGGCTTCATCGTCGATTCGCGCGGCTACATCATCACCAATAAACACGTCGTCGATAATGCCGACAAGATCTACGTCAAGCTCTCCACTGATCCGGACAACGACGGCCAGGACGGTCGTCCGGCGCATGTAATCGGCGTGGACAAAGAGACCGACATCGCGGTGATCAAGATCGACGCGCCGCAGCCGCTCCCCACCGTCAAGCTGGGCAACTCCGACGGCGCGCAGGTGGGCGACTGGGTGCTGGCGATTGGCAGTCCGTTCGGCCTCTCGAAGACGGTCTCGGCAGGCATCGTCTCGGCCAAGGACCGCTCCCTCCCCGATGATGTCGGCCCCAATGGCACGGCCAGCCAGTTCCAGAGGTTCATCCAGACCGACGCGGCGATCAATCCCGGCAACTCCGGCGGGCCGCTGGTGGACATGGCCGGCGAGGTGATCGGCATGAACACCGCCATCTACACCCAGTCCGCGGGCTCCGAGGGCGTCGGATTCGCCATGCCATCCAACACCATCGCAAGCGTCTACAACATGCTGATCGGCCCCGACCACAAGGTCACGCGCGGCTCCATCGGCATCAGCTTTCGACCAGAGCCCGCTGCTGTGAGCCGCGAATACGGCTTCGCCAACGGCGGTGTCTTCGTCGAGGAGGTCACGCCCGGAAAGGGTGCAGCCAAGGCCGGAATCCAGCCGGAAGACGTCATCGTCTCGGTCGACGGCAAGCCGATCAAGGACGGCGATGAGTTGGTTGCCAACATCTCCTCGCGCAGAGTGGGCTCAACCGTGCAGCTGGGCTATCTCCGCGACGGCAAACTGCACACCGCCAGCGTCACTATTGGCGATCGCAGCCAGCTTGAATCCGACGCCAGCGGCCCAGGCAGCGAGAACGCCACTCCGGCCCAGTCCGACGCAGGCGAAAGCAAGCTCGGCATCACTGTCGCCGCTGTTCCGCCCCAGCTCGACAGCAAGCTCGGCATCCAGGGCGGCGTGCTCATCAACACTGTCCGTCCCGGATCGTTCGCCGACGATATTCGCCTGGAAAAGGGCTTCATTATCGTCGAGATCAACAAAAAGCCCGTCCCCGACGAGGCCGCATACCGGGCCATTGTCAGCGGGCTGAAGTCCGGCCAGGACGTGGTCTTCAAGGTGCGCGTGCAGGGAGCGAATGCGCCCGCCGGAGCCACCTTCTTTGGAGGCACTCTGCCGTAACCCGTGGTGCGAGCCGGGCAGGAGCGCGCGCCATCCGGGACACGCTCCTGCTAAGTATCAACTAAGGAACCCGCTAAGATGCAGAGTCCACGATTCGTGTTGCCAAATCGTGAATTTTGGGTATAGTCTGACCACGTTGGTTAGAGGTTTGCACGAGTTCTGTGTCAATTTGCTCCATGAGGTCTATCCGTATTATGCGTTTGGGTCAAATCGTTCTGTTATCAACCCTTATACTCGGCTCATTCTGCCCCGCAGTCGCCCTGACACACGCGCGCCGCGGCCCCACCTCGCAGAGAATCGGCAAACGCGCTTCCAAGGCCAAGCCACAGAGCCAGCGAACCATTGACGATGAGCGCGCCACCCAGATCCAGAGCGCCCTCATCCGTTTCGGATACCTCTCTGGCGAGCCCAGCGGCCACTGGGACGCGGGAACCCAGGCGGCAATGGAGAAGCTGCAGGGCGACAACGGCTGGCAGACAAAGCTTGTGCCCGACTCGCGCGCCATCATCAAACTCGGCCTCGGATCCAGCACCGCTTCGGGCAACTCCGTCGCCGACCAGGCCACGCTCTCTACCTCCAACCAGCCCAATGCATTCTCGCGGTAATAGTTCTCTTCCCTGCAATCTTCCACATCCTCAAAATCTTGGAAGAAGTGTCGCAGCTTGAGACGCATTGCCGGCTTCGTTCGCAACTTGAATTAAAAAACGGCGGGGAAGGCATGTTACTACCGATCCCCGCCAATCGCTCTTCTCTGAACCTATTAACTAATCTTGTGAGCTAAGCTTTGAACTAGGCCACCTTCTCTTCCTCATCGTGCTTCTTTCTGGCCGTCATGCCCTTGGTATTCGCCGAGATGTCCGAGCGCAGCCCCGCCAGCGCAGCCCGCAGTCGAACCACCGCAGATGAGTGGATCTGCGAGACGCGCGACTCCACCACGCCCAGCGTCAGCCCAATCTCCTTCATCGTCAACTCTTCGTAGTAGTAGAGCGTCAGCACCATCCGCTCCTTCTCCGGTAGCTCCTCGATGGCGTCCGTCAGGCGCTGCTTCATCTCGCCCTGCAGGCAGCGAAAGAGAGGGTTCTCGTCCGGCGGTCCGGGAATATAGGTTAGTTCTTCGTCGCCCGAGTCCTCTGATCGCTGCATGTGCAGGCTGCCGATCTCGAGGCCTTTCAACTCTCCCAGCAACTGCTGGTACGCGCTCAGGTCCATATCCATCTCGCGGGCGATCTCTGGCTCCGCCGGCACACGTCCCAGCTTGTGGGTCACCGAGCGAATCGCCTCCTCGACAGCGCGTCCCTTGCGACGCAGCTCGCGCGGACTCCAGTCCAGCGTGCGCAGTGAGTCCAGAATCGCACCCCGAATGCGGAACTGCGCATAGCTCTTGAACTGTACCTTCTTGGTATGGTCGAACTTGGAGAACGCATCGATCAGGCCCACTATGCCGGCCGAGATCAGATCATCCAACTCGACATGCTGTGGTAGCCGCTCGTGGATCCGCCGTGCCAGGTAGCGCACCGTGGGAAGATGTTCCAGTAGAAGCTGATCGCGGTCCGGAACAGACTCACTCCCCACCTCGTTTGCGAACGGTACTCCCGTCGTGCAGAGAAACGGGTCGTTGCCTGCCTCCGGCAACTCGGCAAACCCGGACCCCGCCTTACTCAGTCGTTCCTGCATCAATAATGTGTGGTCCCTCATACTTGCCTCTTCTCCAACGCATCAACTTCGAATTCCGCAGCCTGGCTCCCAGGCGTTGCAGCATCGATCTCTATTCGCATTGGATAGATGCACGACAATGGCCATCTCGTAGCCATTTTGAATTAACTATTTCTCAGGTGGTCCCGAAATGGGTCAGCACTCCAATGCGTAGGCGCTGTGAGCGGAGTAACGCACAGCGGAAGAGTCACTTATTGGTACACATATCGCCCGTGCGGTTAGAGCCTGATTGGAAAATGGCCGTATACAGCAAAAAATAAGTCGCACAGCTTCAGGAAAAATAGGTTCTTGTGCATCCTGTCAAGTCTGTATTCTTTGAATTATTTAATAGATTTGCGGAAACTGGTTATTTTTCAGCTGCGCATGACTTCGGTAGCGGATGTCCGCGGCTGATATCTCCGTGTTTGCGCCGGCCAGGATCACTGCCCGTTCGAGCACATGCATCAGCTCGCGCACATTGCCTGGCCATGAGTGCTCCAGCAACTTTGCCGCCGCGCCGGGCGCGAGCCGCTTGCGCGGACTTTGCTGTCCCAACTGGTCCAGAAAAAATTCCGACAGATCATGGATGTCCTCCATTCGCTCTCGCAGCGCAGGCACCTGGATGGGGAAGACCGCCAGCCGGTGATACAGATCCAGGCGAAACGAACCCTCCGCTGTTTGTTGCTCCAGCGGCTGGTGCGTGGCCGCGATCAGGCGCACGTCGACCTGTGTCATCTCATTTCCGCCTACCCGCTGTAGCTCGCCCGACTCCAGAAAGCGCAGCATCTTGGCCTGCATTCCCACAGGCATCTCGCCAATCTCGTCGAGCAGCAGCGTCCCTCCATCAGCCGCCTCGATCCGCCCCATGCGCGACTGCACCGCACCGGTGAAGGCGCCGCGGGTGTGGCCAAATAACTCAGCTTCCAGCAACGACTCCGGAATGGCCGCGCAGTTCAGCACCCCGAAGGGCTTTCCCGAACGCGTGCTGAGCCGATGCAGGGCACGCGCAACCACCTCTTTGCCGGTCCCCGTCTCGCCTTCAATCAACACCATGGTGGAGCGCGGTGCCACCAGGCGTACCAGACGCGCCATCTCGCACATCGCCGGGCTATCGCCCACCAACTCCGGCAACAGCATCTTGATCTTGCGTCCTGGCGTCTCCGTAACGGGAACAGACTCAACTGTCTCCTGCACATCGAGCCATCGTCCGGGCGAGAGGCTCAAACTACGCTGCGAGAACGTCCCGTCCGTGACAGTCCCGTCCGGCAGCGAGCGATAGGCCTCAGGCCCGCGCTGGGTGGTGCCCTTGTCAAACGAATTTCGGGTCGTCGGCCGCCGCACCGGAGACCGATTTGCAGCCCCCTCCTGCGCCTCGCGAATTATGTGCAGCAGTTCATTGCGCCATGAGCTGCGCGGGCCTGATGGGGGATCGTCACCGCCCCCGGCCGCACCGTCCAAGTTCAACTGCTCGATCTCCGGATAGAGCAGCCTTACATGGGCCGCAAACTCGCGCACCTCCAGGTCCGGCAGCCAACCGTCGAGCAGCAACGCCGTAACTGGTTGCGACTCCAGTTGCAGCAACGCCTCCGCGCCGCCGCTGGCCTGCCACACCCTCCAGCGCAGGGCCGCCAGCCGTTCGCAGAGTTGCAGCCGAAACTCAACGTCCGCGCTCACCACCACCACGGTCCGCGCCTCCGCCGTCCGTTCGACCGCATTCAGCCCAACGTCCAGATCCACATCTCCGGGCGCACTCTTCATCGCGTCTGGCGCCGAATCCCTGACAGCGTCCCGCAGCCGCGCCTTCATTGATCTGCCTCGAACGTCTCGGCCTCGGCCTCCCGCACCGCCTCATGCAGTATCTCGCGCATCGATTCCACCAACGCCACCATGCGCCGGCACTCCGCCAGCCCGGTCTCCATAGCTTCGCGATAGGCCTCATGAGTGTCGGTCAAGGCTGCCATCTCCAGTGTGCATTGCAAGGTCGTCAACGGCTGGCACAGCTCATGCAACTCCGCGCTGAGCTGCTTCATCTGCCTGCGATTGCTTCCGCCTCCAAACTCCTCCGTATCAGGCATGGGACACACGCTCCCCAAGCGCAAAGATCGACGTCAACACCGCCGGCGAGTTACCCGCACCGGCCTTGAGATCGCTGTCCTCCAGTGCGCCCAGCAGATAGCCCTCGCCGCGCACCGTGCGAATCACCGAGTGACAACCCGCGGATTCGCCCTGTGACGCAACTGCATTTTTGCCCAGCTTCTTGCGCAGATAATTGATATAGACCTCGACGATGTTGGTATCCATGCGGCTCGACCTGGCGCTGTTTGTTTCGGACCCCAGCGGCATCTGCCATACCTCCCGCAGCAGCTCTGCGCGGCTGCATACGCGCTCGCCTCGCCGCCGCATCAACGATTCCAACAGGGAGAACTCGGTCGCCGTCAGCTCGATGTTGCGCCCTGCCTGTGTCACCCTCCGCTCGGCTCGATCCATCGCCAGATCGCCAAACTGCAACACCGTGTCCTCGAACTGGCTGCGCCGACGGCAGAGCGCCAGCAGGCGCGCGCGAAGCTCATGGAAGGAAAACGGCTTCATCACTACGTCGTCAGCACCCAGTCGCAGACACTTCACCCGCTCCTCCATCTCGGCCCTTCCCGTCAACACCAGCACCGAGGTGGAACGGAAGTGCTCCTGCATCTCGGCCAGCACCTCGACTCCGTCCATGCGCGGCAGGCCCAGATCCAGAATCATCAGCTCAGGACGCAGCTTTGCCGCAAACTCAAGCGCCGCCTCGCCATCCGTCACCACCGCTACATCGTGGCCGTCGAGCTTCAGCCCCTGTTCCAGAAAATGTCCTAATGCGGAATCGTCTTCAACAATCAACACAGTCACAGGCAGCCGTCCTATAGAGAAATCCAAAGAGCAATAACCCAGCCCCCTAGAACTTTCTTATCGGCCCAATCGCCGATTTCATCTGTCCGGCCCGCCCTGACTGTCCTCTGCTTCGCCTGTGAACGGCAACTGCCAGGCCCTCTACAGCGTCCATGTGCGAAGTATGCGCATGTAACTTGGCGTAACTTTGGTACCGCAAAAGTACTCGAACAAAACGCCGCCACTGACCATGTTTGATTGCAGCCCGCTCAAACATAGCCTTTTATGCGCAGTTTTTCGTATCTGGTGCTGATTCATTCCCGTTCTCCACCACAAACGCGGAATTGTCATCTCGCTCCGATCCGAATATGATTCTTATGGCTTCCACATCGGGTGTACTGGTGTTTTTTGCTCGATACACCGAACTTCTGCGTTCAAGCTCGCAGCACTGTTTTTTCCATAATCTGTCCGTCATATGCGGTGTATGAACGGCCGCCGGAGCTTCTAATTCATGCCCAGTAATACTGCCAGCTTTCCCGAGAAGAGCGTCACCGTCTCCGCGCCTCAGAATTCAAACCTCCGTTGGTTTGTCTGCGCCCTGCTCTTTGCCGCCACCACCATCAACTACATGGACCGCTCCGCGCTCGGGCTGATCGAGCCGCTCCTGCACGTTCCCTTCATGGGTTGGATTCCCGGCGTGCTGCCTGAGTTCCAGGTCGCCTATCACCTCAACTATGCCCACATCGTCGAATGCTTCATGATCGCCTACGGCGTCGGCTTTCTCTTCGCCGGACGCATCATCGACAAGCTGGGCACCAAGGTTGGTTACGCTTGCGCCATCGCCGTCTGGGCATGCGCCTCCCTCGGCCACTCCATCGTCGCCAGCGTGGTCGGCTTCTGCCTCGCCCGTATCTTCCTCGGCCTCGGCGAGAGCGGCAACTTCCCCGCAGCCATCAAGGCCACCACCGAGTGGTTCCCCTCGGAAGAGCGCGCGCTGGCCAACGGGATATTCAACTCCGGCTCCAGCGCCTCCTTCTTTATCGCTCCAATTCTCATCGCCGCCGTCACCGCCCGTTTCGGCTGGCACGCTGCCTTTATCTGCACCGGATCCATGGGCATTCTCTGGTGCATCGTCTGGCTCATCTTCCCATACAACCGCCTGCGCCGCGGTTCCACTCAGACCCAGGCCAACCTGGACGCCGATTTTGCCGCTTACGCCTCGCACGGAGAGACACTTCCCTACTCCGCTCTCCTGCGTCGCCGAGGCTTCTATGCCTTCGCCCTCGGCAAGGGCCTCACCGATCCCATCTGGTGGTTCTATCTCTTCTATCTCCCGATGTTCCTGCACGACAACTACGGCCTGGACCTCAACCACGCCAAGTACCCGCTGATCATCATCTATAGTGTTTCCACCGTGGGATCCATCGGCGGAGGTTGGCTCTCGGGCTTTATCATCAAATGCGGTCACACTGTTAATGCAGGGAGAAAGTATGCCCTGCTCATCTGCGCCCTGCTGGTCGTCCCCATTCTTTTTGTGCCGTACTTCGGCGTCATCTTCCCCACCAACCCGTGGCCGGCCATTGCGTTGTTCTCGCTGGCAACCGCAGCCCACCAGGGTTGGTCCGCCAATCTCTTCGCCACGCCCACGGATATATTCCCCTCTACCACGGTCTCCACCGTGGTCGGCATCGGCGGAGCCGCCGGAGCATTAGGAGGAGCAATCTTCACCTGGCTGGTGAGCCACTACTTCTCGCTGCACCCCATGTTCATATTTTCTGTGGCCGCCTTCGCCTATATCTTTGCCCTCGTCATCATCCAGATCCTGGTACCCCAGCTCGGGGCCAAAGCACCGGAGACTTATCTGCCAGAATCAGTTTGACAATATGCCGGGTACACCCGCTGTTTGTCTTTCCGCACCGGGAGACCCATATCCAGGGGTCTCCGGCGAGTGCATCTGCTCGCCGGGGCCAGCATCCTGCGTTTGAGATGTGGGCTCCTGCTCTGCCAAAGTGAAACGTCTTGCCCCGCCACCTGATAAACTGGCCTATCAAGCCAATGCCAGAAAATTCCAATAAGTTCTACCTCACCACTCCGATCTACTACGTTAACGCCCGCCCGCACATCGGGCACGCCTACTCGACCATTGCCGCCGATGTCATCGCGCGACGCCACCGCCTGCTGGGCGAAGATACCTTCTTCCTCACCGGAACCGACGAGCACGGCCAGAAGGTGCAGCGCTCCGCCGAGGCCGCCGGAATTCCCCCGCAGCAGTTCGCCGACCAGGTCTCCGGCTCCTTCAGTGGCCTATGGAAGCGCATGGGCATCACCAACGACGACTTCATCCGCACCACCGACGCCCGTCACAAGCGCGGCGTGCAGCATCTCTGGCGGCAACTTGAGACCAACGGCGCCATCTACCTCAGCTCCTACACCGGCCAGTACTGCGTCTCCGACGAGGCCTTCGTCGATGTCCCCGTCGGCGCGCCCTGCCCCGAGTGCGGCCGCATCACCGAGACCATCACCGAAGAAAACTACTTCTTCCGCCTCTCCGACTTCCAGCTCCCGCTGCTCGACCTCATCGAGAGCGGCCAGCTCCACATCCAGCCCGACACCGCCCGTAACGAAGTCCTCAGCTTCCTCCGCGGCAATATCTCCTCCAACCAGACCTCTTCTGAAAGTGTCATCCTGAGCGAGCGCTGCGAGTCGAAGGACCTGCGGTTGTCTTCCGCTGGCAACCCCTACCTCCCAGGCGCTCTGAAAGACCTCTCAATCTCGCGCACCAGCTTCACCTGGGGCATCCCCGTTCCCGCTTCAGATGCCGTCATCCCGAGCGAGCGCAGCACCAATGAATCCGTCATCCCGAGCGAGCGCAGCGAGTCGAGGGACCCCCGCATTTCGCCCGAAGCGCCACAGAAGCCGACGGAGAAGCACGTCGTCTACGTCTGGCTGGACGCCTTGGCCAACTACATGACCGCCATCGGCTACGGCTCCGACGACCCCGCCGAGATTGCTAAGTTCAAAAGATTCTGGCCCGCCGACCTGCATCTGGTCGGCAAGGAGATCACGCGTTTCCACTGCCTCTACTGGCCCGCGTTCCTGCTCGCACTGAATCCGAAGCTAAAGCACGGCCCAAACGATCCGATGCCGCAGCTCACTCCCGCCGAACACGCCGCCTGGGCCAAAGAGTGGCTGCCAAAATCCATCGTCGCCAACGGCTGGCTCCTCTTCGAAGAGTCCAAGATGTCGAAGTCCCGCGGCAACGTCGTCCGCACCGAAACCATCCTCGACGCCTTCGGCACCCTCTGCCCACCGCCTCCGCCGCCCACCCCAGAGGCTGTCATCCTGAGCGCAGCGAAGGATCCCGATGCCGCCCGCCCTATCGATACAGCCCGACCCTTTCTCCCTCAAACTCCAGCCGTCCCCACCCAACCAACCAAAGCCCAGCAAGACCTCTTCGCCTCCGACGTTCTCCGTTACTTCCTCCTGCGCGAAATCCCCTTCGGCCAGGACGGAACCTTCAGCTTCGACGCCCTCATCACCCGCTACAATGCCGACCTCGCCAACGGCTACGGCAACCTCGTCAGCCGCGTTCTGACACTCGTTAGGAAGGGCCTGGGTGGCGAATTCCGCAAAGTCTACGATAGCGGCTTTGCATCCGGGACAGTCACGGAGGAAGACCGCGATGGCCTCGATAAGCCGTTCGACTGGACGTTGGGAGTCCGAAGCGAGATTTGGTGGGCCAAAGAGCCATGGGAGAAGTCTCCAACACTGCAACAGGCCGTCGCGGCACACTTTGAAAACTACAGGTTTGGGCTTGCGACGGAGACTATTTGGCAGGCTATACGAATCGTAGACGGTTACCTGAGTGAGCACGCGCCTTGGAAACTAATTGGGACTGTAATTGGTACATCAGAAAGCGCAGCGCTCCAGACTCTCGACGAGATTCTCTACACCGCCGCCGAATCCATCCGCATTATCACGGCCCTTCTTTATCCCGTGATGCCCTACGCCACAGCCTCAGTCTGGCGTCAGCTTGGACTGGGTGATATTGAAGAGGCCGCGCGCAACGGCGAACTAAAAGACTTGAAATGGGGCGGCTTGAAACCCGGCACAAAGCTCGGCCCGCTCGCCCCCATCTTCCCCCGAGCAGACAAAGGACTCGCCCAGATTATGACCGAAATGGAAAACCCCACCACCCCCGCAACTCCCGAACCCGCGACCCCAGCCATACCCACTCCCGCAGTGCCCGCGGCAGTACTCGCCGCCGACGCTCCAACCAACAACCAACAACCAACAACCAACAACTCGCCGCAAATTACAATCGACGACTTTGCTAAAGTCGATCTCCGCGTGGCCCAGATCGTCGTCGCCGAGCGCATTCCCAAAGCCGACAAGCTCCTCCGTCTCGAAGTCGATCTCGGCCCCGACTTCCCCCGCCGCCAGATCCTCGCCGGCATCGCCGAGTACTACCAGCCCGAGGCCCTCATCGGCCGCAAGGTCGTCATCGTCGCCAATCTGGCTCCGCGCAAGATGCGCGGCCTGGAGTCGCAGGGAATGATCGTCGCCGCCAGCATCGGGCCTGCGGGAGCGCCTGTGCTGACAGGATTC
>Ga0187847_10003713_pt1 | contig 11494 bp, 12 predicted proteins | sample June2016WEW_4_10_FD_132458 | JGI IMG/M metagenome (GOLD analysis project Ga0187847, IMG submission 132458) | Peatland microbial communities from SPRUCE experiment site at the Marcell Experimental Forest, Minnesota, USA - June2016WEW_4_10 | ecosystem: Environmental > Terrestrial > Soil >...
ACTGATTCCAAACCAAATAGAGTTTCTGCCCAGGTGAGGGGATCACCCCCTCCAATTTGCTATCCTGAATATAGAGCCAGTTGTTTTCCTAAGCCGGCACGAAAACCGGGTGGCAAAAACCGGGTGGCCTACATCCGCCCGTCCTTTGGGCGAATGTGGGGCGGCGGCACCGCATGACACACGTGGTTTTGCACTGCTTTAACCCCTGCGTTTTCAAATTTTTACCGGGAAATATAGGGGGAGGGTAGTCCCTCGATCACTGCTCGTCTTTCCACGCCGCGATCGTCACCTAAGCTTTGCGTTCTGAGGAAGATAGCTGAAAAACTGCCGGCTACAAATTGCCGAGCTAAGCGCGTGAAGCCGATGCCACACTGGTCTTTGGAGACTTGGTCGCGGAGGTCGGAAAGGCGCGCAACGGTGTGCGGCGAAGATAGATGACAAAGCCGCTTACCACCAATCCGAGCGCAATCAGTTGTGTTCCGGTCATGAGTCCGCCCAAGACCTCGCCGCGCCCCGGATCGCCGCGGAAGAACTCGAAGACGTAGCGCTCGATGCCATAGACGATCATGTAAAGAGCAATGATCTGGCCTTCGAATTTCTTGCGCTTGCAGAGCCAGTAGAGAAAGGCAAAATTGATCAACTCAGCCACGAACTCATAAAGCTGGGTCGGATGCAAAGGCTGATTAAGCGGCGTGCCGTTGAACTCGGCAGCAAACCGATTGTGAAAGGTAATGGCCCAGGGAAGATTGGTTGGGAGGCCATAGCAGCATCCTGCCGCCAGGCATCCAATGCGCCCCAACGCGTGGCCAAGGGCAACCCCTGGGGCAAAGACATCAGACGCGGAAAGAAATGGGATGTTGTGGCGCCGCACATACCACCAACTGCAGAAGATCGCCAGCACCAATCCGCCGGAAAAAACTCCGCCGGATTGCAACGTCGCCATGCTGAAGATGCGTCCCGGGTCTGCAACGTATTCGCGCCAGTCTACGATGAACATGAGAAGCCGGGCGCCGAGGATTCCGCTGAATGCAGCGACGGCCCCAAGATTCCACATCTGGTCGGGATCAAGGCCGCGGAAACGGGCAAGGCGGAAAATTACGGTGAGGCCAGAGACCATGCCGAGCGCGGCCATGAAGCCGTAAGTGGGCAGGGCAAATGAACCGATATGAAACAGGTGTGGGAACACGTCTCTATTGTAGATGGAAAGGCAGATAATCGGTCGCAGCGAATGACCAGACGGCAGGAGCGATGGCGCAAATAGCCATCTGGAAATACTAAAGGTGTCGCCCCGCGTGGCCGTGTGAGGTGGGGTTGCTGTGAACCCGATTCACCAGGTGGGCGCCCTCCGTGGTCCTTCAGGCCGATCCGACTGGGGACCAGCACACCAGACCAATTGTCGAGTCGGGCACCCTATTTAGAAATATCGGTTCGCAGTGGTGTTCCACCCCATCACTAACTTTGCAGGCCGACACCTTAGTGAAATAGATGCTATGAGAGAGCGGGCGGTAGTGCAAGGGAATGGGCGCGGAATGTTGGCACTTGGCGTGCGAACAAGAAAACACAGATCAAAAAGACACACGGCGACAAAAGCCGCTCACGCTTGTAGCTTCTCAGCCTCGAATTGGAAGTTGAACAATCTGGTTGCATTTTCGTAAAGATATGCGTGCAGTGCTGCCGGACTGAGCGGTAACGCCATCGCCGTCTCGACCGCCGGAGGCCAGCCCGCAGAGGACGAGCGGAAGAGTGCGCGCTCACGCCCGTGTAGCTCGATGTATTCGCAGAGCACAGGGTCGGATTGCAACTCGTCTGGGCAAAGGAGGAACGAGATGCGGGGAAAGCGTTGCATGAGGCGCAAAATGCCCGCGGTATCGGAGTGCGGCGGCGTTGCCAGAAGGATATCGAGTTCGGGAAAGTCGGCCGCCACTACCTCGACCTGAGGGCGGTGGAGCAGCCATCGCTGACGGCTCATGAAATCGATGACGACGGGTGCGCGAAGCTTGGCACAGAGTCCGTAAAGCGGATACATGCGCGGCACGTCTAGCCCGGCAACACAGCACTCGGCCTGAGCGTAGGCCCCGGCCAGCCCGCCCTTGGTGACGGCTTCATCGATCCAGCGCAGACTCTCGCCGATGCGCAGGGAGTCATAGGTGGCCAGGCCGCTCAATTGCTTTGGATTTCGCGAGACGGCCGCGACGATTTCGTGAGTTCTGCGGTCGGCGCAATTCCACTGGTGCTGGCACTCAGCGCAGTTGCGAGGCGCGAGCACGGCACCTGAAATACCGCTGGCGTTCATCCGCGGGGCAAGTTCCTGAGTGAACGGGACGCAGCCGGAAATCTGAGCGGCAGTACCGCTCCTTGGAATACAGAAAAGAGCATCGATGATGGGCGGATTTGTCACGGCGAATCTCCTGCTGACGGGTACAGCGTAGAGCCAGTCGCTGGAAGGTTGCAGTGACCGCGGTCACCAGCCTACGTCAGCCATGACTGAGATCGGGAACTGTCCCGATTTGCAATAAAGCATTTACTGCCAAGCACAGGACGCGGCAAGTTTCACCGCGTCCGCTTCCTGGCTGCTTGCAGCGCTAGTTCTGGGGTGTGTTATTGGAGTTGCCAGTAGTCGGCGTGGTCGTGGTGGAGTCTGACTCCGACGAAGTGGTGGCTGACTTTTTGTGGTGCTTCTTCTGCGTAGAAGAACTCTGGTCTCCGGTTGTGTTGTCTGACGTGTTAGTCGAGTCGCTGCCTGTGCTGCTGGTAGTGTTTGTGTTGCCATTCATCGAGCCCGCACTGGAATTGCTCTGCGCCGGCTGCGTGCTATTGGTTGTGGAGGAATTGGTCGACGAATTGGTTGTCGAGGAATTGGAGGCGCCCGGCATCGAACTGTTCTGCTGGTCTGTGCTGCTGCTTGATTGTGCAAGAGCCATCGCGGCGCCTAGCAATACGAGCGCGACCGTGTATAGAAACTTCTTCATTTCTCGAATCTCCTGAGGTACGTAGATTCGACGTTGTGGCGGCAGTGTTTTAGAACCTCCATCGGGATGGAAGGTTGACTCGCGCGACTGGGATTCGAAAGAGGGGCCGAGCACGACTGAGTAGGGCGCGGGGCTGTTTAACCTGCTAATTCTTAATTAGCTTCCTCGCCGCTGTGCTACTTGTCATAGTGCAGCAGCGAGAACACGTCGTAGGGCACAAGGCGTTTGCGCCCGTTGAGGAAGTCGAGTTCTACGAGGAAACTGAGTCCGCAAATATTTGCCCCTAGTTTGGTGGCGAGCTTGGCGGTGGCTTCGGCGGTGCCTCCGGTTGCGAGAAGGTCGTCGACGATCAACACCCGTTGTCCGGGCTGAATGGCGTCTTTGTGAATTTCAAGGGTGTCGGTGCCGTACTCAAGAGCGTAGGTGTAGCTGACGGTCTCGCCAGGGAGCTTTTTGGGCTTGCGCACGGGAATAAAGCCGGCGTTGAGGCGGTAGGCCATGGCAGGGCCAAAGATGAAGCCACGGGCCTCCATGCCGAGGACCAGGTCGACGTTCTTGTCGAGGTAGGGCGAAGTCATGTAATCGACGACGCGAGCGAAGCCGGCGCGGTCCTTGATAAGGGTGGTGATGTCGTAGAAGAGAATGCCCGGCTTGGGATAGTCGGGGATTTCGCGAATTAGTTTCTTGAGATCGTCGGAGGCCATTACGGTCTGTGTCTGGGGCAAGATAGTCACCGTGTTTCTTCGATTTGGAATGTTTTGTAACCGCTGAATGGGGCCGCGTCTTCGACCTCGACTTCATCGATGCGTGCGGCCCTTGGTCCTTCTTTCAATTTGTCATAGAGCGAGCCCAACTGCGCGTTGCTTCCCGAGGCGAGAACTTCGACGGCACCATCATCGCAATTTCGAACCCATCCGCCAACCCCGATCAGGCGAGCTTCGCGCTCGACGAACCAGCGGAATCCGACTCCCTGCACGCGGCCCTTGACCAGGTATCGGCGGTAGATCTGAGTGCTGGCCATTGCTCTCCTCAGGTACAGCGACGTACTCACAAAAAGCTGCGCGGAGCCCCGTTGAAAGGGCGCGCGGCCCCACAAACTTATGCACGGGAAAGGTAGGTGCCTTCGGCGGTGTCAACGCGGATCTTGTCTCCCTGGTTGACGAAAGGCGGCACCTGAACGATGAGTCCAGTCTCGGTTGTGGCGGGCTTGGTGACGCTGGAGGCGGTCGCCGACTTGAGTCCGGGTTCGACCTCGAGAATCGTAAGCTCGACGGTCTGCGGCAGGTCAACGCCCACGGGTTTATCGTCGAAAAACTCGACCGTAACCTGGAGATTGGGCGTGAGGTAGTCGACCGCATCGCCGAGCACGTCGCGGTTCAGCGCGGTCTGCTCGTAGGTCGCGATGTCCATGAAAAAGTAATTGTCGCCGTCGTTGTAGAGGTATTCCATCTTGTTTTCATCGACGGTGATCTTGTCGATGCCGTCGCCCGAGCGGAAGCGGTGCTCAAACATTGCGCCTGTGCGGAGGTTACGCAACTTGGCCTGGATGAAGGCGCGGAGGTTTCCCGGCGTGCGGTGTTCGACGCTGAAGACCGAATGCAGTTCGTTGTTGTGTTTGATTATCATGCCGGGACGCATTTGGGTGGCTACAATCGCCATGGAAGTGTTGCTCCTTCAGAATTCGCTACTTGATTGTTCTGCTCTGTTGACGTCCGCTGGTCACGGCTGGTGGGCGACTCTCGACGTCCAGGCGGGCCCTGCCTCGCACAATGCGAGATACGGGCGAACAATCAATTTTACATTGCGGGACGGGAGTTTGGGAACGCCGGATGAATCCGTGACTTCGGCAACCGTTCTACTTCCTGCCGCTCGATCCAAACCCTCCCGCCTTGCGATTGCTCTCCGCCAAGTCCTCGACGATCTCAACGGGGGTGGTGAGAACGGGATAGGGAATGAGGTTGATGAGTTTGTCTCCGGCATGAATCTCGGCCACGGCATCGCCCAGATTTTCCATCAGCACGCGCACTTCGCCGCGATATCCGGCGTCGATCACGCCGCCGGTTGCGGTGAGGCGGCGGGCCGCCATGGAGGACTTATCGCGCAGCAGAGCGCCTAGCGGTTCTCCGGCAGCGGTCGTCAATTCAATGGCGATTCCCGTGGGGACAACGGCGTTTCCGCGCGGCGCAAGGGTCACGGATTCGCTGGCATAAAGGTCATAGCCAAGATCTTCGCCGGGATGTGCGATCGTTGGCGCCTTGGCAGACGGGGAAAGCAGTTTTACTTTCAGCATTTGCTGAATATAGCAGGCCCGGCCTATAACCGCCTTCACTTGGAATGTTTGAAAACGCTCAATTGCTGAGTCGTTGAAGGGCTGAAACCTTATAATCGAAACGATATGTCCTCTTTCCGTCCCGTTGACGAGCAAATGGCCTACCTTCGCAAAGGTTCGGTCGAGATCATCCGTGAGAGCGATCTGCGTGAGCGCCTCGAAAAATCATTTCAGAGCGGCAAGCCGCTGCGCATCAAAGCTGGATTTGACCCCACTGCGCCCGACCTGCACCTGGGGCACGCGGTGCTCATCCGCAAGCTGAAACACTTTCAGGATCTGGGACATACCGTCATCTTCCTGATTGGGGATGGGACCGGGTTGATCGGCGATCCGACGGGGCGCAATGCAACGCGGCCTCCGCTGACGCGCGAGCAACTCGACGCCAACGCGGAAACCTATAAGGCGCAGGTATTCAAAGTCCTCGACGTGCATAAGACAGAGGTGCGCTACAACACCGAGTGGCTGCTCAAGCTGGATTACGAAGCATTTGTGCGACTGGCCGCAAAGTTCACGGTCTCGCAGATGCTGGAGCGCGAGGATTTCAGCAAGCGATTCAATGAAGAGAAGCCGATCAGCGTTCACGAACTGCTCTATCCGATGATGCAGGGATATGATTCGGTGGCGCTGGAGTGCGACGTTGAGTTGGGCGGAACAGACCAGAAGTTCAATCTGCTGATGGGGCGCAAGCTGCAACAGGATTACGGTTTTCCGCCGCAGATCGTGCTGACCATGCCTTTGCTTGAAGGTCTGGATGGCGAGCGCAAGATGTCGAAATCCTACGGCAATTACGTGGGCATTACGGAAAGCTCTCGGGAGATGTTCGGCAAATTGATGTCAATCAGCGACGTGCTGATGTGGCGCTATTACGAGTTGCTGACCGACCTGACGCTGGCTGAAATCGAAAGGCTTCAGGCGGATGTGAAAGCCGGAACGTTGCATCCGATGCGCGCCAAGAAAGACCTCGCCAAACGCATTATCGCCGACTTCCATTCGGAAGCTGAGGCCGAGGCCGCCGAGGAAAACTGGGCCAAACAATTCCAGAAGGATGAAGTGCCGGAGAACCTTGAGGAGATCGAAATCATAGCCTCTGAATTCGGCACCGTTACGGACAGCGTTGCGAACATCAAAATCGACAAGGTGATTGCGAAGGCAGGACTGGCAGAATCCAACAGCGACGCCCAGCGCAAGATCAAGGCTGGCTCAGTAAAGATCGATGGCGAGACGTACAAGGAACTCTACTTGCAAATTGCGCTTCCGGCGGAGAGGGTTTTTCGGGTCGGGCGCAAGATGAAGAAGGTCTGTCTCAAGTAGCTTGTGGTTGCGACGTGCAGAAGCCGACACTGACTCTGATCGGAGCCGAGGTCGCGTTGCGCGACGGGTGTTGCATATGATGCGCGGGGCATCGGTGGCACCACCTGTCGCATCCCATTTTGCAGGCGGCATCCTGCTGCCGAAGAAATGGGGATTGCCATGACCTCCATTCAGCGTTTAGCTATCCTTGTCCTGGGTCTTAGCCTCGGACTCATCTCCGCCTTGGCAGTCGCGCAACAGACGGTGCCCGACAGTTCGCCGCAAGCGGCCCCCCAGGCTCCCGGCACAACAAACCAGCAGGAACCGACCGCCGCCACTACCGATAACTCCTCCGCTCCTATGACAGCGAAGGAAAGTAGAAAACTGCAAAAGCAGCAGGAGAAAGTGGCGAAGGCGAATGCCGAGGCTGCGAAGCATCACGCGAAAGCCCTGAAGGAAGAAGCGAAGGCGTTGAAGGAAGAGCACAAGTCGGGTAATGCGGCGGAAAAGGCCAACACGGCAGCCCGGGAAAACTCGGCAGCGCAAACCAGCTCGGCGGAGAATTCAAACCCTCCTCAGTAGTGCGCGAAGGCTAATAGTTGCAGATGCAGGCCGGGGCCCGGTGGTAGAGCTAACTTGCGAGTGCGGTCTATACTGTCGTCATGTTTGCGCGCAAGATTCGCGTGGAGTACGACAACGCCGGTACGCCTACGGCAGCGCCCATCAAGTGGCTTGATAATTTCGCCATGCGCAGCTTCACCAACGATCAGATCTTTGACGACACGCTTCCGGTGGCTGATGGTCTGATCGAAATCGGCTCGCGCGTACCGATCGAATTACTCAACGAACACCTTACGGACTGGTTCCGGCGCAAAGGCTATCTCGGTGCCAGCGGTGTGCTGCGCCTGACTGAACTCTAGGCCGCTTCCGTATAATCAACGCTGGGTTGCCATGCACGAATCCATCGAATCCAGCGCGTCGTTCGATCTATCGAGTACACCTCGCGACGTGGGTTGCAAACCCCTTCGCAATCCACTTTGTGTAGCGCTGATCGTGCTGCTGTGGGTTGCACTTTACGTGCCCGGGCTTTGGAGCCCGCCGTTGCTCGACGATGCCGATTCCGTACACGCGGAAGCGGCGCGCGAGATGATGCTTCACCATGACTGGTCGACGCTGTACGTTAACGGCTTACGCTACCTGGAAAAGGCACCGTTGCTGTACTGGGGCATGGCGGCGAGCTACACAGTGTTTGGTGCGACCGACTGGGCAGCGCGGCTGCCGCTTGCGCTGGGCGTACTGGCGCTGTTGCTGTCCACTTATTTCATAGGCCGCACACATTTTGACGCGCAGGCCGGACTCTACGCCGCGCTTATCCTCGGGCTCTCGTTTGGCCCATATATCTACACCCGTATTCTGATTCCAGACATTTTGGTGGCGCTCTGGCTCACCTTGGGATTGCACTATTTTCTGAGCGGGATGGGGCAGGCGCGACCGTCGCGTGTGGCTTGCTGGGGATTGGCTGCGACCACTGCGCTCAACGTGCTCACCAAGGGGCTGATCGGAGTGGTATTTCCGGTCGCGATTATCTTCAGCTACCTTGTGCTGACGCGCGATTTGCGGCATCTTTTGCGGATGAGGCCGGCGTCTAGTTTTGGGGTGTTCATCGCATTGGCCGCTCCCTGGCACATCGTTGCAGGATTGCGTAATCCCGCAGCTGGTGAGGCAAGGGGATTTTTCTGGTTTTATTTTGTCAACGAACATTTTCTGCGCTACATCAACAGGCGATTTCCCCGCGACTATGACACGGTGCCGCTGCTGCTGTTCTGGGCGTTGGCGCTGCTGTTCCTGGTGCCGTGGTCGGCGTTCGCTTTCAAGGCCCTCGGGTGCGTGCCGCATCGCTGGCGCGAGTTGAACTCGCTCGACGGGCGGGGCCGGGCCTTGCTGCTGTGGGCGGTCACGATCATTGTGGTCGTGGGATTCTTCAGCTTCAGCAGCCGCCAGGAGTACTACGCGCTTCCGGTGCTGCCTGCGTTGGCGCTGATCCTGGGGGCGTGGCTGAGCAAGGAACAGAGTTCGCCGGCAGATTCGCCGCTACGACGAGCGGGCAAACGGATTGCGATCGCGACTTTCGTGGTGACGCTGCCCGCGGCTTTGTTGGCGTGGGGGCTGCTGTGGAGTTCCAAGAGCGTTGCAGCGAGCGTTCCTCAGAAAATCGAACTTGCCGATCTGCTGACCCGCAACCCAGCGGAATACGCGCTCTCATTTGGACACATATTTGACCTGACGCCGCGGGCCATGGGAATGTTTCGTCCGGAACTACTGCTGATTGGTGCGGCGTTGCTGGGCGGCACACTGGCAAGTTGGCGCTTGCGGAGTGGGAATCGTGCGGGTGCGGCCAACACAGCACTGGCACTGATGATGTTTGTGGCATTGCAGTGCGTTCACTCGGCACTGGTCAAGTTTACGCCCATCTTGTCGTCACAGGCGCTGTCGAATGCGGTGGCGGACGTCTACCGCCCCGGCGATGTAATCGTGGTCAATGGCGCGTATGAGGACGCATCCACGCTGAATTTTTATGGACACCTTCCGCTGCACGTGTTGAACTCGCGCGAGAATGGAAACCTGTACTTCGGTTCGCTGTTTCCGGATTCGCCAGCGGTTTTCGAGGATGACACATCGCTGGCTCGTCTTTGGCGTGGCAGCGGACGCGTGTTTCTGTTCACGGGGCAGAGTGAGATTCCGCGGCTGCTACGGGAAACGGGCTATCAGACGATCGCACATAGTGGCGGCAAATTGATTTTGACGAATCATCCGTGACGACCGAGCGATGACGCACAGAACAAACAAGTGGCGCACCCAATGAGTGGCTCAGCGATGACGCATGCAGTGGAGTATGCGATGATGGACGGCCTGTTCAGCGCCTCTGGCGGGGTGTTGTGGCGGACGCTATTGGGCGTGTCGCTGGCTGGCATGGTTTCGTCCACGGTTTATCTGGGACTCGCTCTGGTGGCGGCGGCCCGCAACCGGCGGCTTAGCGGGCAACAGTCGAAGGCCGCAATCCGGGTCGCAACCACAGAGCTTCCGGCTGTCACCGTGCTCAAGCCGCTGCAAGGTGGGGAGCCTCGGCTGAAAGAAAACCTTGAGAGTCTTTTCCTTCAGGACTATCCGGCGTTTGAAATTGTATTCGGATGCCGTACGGCGGAAGACCCAGCGCTGGAGGTGGTGGAGCGGCTGTGTGCGCGTTATCCGAGGGTTGCCGCGCGAGTAGTACTGGCAGGCGCGCCGCAGTGGCCCAGCGCCAAAGTCTGGTCGCTAGACAAGATGATAGCCGGGAGCACGAACGATTACCTAGTCGTCAGCGACAGTGACATCCTGGTCGGCCCGGATTTCTTGCGCAATGTGATTCCGCCTCTGCTGCGGCCTGAAAACGGGCTGGTGACCTGCCTCTACGAAGGGATTCCCGCACCAGGCTTCTGGTCACGCCTGGAGGCTTTGGGAATGTCAGTGGAAATGACCTCCGGGGTGATTATGGCGGACATGCTGGAAGGGATGCAATTTGCTCTGGGCTCGGTAATGGCGGTGCGGCGCGATGCACTGGAAGCGTGCGGGGGCATTGCCAGCACGGCAGGATATTACGCGGATGATTTCGTGCTCGGCAATCGCGTACACTCCGCCGGATACCGCGTGGTGCTGTCGCACTACCGGGTGGGGCATGTGCTGTGCGCGCGGTCGTTTGCTGCAACCTTTGCTACGCAGACGCGCTGGATGCAGAGCACACTTTATTCGCGTCCCAAAGGACACCTCGGCACGGGGCTCACGTTCGCGGTGCCGTTTGGATTACTGGGTTTTGCGGTCGCAGCGGCGCTGGGGCATCCTGCGGTTGGGTGCGTGTTGCTCGGTTGCAGCCTGCTGAATCGCATGGTGCAATCCGTCGCCATCGGATACGGCGTCATCGGAGACCGAAGAGCGCTGCGGCTGTGCTGGCTCTATCCGTTGCGCGATTTGCTGGGATTTGTGGTTTGGGTGGCGAGCTATTGCGGAGGCAGCAGCTTCCGCTGGCGCGGCGAGCTTTACCGGTTTACCGCAGGCGGCAGGATTGTCTCGGTGGCACGGCAGAGCGAGCCGCATCCCGACTGACCACATCTGAAGATGCTGACTGGGCTCTGCAAACTAAGCCCGCGTCAGTTTGCCGTCTTTCAGATGGAAGCGCTCGCCGCGCCAGACGATCATGTCTCCACCAAAGCTGGCAAACCAGATGGCTACGCCTAATAGATCGCGCGCAGGGATGAGCCACAGATCGCGGAGGGTCTGGCGGTCGTTGAGGATTGGGCCGCAGAGCACGTATCCGGATGCAAGGCGTGCTGCGGCCACGGCAGAGAGCAATGCGAGCGACCAGGATGCGAATGCAGCGCATAGCGTGGCGGCCATGGCCCACGGCAGTCCGAAAGTGAGTAGCACCCCGAGGTAGCCAAGCTTGCGCAGGTCGCGTACGGTGCGGGACCAGCGTAGTTGGTGCTCGAACATCGCGCGGAAGTTGTACTCCGGCAAAAATGTTTCGACGACCACATTGGAGAGCACAACCTTGTATCCAGCCTGGGAGATCATGCGACCGAGTTCGTGATCGTCCGCGAGGTAGTCCATGAGCGTGGCAAGGCCGCCGATGGCCTCAGCGGCCGCGATGGGAAAGGCCAGGGTCGAGCCTAGTCCGAAGTGGAGGCCACCCTCGAGTTCCATGGCGCAGAGCACGCCTCCAGCGAAATCGGTGGCAATAGTAACGGCCTCGATGCGCGAGGCAAGGCTGCGCCCGGCCTCGGCGCGATAGAGAGCGGTGACGAGGCCGACCTGGGAGTCCTGCATTGGAGCAACGATTTGCCGCAGATAATCTGGCCCGGCGCGGATATCACTG
>Ga0187847_10003715_pt1 | contig 11492 bp, 12 predicted proteins | sample June2016WEW_4_10_FD_132458 | JGI IMG/M metagenome (GOLD analysis project Ga0187847, IMG submission 132458) | Peatland microbial communities from SPRUCE experiment site at the Marcell Experimental Forest, Minnesota, USA - June2016WEW_4_10 | ecosystem: Environmental > Terrestrial > Soil >...
ACCTTTACAGATAACGCACCGAACAGCCCACAGACCGTCTCGCTTACAGGCACGGGTTCTAATGTGGCGTCAACCACGACCACGCTATCGTCTTCACCGAATCCTTCCACCTTTGGAGAGGCTGTGAAGTTTACCGCAGTTGTCACTCCTGTGCCGCCTGACGGAGAGACCGTCTCGTTCATGAAGGGCACAACTGTACTGGGAATGGGGACGCTGAGTGACGGCTCGGGTAGTTTTACCACCTCAACGCTCAAGGTCGGCACAACGCCGGTTACGGCAGACTACGGCGGTGACGCGGACTTCAAGGGCAGCAAGTCGAAGCCGGTAAAGCAGGTTGTGAAAAAATGACCGCTGTGGCTTCCACGTAGGATTCCTCGGTTTTTGATTGCCGTTTCTGAAGAAATATCATTATGTCTATAGGACATACTAGTCACGGATCAGATCCTTCATTGTGACGACTGGTAAAAGGGAGTCGTCATCATCGTTGCTCGCGTGCGGTATTCTGACCATTGGTGAAGGCAATGTATCCAAATTATTCGCGTGCCATCTACATAGCCAGCCAGGTTTATCGTCATGGTTGTCCGCGTGCTCATCCCAGACTTCACCGGGAAGACCACACCAGCTATAGGTGTGATTTGTGATAAATTCGGCGTTGGCGGGCCAATCACTCACGCGAATATTACCTGGTTTGCTGATTCTCTTACCCAGACTGGGAATCCACCAGTACGCGATACAAATCAATGCGCCGCAGGTTTTATCCTGATCAAGCATGACCTCGGTTTCAGAATCAGAATGGTTGTCGGTGCGGGCAGTTTCCGCCGGTTCTTTAATGGAGACAAAATCGAACTGCTCTAAAAACTTGATATCATCCCTGGCTGCGGCTTCAGCGATCGCTTGAACCGTCATACCGCGTTCTTCTATGCTCATATTTTTCATCGCTGCTTGTATTTTGTCGATGTGAAACCAAATCTCTTGCATATTGTATCTCCTGTCGTTTTTGCGTTCGGGCGTATCGCGCCCTTAAAACTTAATACTGTGTTTGTTTGCCGGGCGCGCATTATGTCCCATCAACTGCGTTCGTCTGATCACCATGACGCGGAAAGTTAAATTAATCCGTGGTCCGCAGGTCTTGTGGTCTTCGGACTTGGCAGCTGCCAACATACTGCCGCGAACACTGAGATTGAAATCGTGAGTTGTCCACTATCTGGTTGACTCTAAGGTGGAACGAAGGTTGGGTTGAAAAAGGATTCTCGGGAGTACAGGGGCCACACAAGGTTCTTGGGTTTCACCAACAGTGTTGTGGGACGGTGGTTGTTGGGCGAACCGTAACCTAACAAGTATACAGCCGGTGAAAGCATGGGATGCCCACCCGTAAGTGTTGCCCGTCCCCTCACTTACAGACCATTGTGTGGCAAAGAAAAGAAAATGTAATATTTTCTAAACAACTTACATCTTATTAATTGACACTACAAAAAAGGAGTATTTATGGCAAAACTAACGATAATGGAGAAAAAGAAAACAAAACCAATGGTATGGTATGTCACCAAAAACGGCATCAATCTCTATGAAGTATTCAGAGCTGGAGTTATATTCGGCGGCGTTCATTCAGACACCGGTTGGAAGGAAGATGAGTGGCTTGCGGCATTGGAGGCTTCGCTGCCAGAGGGGTGGGACAAATGAAAAACCCATTACCCCGTCACATACCCGAACGTATATGGGATTTGTTACCAGCAGCGACTCTCTTCGCTATGGCGACACCCCCAATGACGCTCTGGGAAATCAAATGAAATTTGCATTTTCATGCAGCGTCGTCGGTCTAGAACACTGGCTACTGTCACTTTCCTTATATCCGTATGCGCACGCTCCGGCAGGCTCAAATGCTACTGTCAATCAGTGACAGTTGGATGACAGTAGGAGTTTCTAACATATTGATAATAATAAAGTTTATGATCTTTCACAGGGATATAAGGAAGTTGACAGTTGAGTGCGAGGCTACTGTCATTTTGTGACCGGCAACTGTCACTCACTGACAGTGCCGGAAATCATGGCCAAGGATCGGTTGGATCTGTATCCAGAGGAAAAACACCAACTTTCAGTATCTAATATATAAGTGTCCAGTCGTAAATGAACCTCCATGGGTATCGGTGTAGTGGCCGATCCCCTTTTTCTTGTTTCTCAACTTGTCTGCCTCTAATTCCTGATCACCAATTACATAAAGAAAACTGTTTTTCAGTATTAGATATAGAGACAACAGCCAGTCCGGCGTCGGCAAATGGCGTCGCGCAGGTTGAACGTCCTCAAATAACAAATCGGAGATTAAAATAAGTATGGCTATAACTAAGAACGACAACTTACCCAAGATTATCTGTGTCACATGCTCTTTATGCAATTCCGCTTATCCCTGCCAATGCGGGGCCAACGAAGGTATGCCCAACATTGATCCCAAGGATGCCAATACCAAACTTTGCTTCTGCATGAGCGAAAAACAGGCAAATTTGTACAATGCGGCAAATTGGCTGAAGTGCGACCGCTCGCTCCTCCGGATGCTTGACGGCTCCTACACACTTGTCGATGGGACAGATTGGCCCTAAATCCGCGCTGACAATTTCATTTACCAAGGAGAAAGCATGAACACACAGATCGACAACATCCTGCACCGAGACGAGCTTAACCGCCAACTGGGCGAACTAAAAGCCTGCCGCGACGGACTGCTTCTCGACTATATCAAGAGGCATCCGGAGATGGGCTACGGCCAGATCGGCGACAAGTTTGGCCTGGTGGGGGAGCATGTCTCACTCATCGCGCGGAAAAATAATATTCGCAGACTTCGTGGGAGAAAGAAAACCACGGGAGATAGAAATAGATAATAAGAGGTCACTACTTATGGACACCAGCACTTTCGCTGCCAATGCACTTCCATTGGCGGCACTCAATTTACGAATAATTCCGGTTGAGCCCTACGACAAGGCTTGCAAACTGCTCGACTGGCAGAATCTCGCCACGACGGACGCTGCGGTCATCATCGGGTGGGACGCGATCTACCCCCATCACAACCTGGGCATCGTTGCCAAGCTCGCAGTGGGCGAACTTTGTGTGCTCGAATTTGATGTCAGGGGCGGAATGACAGCTGCTGCGGAAGAATGCGGTCAGCCAGTCCCCAAGACCCGGACGCACAGATCCGGCAAGGGCTTCGGTCATTATTTGTTCTGGCACACCGCCAAGTCGGTGGCGCTGGGCAACCGCCAGGCCAACCAAGACGGCGGCGAATGGTTCAGTTTTCGGGCAGACAACCGCTACGTGGTCGCGCCGCCGTCCATTCATCCGAATGGCAACGCATATAAGGTGTACGACGATTCGCCCATCATCCCGATCCCCGATTGGCTGACGGATTGGATCGCAGCGCACACGCAGGATGTCCAAAGACCCAAAGGATCAGTAGAAGTCCACGATGATTTTAATTTTGATGCCTGGTGCGGCCACTACGGCATTGCCATCCTTGGAGAGAAAGATGGTTGTTGGCAGATTGTGGCTGAGTGCCCCGGAACCGGCGCACGCCACGAGCACAGCACCCTGACCGCATTTTTCTATGATGGATCCAGCTTCGGCTGGAATTGCTTCGCGCAGGGATGCCCGCTCAACGGCAAGTCGATTGGCGACGTAATCCGCTGGCTGCACGAAAACGGTCACGAACCATATACGGGAATCATCTGGCACGACAAGGACGACCTGAGTTTCTTGAACGACCCCAAGTTTGGCGTCGAGATGTTTGACGCGGATGAGATGCTGACTGAGGCGACCGTCAGTAGCGACGCCAAGGTGGTAGCAGCGACGGCATCCGTTAGCGCTCCTCAATTGGCAACGGATGCCATGGACATCGCGTGGGCTGAGCGTGCGGAAAAGTTGAACCCGACGCCATTACCCATGCCGGACGACATCGACGCCATCATTAACGTTGAGCAGGCTAAGGGATTGGCATTTGACGAGCGTGCGCTCTACGGTCGAGCCGGAGAGATCGCACGCAACACGAGGTTGCCCCTCGGCTGGTCGTACCCCGGCATTCTCGCCGTCGCGTCCGCACTGGACATCCGTGACAAGGACGGTCACGTCCGCTCCAACATTTATTGTGCGCTCATCGCCCCTCCCGGCATGGCGAAGACTGTCGTGCAGGACGCCATCGAGCGCAGCATCTTCCTTCCGCTAGGGCGTGTGACATACACGACTCCCGCGTCCGACCGTGGCTTGGCGAAGATGATAGGCGAAGACGGCAGCACCGTCATGTTGATGGAGGACGAGTTCCGTGCGGTGCTCGGCAAGTGCCAAGTCCCGAACTCCACGCTTGCGCAGATGATCTGCAAGCTCTGGAACAAAAACCAAGCCGGCGTGGCGGACAAGAAAGGCGCGGATGTTTGTATTGGAAAGTTCTGCATCCTCGGCAACCTGGCCTGCGACGATCCCGCGGACTTTAGCAAGGTGTTCGGCAACAGCACGGTGACGGGCATGTACGATCGATTCATCTTTGGTTACGACAGCACACCCGTAAAGTACCGTCCGCAGGACATCAAGCCTCTGGTCATGGTGGATGAAATGGTCGTCCGCATTCCGACATGGGTGTGGGATGCGAAAGACCGCTGGGGTGACGCGGTGCCCAACCGCAACCGCCGCCTTACAGAGCACGCCCTGCGTGTCGCCATCGTGACAGCCGCAATCAACGGAGACAAGGAAATCACCGCACCGTGCCTGGCTGCGGCGCTGCGCTTTGTCGAGTGGCAGGAGCGACTGCGACCCGTCTTCAAGCCGGGGCTTGCCGAGACCAAGGAAGCCGAATGCTACGAAGCGGTCTACGCAGCACTGCGTGCTCAACACGACCACCAGCGCAAGAATGGCGAGTTCCCCAAGGGAGCAGACCTGATCGGTCACGACAAGGAGGCACTCCCGAACTTCCTGCACTTTACGAACATCATGAGCGCGAAGAATCTTTACCGGAAGTACGGGAGGTTGGTTACCGGAGTGAAGAGCACGATGCTGCAAGAAGGCATCGTCGATCAGGTGACAGAGATCCAGATTAACGCGCGAGGACACAAGATAGAAGGCAGGAATACTCCCTTCTACGTGCTGCGCAAGTTACAGTAATTCGCTTATTTACTAAAACCCAATCCTTGTCTAACTGTGACCTTCGTCAGGCACGGATTCACCGTGCGACCGTCGCCCGCTATCGGGCTAGGTTTCGGTCTTCTACTTGTTGGTGTCCTTAACGCTTCGTGCAACTCCGTACCGAAAGGTGAGGTTTATTCTCTCCCCAATCTTCTTCGCCGTCTTCGGCACCCAGTGCCCCCATTTCACATTGGTGTCGCCGCGCATCACGATTAGGTCTCCGTGCCCCGGCGTGTATTCGACAGTCGTACTCTTGTCGAGCTTCTTGCCCTTGACTATCCATTTCGCTAGACGGAACGGTCGTGCGGCACCAAGTGTGAGGCTGGGAATCGTGGGCCTAGCGTCGCCGTAGTCGTCGTCGGAATGCGGCGAGATATAGTCGTTCCCGTCACGGTAGCGGTTGATTAGGACGGCGTTGAATTCACCGAATCCCGCATCCTTCATTTTGTCGATCACCCTTTGCAAATAGTCCGGTATTGGCGCTGCCTCCAGCACCACTCCCTTCGAGTAGGGATAATCCCAAGGGCTATACCACGCTTCAAGACGGGGTATCGCCTTGCGACCGTAAATCTGAATGTAGTTCTGGCGGAAATCCGCCGCCGTCCTGATTCGTGCGAGAAGTTCGTCGGCTTCCGCCTGCGTCAGGAAATCTGGGATGTACAGCACGTCCCGTTTCGTTTCATTGGACTCGATTGCTTGCGATACAGCCGTAGGGTTCGCTCTCAGGTCAGCCTGAGACTCTTGTGTAGTGTCAGCGTTTATTTCTTTATCAGTTTTCATATTTTCCTTTTGCGTTTAACTTATGTTTCATCTAGCCTTACTGCCCCCACCTGGAACCGATCACCCCGGCATTGGCTCGCCCCTGCCGGGCGTCATATTGTTTTCTCAAGTTGCTATCTCCCCGTAACCGGCGGGCGTGGCGAGCTTGCCGAAATCATTCGCACTTATTTCGGGTATCTGGAACTGGCTGTCCTTGCAAAAGATCTGGACGCACCGCATCATCTTGAACGGGCCCATCGTCACCGCCACCATGGCTTCTCGTCTGCCACCGGCGAACCAAGAGGTTGGGTAGATAATGGGGTGCAAGATCGCCAGCCGCCGACACACTCGCCAAATCTCCAACCCTTCAGGCCGATACATTCGGTCGTACGGCGGATCCCAATAGCCGAATTCATGGACGTTGTCCGCAAGCGGCAAAGATTTCCAGTTATAGCCGTTGCTCAGGTCGTAAGCCGCGATGCCTTCAGGAATGCCGTCCGTCTTGCCAAACGCTGCGTCCGGAGTTCCGAACTGTTTGCAGATGCGATCCCAAACCTGCCCGCTGCCCCAGTGCCTGGTTCTTGGTCTTTGGCACGCCCAGTAAAGAGTCGATACAGGCCTTGATGAACTCCGCCGCGACTTGCGGCACGATCGCGTTGCCGTAGCCTTTAAGCAGCTCCACCCTGCGGGGAACCCCATGAGCCAGCGGCTCAATTCCGGGTTCAATCGGCCGGGCTTTTCCGTCGCGGCAGGGGAGCCAGACACATCCGTCCCAGAACCCAGTTCCTTGAGGTCGCGGCCCAGACACTTCTGCCTGCTGCCCTTCGCTGTCCTCGCACCCTCCACATAGTCCGACGCCTGCGGCGTCGCCCAATGGATGAGCTGCTGGGAGTGCACCTGCCCCATCGCCGGAATCTTCCAGGTGTTCAATGACCGGGAGTAGGAGTCGCCTATGTTCGGCGTCGGCCACTGCGCCAGTCTCGTCTGGTTCTCCCCGAAGCGACCCAGCTTGTCCGCTGTCGTCGGCGTACCCCAGGACGCCTCCCCAGTAGAGTCGCCGTCTGAGGTGGGGAGCGCCGACGCTGTGTGCGCCCAATACCACCGCCCCGCAGGCGTAGCCTTCCGCTTCCAACCCTGAAGAAACAAGGTCGAGCCATCCATGGGCAACCGCCGCCTCAACCTGCTCACCAACGACAAGCTGAGGTCTGCGCTCCGCGATGAGGCGGAAGAACTCCGGCCACAGGTGCCTGTCGTCCTCCATGCCGAGCTTCTTCCCCGCGCCGGAGAACGGCTGGCACGGGCACGACCCAGTCCAGCATTCGAGGTCCGGGACCCCGGCGAGCCGGAGGGCGTAGGCCCATCCGCCGATTCCGGCAAAAAAATGACACTGGGTATACTCACTGAGATCTTCTGGCTGCACGGCTGCGATGCTTCGTTCATCTATTGCTCCTTTTGGAATCAGTCCCTTGTCCATGAGTTCCCGCAGCCATTCGCAGGCGGCGGGGTCGCGCTCGTTGTAGTACACCCGGGCGCTCATAGGTATTGCTCTGCCGGCGCGCTGCCATCGCCTTCGCTTGTACTGCTGTCGTCGTCCTCCAAGTCTTCTGTTTTCGCCCCTTCGAGAAAGCCCGCCGTGAGCACGATTTTCCCGTCGCCCTCATAGCGGTACTCGACGCCATTCTTGTCCTTGAAGACGAGCCGATCGCCGACCGCGATTTTGCGGACGGTCACCCTGACAAGACTCTCCGCAACGCAGGTTTCAGCCTTCTTCTCACCTTCGAACAGCACGTCCACCTTAGGCACGCCGCCGTCTACTTCGTGCACGCGAGTGACGACGCCCACATCGACCTTCCCCTCGACCTTGACTTTCGTGCCTTTCGCAAACTGCTTCTGCTGTGGGATATCGCCGTCTGCGAGCAGCCGGTAGATCGTCGCCCGCGAGCCCAGACATGCCTTGTTCCTGACCCAGGCGTCAAAGGTGAGATCGGCTGGGGCATCAAGCAGGTCCGTCCGCCTGCCCTGACAGGACAGCGCGTCGTGGACGCGCCAAATCGCGGGAAGCATCGCCTTGCGTGCCTTGATCACGTCCGCATGGTGGAACGCGATGCACTGCACGCCCCTGTCCACGAAATCGTCCAGCTCCTTGAACGACATCGCATCGATGTCACCTTGTCTCACCTGAGACAAAGTCGCTAATGTGAGTACTTGGCCATCCTGCTCGGTGGGATCCGGGAGATGATCCTCAGTCTGGTCTGGAGCCGCATCGATGGACTGCGGATTCGCGGATGTTGCTTCTACGCCTGCCACACCCGAAGCGGTTTCGGATGAGTTACCATTTGGCGCTATAGGCTGCTGCGGCTGCATAGGAACGGCTTCGGTCTGGACAGACTTGCCGTTCTGTGCGGTCGCAGTGTTTTTGTTTGCTTTCTTAGACATAGTGTTTTCTCCTTTTTGAGCTTTTGCCGACTCCGTTCGGCATGTTGCGTTTACCCCCGACAGGTGTTTACTTCATGCTCATGCGATTCAAGACCCTATCAACTACGGCGCTCGGGATTCTAAGCACGCGATAGCGCCGCTTACCCTTCGTATTGTTGCGGCGCCCGAGATCGATGACCCCAGGCTCGGCCGCGAACATTCGGCGCACTGTGTCTCTGCTCACGCCCAGCATTTCTGCGACTTCTGCTACTGTTCGGAATTGCTCGTTCATGTTGCGATTGTGACGGTTGTGCGGGCAAAAAAAATGCGCTTTAGCGCAATCGTTTCTAGGGAGGGTCTTGCGGACTACAGGAACGAACGAGGAAGTTGCAACTGGGATTTTACGGAAGACTAAAGACCGAAGAACCACCTAGCGATATGGGCGAGTCCGACATCTTTAATATCAATATCGCACCAACCCTCTTGGATAATTTTGTCCTTGAGGCTGAGAATAATGTTATCGACCATACGCTCTCCTATATGCGTCAGTTTTGCGATCTCTTTCTGCCTCTTGCCTTGGGCTGTGAAGCATGCGACAAGCCATTCCTTGTCATCGAGCGTGCGGTGCCGTTCCATTGCTGTTTCGTAGCTAATCGAGCCAAGCGCCGATTTCTTAGCCGCCTGCCAGAACAGTGTGTTGCGCTTTGCGAACTCGTCAGGTTTGTCTATCCACTGATAGATCAGGTCGCGGTCTTTCTGGCTGACATCCGCCACCTTGGCCCATCTTTTCAGGAATTGCTTCTCCTGCACCGAACCAGCTGGCGCTAGCCAGCCCTTCTCATGAAGACTTCGGTCCTGTTTTTGAAGCCGTCGCTTCTGTTCTTTCGCCGTTGGTTGCCGCAGAGCGTCCTTTGATGAGTGGTCATCGGTCGGAGAAGGTGAAGCTTGACGTTCTGATCGGCTCGGCAATGCCAGCGACTTGTGAGGTGCTGGCTTCTTTTTCATATTCGCAGCTTAGGATGACACGCGGTGTTTGGCCATAGCACCCTTATGCGTGCGGACCTTGTGAGTAAACAGCACCGACTGCGGTATCGCCCGGTGTCCGAAGGAAACCGTCAAATTGTGATTTCGGACTCGGTGAAAGAAAAGAATGGATGGAAATGTCCAGACGACCCAGAGAATCGCCTATCAGGCGTCCTGGCAAGATTGAGCTTTTGCGATTTTCTTGGGACGGACTGATCAGCCAGGCTTTTACAACAATTGAAAGCAGTCCATTCTGTAGTTCCGCCGATTCGTCAAAGCGATGGGCGGCTGATCGTTGACGCTAGAAAAGATTGCTGAATTCTCACCCCAGTCGGTTCGTGGAATGCCCCTGAGCTTCATTTCCTCATTTGTCTCTATCCCCACCGCAAGGGGAGGCACTCACTGCCAATAACAGACGAAGGTTGTGATCTTCGAGTATTAAATAACATGACGTTGGCTGACCAAATCGAACAAATGAAAACGGCGCTTACCGTTGATGAGTTTGCTGGAATGATGAATGTGTCGAAGAAGTTTGTGTACAAGATGCTTAAGCGAAAAAATGGACTGGAGTCCTATCAACTCTTCGGTATCATCAGGCTGGATCCTGTCTCCACAGCCCAGTGGCTACGCTCCCGCACGCTTAGCAAGCGGGGCTGATACACCATTCCCGAAAACCTGGCTCAGTCGTGAAATCGCCCCTTCCGTACGATCCTCACCAAGATACTTAGCTGTCATCTCAATTTTGGTGTGTCCGAGCCTCTTAGAAACGGTTTTAATGTCTATTCCACCTTGCAAGCTCCAAGTCGCGTAGGTGGCTCGCCACTTGTGCAAGAACCAACGCTCACATTGCTTTGTAGACACGCAGGTCAGGCAGGTACCGCAGCTCAATCCAGCCTTGCGGGCAACCCGCTTGCAAACGTCCCAGTAGTGGTCTCTCGGCTTATCCGTCCCGCTGTCCTGCGGGAAAAGGAACCGCCGACCATTATTTTTTTTGTGCCATGCCCTGAGCTTTTCCAGAAATCCAGGCTCAATTATAACTTTGCGGGATTTCCCGGTCTTGGTGCGGAATACGATTTGTGTCCCGTCGTTGAGGGTGATGTCCTTGTTCTTGAAGTTGACATAACCTGCCCCCCAGTTGATGTCGCTGAATTCACAGTGGGTGGCCTCCAACTCCCTCGCCCCTGTGTTGAGTAGGAACGAAAAAAACAGGTAGTCCTGCTCACGTTCACAAGCCGCCAAGAACTTCTCTACTTCCTCACGGGTGTATGACTCCGGCTCCGGGTCGTCGTAGTACGGACGCAGGTCTTCACTGCCGTCTTCCTTCCTGAGCATGGCCCGACTATCGATTTTGCAATATCTCAGGAATGTGGATAACGATTGATAGTAATTGCTGACCGTCCGTTCTTCCAACCCACGTTTCCGAAGGAACTTGAAATAGTGCAACAGGTCTTGATCGAGGATTTGGTCAGCGTAGACCCTGCCGGTGACCTTCAGGAATTCATCGATGATGAACTTGTATGCATCGATGGTTTTCTTGCAGAGCGGCACTCCGCCGCGCCTCACGGTGTTTTGTTTTCGTTGGATGAATTCGTCTTCGGCTTGCGCGAGCACGATCCGTACCTTTGTCGCAGCATCCGGAACGAGAGTACGACCAGCAGCTTGGGCCGCATTCTCCAATGCGAGACTGGAGGCCCGATTGTCCCTTGCGATGATGGCATCGGAAAGGTCGTAACCGATGCCCTTGAGATTGGGCTTGGAACCCGTGTACCACCGAAGCTGATACTCGCCTTTTTCGATTATTGCGTGCGAGGTTTCGATCTTCTCATCCCAGCCACGGCCTTTTCTGATTGTTGAAACGCGCATCCGACGCCAGCCGCCCGCAGTTTTGCAGTAGCGCAGAAGTGAAACTCTAGTGTTTGCCAATTACGGTCCTCCGATTAAGCCCACAGAGCTAAATACTGACTCTTGGGGTCGGAGGTGGAATATTACCGCGCTACAACCGAGCTACAGGTTTTTTAGGGGGCTGAAAACCGCATAAATTGGGGTTATTTGGAGGCTAGGTGTCGAGGAGGACATCTTCACCCTCAACCGCTTCGTCCCGCTGCGCCTCATCCAGCAAGCGCAATCCTTCCATCAGCAGGCCC
>Ga0187847_10003723_pt1 | contig 11480 bp, 15 predicted proteins | sample June2016WEW_4_10_FD_132458 | JGI IMG/M metagenome (GOLD analysis project Ga0187847, IMG submission 132458) | Peatland microbial communities from SPRUCE experiment site at the Marcell Experimental Forest, Minnesota, USA - June2016WEW_4_10 | ecosystem: Environmental > Terrestrial > Soil >...
AGCGAAGAAAAAGGCAATCAGAGAAAAGGCCGACTCTGAAATTGCCGCTGTAAAAAAGGAAATGGCCGACAAACTAGCCAAACAAAAGACAACAGAACGACGGCTACGGGCACAAACCATCAAGGCAGAGAAAAAGAGAGACGATCATGCCAAGATTATTCTCGGTGTTGCGGTTGTTGCGTTTTGCCAGCAGCAGAAACAAGCTGCGAAGCCTTTTCTGGATTTCCTGCCTGGCTTCTACGAGGATACTCAGGAGAGATTGGAAGCGGCGCAGCATGGTCTAACGCTGGCTGTGGTAAAGCCGAAGTCCAACACTGATAAGGATGGGTAGCAACCTTGTCGCTGTGGGTTCCTCTCATCGCGGCAGGCGCAAATAGAAAGATTTGGTGCTGATTATGACCGAAGAGGAAAAGCAGTCCACATCAGGTGCCGATGTTCTGACTTGGCTCGGAATTGACCTAAATTCTTTTGCTTCCGGTCTGCAAAAGCGAATGCCGGACATTTCATCAGCAGTTTCGATGACCTTGGTAAAATCTCTTATTCCCCTTCACCCGCTGCTACGCCCCGCCTTCAAGCAATGGTGGGAGACCGGCTCAATCCCCGATCTTGGCGAGTTCTCCGGCTACACCGTCAACGACCTGATGACGAGATTCAGGCCGAGTGGATTATTCGCAATGCTCGACACTCTGATAAAAGACCCCCAGACGGCTATCGAGCAACTGAACAGTCGGCGAGACACAATCATCCCGGCGACTGGCGCAAACCGCCCCTTCCACCCCGGCGCATAGTTCCCGAATTGTAGAACTATCAAGGCTGGCCGTAGGCCACAAACCAAAGAGGTTTCATGAGCACTCAGCCTGTTGTTCCGCCCACGCCGAGTACCGGAGTTCTCACCTGGCTTGGCATTGACATTGACACCTTTGTCGCCGACTTGCAGAAGAGAAGACCGGACAAATCTATGAAGCTCAACAAAGCATTGGCGGAGAACCTTCTCCAGATTCACCCACTGCTGCGCCCCGCCTTCAAGCAATGGTGGGAAACCGACGAGATTCCCGACATGGGTTCCTTCGCCGGATACACCGCCAACGACCTGATAACCGGAGCCAGGGGAACAATCAAATTCAAACCCACCGGGCTGTTCCTGATGCTCACTACACTCATCACCGACCCGGATAAAGGCAAGGATCAGTTGCAGCGCCTAATCCACGGGGTCATTCATGTGCCAGAATATGAATGGTAATCGCAGCGAAACAAAGCCGGGTCGTGCCGCCAGAGCGCATGATTCCAATATTCTTGGGGAACGAATGCCGGAAGAAAAAGTGAGTCCGGAAGTTCAGCAACGTTTGCGGGAGCTTTACGAACAGTTGCCGCAAAACACGCGGTATAGTGCTCCTCCTGCTAGCGAAGAGAATCAGTGGATCAGCGGAGTCGAGGATCGAGAGTTTGACGGAGTCCTGCTCGAACGCGTCCCGACCTGGACTCGGAAGACAGCCTACGAAGAGTGGGCGCGGCTGCGTGGGCTTGAGGCGAAGAAAATGAACGGGGCTACGGATTCATGATCCGTGGGCCAATAGCAAAACGCCCGCTGACCGGATTTGGATAGAAAGGGGTAGGCCGAACATCTTCCGGCTCGTCACCGGGGCATTTTGTTTGATCCAGCATGGTTCTAATTGCAGCCTCAAAGGCTGGACCAACCCCACCATCCACAGCAAAGTTTTTGCTTTTGTACTTGCGCGGGGTGGGTGCGGGTAGGGGCGCTAGCGCCCTCCCGCCGTATGCGAGCGAAGCTCGCTGATCGCCCGTTAGGGCGTTCCTTATTTTGTTTTCCACCGATTCACAGCTTTAGGGTGGAGAGACTACCGGAAAAACATAGAGGTTCTATATAGAGGATTCCCCACCAAAGTGGTCGTGAGAAATCCACCAAAGTGGTCGTGGATTCCCCACCAAAGTGGTCGTGGAAAACTTTTCTTCTAAGTGGTTATCCACCGTGGAGATGCAATATATCAACCACCAAAGTGGTCGTGGCTTTCGGGCAATGTGGCTACCCCTACTTGAGCAACTTCCGTACTGGGGGGGCGCTGTTGTAGAGCTTCAGCCCCTTGGCTGCTTCCTCTCTCCAGAGCACCCCTCCGTTCTGCACCTGGCGGCGAGCTGGCTTGGCGCTGTCGTCCTCGACACGGGCACCGGGATAGACCGTCATAACCTCTTTCAGCGCCACACGGAAAACCTGCCTGAACTTGTCAATGCGCTCTGGGTTGTAGCCCTGTCCGAACTGCGCATGGAGGGAAATCCACGAAACAGTCTGTGGCCTTTCCGTCGGTATCCGGTGAAGCCGCTGCGCCAGCCAGCTGTAGATGTCGAGAGCAAGCGAGCTGTGGGACAGCGCGGCAATATGCGCCTCATCCACCGGCACCGCCTGGCTCATCAGGCTCTGAAAGTAGTCGAGCGACAAAGAGACCGTTGAGGGCCAGAAGACACGCTGGCGTTCATCCTTTGGAAACCAGAGGTCAAAAGCCGACACGATGTTTGAGTTGACCGTAATTGCGTGTCCATCGCGCACAATGCCCAGACGGATCGACGCCGCGGCCAGGCGCGCGAGCTGGTCCTTGACGATGTTGATGTTGCGCCCTTTGGGAGCCAGTTTCAGCATCTTCCCAACGAATTGTGTCAGAGAGTCCTCGACCTCGATCACCGGAGACTGGGAAAGAAGCGCCCGCTGGTTGATGTGCATCAGGATCATGCGGGATTTCGGTCCGAAAGGTAGCCCCAACTCGACTAATCGCTCTTGCTTGGGGTGCATGGCCTTGCCGGCCATTACCTCCAGATGGGTTCTACCGTTGACACGTTCCCATACCCGTACATCATCGCCTGGATTGCGATGCGGAAGGCAGGTCTGGCAAAAGACGCTGTGCTGGTACAGGATTGACTGGTCATCCTGCTCTTGGGCACAACGAGCGGCCGTTTCAATCAAACGGCTCTGAATGGGTGTTGGCCCCACCAAGGCGCGCCGCATCTTGGCCGTGACGATGGTGTTGATCGCCGTTGGTTCGCCGTCACTGCGGCGCGGGTTCCTGCTGTTCACGGATTCACCACGCTATGCTCGCGATCAAGTTTCTCGAAAATCGCTTCCAGCAGCCAGCTATGGCGTGGAATCCGGGCGCGTCTCCGCTTCACAATTTCATCGACCTGGGCAAGAACATCGACCGGAAGACGAACATTGACCGTAGCCTCAGCCTTGCTGGCAACCTCTGCCTTGGCTGCGGTGCTTCCGCCCTGGCTAATGAACTCCTCGGTCTTTTTGTCCATGGACTGGATCGGTGGGCGTCTGACTGTCATGGTATTACCCTCCAACCTATTCGGTATTAGAATAGTATATATTTGATCTCGTTTCAGTATCAAATACATACTGATATAGCTGTTGGACCTCGGCAATCGCTTTGGAATCGACTGGAACAATTTCGGTCACAGCCCGGCCCGCCGCCGCCGCATTGCTGTACGCTTTGCGATTTCCCAAGGCTATGCCTGAAAACTTCAGCGCGTTGCCCTCCTGAAGAATTTCAGCCGCTTCGTCGTTGTCATGGCCACGAGCATCTGCTTGATTCAGGATCGTAATCGCCAGAAGCTTGGTGTTTATTGCGGCTGCCGCCTCGACGACCTGGTTAACACTTCCCATAGTCCAAACGTCGAGAGAACGGGGTTTGAATGGGACCACGGCCAGATCGGCGATAGCGAGCGCAGCTCGTTGGCTTGTGGTGTCGCGGCCCCCAGTGTCGATCACAATGTCCTGGTACTTCTGAGCAAGCCTCAACGTTTCTTTGCTCACGGCCATGCCGGTGAGCTTGATGCAGGTATATCCGGCATCCCCTACCGTTTCGTTGCGAACCTGCGTGAAGGTATAGCTGCTTTCCTGCTCATCGGCATCGATCAGCAACACATCGTAGCCTGACAGCGCGCGCATCACGGCCAGATTGGTGGCAACCGTTGTTTTGCCCGAGCCACCCTTGATTCCCCCGACAACAACTATCATGCCGATACCCCTCCAATACTTATTGAATATCTATAAAATACCACAATAATCCGTACTGATATTATTTTGGTATTAACTTTGTTGGTGCATTATCTGGTCCCTGACGCTGCTGGCGTACCATTCGCGGCCCCTGGCTGGCCGGATATTGAGCCGGTTGAGGTCGCGGGCGATAGCCCGCAATGTCTTCCCCTGGCTCCGCCACTCGACCATGAGCGTCAATACCTCCAGCTCTGGCCGGTGGGCATGATGAGCGGACAGAGCCAACGTCCGCGCCGCCTCGATGCGCGGATTGCCTAGCCTGGTCCCTCGGCGCTTGGCCTCGGCCAGCGCCGCCTTCGTTCGCTGGGAAATCATCTCGCGCTCGTGCTCGGCGACGGCGGCAAGAATGTGGATGGTCAGCCGGTTGGCCTGGGGCATATCGCAAGCGATGAAGTCCGCGCCGCTCTCCATCAGGTTGGCGATAAAAGCGACGTTACGGGCCAGCCGGTCAAGGCGGGCAATCAGCAGGGTAGCGCGGCGCTTGCGACACTCTTCAAGGGCGGCAAGCAGTTGAGGCCGGTTCGTGTGTCGGCGTCCGCTCTCGATCTCGGTGAACTCGGCCACGAGTTGGCCACCGTTGACTTGGTGGGCGACGGCCTGACGCTGCGCGTCAAGGCCCAGCCCGCTCGCGCCCTGGCGGTCGGTCGAAACACGATAATAGGCAACGAAATCAGCCACGGCAGCGCCTCAATTGTCGCGGCGGTGCCGCGACAATTGCCCTTTGTACAAATTCTAAACGTTGGTTTAGATTTGTACAGTTGACTAATTTATGCTGTATTGCTATGCTGTACAGCTAAGAGGTAGTGCTTATGACTCCAAATACAGCCCGTGCTCGCGTCTTTATGAGCGGACGTAGCCAACACGTCACCATCCCCGTTAACTTCCGTTTTCGCTCCTCCGAGGTCACCGTTCGCCGTGATGCTGAGAGCGGGGACGTAATTCTGTCTGAAATCCTTCCTCTTCCGGAAGTTTTCGCCGCACTTGACGCCGAGCCATTCCCCGAGGGCTTTCTGAGCGATGCTGACCGCGATCATCGCCCGCCGCAATCTCGGCCTGAGTTGGATGCGCTGCTAAACGAGTGGGGCAAGGAACCGGCATGACGACAACCTATCTGCTCGACACAAATATGTTCAGCTACATCGCCAAGAGCATTTCGCCAGCGGCGCGGAGCGAGTTTCTACGCCTGTCACAAGACCATAGTGTCACCCTCTGCCTCTCGGTTATGACCGAAGCGGAGGTCCGCTTCGGAATGGCAAAACGCAATCTGTCACGCTCCCGGCGCTCTGCCATCGAGAGCCTGTTTACACACTTTCAGATTCTTCCCTGGGGATCGGAAGAAGCCGCAGTTTATGCGCTCACACGCGCAAAACTCGAAGCCAAGGGGATCACAGTCGAATCGATGGATTTGTTGATTGCCACACAGGCCATAGCCGCTGGAGCCGTGCTGGTTACAAATGACAAAATATTTGCCCACGTCGAAGATCTCCACGCCACGGTCAACTGGGCAAGCGATCTTTAAAGCTCACAGCCAGCGAACCGGGAGAGTAAAGAACCGCATGAACGCAAACACTAAACGCTCGCCAAACTGGGTCATGAGGCACTACTGGGAGCTCTGTTGGAGCCTCTTCGTTATTGTTGTCTTTCTAGTACCCTTCACCTATCGAACAATCCCTGACATGAAGCAGCAACACGTCTCCACTTTCTCGCGTGAGAATTGGCGGCCTGGGCGCACTTACCTCCCCCAAATTGAGGATGCACTTGCGATTCTTGCGCAGTATGCTCCAGATCAAGCCGCGACTGTCCGGAACTGCGGAATGCCAATCGATATTGCGGACTCATCGCAGATGAATGCACTGCATATGCCCAACTCACGTCTAGCGGAAACGATGACGACCTCCGGGAATATTTACATCAATCACAAGACGACGAACACAGCTCCACGTATAGCATTTGCTCTATATCACGAGCTGGTTCATGTGCAATACGGCATTCACGATACAAACGTCTACCCGTCCAGCCCAATAGCGCGAATTCTCGGTCGCAGTGAGGAAGCCGACGCGCACATGCGAACTCTCCGCTTTGCGTGGAGGCTCAGAAATACTTACCCCGATGCTGCACACTGGGTCATGACTGGAGGGTCTCCGTTATTTTTGTGGCCGTTGGGAATTACCATCGAACTCCTGACCTACTTCTGGCCGTTTGGTACCGTTGTCTCCCTCTTCTTTGTGGCTCTTATTCCTTGGCTGTACTCGGTGACGTTTCAGAAACGAATCGCAGAGAAGCTAAGTGTAGCTGTAGCGGCTTGATAGTCCGTTGCTAAAGACGATGAGCCGGGATTCCTCCCGGCTCTTGCCAGTTTTGAGGGAATCGATCTGATTTACGTGCATTCAGGGCGTAGGGGGAGGATTGTGCTGCGGGGCTTGGGTGAGGGGAACTGGCAGTTGAAGCAATTATATAGAGGATGCACCTGGCATAGGGGGCGGGCGCAGTGGAGGCGCGCATTTTTCGTCCGGCGGCACCCATCGCGCAAAGGCCGCGCGATAGGACCCTGCCGCCAGCCGAAAAAACGAAATTAGGGGAGGTCGGGAATTTCTTGCGCGCCCGTGCCTCCATCCGGCTTTTTCTCGGATTGAATAGCTTCGTTAAACCGCACGATCTCTTCTGTCAGATTTTCCGGGTGAGATTCCGCCGCTTCTCGTATCCGCTCAATGTAAATCCTGTGCGGGTGATCAGGGTGTTCTCGCAGCCACCCTGCCGCATATTCGGCGTGCTGCTTTGCGCTGGGAGTCACAAGAATCTGCCTGAAACCGGGTAACGGTTGTGGAGGTGATTTTTCTTCGGCCATGATTCACTCCTTTTCTTTCTTTCTTGGTTGGTTGGTCTCATTTAGATCGATATTCAACGTATGAACTTGACATCCTCCCCGGCCTAAAGGCCGAAGACTTCTACGGCGCACAGGCGCAGCGTTGGGCTGCTTCTGAGTCGCTTCGGTGGGTTCCTGCTGCTGGCAGCATTGCTTCACCGCTCACTTCACAGGCTAACCGGGCGTGTCCCGCCCTTAGAATGTTGATTGCGCCGACGAGGTCGGCATTCTCAGTGAATCCGCACTTGACACAAGCGAAGGTAGCCTGCGACTTGCGGTTGTCTTTGGAGACGTGCCCACACTGCGGGCACGTTCGGGAAGTGTTCTCTGGCCGCACGGGCAGGACCTGACCACCGGCCCAGAGCATCTTGTATTCGAGCTGACGCCGGAACTCTGCCCAGCCCTGGTCAAGTATCGACCGATTCAAGCCAGACTTTGCACGGACATTCCTGCCGGGTTGTTCAACAGTGCCAGCGGCAGACCGAGACATATTGCTCACCTTCAAGTCCTCGACGAAAACCATCGCGTGGTTTTTGCTGATGGTGGTAGAGGTCGTGTGCAGGTAGTCGCGGCGGGCGTTGGCGATGCGAACGTGGATTTTCTGGACCTTGGCCTTGGCCTTCTTCCAGTTGTTGGAGAACTTCTTTTTGCGGCTCATGGCCTGCTGTGCTTTGCGCAGATCGGCAGCATACCGCTTATGGATGTTCAACGGCGGAACGAAAGTGCCATCGGACAGGGTGGCAAAGCGGACGATGCCCATGTCGATGCCTACGGCATCGCCCTGGGCGGCGGGCTGCTCGACCTCGCGCTCGGTCTGGATAGAGATGAACCACTTGCCGTTCCGCTGGCTGATGGTGACGTTGTGCAGATCGCCGAGTACTTCCCGGCTATTGCGATACCGAACCCAGCCCAACTTCGGCAGGAAGATGCGGCTGTTTGCCTGGTCCAGCTTGAACTGCTCCGGGGCGGGGTACCGGAAGCTGTCGGATCGTCCCTTCTTTTTTCGGCGGGGTAAGTCGGCACGTTTGGCGAAAAAGTTGGTGTAGGCACGTTCCAAGTCCTTCAAGGACTGCTGGAGTGGTTGGGCTGGCGCTTCAGCCAGCCAGGGCGCTATGCGCCCGGATGGGAGCGGGGCACCGTTACGCCATGACGTGAGTTCCTTGCACAGTCCTGCATAGCTGAGCTTCTTCTCGCCAGCTTCGTAGCGTTTCGTCTGCAACAAAAGTGCTTCATTGAATACAACCCGGCACGCGCCAGCAAAGCAGCGCATTTGCTGCTCTTGCTGGCCGTCTGGCCGGAGTTCGTATTTGAAGGCCTGGAAGCGTTGCATATTCACACTACGCGTGTACCATCTGTGATGGCTCAAAGGCTGTTGCCTTCACCGGCAATCCATCGTACGCGAAGCTGATGCGGTTCCACGCTGGCAATGTGGCGAACTTCAAATAGCCGTTCATGTCGGGCAATTGTTCAATTTCGCTCGGCATCACTGCGTCCTCTTCCACAATCTGCTCGGAATAACCAGACGATCTGCCGCTGTGCACACCGCCGCTGCTGCTGCCGCTGCTCTGCGTGGAAGACTCCATGAGGCGTCTGACTTTGCGTTTTCCAACCAAGGAAGAAGCAAAACGGCTCGTGCCTCCTCCATCGCTCGAACTGCACCGAAGAATCAGAGTGTTTCCTGCATTCTCGGTGATCGTTGCGCCATAGCCCTTGCCGTAGATCGTGTCTATCAGTCCGATGGACTGAAAGCCCAGGACAACACGGCCGCCGAACTTGCGAAGACGCGTGAGCGCGTCTGATAGTCCGTCAATCTTGCCGAGCGCGTCGAGCTCGTCAATCACAAACCACAACCGCGAATCCCCTTCATTTAGGCTCAATGTTGAGAAGATGGCCGTCCGCATCCAGGTTGTGATGATCGGTTTCAGAGCCGCAATCTGGTCCGCTTTGTAGGGCATGAACAACCAGCCGCGACCGCCTCGTATCCACTCGGTCATGGAAAATGCATCGTCGCGTGAAAGGTAGCTCAAGGCACGCAAAGCCTGGGATGCGTTTGTACGGATGCTGCCGAGTGTGTCTTCTGCTCCATCAAAGAACCTGCTCGCACTTGTGTGCGAAAGCAACTCGCCAAGTTCCGCGTTGTTCATTACGCTGATTGCGTCGTATAGATCACGGGTCGTCACATCGCCGCTTGCATAAAGTGCTTGAATGGTGCTGCTGACAAGCGTGCGCGCGTATCCTGCCCACACGCTGTTATCGCCTCCTAGATCGGGGACAAGCGAGGCTGCAAACTGGTCCGCGTCATAGGGATTGCGCAACTCTTTGAACAGTGCCCAGTGTGCGCTTCGCGCATCGAATGGGTTAAGGATCACGTCGCCGCGCCCTGGGTTGTAGAAGCGGGCAAGATAGCCGCCGTCCGGATCGGCAATCACAACACGGTCGCCCGTATGGGGGGCTCGCTGCTGCACGAAAGACAGCATCGAACGGATAGCTACGCTCTTCCCGCTGCCGGTCGTACCCATGATCTTGAAGTGCCGCGCCTCACTTTCGAGCGGGCAGCCCAGACCGGCGAGCAAGACGTTCGGAAGGTACTCGTTCTCTTTTTTGTTCGCCATGAGACTACGCACTTGCTCAGCGTTTGCTTTCTGCTGCGCCGATGCGTCCGCCACAAGTGCGCCACCCAAATGCGACGTTTGCGGCGTTACATTATTGCCTGGCATTTTGCACTTTCCCGCCGCGTAGCGGGCAACAAGTGCGATATAGACCGTACCGATGACAACCAAAGTCGAGTAGAAAAATGTGTGGACGGGGCCGGGGCTTGAATCGATGAAGGGGAGTAACCGGTTCAGTTGCAGTATGCGAATAAGGAGGCCGATGGGGATATTCAACAAGCAGAAGTAGACCCAGGTGCGCCAGAACGTGCCCCACATCTGGTTTCCTAGAGACATACCAAGCGCCTTTGAAGTTTTCTGCCAGTACCAGAACGCCACTGCCAGAGGTATCAAAAGAAAAAGCTGTGCCAAGAGAAGTCTCCTTTCACTTCTGCGTGTGTTTGTGGGTTTGGTTCTGTTGTTGCCGCTGCTGCTGCCGCGCCTCAATCTGCGTGGACCGCTCGGAGCGGAAACGCTCGATAAATGATTGCTTCTGCGGTTGCGATTGCCTCTCCCGCGCCTCCTGAGCTGCGGATTTCTGCGGCACCTCAACGGTGACGGTAAAGTTTTTGTTTCCCGCTTTCTGTAGCTGGCCGTGTATTTCTTTGGCCTTGTTTTCGGCCCACAACTGCTCCGGGCTTTTTTTACTTCCGAAGATTCCTGGAAATCTCATTGTGTGTGCCTCGGTTTGTTGGTTTGGTTGTCTTGTTGCTGTTTCTTCCGCTCTTCAATTTTCTCAGCCTGTTCGCGGCGGTATTTTTCTACAAACGTCTCTGCTTTAGGCGGAGATTCTGTCGTTGTCTGTACTAACACGTCTGGCGTGTTTTTCACTCGCCATTCATCAATTTTTTCGCGCACGTACTGCTTGGCCTGCTCGTACTTTTCCTTGACCTCGACAATGGCGCGGTCAATCAGGCTCATCTCCTTCTTGGCTCGCTCCTCGATGGCCTCTATCTGCTTTGCAACCTGCTGCTCGGTCTGCTCCGGAGCCTGCGGCTGGGCCAGTGCTTCGACCCGCTCACCCCTCAATTGCTCGACCTGTACAGCGCGTTCCTCCGCGCCGGGTCCGTAGCCAATTTTTGGCTCGCGAAGCGTGGCAAGGTCTTCTCTACCCTGCTGCTCATAACTGCGGTGGTCAACTTGACTCTCGACGTTGTTCTCGCGCATGGCCTGATTCATCATCTGGCACCACTTTTCGCGCAACTCTTCAGGTTTCGCCTTGTCGTTCCATTCCCGGTCTTTCTTCGCCCCGTTGCGCTTGAAAAACTGCTCAGCGGGTAGCTCACGGGTGCGCTCGTCAATCTTGCGCTCGGAAAACATCAGATGGGCGTGTGGCTGCTCTTTTCCGTCCCGCGCTCCGGGCATATGGACAGCCAGAGTGTAGGCGTGTCGGTCGCCCAAAAACTCCTTGGAGGCAGTGCGGGCAAGTTCAATCTGCTTCTCGCGGCTGAGTTCGCGCGGTAACGCGAACTGAATCTCTGTGTAAGCGCGCCCGTTTGCCCGTTCCTGCGCGTCGGCTGCACTCCAGAATTGCAACGGCTCGGCATTGGCAAAAACAGGCATATTGCCATGCTCGACAAGCTCCACACCCTGCTTTTGCTCATAGCGGTCACTGGCCGTAATGTATTCGGCGTGACCGCGCGATGGAGGCGCGGCGGACGACGACTTCATTGCGAAGTGAACGATAGCCATAGATCTTTATGGTCCTTGCCGTTGTTCTTGTTGTTGCCGTTGCACTTGCGGTTGTTTTTTCTGTTGCTTTTGCCGTTGCTGTTGTCTCTGCCCGCCGCAGGCGCGCGTCGTTTGCGTAGCAAACGAGGTATCGCGCACTTCTAAATCTAGCCACCACTAGACTTTTTAAGCATAGCACGGTATTATGCCATCATGAACGAAAAAGAACTCG
>Ga0187847_10003725_pt1 | contig 11475 bp, 8 predicted proteins | sample June2016WEW_4_10_FD_132458 | JGI IMG/M metagenome (GOLD analysis project Ga0187847, IMG submission 132458) | Peatland microbial communities from SPRUCE experiment site at the Marcell Experimental Forest, Minnesota, USA - June2016WEW_4_10 | ecosystem: Environmental > Terrestrial > Soil > Wetlands...
AGGCTGTAATGAAATGTGGTTCCCGAATTGATGAGCGTTTTGGTTACGTTGTCGGCACCGCAGGCGGGCGATGTATTGGTGCCGTGATAGTGAATGTTCACGGAGGATCCCGTCATCGAATTATCGCCGCAATTGGGAGGATTGAATGGTTCCTCGACGGGCGATGCCGGGGTATTGTTGGTAATCGTGACGTTGAGCGTGTCGCCAGGATTGATGTGCAACGTGGGATCTTCAAAACCGTTGGGCGTCATGAAGCAGTAGAGCGTTCTGCCAGCAAAATCAGTGGTCTGCTGGTAAGAAAATTCTACGTTCAACACGCCGTGGTTACTGTATAGAGCCGGAGGATTGGTCACGACGCTGCCCGCCGCAAAGCGTGGACAGGGATTTGGAACAGGTTGAACGGGAGTCTGGGCGGGGGCCGCGGCCTGGGTTACGGCCGCAATTGCCGCGCAGAATATAAGGGAAGGTATAACTTGCGCGAGACGCCCTCGAAACTGACGGCGTCGCACCATGCGGTTTGAATTGAGCTGCACCGCGCCATCCGGGCCCACGATTGACTGCTGCTCCATTGATCTATCGCATTTCGTACTGGGCATAGTTCCACTCCTTTTATTCGCAGTTTGAGGCCTGCGCTTCTCGCACACATATCCTCGGTCCCGCGTTCAGCGCAAAAACACGCAGGGCAGTTGCTTCACGAGTTTCTTTGCGATCTGCGTCTCCATGCGAGGGCCATCTCTGGCAGGCGGGGCAATCGTAATCTCTCTTGCTTACTCCGACGGGATGGCCGCGAGTATCGCAAAGATCGACCTGACACCCGACCCGACCGTGCCAATTACGAGATCTCCGGAATTCCCGCTGGGAGAATCAAATCGCGCACATAATTTCGGGGTCAACGCAGCCTGATTACAAACTTGCTGGGGAAATAGTCGATCGCCTCGCGAGCATACGGGGAAGGTGCAAGGGGGACCGCTCGCGATCAATCAGGGTACTTTTTTATCTACCCGGAAACACAGACGCCTAAGAGCGACTGCATGCCGGCTCCACGACTATTGAGCAAATCACAGTGCGGTATATTTGTCAAGTCTCTCGAGCCTCCAAGCGCTTTAAAAAACCTCTGCATAAGTTCCAAATCCCAGTTATCGCTTTTGATGCGTGGCTCGGGATGGATATCGGATCACTTACTCCGCCCATTAGAGCGAAACCAGAGTAGGTGTGCCCCGTTGAGCGTTGTGCAGGGTCGCCGCTCCTTGGGGTCGCGTCGACTAGAACGCTGCGGATTTAGGGTACAGTCACTCTGGTTTCGCTATAGTCCGTCCATTCCCCAGCGTTGCGCCGCATCACAAAGAAAAACCCGCACCCGGAGCGGTGTCTGCGCCGGATGCGGGATCAGTCTAAGACAGGTTTGAGAGGCCCGGTGCCTTAGAAAGCCAGTTTGAGCGCGAGCTGCAGCGTGCGGGCGCCATTGTTCTGGTTGCTGTTCTTTGTGGCCCCGATGTTGCTGAAGCTGCCGGCCGTATAGTTCAACTGTTGCGGCTGCGCGAAGGGCGGCGTGTTGGTGACGTTGAAGGCTTCGGCGCGGAACTGCAGAACCGTCGATTCGGTGAATTTGAAGTTCTTCAGGATCGAAGAATCCAGGTTGGTGAAGTGCGGTCCGCGTGCCTGCTGAATCTCTCCACCAAGTGGCGAGTAATCGGCCTGTCCGACTTGGGTAGCGGCGGGCGGATTGACCCACGTGGTCAAGGCCGCCGAGTTTGTGGCAAGCCATTGGGTGTAGTTGTGCGGGCCGGCATAGATGTTCGTGCCCGGGGCCACGTCGGCGGCGCAATTGAAGTCGGCCGTCGTGGCACTCGGGCAAGTGACCGTGAACGGCTGCCCGCTTTGGAAGGTGTAGAAGCCATTGATCTCCCATCCGCCCACGATGAGGTCCGCGGCCTTGTTCATCGAGGAGCCAAACTGCTTGCCACGGCCGAAGGGCAGGCCATAGGTGACGGCGGCGTGCCACAGGTCGGTGGCGTCGGCATCGCAGAGGCCGTAGTCGCCCTTGATACCGAACCCAGCGAGCCATTGAGCGCGGTACCCTGCGTTGAACTCCGAGTTCTGCGGCGCGTGTTGGTCGCCCGCACACCGGGACCAGGTGTAGTTGGCCAGCACCAAAAGCCCCAAGCTCATCTGGTGCTGATACGTGATCTGCATTGAGTTGTAGCTGGTGTTGGCGTTGGTCGTTTCGTAGGTGCCGTTCCGGGCCATGTACGGGTACGGAATATACAACTGGGTGTTGGTGCCGGGGGGCAAGATCAGAGAGTTGCTGTTCGAGTTCCCCAGAATATCCAGGTGACGGCCCTGGGTGCCGACATATCCCACCTGGATCGCGTCGTGGGTGGTGAACTGATCCTCGACGGTCAGGTTCTCCGTCTGTATCAACGGCGTCTGGTAGTTCCACTGGCGGCCATTGAGAGTTGCGCCGAGATTGTCACCATAGATGTATTGGCCTCCCACGCAAGAGTTGAGGGGCATGGCGGAGCAAGAAATCGTCGGCGTATACGGAGTTGGACTTTGCAGCACGGTCGGATTGTCGAAGTTGAAGTTATTGAAGGTATTTTCCAGGGTCGCCGGCGCGTTCGAAGTGCCGGCGAGCAGCGGGTGATTGGAGTCGGCAGCGGGGATGCTCTGCGTGTAGCCAAAGGGATAGTTCAGTCCCAGCGTGCCGCCGTAACCCAAGTTGCCCAGGGCTCCATAGGCCGTGCCGAAGCCTCCGCGCACCACCACCGTAGGCCGCAGCTTGTAGGCGAACCCGACACGCGGCGCGAAGTTGGTCTTTTGAGCGTTGCCGAGTGCGGCGTTTGAAGAGCACGAGATGTTGATATTGCTGAGGGCAGCCACGGTGTTAAATGCGGTGGACCGCGGGGTCTGGCATGACTGATTGGGGATGTAGAAGTTTGCGGTGGCTCCATTGCCGCCCACGGGCAGAAAATTGGACTGGAATCCGCGGGTTTCGTCATAGGGCGTGAACAGATCCCAGCGCAGGCCGAGGTTCAGCGTCAACTTGGGATTCACCTTCCAGTCGTCTTGGAAGTAGGCGCCGATGTACCAGCGATGGTCGTCGGTGACTGGGAGGTTAGAGGCGGAGATGCCGTTCTGGCCGCCGACCAGATTCACGCCACTTCCTACGCCGTATTCGTAGTTGGTGGGCGCAACAAGAATATCGCCGATACCGTTCAAGCCGCTCGTCGAGCTGCTAGCAATTCCCTGAGAAACCGGAATGCGGTTGGGGATGTCGGTGTACATGCCGTTGAAGCTCATGTCGCCGCGGCCTTGCGGCGGCTGCGAGATGTTTCCTTCAAGGTCGTCCACCTGGATGCCGGTCTTGAAGGCGTGATTGCGCCAGACCTTGGTGACGGCGTCAACGCCTTCGAGGCTCCATACATACTGCAGCGTGGGCGAGAAGTTGCCGACGCCGAGTGTCCTGAGCCCCGCAATGACGATGATCGGCAGGCCTCCGTTGCCGGCCACCTGGGGAACGCCCGGGATGCCGTACTGGAGGGGGATATTGCAGGTACCCGGACCCGGATTCACGGTTCCCGAACAGGCTGCGCTTCCGAAGTCGTTGCCCCAGACGGATACCTGCTGCTTGTCGCTGTGGACCATGCCCACGTGCATGTCGTTCGTGAGCGTGGGAGTGAAGATGCGCGTGTAGCCGACGGCCCAGGCCCAGGCCGGCAGTTGGTCTACGCGTCCGCCGCTATTGCCCGAGCCAACCCCCGGGAAAAACGAGGGCACGTCAGCGGTGAGATAGCTCCGGTCATAGACACCGAACAGGATGTCCTTGGGGCTGATGTTGGCGTCAATGCGAATGTCGTAGGTGTTGGTGTTTTTGTCTTCGCTGGGAACGTAGCTTGCGAAGTCGCTGGCCAATTTCCCAGGAGTGTCCGGGGCCGGATACAGGCCAAGCAGCTTGACTGCGTTCGGATCTTGGCGACTGGTGGGGATGACGTTGAGGGCGGAAAGGAGAACGCCGCCGGCGTCTTGCGTGAAGTCGGTTCTGGTGACGCCGGTGAAGCTGGTGCAACCGCCTGTCGCCGTGCAGTTGTAGAACGGGTCGCGGACGAAGCCGTTGGGTGTGCCGGTGAGTCCGGTTACCGCGTCGAGGCCGGTGGCGGAAAGCTGGCGCGTTGAAGCCGGATCCAAAATGGTGCCGTTGGAGAAGGAGCGGCCAAGGGCATCCCTGGGGCAGGCGGTGGTGACGGTGGCGCTGCAGGTGCCCGTGGTGTTGTAGGCGATGTTGTCCTGCAGGTTAGTGTATTTGCTGCTGATCATGTTGCTGGTGGGTACAGTTAAACTGCCGCTCGGCACTGGCAGGACGTAACGGCCTCCCTGGTAGTCAGCAAACCAGAAGAGCCGGTTCTTGCCGTAGATGACGCCGGGGATGATGACGGGCCCTCCGGCCGTGAAGCCGAAGAGATTTTGATGGTAAGAGGGAATAGGCTTGGCAGTGCAAACACCAGCAACACAATTTGTGTTGAAGAAGTAATTCGCATTCAAATCGTTGTTGCGCACGTACTCCCACAGGTCGCCGTGCACGCCATTGGTGCCGGATTTGAGCGCCGCGTTGATGATCCCCCCGGTGGAGTGCCCGAATTCGGCGCTGAAGTCGCCGCTCTGCAGCGTGAATTCCTGGATGGCATCGGGCGGCGGGACAATGGCTGCATTGGTCCCGGTATAGTTGCCGCCATAAAACTCGATATTGTCGTTAATGCCGTCCAGGCGAAAATCGTTCTGCCATTCGTCGACGCCATTCACCCTGAAATAAGCAGACGAAGAGCTGCCTGCGTCGGCGGTGCCGTTCCCGCCACTACTGTTTGAGGGCGCATCGGTACTGACGCCCGCGGAAAGTTGCGCCAGAGAGCCCCAGTCGCGGGTGACAAGCGGCATATCGTTCACAGTGATATTGGTGATGGACTGGCCGACCTGAGCGTTTTCCGCCTCAAGAAGCGGGGCTGCGGCGGTTACAGTGACACTCTGCTGCACGTTGCCGGTGGCAAGATGGACGTCGACCGTCAAAACCTGTTGTACATGCACGATCACTCCGTGCACGACATACTTCTGGAACCCGGAGGCCACAGTCTCAACCGTATAGTTGCCGGGAACCACATCGTCGAATACGTAGGTGCCGGTGGACGTGGACGTGGTGGTGATTTTGACGCTTGTGTCGTCGTTGATGAGCGCGATTGTGGCCTTTCTCACGACTGCGCCGGATGGATCTTCAACCGTTCCTGTGACCTCACCTCGGTCAAGCTGCGCCGCCATGCGGCAGGGAAAGCACAGCGCAAGCAGTGAGACCATGAGTGTGAGCCAAAGTGCTGTCATTCTGAATGGTTGTTTGATGTTCATAGTGGCTTGCCGCCTCCAAATTCAAGAATTTTTCACACGTATACACTCGCCCTACTTTGCCGAGCAGCGCAACCATATTGCGCCTGCAATGCAAGCGGGAGTGTTTACCCTACGTGCACGCACGTGTATACACTAGTGTTCTGCGGGCTTAATTGGCTGATTGAGATGGGTTTGTTGACTGCTTGAATTGTTGGTAAACTGTGGAAATTGTTTGACGAAAAGGCTAATGTCTGCGTTGTTTTAATGAGTCTGAAACATGGCCGGTTGTGCAGTTCATGAAACTGGTTTTTGTATGCATTAAAATCAGCATGCAGGCCCGAGCAATAAGGCTGCTGCGATGCGCCAGCATATCACGAGAAGAGACGCACCTTATTCGAACAGCTTGTCCGTTTGTCCTGGGTGTGAACGGAATTGAAAATTGAAATTCTCACCTGCGCAATACGCAGGCCTGTTTTTGGCCAAGCCAAATATTGGGCCAAATCATGCGTCATAGTTTAACAGTTGAACCGGAGACAGCTCCCCGTCGTTCGATGGCAGCCAGGAGATTAGGCTCATGGAACACTTTGCCGCCGTCCAATCCCGGTCAAGGTTGCTTCCCCCCGAGGAGCCACGGTCAGCGAGCCTGCAGGAAAATCCGTATTGGGCTTTGGCGCAGCGTGTGATTGCCGGCCCGAACTTTGCGCGATCCCCCTTACTTACGAGATTTCTGTTGTTCGTCGTAGCAGAGACCCTTGAAGGGCGGGGAAACGAGATCACTGAGCACCAGATCGGCGTTCAGGTCTTCGACCGGCCGGCGGATTATCGCACTCTTGAGGACAATATCGTTCGCAATTATGCGCGCCAATTGCGCAAGCGGCTAGCGGAGTACTTTTCGGACCAGGGCAGCTCGGAATCGGTGCGAATCGAAATTCCGGTTGGCGGTTATATGCCGGTATTTCTTCCGGCTACTGAGAACGGCAACAAAGAAGAAACGCCGGGTCCAGCTGCGATGGTTTCGGGCTTAACGCAGCCTAATGCCCTGCCCGCACGCAGCACGGAACCAGCTGCAACAATTCAGTCAAGGGCAAGCCGTTGGGGGCTGGGTGTAGTTCTGGTTGCGACCTATAGCGCGGCACTGATTGCTGTCACCTGGTATACCGCCAGACGATCGCTGGCGCCGCCCCTGTCGCAAGAGCCGGCGCGTGTGCTGTGGGCCGAGCTGTTTAGTGGTCCGGTAAACAGCTATATCGTGCCGTCCGATGCGGGGTTCAATCTTCTCGAAGATCTTTCGCGTCGACCCGTGCCGCTGGCGGAATACATCTCAGGCAGCTACCAGGAATTGCCACTGTCCGGAGTGGATGTGCATAGCGCAGCGGACCTGCGCTCTCAGCAGTTGACACCATTCGTCGATCTGCAGATTGCGACGGCATTGGCCCACCTAACAGAGGACGATCCGCAGCGGGTTTTCATCCGCTTTCCGCGAGATCTGCGGCTGGACGATCTCAAAAACGCCAATGCCGTCATCATTGGATCGGTGGGCAGCAATCCCTGGGCCGCGATTGCTGAGAGCAACGCCAACTTCCGCATTGTCGACCGGCCCGGCATGAATGGGGCGCAGATCATCAATCTCAAGCCGCAGCCCGGAGAATCCGCAACGTATTCCAGCCACTGGAACGAGCCGGCGCACGAGACCTTCGCACTCATCGATTTTCTTCCCAATTTGAGCGGCAACGGACATCTGCTGGTTTTGGAGGGACTGGATGTGGCCGGAACGCAGGCCGCGGCCGAGATGCTGTTTTATCCATCGGCCATCGATCCGATTCTGAAGCGAGCCACGCGTCCGGACAGATCCCTGCATAATTTTGAAGTGCTGCTGCGGTCAACAAGCATCCAGTCAAACGCCACCGGGACGCAGGTGATCGCCAGTAGGATTTACTAGCAAAATTTCCCGGGCCTTGGCGGCTTGCTCTATATATGGATACGGCTGAGCCGGTTGGGGCTCCGATTTAAGACCTGAGTGGCCGCGCTTTCGCACGATCGGGTTTGTTAGATGAAAGCCAACTTTTCGATTCCAGCCTTAGATCTCTCGTTTGTCGGCGGTCTTGTCATTCGGCGAGTGCATGACCGGGGATGCACAGCCAGAATTGCAGTGCCTTCCGATAACGCCGGCTCAGGCGGAGTCTGGCGCCACTACTGAGGAGAAAGTCGTATTCATGCGCAAGACTTGGCACAAGTCCTCGGTCATCCTCGCGAAATACATCCGTATCGGCCAGACGTTCACCCACCACGCGGCCGCCGGTCTCGGCGTTTAGACACGTTCTAGCTTCCGAGAATCTTGGCCTATCAGAGGCTAAATCTCGCGACAGAGGGCGGCTTCGAAACTCTTGGCTAGCGGGCGGATCAATGATCGAAAAGGATCCGCCAAATTCAAGTCTAGAGTATCGAAGGGAATTATCGGGAAACTGAAAAGGCAGAGAATTCTCTCCGGGCATCCTTTAAGCGCATAGATCCAGAAATTCGGCCGGAAATGTGAGCCTGGCTGAAATGTTAAAACAAATTTTGATTTTAAAGACTCTATGGCGGAGAGGTAATTGCGCGCAGAGGTCCTTGCGGAAATCCATGTTTATTCTGCGGTCGCGAGCGCTGAAAAGAACGCTGAAGATGTGCTTCGTTCAGCTTGGACCCGAAAGGCCAAACGGCCAGATCCGAAACAGTGGATTGAGGTCATTACGGAAGACCGAACAGACAATCGAATTCTCGAGTGTGCGGCGGCGTCAGCTTCGCGGTACATCGTGTCAGGCGACAATTACCTGCTAACGATCGGGCCATGTGGAGTGACCAAGATTGTCAAAGCTGCTGATTTCCTCGAGATTGTGACACAGCATGGACGCGGCGATGATTCGGGCAGCCTTGGACTACCCGAACCTACGCCGATGATGTTCGCTAACGCGAGTGGATTGAGATGAGCCGGAAACACTGCAACAACAGCCCAAGGAGCGGTACGCCGCTGATGCGAAGTTTCCCGGCAAAGTGAAACGTGCAGGAGTCTCCCACGCAGAATGCAACCTCTACCATGACAGGCTCCTTTCACGCTGCACCCGCTCTACTTCAGCGCGCAGGACAAGCCAACGCCTCTTGCCTTCTCGCTGTGCAGAAAGGGCTCCGGTTTGAATAAAACGACGAACAGTTCGCTCGGAACAGCCTGCAATTTTAGCCGCGATGTTGACGCGAATCTTTACCGGCTTCAGCACGCTGCCGTCCGGAAAACAAACCCAAGACATATGCATCCTCCATAACTTCGGGTAAGTTCTGGAGTGTGCTTTGCCGTCGATCTATAGCGGGGCACACTCGAAGACTGGGCGAAGGAGTGTCCATGTCTTCGGTGGCCTTATTCCATGCATCAGAAACCACAAACGTTTAGTCCAGCTCACGGCGCAGAACCTAGGCGCGCCGAGCGTGATTGCCTTCCAAACGATTGTGATTCGAGCAAAGACCTGCCTGAGCAAGTTCCGTGCTTGCAAATCATCAAGCAGAAAATTGAGAATCCCTATCGGTGGGGTGAAGGGGTATTAATCTTGCTGGTTGAAAAATGCCAAAGGTTGTTCGAATGAAATTGCTGCAACGATTTCTATCGTGCGCAGGTTACTGCTGGATTGGAGCGGCTCGATATACTGGCGGAGTTGATATTCAGCCTTTTCGCTCTTTCAATAGCTCAACCTGGGCGATGAAAAGATCGCTCAGATATTGGCCGCTCGCGGCATAGGCGTGATTAGTCGATATGGCGGCCAGGTTCTCTGCCCGCCTAAACGATTTGCGCCGCCCGACGATCTCCGCCTCGGGGAGGCAAAAGTCTGGTCCGAAATCGAGTTTCATGTTCATCGTGCTCACGTCGACAACGTTGCCAATCGCGTCCATATTTACATGGTAAAAGAGAAACTGCCCCTTTCAACGAACATGACTGCTAATGATTGGCGTACTGCCGATGACGCCTAAGCACGACTTCGGCGCTGTTTTTCCGTTGTCGCCGAGGCGTTCCGCTATTGCTTTCGAGGAAACGTCTCATCACGGGTACCGCCGGTGGATAGATAACGGAAAACGCCGCAGCGTCAGAGAGCCCTCCGGTACTATCACGGGATCGGGATGATGACATTCCAGTCGCGATGCGGACTTTTGAGGACCTATCCCTCGCCAACGAGCGTATCGGCACTTTTGCGTAAGCCCAGAACTCGCTCCAGGTGCTCCCCGCAACTTTCCGCTTGTTTCCCTACCAATTCCCGCATTGAGATAGCATTCTTGATCTGGAACCAAGAACGGCGTGGACATTTCAATCATCGTTTTCGCGGTAGCGCTGCTTGGGACCTTCGCGGTCGCCATCTTAGGCAGGCGCGATGCAAGCCAGGTGGCTTCTGCCACATTGTCGGAGCAGCGTCTGAATCGGTGGCTGGTTGGACTCAGCGCGGGAGCCACAGCCAACAGCGGCTTCGTGGTGACTGCGGCCGTCGGTCTCGGATACTCCTTCGGCGCTCAATGGCTTCTACTGCCATTGTCATGGCTGCTCGGCGACGTGATTTTCTGGCTGGTATTCCCGCAGCGGATCAATGCCACTGGTCGAGCCATCAAAGCAACCACCATGACTGACGTGATTGTGGATGGTATGAGGCCGCGGTTGAAGGCGGGACTCAAGCGGACTATTGCCGTTCTCATCCTTGTTTGCCTCGGGGGTTATGTCTCCGCTCAATGGCTTGCCGGACAAAAGTTTCTGGGCGGCGCGTTTGGATTTGACGGAGTGGTATCGCTGCTGGCGTTTGCCGCACTGATCGTGATCTACACCGCGATCGGCGGATTCAGGGGCTCAGTGTACGTCGATTCGATGCAGGCGATTATTCGCGTCATCGGCACTGTTATTGCGATGGCAACCGTGGCAATCGTCGCTTCCCGCGATTCAAATGCATTCTGGCAAAACATCAAGGCTGCCGGTCCTGATTTTCTCCACATCTTTCCGCATGGGCTAGTCCTTGCAGCCCTTCCGGTAATCATTGGCTTCGCGGCGGCTGCTCTCGGCTTCGGGTTAGGCCAGCCGCAAATGGTAACGCGCTATCTGGCGGGCGCGACGCCGGAAGAAACCCGCTCTGCATGGTGGATCTACAACTCTTTCGTACAGTTCACGTGGATTTCCATGACGGTGTTTGGCTTGGCGCTACGCGGTGTGATGCCCTCAATTGCCGACCCGGAAAGAGGATTAAGCCTATTCTTCCGTGCAAATACTGGACCGTTCTTCACTGGAATAATCTCGGCGGACATCTTCGCAACAATTGCGGCGACCTCAAACAGCCTGCTGGTTGCAATGGCTCAGACTACTGCTTGCGACTTGCTCGGCCGCGTACAGGAAAAACGCCAACACCCGGCGGAACTGTGGCCATTCACCGCCATCCTTGGCGTTTCCACCATGCTTTTTTCCCTGAATCTGCATAGAACAGTGGTAGACCTTGCTCTCTCATCAGTTTCATTGATGGGAGCAGGACTGGCTCCAGCTATGCTGATCCGAGTACTAAATTGGCGCTACACGGACATATCGCTTACCTGCTCAGTCCTCGCCGGGACCTGCACTGCCATAATATGGCGTTCATGCGGACTAAGCGCAGCAATGAATGCGGCAGCGCCGGGGATGGTGTTGGCACTTTCCACGAATTTCATGCTTGCGCGATTAACGGACAATTAGAGGAACCAGCGAGGAAAACGATGCCGGAAACGGGGACTGTTTGGAGCAGCAAGTTCAAACTCTACCAGAGATTGCTAAATGTTCAATCGAACAGGTCTGTTGTGTATTCAATTCTCTGGCGTGAGCAGGACGCGGACCTCGCTGAAAAGGTGTATGCCAATGTAGTGAAGTGGGTTACAGGCCGCTCGACGCCAAGTTATGGCGCTGGCATCCGGGCTTTCTTCGACGGATTGGCAGAAGAGCTTAAATGCGAGCCAGGTGTGAACGGCTCAACGCTGATTGAAGCTACGATCGCACAGACCGTTAGCTTTCTCGGTCAGGAAGAGCGTGCCGTTGCCGCGCATGTAATGAGGACACTCGAAACGTCGTCGAATTTAACAGAGAACTAT
>Ga0187847_10003727_pt1 | contig 11472 bp, 13 predicted proteins | sample June2016WEW_4_10_FD_132458 | JGI IMG/M metagenome (GOLD analysis project Ga0187847, IMG submission 132458) | Peatland microbial communities from SPRUCE experiment site at the Marcell Experimental Forest, Minnesota, USA - June2016WEW_4_10 | ecosystem: Environmental > Terrestrial > Soil >...
CGGCGACCTCGTCGCCGGGCACGGCGGGGGAGAAGTAGTAGCCCTGTCCGAGCTCGCAACCGGTCCGGCGCAGTCGTTCGAGTTGGGCGGGCGTCTCGATCCCTTCGGCCAGCATGGTCATGTCCAGGTTCTTGCCCAACGAGACGATGGCCTCGAGCAGCGCGTCGTGCTGGTCGCTCTCGTAGGAGGGACGCACGAACGACTGGTCGACCTTGATGATCCGGGGTTGCAGCATCACCAGATAGGAGAGCGAGGAGTAGCCGGTGCCGAAGTCGTCGAGCGCCACGGCGATGCCCAGATCGCTGAGGTGGCGCAACGACTCCAACGTCTCGGTTATGTCGAGCAGGGCGACGCTTTCGGTGATCTCCAGGATCAACCGTTCGGGCGCCAGGCCGCTCTGGGCGAGGGCCTCCTTTATCGTCGCGATGAGATTGGGGTTGTAGAACTGATGGGCCGAGAGGTTGACCGCGACGAAGGGTTGACCGGCTTCGCCTCCCCACGACATCGCCGCGAGCACCGATTCGCGTAGCGCGAACGCTCCGAGGTCGAGGATGAGGTCGCTCTGCTCGGCCAGGGGAATGAAGGTGCTCGGGCCGATCCAGCCCCGTTCGGGGTGCTCCCATCTCATCAGGGCCTCGAATCCCACCACCGAATAGGTGGTGAGGTTAAGGATCGGCTGGTAGTGCATCGAGATCTCGCGCGCCACGAGGGCGCTGCGTAGCTCTTGGATGACCGTGAAGCGGCTGACCGCCTGCTGGTGCATGCTCGGGGTGAAGATGGCGAAGCTGCCCCGATGCTGGCGCTTGGCCTCGTAGAGGGCGACGTCGGCGTTCTGGACCAGTTCTGCACTCTCGGCATTGGCGGCACCGAAGAGGACGATGCCGATACTGGCGTGTTGCTCTAGGTGCACCCCGCCGATGGAGAAGGGTTCGGCGAGCACGTCGAGAAGCCGGCTCGCCACCTCCTCGGCCTCGTTCGGCGACGTCAGGCCCTCGGCCAGGTAGAGGAATTCGTCGCCGCCGAAGCGACAGAGGGTGTCGGTCGAGCGGGTCACGAGCTCGAAGCGGCGCGCGACGCCCACGAGCAGCTGGTCGCCGACCAGATGGCCGTGGGTGTCATTCACGCCTTTGAAGTCGTCGAGGTCCAGCAGCAGGACCGCGCCCGTCCCGTTGTTACGCACGGCCCGGGCCTGCGCCTGGGCGAGGCGGTCGTTGAAGAGCGCGCGATTGGCGAGCCCGGTGAGCGGGTCGTGCAGCGCCTGATGGGTGAGCTGGGCGGCGAGGGCTCGCTCCTCGGTGACGTCGCGTTCGGAGAAGACGAAGTAGAGGATCTCTCCGGCCGCGTTGCGGGCCGTCGATCTCGCCACCTCGGACACGATCACCCGGCCGTCCTTGCGCAGGTAGCGCTTGACGTAGCGGATCTGGTCCCCCTCCCCGGCGGTGACGCGTCGCAGGGTCTCCTCGGTGATGCCGACGTCCTCGGGGTAGGTGAAGATACGGGTGTCCTGACCCATCAGCTCCTCGCGGCTGAACCCGACCATCTCGCAGAAGGCGTCGTTGACGGCGATCGTGCGGTCCTCGATGTCGGAGAAGATCATGGGCGCCATGTTGCTCTCGAAGGCGATACGGAAGCGCTGCTCGGCCTCGCTGAGCGCGTGCTCGGTCTCGCGCTGCGCGTTGATCGCGGTGATGGTCGCCTCGAGCGCCGCTTCGGTCTGCTTGACCGAGTGCACGTACGCGACGCCGAAGCCGACCTCCTTGGTGATCTGCTCGAGTCCGCGTACGGTGGCGTCGTCGAAGGCGAACTCCTCGCGGGCGTAGACGAACAGGCCCGCCGATCGGTCGCCGATCCGAAAGGGGATCGCCACCGACGAGCCGATGCCGAACTGGGCCGCCCGTTCGCGCCACGGCTCGAAACCTGGGAAGTTGGCGAGGTCGTTGGCGACCTGACTGATGCCGGTGCGCATCGCAGCGCCGCTCGGGCCGAGACCGCTCGACTTCTCGCCCGACCACGAGACCATGCCGTCGTAGAGGTATTCGGTGGCGCCGGCCGAGTAGGCGATGTCGACGGAGCGCTCCTCGTCGTCGCTGGCGATGCCGATCCAGGCGAGCACATACGGACCGGACTCGACGAGCGTCGCGCAGAGGTGTTCGAGCGATTCCGACTCGTCGGACGCGGACATCACCACCCGGTTCACTTCGGCGAGCAACTGCAAGAAATGGCGTTCGTGCCACTGCACGTCGATGTCGTCAAAGGCCGAGACGACGCCCTTGGTGCCGTCCGCCAGGGTCAACAGGTAGGTGTCGACCGAGAGCCAGCGCCGCACCCGGCCGGGTATGTCCACCCCGATCACGACGTCGAGCACCGTGTGGCCGGTGCGCAGCGTGAACGCCACGGGCAGCTGTTCGGGTGCGAAGGGAGTGCCGTCCTCTCGCACCGCCCCCTGCCAGGCGTCCGCGTCGGAAGTCCCGCTCGCGTCGAAGGTCCGTCCGAGCAATCGCGACGCTGCGGCGTTGGATCCCAGCACCGCGCCGTTCGTGTCCTGGAGCAGGACGCCGGTGCGAATGCTGTCGAGGAAGTCACTGGAGTAGAGCAGCGACTGGAGTCGGCCCTGGGAATCTCCCGAGTCAACCTCGTTCATGTCACGCCTCCTCGAGCCTCGCCGTCAATTCTTGACGAACGCCGACTTGATTCGGCGCATACCCGATGAATCGATGGGCGGTGCGACCATTGCACGGACGCCCACCATCGGCACGTCTCGGCGGAATCGGTGAAAATCGTACGAAGTAATGTGCCAACGTGCGCATCAAACTTGGAGTCAGCCTACTGGTGGTCTTGGCGACGCTCGTAGCTACCGGACCGATAGTGAGTGCGGCGACACGCACGATTCAGGTCAAGGACGCGACGGTCACCTCGGCGAGACGAGGTCACGCGTCGGCGATCTCGCTCGACATCATCAATGAGACGGGCTCGACGGTCTGGATCACCTCCGTGACGAGTCCCCTGTCGCCGATGGACATGATCGACTACGACGCGAATTTGACCAAGGCCAACACGCACATGGTGGGGGTCGCGTACTTAAAGGTTCGAACTGGTCGTTCCCTCCGTTTGAGCCTGCGTGGCGAGGGGGCGATGCTCGGCGCGGTCACCGCGGCCTTCAAGGTCGGCTCGACCGTGCCCCTCGTGCTGGGGTGGCATTCGAAGTCCCAGGGCGCCACCCGTCACCTCGACGTCACGGCCCTCGTCGTGAAGGGCCCGAAGAAGCTGTACTTCGGCGGTTCGCCGGACGGTTCGATGCCGGGGATGAACATGGGGTGAACGGTGCGCCGGGCCGGCCCTCGCATCGCCTGTCGAGATCGAGTCGTCACGCCGTAGTCTTGTGCCATGAGTTCACCCCCGCCGCTCGTCCCCTCTCGGGGGCTCAACGTCGTGCACCTCTTCTGTCACGTCGACGGCGAGGTCGACCGAGAGGCGCTGCGCGCGTCCGTCGAGGCGGCCCGCGAGGGCGGACTGCAGGTCGTCACGGCGGCCATCCTCGGGGCCAAGGCCGACCTGTGCTTCATGGTGCTGGGCGAGGATCTGTGGGACCTGCGTCGGTTCCAGTCCCGGGTGCAGGCCTGCGGCCTGCTCGTCTCCGAGAGTTACGTCTCGGTCACCGAAGTGAGCGAGTACGCCGCAGGGACGCCCGAGAAGATCCTCAACGACCGCCTCTTCCCGGTTCTGCCCCCCGAGGGCATGTCGGCCTTCTGCTTCTACCCCATGTCCAAGCTGCGCGGAGAGAAGAACAACTGGTACGCCCTCGACTACGACGAACGGCTTCGCCTGATGCGCCAGCACGGGACGATCGGGCGCACGTTCAAAGGCCGGATCCTCCAGGTCGTCACCGGTTCCACCGGTCTGGACGACTGGGAGTGGGGCGTGACCCTCTTCGGCGTGCACGTCGACGACCTCAAGGAGTGCGTCTACACGATGCGCTTCGACGAGGCCTCCACGCTGTACGGCGAGTTCGGGTCCTTCTACTCCGGATCGGTCGGTTCCCTGGACGACGTGCTGGGCGCGGCGTTGGCCTAGCCAACGTTGGTAGCGTCGAAGCGTGAGCGAACCGGTACCGGAAAAGACCCTTCGGCGCTGGGCCGAGTCGCTGGCCGGTGTCGCGCGCACGGGCATGGGCTTCACCGAGAGCCAGTTCGAGCGCGAGCGCTACGAGGAGATCCTGAAGATCGCGGGCGACATCAAGGCCGCTGCCGAATCGGGCCTCGACGGCGTCAGCGACAGTGACGGCAACGTCACTGAGTGGATGAAGGAGGTCGGCACCGGCGTGCCCGGCTACGTGACCCCCAAGGTGGCGGTCGGCGCCGCCGTGGCCAACGAGAAGGGGGAGCTGCTGCTCATCCAGCGGGCCGACTCCGGCATCTGGCTCTATCCGACCGGGTGGTGCGACGTGGGGTACTCGGCGCCCGAGGTGGTGGTCAAGGAGGTGCGTGAAGAGACCGGGTTCGATGTCGAGCCCGTGCGCCTCATCGCGGTGCTCGACGGCATGCGCCTGGGATCGTCGCGGATCCCGCTCTATTCGCTGCTGTTCCACTGTCGCTTGACCGGCGGGGAACTGAAGATCCATGAACTCGAGTGCACCGACGCGGGCTGGTTCAGTCGTGACAATCTCCCCGCGCCAACGATCGGGGCCGAGCGCTGGGCCGGCCCGATCTTCGCCGCCATCGAAGGGGAGCATCGCGACGTCTTCTATGACGATCTACGCCGTCCGGTGTGGCGAGGTGACCAGTGACCGTCTCCGTCGAGATCGCCCGCGAGGCCAGTGACGAACTATTGGCCGGGCTGAACCGGTTGGTGCCCCAGCTCTCGGGCTCCGCGAAGGCGCTCGATATCGCGGACCTGATAGCGCTCGTGGAATCCCCGGCGACGACGCTCTTCGTCGCCCGAGATGATGGTGTCGTGGTGGGAACACTGACCCTGGTCGTCGTGGCGATTCCGACCGGCGTGCGGGCGTGGATCGAGGACGTGGTGGTCGAGGAGACCGTGCGTGGAAGCGGCGTCGGGGAGTCGCTCACGTTGGCCGCGATCGAAGAGGCCCGCCGGCGTCAGGTGCGAACGATCGACTTGACCAGTCGGCCATCGCGCGAAGCGGCCAATTCCATGTATCTAAAAGTGGGCTTCGTGACCCGCGAGACGAATGTCTATCGGTTTTTGGTGGAAGGCTCGTAAGGCCGCGGGGTCGTGACGCCGGGGACGTACGGGTCTCGCACGAATCGTGCTGACGATGAGGGTTGGAAAGTGACAATGGCCACAACGCAGGCACTTCGAGTCAAGTCCCTAACGGGAGCCATTCTCTCCGCGCTGTTGATCACTGGACTGCTGGCTGTTTTGCCGTTGCGCTCGTCCATCTTCGCGGCGGGCGCCATCGCGATGCCGAAGTGTGTCGATTCGCAACTCGCGGTCACGGGCGCCGCGGCTCCGGGGGGCTCTCTGCACGCGGGTCTGGTCATTCGTTTCCGAAACGTGAGCGCCACGGCGTGCTCGCTGACGGGATACTCCGACGTCGTGGGAGTCAACTTCGAAACCGGGAAGAGCCGGGCGGCGGGGCACGTCCGTGATGGATACCTGGGTGGCTGGATGGGCTACAAAGATGGAAAGTCGAAACCTCTGCCACTCGTCCTCTTGCGAGCTCGAAAAGGCGAAGCGTCGTCGATGGTCGAATGGGCGGACGGAGCCACGGCACAACAGCCGGGGTGCACCGTGCTCACCTCACTGTGGGTAGACACGCCCGGTGGCCTGAGGCCGAATGCCCTCAAGGAGCGGATGCTGGTCTGTGGCTACTTCGACGCGACTCCCTTTGTCCCGGGCGTCACCGGTAGTGCGCACTAAGGGATAAGTCGCAACCAAACCGTCGTCGTTTTTGACAATGATCGACAAGCGAACTCCTTTGGGTACGTGGTCCAGGATTGAGATTGCATCGACTGTTGCGAGGCCGTGAAGGTGAGCGAAATCATCAAGGAGATCGAATCCGATGGTTCGTTTCTAAGTAGACAGCGTGGAAGTCACCGTCGATTCCATCAGCCCGCGAAGGTTGGCTGCGTCACGGTGCCTGGTCATCGGTTCGACGAAGTTCCGAGAGGCACACTCGCTAACATCATGAGACAAACCGGCTTGAGGGGGCGAACGCAATGACCGAATATACGATCGTAATCGAAGACGCTGGAACGAACCTTGCGGCGTACGTGATTGGACGGGACGGAGTTGTTTCCACCGGCAAATCCATCGATGAAGTCATCGAGAACATGCGAGAGGCGATTCCGTTTCATCCGCAAGGCGTGCGTCTCAGTGGTAATGAACTGCTCAAGCTGCTGCCCATTGTCAAGACAATTCAGGTCGCTTTGTAAGCTGATTATCACGTCTACCAAGGCATGAAAAGCGAATGTCATCCGATTTTCATTGGAAGAGTGATTGGCTTCTCTATCATTTCGCGTTTTTTACTAGTCAGCATTTGCTAAAGGGGGTCTAGTGAGCGAGCAGTACTACGACCGAACCGGCCGACCTGATGCCCTCGCCGGCGGCGTCAGGATGATTCCGATCACCACACCATTGGGCACCTTCAACGTGTGGACGAAGCGGATTGGCAACAATCCCGCGCTCAAGGTGCTCCTGCTGCACGGCGGGCCGGGCGCGACGCACGACTACTTCGAGGCGTTCGACAGTTTCCTGCCGGCCGCGGGTATCGAGTACTACTACTACGACCAACTGGGGTCCGGTCGCAGTGACAACCCGGCCGATTCGCGCATGTGGGACGTGAACCGCTTCGTCGACGAGGTCGAGCAAGTCCGCGTGGCTCTGGGCCTGGGACCCGACAACTTCGTCCTCCTGGGCCACTCCTGGGGCGGGATTCTGGCGATGGAGTACGCGCTGGCGCACGGTGAGGAACTCAAGGGTCTGGTCATCTCCAACATGATGTCAAGCGCTCCGGCGTACTCGCGCTACGCCAACGATGTCCTGATGCCCGCGATGGATCAAGACGACCTAGCCGAAATTCGAGGGATCGAAGCCGCGAGGGACTTTGCCAACCCCCGTTACATGGAGTTGCTGAATCGCTCGTACTACGTCGACCACATCTTGCGCATGCAACCAGAGGAGTACCCGGAGCCGGTCGCCTTCTCCTTCGCCCACATCAACTACGACCTGTACCTCACGATGCAGGGTCCGAGTGAGATGGGCATTTGGGAGGAGGCCAGTCTGGCCGACTGGGACCGCACGAACGACCTTGCGTCGATAACCGTCCCCGCGCTGGTCCTTGGGGGTCGTCACGACACGATGGACCCCACGTTTCTCGAGATGATGGCCACGCTCATGCCCCGCGGCTCGTCCTATATCTGTGAGAACGGTGGTCATATGGCGATGTACGACGACCAGGAGGCTTACTTCGAGGCGCTGCTGGGCTTTCTCTCTTCGCTCTAAGTGTCTCAGTCGTAGTTCGACATCCAACAACACTCCAGGGACGGGTGTGTCGGCTCGATATCGAGGGAGGGTCCGATGCGATACTTGACCCATGGTCATTCGCCTCGCGACCGTCTCTGAGATATCCGAACTCTCGGCGTTGGCGCTCGAATCGAAGCGCTCGTGGGGTTACGACGATGAGTTCATCGAGCTCTGTCGGGGCGAACTCACGGTAGACGTGACGGACGTCGAAGCGGCCATGGTGTTCGTCGCCGAGGACGAGATCGACGGGGTGGTCGGTTTCTACGCGTTGGGCGAGTTGCCCCGTCCGGAGTTGACGATGCTCTTCGTGTCGCCCGAGGCGATCGGTCACGGTATCGGCAGGGCCCTGTTGCAGGATGCCCTGGCCGTGGCCCGGTCCCGGGGTTGGGCCTCGCTCCTCATCGAGTCCGACCCGTTCGCCGCATCGTTCTACGAACATGTCGGTGCCGGACTGGTGGGCTCGTCGACATCGCCGTCGACCGGACGCACGCTGCCGGTCTACGAGATCGAGACCAGGTCCTGACGCGCCCAAGGCTGGCACGGAAAAGTTGGGGCCGACGACCGCCCGTTGATTCGTCACGCCGGAGTGGCATAGTTGAATCGTGAAGGGAAAGTCGCCCTACCTGAAGGTCGCCGTCGCGGTTCTCGTGTGGGCCATCGTGACGCCATTCATGTGGCGGGACCTGCGACGCAGACCTCGCGACGCCGTGCGCGGGCCCAAGTGGCTCTGGTGGCTCTCCAGCTTGAACCTGAGCGGATCGGTGGCGTACTGGCTGTTCGGACGGGTCGGGCAATGACGGCCAAGATCGTGCAGGTGGTCCTCGCCCCCGCGCGGCTCGTGGGGGTCTCGTGCGACTTCGTCAGTTCGATGGACGCCGAGTCGGATGCCCAGGCGGTGATACCCGCCGCGTGGCAGAGGCTCTTCGACCTCGTCGACCGGAACGCTCCCCACGAACACTGGTCGCTGGGCGTGATGTCGGACTCGGGGTGGCCGGGTCGGATGAGTTATTTCGCGGGCGTGCGCGCCGTTCAATCGGGAGTCGTTCCTGAGGGGCTGGTCGAGTTGGCATTCGCCGGCGGAACGTACGTCGGCTGTGAGCACGTCGGTTCGACCGAGACCATCGCGAAGACCACGGCGTGGTTCTACGCGGAGTACCTGCCGTCATCGGGCCTCGAGATTGTCGAGGGGCCGCACGTCGAGATCTACGACGAACGGTTCAATCCCAGCGATCCCAACTCGGTCATGACGATTGGCGCTCCGGTCGCGCCGTGAGTTAGTAGGGCGCTTCGCCCGCTCGGTGGTTCTTGACAGATTGTACTTTGTATGACAAACTAGTTCGCATTACAAACCAGATTGAAGATTCGACGGCGATTCTGGTCTACGCCGATTCACTTCGACGGCGGACCCGACTGGCCCGTGACGGCAGTTGGTTCGCCCTGGTGGTCTTTGGCGTCGTGGTGCTGGTCGCGATGATCTTCTACCACGCGCCCGAACTGTCCGCGAACTCAACGGGTTGCCACGGCAGCGCGAACTCCTTCACCTGCACGTCCGTATGGCTGGTCCACGGACTCTTCGGGTCCGGTCTGGGATCGAGCTCGCCGTTGGTGGACAACGTCAGTCCGTGGGCGACCACCTACTGGGTCATCGCCATCTTCGTGGGCATCTGCTCGGTCGTGGCGTTCTACTGGCTGCGCTCGCGATCGTCAGGGGTCGTGGGTCGGATCTGGCCCTTCGCCTGCCTCGCCACGACGGCCCTGGCCCTCGCCGTGGCCAGTCGCGGATGGGTGACCATCGACATACCGGGCGACTTCTGGCAGCGCGGCATGCAGGCGCTCTTCGTGATCGCGATCGCGTTGGCCATCCTCGCGGCGCTCGAACGGCGCTTGTCGTTCTCGATCTTCGTCGCCGGCTTCTTCGCGCTCGCCCTGCTCTCGTCGCTCTACAACGTGAGCAACCTCTTCCAGGATCTCGGTATCGGAAGCAACTGGAACGGCTCATATCAGGGATTACCGAACCTGATCCTGCCCGGGCTCTATTTGCTGGTCGGGGGCGTGGCCTTCTGGGCCGTCGGGCGCCGCAGCGACCGACGTCGATAGTGATGGCTTCGGACAGTCTCGCTTCGTCCGACGAGAGTCCCGTCAAGGGTATCGACGACGTCGTCCACCAGCGGGTGCGTTTGGGCGTGCTCACCATCGTGAACGAGGCCCGACGGGTGGAGTTTCAATTCATCCAAGAGACGATGGGGCTGACCGCCGGGAACCTCTCGCAGCACGTGCGAGTGCTCGAGGAGGCCGGACTGGTCAAGGTGACCAAGGGCAGCGCCGGTCGAAGGCCCCGGACGTGGGTCTCGGTCACGAGGATGGGGCGAACCGCGCTGCTCGTCGAGGTCGATTCACTGCGTTCGCTGGTGGAACGGGTCGAACGCTCAGGCGGGTCGACACCGTAGCACTCGCGTCGAACGGCTGGCCCATCGGCCCTACGGCGGTCGAGCGGCACCGTAACATCGAGGGGTGGATGGGTCGCACTGGACCAGGTGGCACGAGCCCTACGACGACCCTTCTTCACCGCTGTCGGCGCGTCTTGAGGAGGTGAAGCGACAGCTGCGCCACGTTTTGGACGTGAGTGCGCCGGGGCCCGTTCGGCTGCTCTCGATGTGCGCCGGTCAGGGTCGGGACGCCATCGACGTGCTGGCCGGCCATCCCCGCTGCGCCGAGGTCACGGCCCACCTGGTCGAGTTCGACCCGCAGAACGTCGAGTTCGCGCGACAGCGTGCGCTGGAGAAGGGCGTCACCGTTGCCGTCGTGCGCGCCGACGCCGGCGTGACGGACGCCTACGAGGGGATCGTCCCCGCCGACCTCCTGCTCGTCTGCGGTGTCTTCGGCAACATCACCGAGACGGACATGGCCCGGACCATCTCGCTACTGCCGTCGTTGTCGGCACCCGGCGCACACGTCATATGGACCCGACACCGCCGGCCCCCGGACCTGACGGGATTCATCCGTTCCACCTTCGCGCACGCGGGATTCAGCGAGGTGGCGTTCGCGGCCCCGCAGCCCTTCGTCTTCACGGTGGGAACGCAGCGGCTCGATCGAGCCCCCGATCCCTACGTCGAGGGTCAGCGGCTCTTCGACTTCGTGGGTGACGGATCGCTGCCGGCATGAGCGATCGTTCTGCGTCGCATCGGCCGCTGCTCGGCGCCGCGGCGGTCATCGTCGTGGCGGCCGCCCTGTCGGTCGGCGTCGGCACCGAGCGGTTGGCCGGTGCGAGCGCTTCGGTCGTCGCCGAAGTACCGGTCGTGCAGTGCCCGACGAGTCGGGGGGCCGACTTCGGGCCGCCGGTGCGCCTGGCGACGACGATCGCCGTACGGATCTCGGCGACCCTCGCGACGTCAGTGGCGCTCTACGTCGACCGCTACGACGTCGCGCGCATGGTGGGCCCGAGGGGTTGGTCCTGCGCCGCGAGCATCGGCGCCGACGGCAACGAGGGGCTGGTCATCTACCAACACGGCAGTCCGGCGCCGGCGCCCTTTCAAGCGCTGAGTGGCCGCTCGTCGGCCACGGAACTGACCGTCCAGCAAGACCCGGCCTGCGACGCCTGCCGGCTGTCGCTGGTCTGCCCCTTCTTCGCCACCGCGCGCCGGCTGATCACGTCGACCTACGCGAGCGCCAGCATGCTGGCCGCCTGTCGGCGACCCTCGGGTGAGGTCATCACGAGCTCCACCGCGTCGACGCGCTACTTCAGCGACGGACCCCACGTCGTCGGCCACGCCTATCCCTCGGGTGGGCCGTACAGGGCGTTCGCCGTCGCCTACTTCGGTTCCAAAACCTACAGCTACCTGGTGTCGTGCACCCTGGCCCCGCCTCAGCGGGCCCTCTGTCACGGTGCGCTGGCCTGGTTCGTCTCGCACCACCGCGCGATCTGAGGGGCCGCAGTCCTAGTGTCGTGCACGTGGTAGTTCGCCCCGCTCGGTCCCGCGACGCCAAAAC
>Ga0187847_10003729_pt1 | contig 11471 bp, 7 predicted proteins | sample June2016WEW_4_10_FD_132458 | JGI IMG/M metagenome (GOLD analysis project Ga0187847, IMG submission 132458) | Peatland microbial communities from SPRUCE experiment site at the Marcell Experimental Forest, Minnesota, USA - June2016WEW_4_10 | ecosystem: Environmental > Terrestrial > Soil > Wetlands...
CCAGCCGCGGGGCAAGTGGTGTTGCCAGCGCCGGGTCCGAGGTTAACGAGCAGGGCGGCGTAGCCGGTGGTCGGGAACGAAGTCTGGTACGAAACCTGCGCGGTGCCGATGGTGCGCAGCGAAGCCGCGGCAGAAGACTCGTTGGCTGCGATACGTGCGCGCAGCAAGTTCGGAATGGCGATGGCGGCGATGATCAGAATAATCGCGACCACGATGAGCAACTCGATCAGTGAAAAACCCTTTTGTTTCCGCATGTGTGGTATCCCTTTTCTCCGTGAATCAGATTTAGTCTCAGCAGCAGGGCTGAATGGCCAGTATGTTCGCACTTAGCCCGCCAATCCTGCCAGTAACCAAGGTCACCAGCGAGGCGGCTGTATGTGATTGCATTCTCGGCATTTGCGGTGCCATGAGTAACCATTGGCGGGCGTGATGGGCCGACAAAAACGCGCGAAGATTGCCAGATTTTGTCAGTTCGATACCGCAGCGTGTCAGTTTGGAACGGGGAAATGTAGGGGCAGATGCCCCCGTCTGCCCGGTCGAGTGCGGATCGACAGCATGTTCCCTCCGCGCGAGATCCCTCGGCCGTGATGAAAAGCACGGCTCTCGGGATGACAAGGTGTACGGACCAACGGTTTTGTAAGTTCTTGACAACCTTAATACCCTTTGTCATTCCGAGCCGGGCGAAGCGATAGCGAGCCCGTGCGTAGGAATCTGCTGTTTGTGTAATTTTGAAAAAAAACAGATTCCTACGCGCATTCTCGTCGCTACGCGACTGCGAATGGCTCGGAATGACAAGGTGGTGAGAGTAGTGCCTCTGGTGAATGCAGCCGAGTGCAGTACAATCGGCGCGTATGAGGGACGACTTGGAGATCGCTTCCGACATCAGCGCGGCGTGGTCGCTTCCGTCCAGCTATTACACCGATCTGGAAATCTTCCGCCGGGAAGTTGACCAAATTTTTCGCCGGACATGGCAAGTGGTGGGGCAGCGCGACCAATTAGCCAAGCCGGGCGACTACTTTACGACGGAGCTAGCCGGCGAGCCGCTGCTGCTGGTACGCGGCCTCGGCGGCGAGTTGCGGGGATTCTACAACGTCTGCCGGCACCGGGCCGGCCCTCCTGCGGAAGGTTGCGGATCGCGCAAGCTGTTTCGCTGTGGCTACCATGGCTGGACCTACGATCTCGAGGGCAAGCTCATTTCGGCGCCGGAATTCGAGGGATTGCAGGAATTTGACCGCGAGCATTTTTCTCTCGCTCCGGTGCGGGCGGAAGAGTGGTTTGGATTTATTTTCGTGAATCTCGATTCCGAGGCGCAGCCCTTGATTCCAGCGCTAGGCGACCTTCCGCGCCAGGCACAGAAATTTTCGTTGGATGGCCTGAAGCTCTTTGAGCGCAAGGTCGACGACATGAAATGCAATTGGAAGACATACGTGGACAATTACCTGGAGGGATATCACCTGCCCAGCGTGCATCCGGGGCTGAATCGAGAGCTGGATTACAACGCGTATGCTGTGGAGCCGTATGCAAAACACGTCCGTCAATTCAGTCCGATTCGTGGAGCGCAGGCGGGAGATACTACGCCGCGGAGGTACCCGGAATCGCGCGAAGATCTGACCACGGATTACTTCTGGATTTTCCCCAACTGGATGCTGAACTGCTATCCCGACAATATTTCGCTGAATATTATTGTGCCGCTCGCGCCCGAGCGGACGCTGGCGATATTCGAATGGTATTTGCCGGAAAAAGACTTCTCTGGAAACGGTGGGGGCAGCGCGGCGGCGAGGGCGTCAGTCGATTTCAGCATGCAAATTCAGAGAGAAGACGTCGCCATCTGCGAAACCGTGCAGAAGAATTTGCATTCGCGCAGCTACAGCCGCGGGCGGTACAGCGTGAAACAGGAAACTGGAGTGCATGCGTTTCATCGGATGTATGCGGAGGCGATGAAGTAGGGTGTCTTGTGTATTCCAGGGAAACAGGAGGTCCTTACTTCGCTCAGAATGACATTTTCGGTGGATACCGCCAGACCATCAAACTGCGGATGCGGCCCGGACCTTGAATTGAACGCGTTCCTTCTTTTGTAAATAAGCGAAGATCTTAAATAGATTGCGGGCGTGCGGATTTCCCGATGGCCCCAGCATGCGCATGAGACTTTTCGGCGAGTGGTCGATTGCGTCTGCCAATTCGGTGAACCCAACAGTGGCATTGATGTAAGCACGCAGCACGGTCTTACCCGTCTCGATGTCTCCCGCGAGAAAGCTCTCGATACCTTCGCGAAGCAGCTCTTTGCGGAAAGCCGGGTCATGCTGTGCCCGTGCCTGGATGGTTTCTCTGAAATCACGAGTCAAGGCCATATTAAGTTCCCCTATTGTGCTCGGTTCTTGTAATCCCGCCACCTGGCGATGGCATTGGCGATGTCCGCTTGCTGCCGTCGCTTGGTTCCACCGCCAAGGAGGATCACGATGCGGTCGGCACTCTTCCCGAAGTAAATTCTGTAGCCTGGACCAAAGTCGATTCTGTGCTCATAGACTCCGGATCCGACTCCCTTCGTGCTGAAAAAACTTACCTTGTGCGAGACGCGTCACCGCGATTGCAACCTTGGCCGCTGCCTGCGCATTCAATCCGTCGAACCATTGGGCATTGAGGCTGCGGCCATTGGCATCGAGATATTCTCGGACATCAATCTTTGCAGATGGTAACACAAACGTTACCTTTATCCAAGTGTTTAATTGCCATCCTCACGCTGCCTTCACCAGCAGGCAGGTCACGTCATCGTGCTGTGGCGTGGCGCCGACGAAATAATCCAGGTCAACCATGATGCGGCGCAGAAGGTCCTGCGGATTCGTATTGGCGTTCGATTGCAGGAGCTGTGCGAGGCGCACTTCTCCAAATTCTTCCTGGCGCTGGTTTTCGGCTTCCACGAGTCCGTCGGTAAAAATCAAGAGCCAGTCGCCGGGGTTCAATTCAACTTCCCGCGACTCGTAGGCAGCGTCCGGCATAATGCCGAGCGGCAAGCCACCATCGCTAAGACGTTCCATTATTTGTGTGCCGCTGGCGCGCAGCAGCATCGGAGCGTTATGTCCCGCATTGACGAAAGTTAACCGGCGGGTTTCAGGAGTGTACTGGGCGAGAAACGCCGTAGTGAAACGGCGGCCGTTCTGGCTGTTGCTGCAGGCGTAGCGGTTCATGCCCAGAACCAGATCGGTGAGGGACGTCGGCGTGGCGGAAAGTGTTTTCAAGCTCGCCTGAAAAGTCGCCATGAGCAGAGCCGCGGGAATACTTTTGCCGGCGACGTCCGCGACTGCGAAAAGGAATTGCGGGTCTTTTGGCTTTTGCGGATCTGGCGAGTCGGCGGTGGCGCGGGCGAAAACGTCGTAATAATCGCCGGCTACAGTGTTGGCGGGGCGGGTGGCGAAAGCTATGGAAAGTCCTGGAATGGCTGGCGGACTTGCGGGAAGCAGCCAGCCTTGAATATCGCGGGCGATCTCGAGGTCGCGTTTCATGACGACGCGATCGGCGACTTCGAGCATGAGCAGGATGAAGAGCAGCGCGCCGCCGTAAAACTGGAGCGGTATGGTGATGACAGTGATTGCGCCGTCTCCATTCTTGTGGCTGAATTCACCGCCGCCGAACAGTAGTAGCAAGACGGCAATCAGCAACAAAACGCGGCGGGCGGGACTGAGCTTTTCGAGGATGGCCCAACAGAATTCTTTGACTGTCTGCCATCCGCCGCGAGGGCGCGTCTCCTGTGCGGCCTGGATTTGCGAATCCCGCTGGTAGAGGCGGAAGCTGGCGCGGGCGTCGGTGTGGAACTGCTTCCACAATTGACCAATTTCAAGGCCGTCGGTGATGCGCTGCCAAACGCCGTCGAGGCGTTCCAAGAAAGATGGTTTGGGCGTACTCATCGGAACAGACATTATAGGCGGAGTGGGCGATAGTGATTGGGCCGACGTCGGAGCCAGAAGCGCCGCGTCCATCCCTACGCGATTGCTTTATTGTGCTGGTTTCGAGTTAGCCGCCGGTTTCTCGAACAACTTAGGATCAATCGTTGGATTGAACTCGATGGAAGTCGTCTTCACTGTGCTCGACTCCTTGCCGTCCTGCTTGTTCATGTGGGTTGCAGGCAGCGTGATGCCGTTGGTCGTGGTCCAGTCGGAAAAATCAGTTTCTCCCTGGAATGTGCCGGACTGGCCCATGCCAACGTAGGTCTCGCGCAAAACCCGGCCGGTTGCAGGATTGACGTACCAGCGCATGTTCACACCTGCGCCGGAGACGTCAACAATGGCAGCGTCAATATTAGTGCCCCCGTCGCCAATTTTCTCTGTGCCGGCAGCGGCAAAAACAAATGAAGGATCGTCAGCGTGCTGAGCGAGGAAGAGCAAATCGCGGCGAATCTGCTCGGAATTTTCTTTTTTCTGGTCGGCGCCCAAGTCCCGCGTGCCGCCGTTTTCGGCAGACATCATGCCAAGTGTCGGAGTGACGATCACGGTTATGGTGCCGGTTGCGATGGGAATGCTGACGTGCATTTTGTCGGGATAAACGATAGTGACGTCAATGGGCACAGGCGAGCCATTCATCTCGTTTTCCGCGAGAACGGTGCGGACTGACTTCACCGTCTTGATTTTGTCGAGGCCACCCAGAGCTTGCGCAACTTTGAGCGCGAGAGCTTTGCCTTCAGGATTGGAAGCCGCTGGGGCTTTTTGTTCGGGCGCGGTACTTGCAGGCGGAGGGATGGTGATATCAACGTTCGTGACCGAGCCGAGCGTGGAGAGCGGCTTATCGAAATCAGCAGTGTTGCCGACTACTAGAACCGCGAGTTGATCTTTGTGCACGTACTTGGCGGCTGCTTGCGCGACCTGTTCTTTTGTGACCTTCTCGATCGCGGAACGGTAGCGGTCGAGATAGTCGGCGGGGAAGCCGTAGAAGGCGTAGGTCATCTGTTCGGAAAGAATCTTCGCGGGGGAATCGAAACGGAACACAAAAGTATTGAGAATCGAATCCTTTGCGCTCTTAATTTCCTCGTCGGTAATGGGATGCGTGGGCAGGTCGTCGATTTCCTTGTAGATGGCCTGAATCGCCTGAACGGTGCTCACGCTCTTGGTCGCCATTTCAAAGCGCACAACGCCGGGGTGGTCGAAGGCGCTGCCGATGCCGCCTCCCACGTCATAGGCAAGGCCTTGCGCGGTGCGAATGTTTTTGAACAGGCGGGAAGAGAAGCCTCCGCCGAAGGCTTGATTGAAGACTTGCGCGGCGTAGTAGTCGGGATTTTCGCGCTGGATACCCAGTTCGACCATATCAATCGAACTCTGGTTGACGTCGTCTTTCGGAATCAAGTAGTAGCCGGGTTTCGCGGCACGAAAATCAATTTCCGGTTTCTGCCAATCAGGTCCCTTGGCCCAATCGCCAAAAGCGGCACGCAGTTTGGTTTCCATGGCGGCGGAATCGAAGTCGCCGACAATGCCCAGAATAATGCGGTTGGGATAGACATGTGCGTTATGCCAGTTGACTAGATCTTCGCGGGTGATGGCGGCGACAGTCGCATACTCGGGTTGACGGACATAAGGGTTGTCCGCGCCGTAGGCGAGCTTGGCGGACTCGCGCTGCGCGATGCCGCTGGCGTCGTCATTGCGGCGCGAGATGGCATCATTCATCTCTTTTTGCGCGAGATCTAGCTTCTCGGCGCGGAACTCAGGCTGGCGCAGCAGTTGGTTGAAAACGGAGAAAACGTCGTCGAAATCTTCTTTCAAGCAAGAGAAGGAGATGGTGGTCGAGTCGGCCGCGTCGTTGGTTTCGACCTTGGCGGCGCGGGCTTCGAGAAAATCGTCGAGCTGATCGCCAGTTTGGGACTTGGTCCCGCCGGTGCGCCAGACTTCGCTGTAAATATCGAGCAGGCCGGCTTTATTGGCCTGTTCGCTGATGGAGCCGCCGCGAATGCGCATGCTGCCGTCAATCAGCGGCAGTTCGTGATCTTCCTGAAGGAAGATGATCATGCCGTTGGGCAGATCGATTCGCCTGGGTTGCTGAGGATGGAAAGCTGGGAGCGGAGGAATGGGAATTTTTTGCCAGTCGGCTCTTAGCGAATCGGTTTTCTGCGAAGGCGTTTTTGGCGAGCTAGTTTTTGGCGAATTTGGGGCCTGTGCGCCAGCATAAGGAACCGCTAGAGACGCCAGAAGGAGGGAAGCGGCAAACGAAAAGGAGATGAGAAGTTTTTTCATTGCGCACCTCCTTGCGTGCTATCCGCTTTTGCAGGAGTGGCCGTTTCGATAATGCCGACGGTGCGGTTCGTGGCGACGAAAGTTTCGTTAGCGACGCGGCGAATATCGGCTTTTGAAACTTTATCAATGCGATCGACCGCGTGGAAGAGCTCACGCCAGTCGCCGTAGCGGGTTTGAAACAGCGTCAACTCTGAGGCCAGTCCTTCATTGTTTCCCAGGCTGCGCAATAAATTCGCTTTGGCGCGCGTCTTGATCATCTTCAATTCGTCGTCACTAACGTCTTCGTTCTTTAAACGCTCAATCTCGACGTGAATCGCGTCCGCCATCTCTTGAGTTGTGTGGCCGGGCATGGGGAAGGCGTAGAAAGCAAAGAGATGAGGATATTTGTTGCCGGGCAGGCCTGTAAATCCCGCGGAATCTGATGCGATCTTCTTGTCCCGTACCAGCGAACGGTAGAGACGGGAAGTGCGGCCATTCGACATTAAGTCTGCAATCGCGTCATAAATCGCGTCATCGGCGCTGCGAAAGTCAGGACGATGGTAGCCCTCGAGGTAAAGTGGCTGCGATTGCTCATGTAAAACGACGCGGCGCTCGGCGTTTTGCGGCGGCTCGGTGGTAGTGCGTTCATCAGGCTTTTCGCGCGAAGGGATGCGGCCAAAATATTTTTCGAGAAGCGGCACGGTTGTAGAAGCTCTTACATCTCCGACGACGGCGACGACCATATTCGAAGGAATGTAGTACTTGCTGAAAAAATTCGCGGCGTCAGTGGCGGAAAACGTGTTGAGGTCGGGCATCCAGCCGATGGTGGGGCGATGATATGGGTGTGCCTGAAATGCCGCCGTCGTGAATTGTTCGAGCAAACGACCAATCGGATTGCTGTCAGTGCGCATGCGGCGTTCTTCAATCACGACATTGCGCTCCGTATAAAATTCGCGCAGCACCGGATGTAGAAAGCGCTCTGATTCCAAATAAGCCCATAGCTCCAGCCGATTTTCCGGGAAGGAATAGAAATATTCGGTCTGGTCATAGCTGGTGCTGGCGTTCATGCCTTCACCGCCGTTGCTCTCAATGATTTGCGGAAACTGGTTGGGGATTACGTACTGCTGGGCGTCTTTTATGGCGGCCTTCCACGCGGCTTCCAAATTTTTCACTTTTTGATCGTCGCGGCCGACGCGCTTGTCGCGCTCGTAAACGTATTGAGCATAATTTTTTTCTACTTTTTCGAGCGCGGTTTTTTCTGCGGGATAGTTTTTCGTGCCGATCTTGTCCGTCCCTTTGAAGGCCATGTGCTCGAACATGTGCGCGAGCCCAGTTTCGCCCTGCGGGTCTTGTACCGAGCCGACATCCACTTGCGTGAAGAATGAAAACACCGGCGCTTCGGGGCGCTCACAAACTAAAACGGTCAGTCCGTTCGGCAGCTTTTTTATGGTGATGCGCTTTTCAAAGGATGCAAGGTCTTGCGCGGTGCTAAGAGTAGCTGCGGCAATGAGGACCGCGAAAAATGCCAGTCGGCAGGATTTCATGAAGCCTCCACGAGCTTGGACGAATAAAGAGTGCAGAAGTTTTGAAATTACGTGGCGGGAGGGAAGGTTGTCAAACCTGCCTCCGGTAGTAGTTTTCGGCCTGTTAGATTAGGAAGTTTCAGCGTCGCCGAAAAGTGGCGAATCACCATAACTTTCCGAACCCGCCCCGTCTATCGTCCCGTAGAAGTTGTCGTCCGTAGCCAACATGAGCGGCGGTTGTGGGTTGATGCCGTCCGGACAACCAGACTGGGCGCAAAAGCTATAAGACTCCAGGGTGCCTTTCGATGTGGTACTGAAAACTGTTCCGCTTCCCTAAATTCCTCCACTACTAGTGGTCCCATAGAAATTCCCGTCCTTACTCTGGGCAAAGGACATACCTACCGGAAATGCACCATCCATCCCGCTAAAATATAAGCGCGTCAAACGCCTGCCCATGCGCAACAATCGTCGTCGCGGCACAGATCGCTAACAACAGGGAAAGTCTTCTCCCGCGTGCAAATTCAGAACCGATGACTTCTCGAAAATTGTGATGGCCTGCGACTCGTGGCATGACTCCTCCAGAACGCGGGAGAATCATATATCAGTGTCCGGTCGTTCGATAGAGACTAATGGCCTGTGCTGCCCATCGTCAGTTGGCGAAAAATCGCCTTTTCACCCATCGAGGGTAGACGAGCGAAAACGCCTTCCATGAGAAGGCCGGTCGGAGTCAAGTGCGTAGTTTTGGTTCTTGGTTGGACATGGTTGTTCTATTTAGCCGAGATGCCCCTCTGTCGCTACCCTTCCATCCGCACTCTGGTTAAGCGATTCTGATCGCTTGGTGCAAGTTGGGTGTTCTGGTTACAGCCGGTGCTGCCACCTGGATTCGTTTGGGGCGCAAGCCATGTCCCCGTACTGATTAACCGGTTGACCTGAATATTAGACGGCCCAGAAGTGATGTTATATGTTGACTTGGTCTCACCGCTGTCGGGATATTTAACGTCGTGTGGGCCACATCGAATCGTAGGCAATCGTGGTCTGTTTACTGTTTTCGTCGCCCTCTCTATTGGACAACTAGTTCCAGAGTTATGGACTGTGGCGACGCTCCCGTGGCAGTTGCCGTCACGGTCAACGAATACGTCCCCGCTGGCGTTCCGCTACCCCCGCCTCCTGCCTCTGATCCCGACCCTCCGCCGCCGCACCCACCCAGCATCATCACTAGAGCCAAAGGCAATACGTTAAGATATTTCACAAAGGGCGACCGCTTCTTCGACACCGGCAGCAACACAAATCCCAATACCCCGAGCGTAAGCATCCATACGCCACGTTTCGAATGCACAACCGCTGCGCCCGCTGCCGTCGTCGTCACTGACATATTCACAAGAGTAGCTGATCCCGTACCAACTGTGACGGAGGAAGGAACGGTACAGACAGCGCCTTTGGGCGCGCCGCTGCACGTGAGGCTTACGGAGCCGGTCCACACGGAACTAAGCACGAAAAGCCCATAGCTCGCCGTCCCTCCCGGAGCGATAATCTGCAGCCCACTCCCGTTGTAATAAAACGTAAACTGCGGCGTCGTAGAAGAAACCGCCGTTCCCGAAAGTGCAACCGCCTGCGGACTCCCACTTGCATTATCGGTCACCATCAAGCTCGCTGAGGCATTTCCTATCGTCGATGGGATGAACGTCACGTTGATCGTGCAACTCGCCAACGGTTGAACCGTGTTGCAGTTGTTGGTCTGTTGGAACTCTCCAGCATTCACACCGCTGAAAGTCACACTGCTCACCATCAAGTTCGCCGCGCCGGGATTAGTCAGCATCACCGGCGTAGGATTGCTCGTCGTTTCGACTGTCTGTGAAGCAAACGTCAAGGAGGAAGGTGATAAGGTGGCCAATGGGACCGAAACAGTAGTGTTAATAAGCACCAGCAGGCTACCGGCATCCATGACGAGCAGATCCGGCTTACCGTCACCATTCAGATCCACCCCCTGTTCAATTGACGCGTAAGGCGGGCAAATCGGCGTGCCAACGGAAGAAAGCGCCTGCAACACAAATACGTAAGATCCGAATGTCCCGTCTCCGTTTCCGAGGAACAGCCCCATATCGCAATATTGAGAGGACTGTTGCCTCCCTCCAATTGCGTCTGGCTTTCCGTCGCCGTTAATGTCGCTCAAAACCTGAACGTACGGGCCCTCAATGAGTTGACCTATTTGTACCGGAGCGTTAAATGTATCGTCGCCATTTCCCAAGAACGCCTGTGAGCCGTTGACGACATCAGCTTTGCCGTCCCCGTTTAAATCCGCCGTAAGGACGTTTTGTAAGGAAGAATTCACAAGTGGGACCGCAGGCTGGAAGGTGCCATCACCGTTACCGAGCAAGATAGCCGCGTCATTATTTCCATACAATCCTCCGACCGCGATGTCCAATTTGCCATCGCCATTGAAATCGGCGCTGACGATAGAGTTCCCGACTCCGGGAGAAAAATAGGCTGCCGAACCGAACGTCCCATCACCCTTTCCGAACAGCACAGCAACCCCCGATCCGGTGGCGACCGCGAGATCTGGCTTACCGTCGCCATTGAAATCGGCAATCACTATACCGGAGAGCTCTAGCCCAAAGACGCTCTGAGCGTAAAAGGCGGGCGATTGGAAGCTGCCATCACCATTGCCCAACAGAACGCTGTAGCCCCAGTCCCCGGAAATCGGATCGACGCTCGGAACGACCAGGTCGAGGCTGCCGTCTCCATTCAGATCGGCGGTAGCAATCGCTTCGGGTATCGCGTCAACCACGTAGGAGTATGCCAACCTCAATGCGCCTGTGCCATCGTTAACCAGAACGCATAGGCTGTTGGTATTACCACCAATATCGACCGCCGCGACATCGGGAACACCATTTCCATCGAAGTCCCCTACCGCGGTGGCATAGACTTCCCCACCGCATAGAGGTACTGCGGGCAAGCTCTTGAAGCTAACCTGCCCGTGCGCGGCAGGTACTGACAAAGCGACCCCCAGCCAAACAACGATTCGCAGGGGCACGTTACTGTTGATAGACAAAGGCGAAGTCGTCATGGCACTTCTTTTAACACACCGAGTTGACACAGTTCAGCATCCGAAAAGAGATTCTCAATCCATGCTACATCCGATAACACTCTTTGTTGTATTTAGTCTCGCGGGATCGGAAGCCGGCGGGCGAACAACTTCTCTTTTCGGGTGAGTCTCTGAAGCGTATAGACAGTGTTTCTGAAAAATCGCCTTTTCACTCATTGACCCAAATCAACGAATCGGATTCCCCGGACGCGGGCACTTTTTCCCGCTCAGGCACCGTAGTAGGACCGCGTGGTAACGGCCTGTCTCCGAATATAGGCTCGTTGTCGGCAACGCCCACTACAGTGATTCTGCCAATGACGTTTCATGAGGAATTCTTTTCCGCAAGCGTTACAGGGCCTCAAGGCCTTTGGATCCCCCCTTTGCTCGCTCCATGCGTCACCTCGCGCCCCTAGACGCAGAATGACGCATTTCCTGCCATTCTACGAAGCGTATCGAGAGACTTTTCATTGATGTTTCGCCGCTATGCAATCTCGAGCGCTTCTGATCAACGGGCGGCTATCGAGATGCTGGAGCGGGTACGAGCCGAAAATGTTAGGCCCGCTTTAACCCATTCCCCGTGGAAAGCACCTTGAGAAAGGCAGCACGTCGTAAAGAGCAGACGAAGCGAAGTGATACAAACGGCTGGAGTTCATGGTGCCCGGGACCGGAATTGAACCG
>Ga0187847_10003733_pt1 | contig 11469 bp, 8 predicted proteins | sample June2016WEW_4_10_FD_132458 | JGI IMG/M metagenome (GOLD analysis project Ga0187847, IMG submission 132458) | Peatland microbial communities from SPRUCE experiment site at the Marcell Experimental Forest, Minnesota, USA - June2016WEW_4_10 | ecosystem: Environmental > Terrestrial > Soil > Wetlands...
CGCCTTTGAACACCAGCAGGGTCGGAATGCCGCGCACCGAATAGCGCTGGGGAGTGGCCGTGTTGCGGTCCACATCCATCTTCACAACCTTGACCTTGCCTTCATAGGACTTTGCAATTTCATCCACCACCGGGGCAAGAGCTCTGCAGGGGCCGCACCAGGTGGCCCAGAAATCAATGAGCACGGGTTGCTCGCAGTTGAGCACCTCGTGATCGAAGTTTGCGTCGGTTACTTCCAGAATTGCATCACTCGCCATTCTTCCTCCAGTTCCTTGTACGAAAGCTTCTTGCCGTTGCATTGCCGGGGCAGCACAGCTATAACCTCATCGTAACACTTCAATCTGATGCACCGGCAGGGCTTTCGACGCAGAAGGAGTCTGCGGGCGGAAAATTGGCCCTGAAATGCTAAAAGGCGTCCTGATATCCAGAACGCCTCCGGCAGCTCTACTCCCCCCGAAGGGAGCTGCCGATATTGCAAAGGCATTCTGGCTCGACCGAGGGCGCAGGTAAAGTATCGCTGGTAACGTTTTCCGGAAACCAACGATTGTTACCGCTAAAAACGCCCGGTTTCGAAACGCGGCGAGCATTGCGAGCCAACTCTGCTTACAATGTCTGCTTACAATGTAGGACGGAGGATTCATGCGCTATCTTATTGCTGTTCTTGCCCTGGCCGGACTGCTGGTCTCCTGCTTTGCCCTGCGCGAACACTTCCGCACTGGCATTGCCCCTTGCGACATCAACGAACGCTGGGACTGCGGCGTGGTCAACCATAGCAAGTTCGCCGAAATCGCCGGTGTCCCGGTGGCTGTCTTCGGTATTCTTGGCTACGCTGCGATCACCGGCTTTGCGCTGGCGCGGCGCTGGTGGATGGTGCTGCTGCTTACCACTGGAGCGGTTGGCTTCTCGATCTACCTCACGTACGTGGAGGCGCGAATTCTGGAAACCTATTGCATCTGGTGTGTGACCTCGGCGGGAATCATCTCCCTGACCGAGATTGCTACCATCGTGGCGGTGATCCGAAGGCGAACCTAAAGGCGAACGCGGTTGGCGGAACAAGTGCGCCTTCCCTGCTGCGGCTCAGGCGGCTAACATCAGGCGGCCAGCGTGGCGGTGCAGTGCGGACAGCGCCGCGCCTCCAGAGGAATCTCCAGGGTACACTCAGCGCATTTCTTGGTCGTCGGCGGAGCTGCGGGCACGGGCTTCTTGAAGCGGTCCATCAAGGCGTTTACCGGCAGTACAACCGCAAAGTACACGGCGAAAGCCACCAGCAGGAACGAGATGAGCGCGTTGAGGAAGCTGCCCACCATTAGTTTGGAACCGTTGATTGTGAAGGCGAGTCCGCCAAAATCCGGCTTGCCGATGATGACGGCAATCAAAGGCGTCAACAGGTCCTTGGTGAACGAGGTCACGACTGCCCCGAAAGCGGCGCCAATTACCACGCCGACCGCCAGATCAACTACGTTGCCGCGCAGAACAAAATCGCGAAATCCCTTGAGCATGCGCACGCCTCCTTGCGGTGTGCAAATCAGCTTTTGAAAAAATACAGGGAGCCCAAAACACGGGGAACGCAAACGCCCGGTACAGCAGGTTGTGCGATAGGGTAAATGTCTGATGGCGTTCGTGGCAAGAGCGACTATTTCCGGACTCCTTGATCGAGCCCTCAGGCGGCCTGACCCGCGCTGAATCCTGAGGCCCAAGCCCACTGGAAGTTAAAACCACCGAGGTGTCCGGTCACGTCCACGACCTCACCGATAAAGTAGAGGCCAGGGACCTTCACGGACTCCATGGTCTTCGCCGAAAGTTCGTTGGTGTCAACGCCGCCAGCGGTGACCTCGGCCTTGGCAAACCCTTCGGTACCTGCGGGGACAAATTCGAAGTGATGGAGCTGTCGTTCGGCTTCTTCAAAGGCCGGATTCGTCCATTTCTTGAGAGGATGCAATTCGAGCCAGCGCTCCGCGAGACGAATTGGAAGCACTTCGCGCAGAGCCGCAGAGACGGCTGCGGCGTCGCGCCGCGCACCCGAAGCAAGGAGGTGCCCAAAGACGTTCTTATCGGGCGCCATATCGAGGGTGACCTTTTCCCCAGGCCGCCAGTAGGTGGAAATTTGCAGGATCGCGGGCCCGCTGAATCCGTAATGGGTGATCAACAGATTTTCCCGGAAACTCTGCTTGCCGATGCTCGCGACTACCTCGGTGGAAACTCCCGTCAGGTCGCAGAATCGTTTCGTGTCGGCGGGATTCAGGGTGAAGGCCACCAGCGCGGGACGCGGCTCGACCACGTTGAGCGCGAACTGCCGCGCGAGATCGTAACCGAACGCCGTCGCGCCCATCTTTGGAATCGACAGTCCGCCGGTGGCAACCACCATCGCGTTACAGGAGAACTCATGCTCACCGGTGATGGCGGTGAACTGCTCGGTGTGCCGCACTTCCCTTACCTGAGTCGAGAGCTTGACGCGCACGCCGACTCTCACGCACTCCTCCTCGAGCATGGTCAGAATGTCCTGGGCACTGCGGTCGCAAAAGAGTTGCCCCAGTTTTTTCTCGTGCCAGCCGATTCGGTGGCGATCGACCATGGCGATGAAGTCTTCGGCCGTGTAGCGGGCGAGCGCTGATTTCGCAAAGTGGGGGTTGCTCGATATGTAGCTCCCGGCTTCGCTCCCGGTGTTGGTAAAGTTGCAGCGTCCTCCGCCGGAGATCAATATTTTCTGGCCTGCGCGGTTCGAACTCTCGAGGACGGTAACCGAGCGGCCGCGTTTTCCAGCCTCAATCGCGCACATAAGCCCCGCTGCGCCCGCACCAAGGATGAGAACGTCGGAATGGTATTTCATGCGGCAAGCCTCGGCGAATTCCGGGTTACTGATTTCACTTGAAACCTCGACAGCAAACCCCTCTACAACCGGATCCACTACTTATTACAGTACAAGACTCGCGCCCGCGATGTGCAAGTCACGCCGCTGACTCGTCCGGAATGCAACCTGCAACCGAGACTCGCGCATCTCTCCATCGGCCAAATCACTATTCCAAAAAATCAGGACAGTATAAGTTGCACGAATGATTTTTCAGCTTACTATTAGCAGTGCGGACCTCGGGGTGGGCGTTCGCAGAAAACGGGAGTTCTATATGACTCAGTCCTTGCTGCAAGGGTCCACCAGCTACTCCAAAGGTCCAGACACTCCTCCTCTTATCGATCTCTGCATCGGTCAGGTTCTCGACCAGATGGCGGAACGCTATCCTGAATCACCTGCGCTCGTCATTCGCCATCAGAATTTGCGCTTCAACTGGCGCGAGTTGCATGCCGAGGTAGAGCGCACCGCGCGCGGCCTGATGGCCCTGGGGTTTGCGAAGGGCGACCGCGTGGGAATCTGGGCGACGAACGTCTCGCAGTGGGTACTCATGCAGTTCGCTACTGCCAAGACCGGCATTATCCTGGTCAATCTCAATTTGCGCTTCCGTGCGCATGAACTCGAGTTCGTGCTCAAGCAGGCCAGTTGCAAGGGACTGGTGATGCTGCACGCCTTCCGCGACTGCGACTACGTGGAGACGGTGCGCCAACTTGCGCCCGAGATCGACGCCTCACTTCCCGGCCAGTTGCAGTCGGCGAAGTTGCCGCATCTTCGGCAGGTCGTCTACATCGGGGAAAATCCGCCGGCGGGCATGTTGAGTTGGGACCAGATGCTGGCCCAGGGCGATCGCGTGAGCACGGCCGAGTTGCGCGCCCGCGAGGCTGGCCTGAATACCCACGATACGATCAACATCCAGTACACAAGCGGTACGACGGGCACTCCCAAGGGCGCCGAGTTAAGCCACTACAATGTGGTCAACAATGGCCAATTCATCGGCGACTCGATGAAACTGACCGAGCGCGATCGGGTCTGTATTCCGGTGCCCTTCTACCATTGCTTTGGAATGGTCCTGGGCAACATGGCCTGCCTCACACACGGCTCCACGATGGTGATTCCCGCCGACTTCTTCGACCCTCTTGCCACGATGGAGACGGTCCACGAAGAGCGTTGCACCGCACTCTACGGCGTGCCTACCATGTTCATCGCCGAACTCAACCATCCGCGTTTCGAGGAATTTGACTTCACTTCCCTGCGAACCGGAATCATGGCCGGATCGCTGTGCCCCATCGAGTTGATGCGCCGCGCCATCCGTGACATGCATTGCGCCGAAATGACGATCTGCTACGGACTGACTGAGTCTTCGCCGGTCATCACCCAGACCCTTACCGATGACACACTCGAGCGTAAGACGACCACGGTCGGCCGCGCCCTGCCGCATACGGAAGTCAAACTGGTGGACCCGAACACGGGCCAGCAAGTTCCGCTCGGCACCAACGGCGAACTCTGCACTCGCGGCTACCTGGTGATGAACGGCTACCACAATGATCCGGTTGGCACTAAGGCAACCATTGAGCCTGACGGTTGGCTGCACTCCGGCGACATCGCCAGCATGGACGAACATGGCTACGTGGTCATCACCGGACGCCTCAAGGAGATGATTATTCGCGGCGGCGAAAACATTTATCCCCGCGAAATCGAGGAGTATCTCTACTCCTGCCCCGGCATCAAGGACGTGCAGGTAATCGGCGTGCCCAGTGAGAAATACGGCGAAGAGGTCATGGCATGGGTCATCCCGCACGACGGCGTAACACTCGAAGCCGAGACGATACAGGCTTTCTGTCGCGGCCAGATTGCGAGTTTCAAGGTTCCCAAGTACGTAAAGTTTGTGGATTCCTTCCCCACTACGGTCACCGGCAAGGTGCAGAAATTCATCATGCGCCGCATGGCCGTCGAAGAAATGGGCCTCACGCACGAATAACGGCTCTCAAGCCACCGCACTACTGAGGCGCTCCGGCGCCTCTTTTTTGCGCGCAAGATAGAATCGCTTTGTGAAGCCGGGAAAAAATGTCGAGCCATCGTTGTGGAACCACCAGCCGCTGGCAGGGATGGTTGCATCCGAGGTGGCGATCACGGTTTCGATCGAGTTGCTGGCGCGCCGCGCCCACCTCTCGCTGGCGACCATTCTGGTCGACCGTTCCCTGCTCGCGCTGGGCTTGCTGGCGCTGATCGTGCGCCCCGCCTCCTGGCAATGGACGCCGCGTTCTCCGCGCCTCGCGCTGCTCAGGGTCGTTACCGGAGGACTGACGTTTGTAGGATGGTTCGGCGCCATAGGACTGCTGAGCGGACGAGTCACCCAGGCGCTTCTGTTGTTGGACGCGCTGATCCTCGCTTACGTGCGCGGCGAGCGACGCCCCTACGAACGGCGCACTCTGCTGCTGCTGGCGGCAACGCTTATCCTATTCGCGGCCCAAGCCGTGCGCGAGCCAGGCACGGTGCTGAATGCTCCGCGCGGCATCGTCTTTTTGCTGATTGCCCTGGCATCGCGCGCCGCCACCTACAAGGTCTGGGAGCGCGCCCAAGGTAAAGACGAGCATCTCTTCTGGCTGATCGCTCCAGCGCTTGTCGGCGGTGCGCTGGGCGGCATCATTCTCGGATTTTCCACCCACAGCGCCCTGCAAACGCTCTCTCCACAGATGTGGTGCGCCATGCTGCTTGTAGCGATCGTCGGCCTGACCGGGTACTTCTACATGAACGTGGTGATGTCGTTACTCGGAGCCTTCTACACCCGCGTCGTTGAGTTGTGGCAGGTGCCCATGCTCTGGGCCATCCACCTGATCAGCGACCACGCACAAATCGATCTGATCCAGGGCGCACTCGGCGCGCTCGTTGCGTGCGCCTCTGCGTACACCTACCTGCAACACCGGCGAGGCCAGGCGAACGCACCGAACGCACGCTAGGGGTCGCGGCACTCGGTGCCATTTGCTGCGGACTTTGTTTATGAAACACACTCTAGTAATGTAATGGTCATGCCTGTCCAACCCAGTGAGGAATCGCACTCGGCCGCTGGCTCTCTCCGGCCTGCGCATGGCACGATGCGGGTTGCGATTCTGCTTTTTCTTTTTCTCAACTGCGTGTATTTGCTGACATCCACAGGGAGGGTGCGGACGATCGACGAGATTGATCCGGTACTGCAATCGGAAAGTCTTCTGCTTCGACATAGCACGGCGATTCCGCAGGCGGTTAATTCCGGAATCTGGTTTGGCAAACGCGACCGCAACGGGGTTCCACGGTCGGCCTGGCCGGCGGGTCACGCGCTGCTTGTCTTACCGTGGAGCGCTGCCGGGCACCACCTGCTGGCGCGGTTACCTGGAATCCCCCGCGACATCTCTGATCTGGCGTTTTCGACTGCCACCTGTTGGAGCAGTGCGACGTATGCAGCGCTGGCCATCGCCGCTGGATTCCTCTTGTTTTTGAGGATTGGGCTCGCCAGGCGAGATGCCTTGGCGTGCGCCTTGCTCCTGGCGTTTTCAACCCCGCTGTTTGTTTACTCCGGATGGCTCTATTCCGAACCGGCAACCACCGCGATCTTCGTCATAGCTGCGCTGCTGCTCTTTGCTTCGGGAAAGCCGGTTGCTGTTTCCCGGGCATTGACGGCAGCGCTGCTGCTCGGATTCTCGATTCACGTGCGGCCTGCCAATATGGTGACCGTTCTGGTCTTCATGGCTGCGGTGCTGGTCTTTGAGAGCTCGCAAAGAGTTGAGGGTTCAGACGCCAAGGATTTTGGCAACAGGAGTTTTGACAACAAGAGTTTTAACCGCAGGAGTTTCAACCACCGCACGACCGCTATTCTGTTGGCCGTCATGGCAGTCAGCGGAGTGATTTACCTTGCCCGCAACTATGCGTACTTCGGTAATCCATTCGACTTCGGTGTGCCGGCGGCGGCGGAAAACGGCAAGGATCTCGAATCCTGGCACAATCCTTTTTGGCGAGGCGTAGTTGGCTTTCTGTTCTCTCCGGGTAAGTCTGTATTTTTGTTTTCTCCGCCGATAATTTTGGGGATGCTGGGCCTGCCAAATCTGTGGCGGCGAAATCGCGCACTTTGTGTGCTTGCGGCAATTGCGCCGCTCGCGAATCTCTGTCTCTATTCGTTTCGTACGCAGTGGGAGGGAAGCTACTGCTACGGGCCGCGTTACCTGCTTCCCAGCCTTACGCTGCTGTGTTTTCCGATTGCCGCGTTGTTCCTCGACTCACCGAGTTGGCTGCGGCCGGCATTTTGGGGCACCGCTATATCCGGCTTTCTAGTACAGATCATTGGCCTCTCGACCAACATCATGGAAGATATGGTGGGCAACCGCTACTACGATGCAAACTGGGATTATCAGATAGGCTACTCGCCTATCAGCGGCCAGCTTCACCTGATCTGGAAGTACCTGCACGTGCCGCCCGCAAGCCTGGGACTCGGCTGGGACCGATGGTTTGTTTTCCTGAGTGATGCAGGAGCGAGCGCGTCTACGCTGTTTGCGATTGGCTCACTATTCCTCTTTGGCGCGATTGTTTTTGGATGGCTGACCTGGAGATCGGTGCGTAGCGCGAGTTAGCGGTGTTTCACTGCGCTCACCACAGTCGTTCACTTTACCCAGGTGACGACCAATCCAATCGCGGCTGCGAACATGGCCAGAGTGGTAAGCCATCCCAGCGCGTTCATCGCAACGGTGTTTCTCCACCGGCCCATGATCTTGCGGTTATTGGTAATCAGCATGAGCACCAGCATCAGGAACGGTGTTGAGAATCCTTGCACGATTCCGGCGAAGACCAGCGCCTTCATCGGGTTGATGCCGAAAAAGTTCAGCCCCATCGCCAGCAGCGTGAACCCAACAATTGCGGCGTAGAACTCTTTCGCCTGCGCCGGCTTGGTGTGAAGGCCGTGCTTCCATCCGAATGACTGGCACAGGTCGTAAGCCGCGCCAATTGTCATCACCGGAACCGCCAGGAATCCCACCCCGATCACGCCAATGGCGAACAGCAACTCGGCGGCATTGCCAGCCAGCGGACGCAGAGCCTGCGCGGCCTCGGCTGCGGTGTTGATATCGGTGTGACCTGCCTTGAATAGCGTGGCGGCCGTCGACAGGATGATGAAGTACATCACGATGTTCGAGAAGAACATGCCAAGCGCCACATCACGCGCCGAGCCGCGCAGTTCTTCCTTCGTCGTGCCTTCGCGGTCTGTCAAGCGCCGCCGTCCCATCGAAATATCCTCTTCGACATCCTGATTTGACTGCCACGAATACAGGTAAGCCGAAAGCGTGGTGCCTATGACGGCCACCAGCATTGCGAGAAAATCCTTATTGAATTGAATGGTAGGAATCAGCGTGCCACGGAGGGTTGGCAGCAGTTCGGGCTTTGCCAAGAATGCCGATCCGATATAGGCGAGGAGCGCCAACGCCAACCAGCGGAATAGATCCCGAATCAGTGTGTACGATCCCCATATCTGCAACCCGAGAATCGTCATCGTAATCGCAACGACGATCCAGCTGATCGGAATGGGGACGAGCAGATTGAGGGCAGCCGCCATGCCCCCAATGTCGGCGCCAGCTTCGATGATGTTGCCGACAACCGCCGTGATCAGAAAGAAATACAGAATAGATCGGGAGTAATGCTGCCGGATAACAGCGAACAAACCCTTCCCTGCCACCTGCCCCAGCTTGGAGCACAGGTACACGACCGCGAACATCATGGGAAAAGTAACTGGCGCAGTCCACAGGAACGTCGGCCCCAGGCTGGCTCCCGCGCTCGCGTAGGTGCCGATCGCAGAGGGATCGTCGTCCGCCGCCCCGGTGATCAGTCCAAGACCCAGTGACCGGAACGTCCCTTGCTGAACCGGCTTCGGACTTCCGCTGGTGACTCGTTTTTCCAGTTCTGGATCGTGACGTCGCCGATCCACATTCATCTGCGGCTGACTAACCATGACGAACTTTGAAGCCAAGCTGCAGGATGAGGTTGCAATCGGAAACTCCGGAATTGCAATTAGAATTAAGGAGAAGCCATGTCTGAATTAAAAAGTCTCTCTCCGGAAATCCTGCTGCACGTTTCGCAGACAATCGATGTTCCCTTGCGCGGTCTGGTCTCTGTCATCGAGTTACTGGACGACGGTGGAACCGTGCCCTTCATTGCGCGATACCGCAAGGAAGCCACCGGCAATCTTGACGAGGTAAAGGTCCGCGAGATCGAAGAGCAACTTGCCTACTTCCGCGATCTGCTCTCGCGGCGCGAAACCATCCTTCACACCATTGCCGAGCAGGGCAAGCTGACCAACGAGTTGAAAGCGCGTATTGAGAGCTCTCTCGACAAAAACGAGTTGGAAGATCTCTACCTGCCCTACAAACCGAAGCGTCGCACCAAGGCCACCATCGCACGCGAAAAAGGCCTGGAGCCCCTGGGCCACTACCTTTGGGCCCAACAGTCAGCCGAACTCCCTCTCGCGAGCTTCGCCGCTACTTTTGTCGGCGAGGCTCAGGGTGTGGCCAGCGTAGAAGAAGCGCTTGAAGGCGCGCGGCATATCGTCGCCGAAACCATCAGCGAGGACGCGGACCTCCGCAAGATCCTGCGGCAGCTCATGTTCGACGAGGGCGTCATCACGAGCCGGAGGGCCACCGATGCTGTCGATGAGCAGGAAAAATTCAAGATGTACTACGACTATCGCGAGCCGGTGAAAACCATCCCCTCGCATCGTATGCTGGCCATTCGCCGCGGGGAGACCGAAAACGTTCTCTTTTTCCTCATGGAACTGGAAGCGCAGCGCGCTGTCAGCATTCTGCAATCGCGCATTTTGCGAGCCACGGGCGACTGGACTCCGCAACTTCTGCTGGCGATTGAAGACGCCTGGCAGCGTCTGCTGAATTCATCCATCCAGGGTGAGATTCGCCTCGAACTGAAGAAGCGTTCCGACGCGGATGCGATCGCGGTCTTCCGCGAAAATCTTCACAACCTGCTGCTCTCACCTCCCGCAGGCCCCATCTCTGTACTGGGCATCGACCCCGGTCTGCGCACAGGATGCAAGCTGGCGATTGTGGATGAGACCGGTAAATTTCTGGCGCATGACGTGATGTATCCCTTTACTTCGAAGAGCGGCCTCGAACAATCCGCGAAGGTCATGGAGAGGCTGATGGCGCAGCACAACGTGCGCGCGATCGCCATTGGAAACGGGACAGCCGGACGGGAGACCGATCAGTTTGTCCGGGAATTCCTGCGCGAGCGCAAACTCGACAACATCTTCGCCGTGACGGTCAGCGAGAGCGGTGCCAGCGTGTACTCTGCCTCTGACATAGCCCGTCAGGAATTCCCCGAACTCGACCTGACCGTACGCGGCGCCATCAGCATCGCACGCCGTTTGCAGGACCCGCTCTCGGAACTGGTAAAGGTCGATCCTAAATCGATTGGCGTCGGCCAGTACCAGCACGATGTAGATCAACGCAATCTGCAGCAATCGCTTGAAACCGTAATCGAAAGTTGCGTCAATCGCGTCGGCGTCGATCTGAATACTTCCTCGTGGACGCTACTGCGCTATGTTGCAGGAGTGACTGAACGCACGGCCATCAATATCGTAAAGTATCGCGACGAAAACGGACGCTTCCACTCGCGCGCTCAACTGATGAAGGTGCCTGGAGTCGGCCCCAAAACCTTCGAGCAAGCCGCCGGGTTCCTGCGCATTCGTGATGGCGAGAATCCGCTCGACATGACCGGCGTGCATCCCGAATCGTATCCAGTTGTAGAGCAGATTGCGGAGTCGCTGCAGACTCCGGTGTGCGAATTGATCCAACGCCCCGAGTTGCTGGCCAAAGTCGATCGAGCACAACTCACGGCAGGGACATTCACGCTTAACGACATTTTCGAAGAGTTGAAAAAACCGGGACGTGATCCGCGCGATAAATTCGTCGCACCGAGCTTCGCTGAAGGCGTTCGCGAAATAGCCGACGCGCAGCCTGGAATGATTCTGGAAGGGGTTGTAACGAACGTGACCAAGTTCGGCGCGTTTGTTGATATTGGCATACACCAGGACGGACTGGTGCATATCAGCGAGCTCTCTAATCGCTACATCAAGGACCCAAGCGAAGCCGTGAAGGTGGGCCAAATCGTGAAAGTGAAAGTGTTGAGCGCTGACGCGAAAACCAAGCGCATCGCTCTCTCGATCAAAGCGTTACTGGAGGCAGTTCCAAAAACGCAGACCGGTAAACCGCAGCCAGCAAAGCCGGCGGAGAGGCCACAACTCTCGGTCGAACAAAAACTCTCCCAACTGTCTTCGAAGTGGAAGACGCGCTGAGCGCGATCACGTAACAAAAACGAATCACTCCGCTCTGGACAGGGTCTCCTTTTCCCTGTGGGCTACTTTGCGAGGTACTGTTCCCATTGCCAGAGCATCCGGTTGAACAGGTGCGTGCGCGCCAGTTCCCCGGCGATACCGTGGGTTTTGCCGGGGTATATCTGGAGATCAAATGGGCGTCCGGCTTTGATCATGGCATCTACAAACTGAATGGAGTTTTGCATGTGGACGTTGTCGTCGCTGGTTCCATGCACCAGCAGCAAACGCCCCTTCAGATTCGCTGCCGACTTTACGATGCTGGTCTTTTCGTA
>Ga0187847_10003734_pt1 | contig 11463 bp, 9 predicted proteins | sample June2016WEW_4_10_FD_132458 | JGI IMG/M metagenome (GOLD analysis project Ga0187847, IMG submission 132458) | Peatland microbial communities from SPRUCE experiment site at the Marcell Experimental Forest, Minnesota, USA - June2016WEW_4_10 | ecosystem: Environmental > Terrestrial > Soil > Wetlands...
GCCACCTCTGGTGACACGGTGGTGCGCAGTCTGGCGAGCGACTCGACAGCGTGTGTGCTGTCCAACGACACCGTGACCTTCACCAGTGCGGGTAAGTGTCACGTGGAGTTCAACGATCCTGGTAACGGCGCGTTCGCTGCGGCGACCCACGTGGGTCAGACGATCACCGTGTACGCCGCCAACGTGATCACCACGAGCACGGCTCCTTCGGCGGGCACGATCAACGGCACCTACAACGCCGGTGCGTCGGCGACCTCCAAGGACGTCGTCACCATCAATCTCGACGCTACGTCCACGGGTTGTTCCATCAGCAAGAACGTCGTCACCTTCACGGCGAACGGGTACTGTCGCGTGGACTTCAATGACGCCGGCAACGGCGCCTTCGCAGGCGCCTCCCAGGTCCAACAGACGATCATCGTGGGCAACGGTGGACCTCGGGTCCAGTCGCCGCTCTACCTGACCAGCCTGGACGGCATGAAGTACAGCTCGTTGACTTTGACGTCAAGCGGTGGATCGGGTAGTGGTGCGGTCACCTACGTGGTGACACCGGGCACGGCGAACTGCTCACTCAAGGGCAACGTGCTCAGTTACACCCAGGTGGGTACGTGCACCGTCACGGTAACCAAGGCCGCCGACGCGACGTACTTCGCTGCGTCGTCCGCGCCCACCACCGTCACGATCAACCTGCCGAAGAGTCCGCACGCGATTCGCGTCACCAGTGCGGTGTGGACGGGTCGCATGGTCCAGACCACGATTATCGGCACCGGTTTCTACGGCCAACCCAAGGTCTTGAGCAACATCGGCACGACCAGGATCGGCGTGAGCAGTGACAACGGAAAGGTCCTAGTCATTCGGGTGACCGTCGCGAAGACCGCACCACGGGGGATTCACACGTTGACCCTCATCTTCGCTCACGGTGATCGGACGTCGGTTCTCTATAACCAACGATGACCTCTTGATGTCTCGTGCGCTCGCCACGTCCGGTGGTCGAGCGCACGGGACTTTGATTTACGTTCTCGGATGGTTAAGTCCGCCATGAATTCGTAGTGACTTTTGGGCGCAGCGGCGCTTTCTAGTAGCATGGAGCACGCATCGCGGGGTGGAGCAGTCTGGTAGCTCGTCGGGCTCATAACCCGAAGGTCGCAAGTTCAAATCTTGCCCCCGCCACCATGTAGTCCATAAACGAAGTCGAAGGCCCAGGGCAATCCTGGGCCTTCGTACTGTCCAGAACCCATGTCGGCAGGGATTAAGAGGTGGAAGGTCCATAAAGCCCTGAGAGCGGATATGCTATCATGTAACCATGCGAACTACCGCAACCTCTCCGACAGTCGCGGGGAGCCTGTTGGCATTGGCACGCGTGCAATTGAATCTCACTCAGCGTGAATTAGCAGCGCGAGCTGGCGTCGCCCAGTCAACGATCGCTCGAATCGAGTTGGGGCGGATTGATCCTGGATTTGAATCGGTGCAACGAATTCTTGCTTCGGTGGGATTAGAACCAAGAATTCATCTCGAAAGTCTTGATGACCACGACCAGTTGTTAATTGAGAGACACTCAAGGCGGAGTGACGTTGAACGGCAGCGAGTCGAAACTCGACACAGAGAGAATGTCGCCGGATTCAGTAATGCGCGAGTAATCGAGGAAGTCAGTGAACCACGAACTAGAAGCCGAAGTGATAATTGAGGCTTTCAATAGATTCGAAGTCGACTACGTAGTGATTGGAGCGTTTGCGGCTATTGCGCAGGCCGTACCAATTCCTCCCACCATGGACATCGATTTCTATGCGTCTCCCGACCGCATCAATTTGGACCGACTCGCCAACGCTCTTGATTATCTTGACGCGAAAATTCGAGTCAATAATTTAGAGGAGGGCCTTGCTTTTGATCGGTCACCCGAGTTTTTGGGAAGGATGCAAATGTTGAATTTGACTTGCGAATTCGGTGAATTTGACGTCCTGTTCAAAGCCGATGGTATTCGAGATTTTCGGGCTCTTGAGGAAAGGTCGCTCACTGTGGTTGTGGGACGAACCGAGACTCACGTTGCATCAGTCGAGGACATCGCGCTGTCGAAACGGGCCGCTGGTCGTGTAAAGGATTTGAAGGTCCTGCAGGTCTTCGAGAAGTTTTTGAGGGCTAGGGACAATGAGCGTGGTCTTGGTCGTTAGGTAAGTGCGAGTCGTCGGGCCGTTTTGGTGACGCGCTCAGCACCGTCGCCCATCTCTGAAACACTTCGTCGGTTGGACCCGTGTAGTCATAGTTTTGGCGATTGCACACGATTTGCACACTTCAGTCAATGAATGCGGCGCCATAGGCCCTCGGCCTTCTTCTTACTCGGACGCGTTGACGATCATCTTTTCCAGTATTTCTTGGGAGTATCAGTGCTGGGTGGACGGATGTATTCATGTGCGCTGGCTAACACTTCGTTCCCGAGTCGGGCTCATAACCCGAAGGTCGCAAGTTCAAATCTTGCCCCCGCCACCAAGTACAAATGGGCCCCTTCCTGAAGGAAGGGGCCCATTTTCATTCTGTTGGTTTCCCATGACTACGAACAAGGACGCCACGTCAAGTGCGGATCGCCCTACGCACCGTTTCGCGGCACTCGCATGTCACGTCGTGGACCGAAGGTCCGCGGGTATCGTCGCCCACGTCGGTACCCAGGTCCTCGCGCTAGCGTGTCCCTGGGCGGCGAACGCAGTCCGTCGCCTGGAGGTCTTCGTGCGGCTCTTTCCGCGTTTACTCGTCCTGGTCCTGGTTGCGAGCGTCGCGCCCGTTTGCTCGGTCTCGGTCCTCGCAAGTACCACCGCCGTCGCTTCGTGCACTCCAGGCGGGGCGACTTTGACGGCGACGCCGAGCCAAGCGAACTATGCCCCAGGCAACTTGGTGCGCGTCACTATTTCGTTGCATAATCGCGCCCGGGTGGCCTGTTCGTACGTGACGGGTCCCACCTCACCGAATTTCGTTCTCCAGAACTCGTCGGGTACCGCGGTGTGGGGATCGTGCTGGTTCGGCGGCGGTCCCTCACCGTGCGCCTTCTACCTGGTCCAACGCGTCCTCGCTCCTGGAGCGACGTATCGCGATCGATTGACGTGGGATCAGCGCACCGGTCATCCCGATCTCGCCGTGCCCGTCGGGCTCTACCGATTCAAGGTGACGATGTCCGGTCTCGCCCTGCGCGCCGTGACGACGTTTCGCGTGGAGGCTTCCTACTAATAAGTTGCTCCTTTGCGTCACGGTCCATCTCGCAGGCGTAATCGAGGACGGTCCACGTTCTCGTTTTCGAGGTTTCTCACGCCTCCCGGCCGACTGGGTCCGGCGCCGCGATGGAGCGAGATGAGCCGACCGGGACTTGACTAGAAGTTGATGTTGTCGCGCTCGGCGGCGTTGACGGCGGGCGTGGTCGCCGCTCGCCACAGGTCGAAGTAGTTCTTGAAGGTGATGCCCTCGGTGACGTAACCGGCGCGTTGCAGTTCTCGGTGGTAGGCGGGAAGATTGTGCCACGGCACGCCCATGTCAACGTGGTGGGCGAGGTGCCAACCGGTGTTGTAGGGCACGAACCAGAATCGAGCGATCCAGGTCTGTCGTACGTTGTGGGTCGTGAGGCGGCGATCCTTGCTCTTGCCCATGCCGCCGTGCTCGGCGATCGCGCGCAGTCGATTGAGCACGCGCCACTGGGTCATCCACGGCAACCACCAGAACGCGAGATACGACCACCAGGCCCCGGTGAGCAGCCAGAACAGGGCGAACAGCACCACCTGCACGCCAAGGATCGAGCAAGCGATCCGCCGACTCGTAGGTTTGAACGCGGCGCCCAAAAGCGCGACGAAGTTCTTGTAGCCCGAGATGCCCACGGCGTCACGCAGAAGTCGACGCCGCAGGTCGCGTCGTTCGCACGGGTAGCCACGGTAGAAGGCGATGTCGGGTTCGTCGGGTCCGAATTCCTCGCGGTGGTGGGCGAAGTGACTGCGTCGATAGACCGAGATAGGAATGAACGCGGGGTACGCGACGACCCAGGTCCCGATGAAGTCGTTTACTTTCTTCTTGGCGAACAACAACCGATGCGCGCTCTCGTGCATGAGGATCGCGAAGCGGGCGTGCATTGGACCCATGAGCAAGAACGCGGCGACGGCCGCCACGATGCCCCAGTGCACGCCGCCGTATGCCAGGAGTGCTGTCCAGAACCAGACCATAAAGACCGCGCGAGCGTTGCGCCAGTTGTCGATGTGACGAAACGACGCCCGCAGCTCAGGGATCGCTACACCGTTGGGCAGTAGACGCTCGGTCGGCAAGACGTCGTTGAGCTCGTTCGCGGTGGGCACGAGGGCGATGCTCATAGGAGAAGTATTACTCGTTGGCACCGACGAAGGGCAACTCCTTGAAGGAAACTGGGCGCTCGACGCGTACTCTCAACACCTTCGCACGAGAACAGGAACCGCAAGGGGCTTCAATTGGTCGCCGAACGTCTGGTTCGCCCGTCGACTACGGCGGTACATTGAGGTGAGCCCAAGGAGGCACGTATGCCGCGCAATCCCTACGATGACTTACCGCGACTCGCTTCGTTCGAACTCACGTCGACCGATTTCGTCGACGGTGGTCCGTTCGCGTCACCCCAACTGAGTGGCCTGATGGGACTGGACGGTTCTGACACCTCGCCGGAACTCTCGTGGCGGGGATTTCCCGAAGCGACGAGGAGCTTTGTCGTGACCGTCTATGACCCGGACGCGCCCACGGCCTCGGGATTCTGGCATTGGGCCGTGCTCGATCTACCGGTAACGACGACGAACCTGGCGTCGGGCGCAGGCGGGGAAGGTGGCGCGGGTCTACCGAGCGGTGCTATCCAATTGGCGAACGACGCCGGCTTGCATCGCTTCGTCGGTGCGGCGCCTCCCCGGGGACACGGCGTCCACCATTACTTCGTCGCCGTGCACGCCCTTGGTGTCGAGAGCCTGGGGTTACCCTTGACGGCGACCCCCGCCTACCTGGGTTTTAATCTGTTCAGCCAAGCCATCGCGAGGGCCGTCATCGTCGCGACCCACGAGCAGCTCTAACAACGTTGGGGAACCTCGTGGTGGCGAAATGTTCCACGAGCGCGATGAACCGTCGTTGGAACCGCGGCAGACGTACGCTCGATTCCGAAGGTTGGGCTGAGCGAAGAAACCGCGTCGGGCTCAACGGCGCGACAGCACTGCCGCGCCCGCCTGGGCGCCCGCCACGACCATCGCGACGTCACCTTCGACGAACTCTTGGGTAAGACCGAGATGGCCGTGCAACAGACGGTGGTACGCGGGGCCGAAGAGCATGTCAATCAGAAGATTGGCGTCCGAGTCGCTCGGTATCTCGCCTCGGGCAATAGCGTGCACGACGATCTGACGATGCTGGGCTCGAACGACTTCGAGGAAATTCTCGCGCCACGCGAAGCCCATCTCGGGGTCGAGTTGGACCTCGGCGATGAGACAGGCGAGGGAACGGCCCGTCGACGTGCCGTTGACCGTGGTGACCCACGCGCCCAGAGCTTTTCGAAGGTCGCCCTCGAGCGATCCGGTGTTGACGGCGGGTTGGGTCGAGAGGAAATCATCGAGGAACGCCTCGAGGGCCAGACTTCCCTTCGAGGGCCAGCGTCGATAAATAGTGGATTTACCCACGCCCGCCCTCGCGGCCACGTCCTCGATGGTCATCTGGCGCAAACCGCGCTCGGCGAGAAGTTCCGAGGCCGCGCGAAGTATGGCGACCTTGGCGAGCTCGCCTCGCGGTCGCGTCCGGTGCGCGTCGTCCAGGTCAATGCCCTTGTTCACGTAGTCCATTGTACGAGGGGCAAGCCGGAACGGTTCGCGGGCTCTCCACTCGACCAACGCGTACTTCGTGAGGGATCTCAACCAAGCGTTCCCACCCGAGGCACAGCGGCACCGGCCTTGGCGCCGGCGACGACCATCGCCGTGACGAGCTCGACGAACTCTTGGTTGAGTGCGAGGTGACCTTGCATGAGGCGATGGTACGCGGGGCCGTAGATCAGGTCCATCATGATGTCCACGTCGGAGCCTCGGGGAAGTTCGCCGCGCGCGATCGCGCGATCGACCATGCGACGATGTTGCCCGCGCACGACGTCGACAAAATCGTGATGCCAGGCGACACCCAGTTCAGGGTCGAGTTGCACTTCGGCGATCAGGCCGACGAGCGATCGACCGGTCGTGGTGCCGTTGACCGTCTCGACCCAGGCTTGAAGGGCTGATCGTACGTCGCCTTCGATGCTGCCGGTATCAATCGGTGGCTGCGTCGAGAGGAATTCGTCCAAGAAGGCCTCGAGGGCGAGCGTTCCCTTGGACGACCAGCCACGGTAGATCGTGGCCTTGCCCACTCCAGCGCGGGTGGCAACTTCCTCGATGGTCATCGCGCGAAGACCTTGTTCGGCGAGGACTTCGGCGGCGGCCCCCAAGATGGCCCGGCGCGCCCGTTCGCTGCGAGGGCGACCCCGTGTGGTCACCTTCGGTTCAGAATTATCGGGCACGGAGTCCAGCATACCTGATACAATACGAGACGTAACGTTTTATAATTACGAATGTGAGGGAGTTATATGAGTCGTGAGAATCGTCAATCTGGCTCGTGGATCGCGGGTCCCGCGCTTCCTCCCAGGGTCTTCTGGGGCGGCGACGTGACGCCCGTTGCAATGAGCCCCCGGCGCCTGCCGGGCCGGGCTGCTCACCGATTTGGTTACGTGGTCGTCGCCGTGGCCTTTCTTCTCAACATGGCGTTCTCGGCAGTGCCGACGCCGCTGTACGTGCTCTACCAGGCTCGTGACCACTTCTCGGACGTCATGGTCACCGTGGTGTACGCGGTCTATGCCCTCGGCGTCGTGGTGAGCCTCTTCCTCGCCGGACACGTGTCGGACTGGTTGGGTCGGCGAAGGGTCCTCGCGACCGCGCTGCTCGTGAACGTGGCGAGCGCGTTGCTCTTTGTTGTGTACCAGAACTTGGCCGGACTTCTCGTCGCTCGCGTCGTCTCGGGGTTGGCGGTTGGCATCACCACGGCGACCGCCACGGCGTACTTAGGCGAATTGCATAGGGTCGCGCACCCGACCCGCACAGAACGTCGCCCCCAGATGGCGGCGATCGCGGCGAACCTTGGTGGCATCGGTGTGGGCCCGTTGCTGGCCGGCGCTCTCGCGAGTTTCGCGCCGCACCCACTTATCTTGCCCTATGAGGTCATGGGCGTGGCGTTGACGATCGTGGCGCTGCTGGTCTTCGCGAGTCCCGAGACGACCCATCGTCGGGTCGATCAAGCACGGTGGCGGCCACAGCGAGTCGTCGTACCTCGCGCCGCCCGACCGGAGTTCTTCGCTGCCACTGGCGCCGGCTTCGCCGCGTTCGCCGTCTACGGTGTGTTCAATTCTCTCGTGCCGAGCTTTCTTGCGGGCACGTTGCACGAGACGTCGCACGTGGTGGCCGGTGCTGTCGCGTTCTCCGCCTTCGCCGCCGGAGCACTGGCTCAACTGGTCCTGAGCAACCTCGCGACGGTCACGATGCTGCGACGTGGTTCCTCGATCCTTCTCGTGGGACTGGGTCTGTTCACTCTGGGCATGTGGATCCCGAGCCTGACCGTCTTCATTCTCGGTGGCGTCGTCACGGGCGCGGGCGCGGGCATGGTGTTTCGAGGGGCGCTCGTCGCTGCCGGGACCTCGTCGCGACCCGAAACACGCGCTGAGGTCCTCGCCGGGTTCTTTCTCGGTGCCTACGTGGGTCTGTCGGTACCGGTCATCGGGCTGGGTGTGGCGACTTCCTACGCGCCCGCGCGCGAGGTGATGCTCGTCTTCGTCGTGTTGGTGGTGTTCGCTATTCTCGGGTCAGTGCGTGCGGTTATCCGCTTGGGTGGATTGAGCATGGCGACGGTGGGCAATGCGTGACGTGACCCCTCGCGGGCCCGCGACGGATATGACGACATTGGCGTCGCTGGCCACTATGACCGGCTTATCTGGGGGCCGCCGTTGCCCCAAGGGTCATCACGAACGTCAACACTCGCGTTGCAACAGAAAGGGACACCTATGACACACGAAATGACCACGCGGCCGACGGTCGCCGTTCTTGGGGTTGGCCTGATGGGCCTTCCGATGTCGCGTCGTCTTCGTTCGGCGGGCTTTAACGTCCGAGTCTGGAATCGGAACGCGCAAAAGGCGGCGCCCGTCGTCGCCGAGGGCGCGACGCTCGCCTCCACGCCCGGTGAGGCCGCGGCGGGGGCGGACTTCGTGCTCACGATGTTGCCCGACGGTGCGGCCGTCGAGTCCGTGATGATTGGTCCCGACGGTGTTCTTTCGACACTGGGAAGCGACGCGACGTGGCTCCAAATGAGCAGCGTGGGTATGGAATGGGCCGAACGGTTGGGTCACTTGGTCGAAGGAACGGCAATCAACTTTGTCGACGCGCCGGTCTCGGGCAGCGTCGGGCCCGCGGAAACCGGACAGTTGCTCATACTCGCCAGCGGGCCGAGTGGCGTTCGCGACAAGGCGACGCCGCTCTTTGACGTTCTGGGGCGCCGCACGTATTGGCTGGGTGACGCTGGGGCGGGGAGTCGCGCGAAGCTGGTACTCAACAATTGGCTGGTGGACCTCGTTGAATCAGTCGCCGAGACACTGAGGTTCACCCGGGCGCTCGGTCTGGACCCCCACACGCTCGTGGACATCTTGAGCGACGCACCCATTGGTTCGCCCTACGCCGTCGCCAAAGCCCGTCAGATGCTGGCGGGTGAGTACGCCCCGAGCTTTGCGCTCAAGACCGCTTTGAAGGACGCGGACCTCGCACTCGAGGCAGCCGGCCAGTTGGGTACCACACTCTTGCTCACCGACAGCTTCATCGATTCCTGGCACCGGGCGGTGTCCCAAGGCCTGGGCGATTCCGACCTGTCGGTGGTCTTCGACTCGGCGTCGTGAGCTCGCGAGGCGTCGATCGACTAGTCGTGCGACGGGGGATTCCAGCGCAGCTGGGCCACCCGATCGGGGTCCACGTAGCCGTGTTCGACGAACCAGCGCGCTGACTCGTAGAGCGCGAGCGCAGCACTTCGCGAGTGGTAGCCGAGTTCGGTGCGTGCTCGCGTGTCGTCAAAGGTCATGGTGGTGCTCGCCATCTGCGCCGCTTCGAGCGGTACGCGCGGTTCGCGGTGCAGCAGCGAACCTTCGAGGAACTGGGACGCGTAGCCCGCGATGACCGGAAAGATTGAGGGGAACCGTCGCTGCGCACTCGCGAGTCCGGTGACGTCCGAGAGTATGACGAGTAGTTGGGACATCGTGATGTTCTCGCCACCGCAGATGTAGCTGCGCCCCTGGCGTCCCTTCTCGAGGGCGAGGAGGTGGCCCGCGGCGAGGTCGTCGACGTGCGCCACGTTCATGGCGGTGTCGACGTAGCCGGGCATCGCCCCGTTCAAATAGTCGAGCACGACTTTGCCCGAAGGCGTGGGTCGATGGTCGTAAGGACCGTGGGGCATGGTGGGCAGTACGAGGACGACGGGCGCGCCCTGGGCGGCGAGACGCAGTACCTCGTGTTCGGCGACGTACTTGGTCTGCTTGTAGTTGCCGTAGAGATGGCTGAGGTCGGCGACGTCGTCCTCGGTCGAGGGTGTCCCCGCCTTGGTGCGCCAGAGCCCCAGTGTCGCCACCGTCGAGGTGTAGACAATGCGCTCGACGCCGGCTTTCGTAGCCTCGGCGACGACGTTGCGACTCCCCTGGACATTCACGGCGTAGAACGACGTCGGGTCCATGGGCCAGAATCCGAACTTGGCTGCCAAATGGAAGCAGAATCGCGCTCCGGCAAAGGCACCCTCCAGGCTCTCGGGTTTGGTGATGTCCACGGTGTGGCGTTCGACCTCGAGCCCATCGAGGTTGGCGCTCGCGGCACCGGGTTCGAGCAGCGCCACCACCTGGGCTTCGCGATCGAGCAGGGCGCGCGTCACTGCAGAACCAATGAACCCGGCCGCTCCCGTCACCACGACACGGTCGCCGGCGCGTAGTTCGAAACTCACCGGGCCTCTTTGTTCGAACTCGACTTGGTGCGGGTGCGCTTGAAGGTACCCTTGGCCATCGTGAGCCCGAAGTCCACGAGCCAGCCGCTCGAACGTTCGGCGTCGGTGAGCAGTTCGTCGAGTGCTTCGACGAACAGATTGATCTCGGCCTCTCCCGCGATGAGAGGTGGGAGCAATTTGATGACGTTCACGTTGTCGGCCGCGACCTGGGTGAGTATGTGGTGACGGTGGAAGAGAGGCACGACGAGCGTTTGGGAGAACATCGCGGTGCGCGCGGCTTCGACGACGCGATAGCGCCGCTTGGCTCGCCGGGCGCCCGGCGGACCGAATTCGATGCCAATCATCTGGCCCTGGCCGCGTACGTCGTGAATGAAGTCGTGGCGAAGGGCGAGTGCGCCGAGTTTGGACTTCCACAGATCACCCATGGCGGCCGCGTGGGCGACGACGCCCTCGTCGTCAAACACCTGGAGGGTCGCGAGTCCGGCGACCATCGCCAACTGGTTGCCCTTGAATGTCGTCGAGTGCACCATGGCGCGTTCCATCGAACTGTAGGTCCCGCGCAAGATCTTGTCACTCGTGAGCATCGCCGCCACTGGCACGTAACCGCCCGAGAGAGCCTTGGACACGGTGATGATGTCAGGTGAGAGGCCGTAATGCTCGAAGGCGTAGAACCGACCCGTTCGGCCAATCCCGGTTTGCACCTCGTCGCAGATGAACAGGGCGCCGGCGTCGTGCACCGCGTCTTGGGTGGCCCGCCACTGATCGGCTTGGAGTTCGTAGACACCTTTGCCCTGGATGGGTTCGACGATGAGCGCCGCGACGTCGCCGGCGCGTAGTTCCTTCTTCAAGGCGTCCACGTCGCCAAAGGGCACTTCGCTCGCACCTGGTAGCAACGAGCCGAATCCATTCTTGAAGTCCGCCGAACCGTTGAGCGAGAGTGCGCCCATGGTCAGGCCGTGATAGGCGTGGGAGAAGTAGAGCACGCGGTTACGTCCGGTACTCGCGCGAGCGAACTTGATCGAAGCCTCGACTGCTTCGGCGCCCGAATTGCAGAAGAACGCGCGCTCGATGTTCGACGGACTGCGCTGGACTAGTTGCTCGGCGAGCAGCCCGGGTAGGAGTGCACAGTCGATCTGGACCATGTTGGGCAGGTCGGCGCGAATCGCCTGGTTGAGGGCGTCCTTGATGACCGGGTGGCTGCGCCCGAGCGCAAAGACGCCGAATCCGCTCAGCATGTCCAGGTAGCGGGTGCCGTCCTCGTCGATCAGGTAGCAGCCCTCGCCGTGCTCGTAGAAGCGGTCGAAGCCGAGGGTCTTGACGACCTTGGTCAATTGGGGATTGAGATACTTCGCGTGAAGTTCGAAATTCTCGCCGTGTCGCGAGGCAAGCAGTTCATCCAGGTCAAAGGGCATAGTCCTCCAAGGCTCTCGGCATCAATCTAGGTCTCGATTCGGTGGCACAGTTCTCAGC
>Ga0187847_10003735_pt1 | contig 11463 bp, 5 predicted proteins | sample June2016WEW_4_10_FD_132458 | JGI IMG/M metagenome (GOLD analysis project Ga0187847, IMG submission 132458) | Peatland microbial communities from SPRUCE experiment site at the Marcell Experimental Forest, Minnesota, USA - June2016WEW_4_10 | ecosystem: Environmental > Terrestrial > Soil > Wetlands...
GCAGTTGGTGGCGGCTACCGGCTGGGCGCCAACGGTGGAGAGGTTGCGGCAGCACTCCGCCACGGCGAGCTGCGCGCCCTCGCGCGGCGAAAGGTACGCGTAGCGGCCATTACCGTCGAGCGAGAGAGCGATGGTCGCGCCGGTTTCCTTGATGCGCAGGATGGCGGCGTCGGCGCGCTCGGGGCCGGCGATGGTGTTGGTGCGAACCTGGTAATCGTACTGCTCCCAGATCCAGCGCTTGGAGCAGATGTCGGGCGCAGCCAGCAGGCGCGGCAGCGCGTCCGCGATGGCGGGTAGTTTCCAGTTCGCGGGCGGAGCGGCGGGCACGGCGGGCGGCGAGGTATGTGGGCGATCGTAGAGCGGCGCTTCATCAGCCAGTTCGCGGTTGGGAATGTCGGCGACGACATGTCCATGATGGCGGACGCGCAGCCGGCTGTCGCCGGTGACCGTGCCGATCTCGACGGCTTCCAGTCCCCATTTGCGGAACACCTGGTAGACCTCCTGCTCGCGGCCTGAGGCGGCCACCAGCAGCATGCGCTCCTGCGATTCGGAGAGCATGATTTCGTAAGGCGTCATGCCGGTTTCGCGCTGTGGGACCCGGTCGAGCTCGATTTCAATGCCGACCTCACCCCGGCTGCCCATCTCGCAGGTGGAGCAGGTCAAGCCGGCCGCGCCCATGTCCTGGATGCCGACGATGGCGCCGGTGTGCATGGCTTCGATGCAGGCCTCGAGCAGCAGTTTTTCCATGAACGGATCGCCCACCTGCACGTTGGGGCGCTTCTGCTTGGACTCCTCGGTGAATTCGGCGCTGGCCATGGAGGCGCCATGGATGCCGTCGCGGCCGGTGCGCGCGCCGACATAAATGACCGGGTTGCCGACGCCGGCGGCCTTGGCGTAGAAAACGTCTTCCTTGCGGCAGATACCGAGCGCGAAGACGTTCACCAGCGGGTTGCCGTCATAGCACGGCTCGAAAATGCACTCACCGCCGACGGTGGGCACGCCGAAGCAATTGCCGTAATGGGCAATGCCGGCCACCACGCCGGTGAGGATGCGGCGATTGCGGGCGCCGGTTTTCGGATCGTCCATGCGGCCGAAGCGGAGCGAATCGAGCACGGCGATGGGCCGCGCGCCCATGGTGAAAATGTCGCGCAAAATGCCGCCCGAGCCGGTGGCCGCGCCCTGGAAGGGCTCAATGAAGCTGGGGTGGTTGTGCGATTCGATCTTGAAAGCGATGACGTAGCCGCCGCCGATATCGATGATGCCGGCGTTTTCGCCCGGTCCCTGCACCACCAGCTTGCCGCGCGTGGGCAGTTTCTTGAGGTGGAGGCGCGAGCTCTTGTAGGAACAGTGCTCGCTCCACATCACGCTGAAAATTCCCAGCTCGGTGTAGCTGGGTTCGCGGCCCAGGATGTCGACGATCTTCTGGTATTCGTCCGGCGTGAGCTGGTGCTGGGCGATCAGGTCGGGGGTCATGGCGATGGTGCTCACGGCCGCAGCGCCTCGGCGGGACGCATCGGCGTCGCGGTGGCCATCATCAGGGAGTGGAAGACGCCGAGGCCGTCGGTGGATCCCATCAGCGGATCGGCAGCGCGCTCCGGATGCGGCATCATGCCCATCACGTTGCGCTGGCGGTTGAGGACGCCGGCGATGTCGCGCAGCGAGCCGTTGGGATTGTCGATATAGCGGAACGCGACGCGGTCTTCGGCTTCGAGCTCATCGAGCGTACGGGGGTCGGCGAAGTAGCAGCCCTCGCCGTGAGCGATGGGCAGGCGCAGCGTCTGCCCGCGGCGGAGCGCACCGGTGAATGGCGAATCCGTGGTGGCGACACTGAGCCGCAGCTCGCGGCAGATGAATTTGAGGCCGCGGTTGCGAATGAGTGCGCCCGGCAACAGGCCGGCTTCGACCAGAATCTGAAAACCGTTGCAGATGCCGAGCACCAGGCCTCCGTCAGCGGCGAAGCGCTGCACGGCCTGCATCACCGGAGAGAAACGGGCGATGGCGCCGCAGCGCAGGTAATCGCCGTACGCAAAGCCGCCGGGGAGGATCACGGCATCCACATTGCCCAGGGAGCGCGAATCGTGCCAGATGTACTCCGTGGGCTGGCCCAGGTTTTGACTCGCCGCGTAAAACGCGTCGTGATCGCAATTGCTTCCAGGAAAAACAATGACGCCAAATTTCATGAGCTTGTTAGGAGGGGAGGCAAATCTGAGTTTATCAAAGTGCGGCGGTGCGACGGTTTGGGCGTGGAGGAAAAACACCGGCGAAAGACCGCGGCGCTGCAAAAGAGCAGAACGGTAGCGCCGCTGGTTGTTGCCAAGCTGCGTCCCGCCCCGCGCAACTGATGTCCCGGCTCTGCCTACGAATTCAACGAGTCCGAGGATCCTCTGCGCGATTTGGCGATCCGCCGATTGTTATGATGGCGGCTGGAACCGCGTGGCTCACTCATGATCGGCGAGATCCTCGACGGCAAATATCGCATCGACAGGCAACTCGGCGCTGGCGGAATGGGTAATGTCTATCTGGCAACGCATCTGGGCACCACGCGGGTCGTCGCGGTCAAAGTGATTGCGCCCAAGTGGGCGGCGGAGCCGCAGTTTCTGGCCCGCTTCCAACGCGAAGCACAAGCATGCGGCCGTCTGCGCCATCCCAACATCGTCAACGTGACAGACTTCGGAGTCGCGAAGGCCGCGAACGGCGACATGGCGTACCTGGTGATGGAGTTTCTCGACGGGCAGACTCTTTCGGATTTCCAGAAAGCCAATCCACAAACCGCGCTGCCGCTGATTGCGGACCTGCTGGACCAGATCGGCCTGGCGCTGGCGGAGGCGCACCGGCACGGCATCGTCCATCGCGATCTGAAGCCTGACAACATCTGGCTCGAGCCGAACGGCCGCGGTGAATACACGGTGAAGGTCCTCGACTTCGGAGTGGCTAAGGTGAACCTGGTTGGAGAGTGGGTGGCGCACCCGAGCGGAGGCCCAGAGGGGCGCGATCCGGCGACGGCTGCTCCACGTCTCAGTTTGCCTGGGGACGAATTGGAAACCGCGGTAATCGACATGACACCGAAGGCCGCGCCATCGAAGGCCCGCATGGCGGCTGACGAAGCGGAGACTGTCGCCATCGCGCTCAGTCCCACCGGCCCGTCATCCGGCTCATTCGACAGCAGCGCAGGCGCGCAAACCATGCCGGGCAGCCTGGTCGGCACCCCTGCCTATATGTCGCCCGAACAGGCGCAGGGAGACGAAATCGATTTCCGCTCGGATATCTATAGTCTGGCCGTTGTTGCCTATTCCCTTGTTTGCGGAGAGCTGCCCTTCACGCGAGACCCGGCCAAGCTGTTCCAGGATCACCGGGCTGGTAGCTCTCCGCCGCCCGCGGGGAACCGCAAGATTCCGCGCGATGTTGCAGACACAATTGTCGCCGGACTCGCACGCAACCCGGACGACCGCCCGGCCTCCGCAGTCGCATTCACACGACGGTTCCACAACGCGGTGGACGCCGAGTTTCTTGCGCTGCGACGATCGAAGGCATTTCTGTTGCAACACCTTACGGCGTACGCGCTATTGTTGTTGCCTATCTACACGATCGTTCTGTCGGTTGCAGCTGTGCTGGTTTCAGTCAGTCGGAAGCTGGTGCCCGTTGCAGCCATACGAATGATCCTGGTACCGCTGGCAGCGGCGATTCTTTTCATATTTGCCGATAACCTGCTTCGCGCGGCCGCCACACTCATGGCGATGGACGAACAGGTCCGCATCCGCCGTTTTCTGTCGTTTCGAGTCTTCTGGAAACTGGTCAAGGCAACTCCGGTTCTTGCAGCAACGCAGTTCCGATCGCTGTTGTTTTACGGACCGGGGTGGGTGATTGGAGATTGCCTGTGGCCGGTGGTTTGCGTGGTGGAAAAGCAATCCGGAAAGGCTGCCGTTCGGCGCTCGCGCGACCTGATGACCGGCTTGCGGTCCGCGGGACGCGCACTCGCAATTCGTCACCTGGCACTGGCGGCATTCGCGATTGCGGACGTGATCAAATCGATCGGCTTCCTTTGGCGCAGCGGGCAGGCGGGTCAGGCAAACGTGGTCATCACGGCGTCATGGTTTCCTGTTTTCGCGCTCTTTGCGGGGGCCCCCCTGTTTCTCTACGACCGCACGGCGGCCAATGAGAGCGGCCCACTGCTGCAGCTAAACCGCACGCCTGAAGTGCGCATCACCACGCGAGCCTTCTCCGTCAGCTCGATGATCTGGTTAGCCGCGGGGGCGATCTATTTGTTGTTTCAGCCGATCAGGCTGTGGCTGCTCGGCGGGCGCTAAGGGCGTAAATGCGCACCTTTCGCATTGTCTTATTGCTGCTCCTGGCCGGCGCGAATGCAGTTGCGCAGACCGCCGGCAGCTGGCAACTGGTCTGGAGCGATGAGTTCAACGGAGCCGCGGGCTCTGCGCCTGACCTGGCGAAATGGAACTTCGACGTCGGGGGCGGGTGGGGCCAGTTCGAAATTGAGTCCAATAGCAGTTCCGCGAATCACGTCTTTCTCGATGGCAACGGAAACCTGGCGCTCCGTGTAACCAGAGACGCGCAGGGCAACTACACTTCAGGCCGGCTGCAAACCGGGGCGCCAGGCGCCTCTACACACACCGCGGATCTCAGCTGGCAGTACGGCCGGATTGAGGCTCGCATCAAGCTCCCGTTTGGCAAAGGTGTCTGGCCGGCGTTCTGGATGCTAGGCGAGAACTATACCGAGCTAGGGTGGCCCGGCTGCGGCGAGGTCGACATCATGGAGAACTTCGGCACCTGGCACAACAACGGCAGCGTGAATAACGGCACAATCCATGGACCGGGCTTGGGGAACAGCAAAGCGACTCCGCTCGACTACCCGCCGCACGGCGGCGTGGGTGATTCCATCACCTTACCCTCCGGCCAGACTGTGTACGATGACTATCACGTCTACGCCATCGAGTGGGCGCAAGACTCGATCGAGTTTTCCGTGGATGGCGTTGCCTACCAGAAGCTCACTCCGGCATCGCTGCCTACGGGTGCGAAGTGGGTCTTCAATGCGCCGTTCTTCTTGATCCTGGATGTGGCCATCGGCAGTCCGGGCGCATTCCTAGGGACGCCGGATGCCTCTGTGACATTCCCGCAAATGATGCTGGTGGATTACGTCCGCGTTTATCAGTCCGTTCCGAAGTGAGCGGCAACGCCGTTGACCGCTGGCTGGCATCCCGAACGCAGCCTTCGATGGCGTGCCGGCGAGCGTGATCCGGGAAATCATGGTTTAGTAGGCAGATGGAGAAGCGGCGGGCGGGTCAGGCGACCGGCCATCCGAAGTCCCTGATCCGCTTCTGCCAGCATGGGGGCGCACCATGAATCGCAGGACGTTCGTCTCGTCGTCAGGGGCCGCGGTGCTCGCGGCGTTGCCGTCCGAAGCGGCCGGTGCCGCTCCTCCTCAGCGTTCCATGATGAAGCTGGGGTGCCAGAGCGCACCCACCAGCGAGCCCCACCTTCAATATCTGGCCCGTTATGGCGTTCAAGGCATTTGCGGTTATCCCAAAATCGCTGACGGACGCCTTTATGCCACCGTAGACGAGCTCAAGCGCACCCGGGAACTGGCCGAGAGGAGCCACATCAGCCTCGATTGCATTGCTCCGCCGTTCCTCTCGTCCAGCCACATCGACCGCGAGAAGCACCCCGCCATCATGCTGGCGGAGAGCCCCGAACGCGATCGCGATATCGAGGACTTGCAGAACCTGATCCGGAACTGTGCCGCCGCGGGCATCCCAGCGATTAAGTACAACTTGTCTATTCTGGGGGTGCTTCGCACCAGCCAGTCTCCGGGACGTGGTGATGCTGCTTACAGTACGTGGCACCTAAGAGATGCACACCCCGACCCACCCTTGACGCGCGCCGGACGCGTGGACGCTGATGCATTCTGGGAGCGCATTACGTATTTTCTCGAGCGCGTGATTCCGGTGGCTGAAGAATACAGGATACGGATGGCCCTCCACCCCCATGATCCGGGTGTGCCGCCAGAGGGCTTTCAAGGAGTCGACCGCGTGCTAGGGACCGTGGGCGGTCTGCGACGAGTGATTGACATCCAGGCAAGCCCGTATCACGGCCTCAACTTTTGCCAGGGAACCGTCGCGGAAATGCTCGCCGACCCCGGTAAAGAGATTTACGATGTGATCCGCTACTTTGGATCGCGTCAGAAAATATTCAACGTACACTTCCGCAACATCCGGGGTCGTAGGAATGATTTTATCGAGGTCTACCCGGACGAAGGCGATATTGATTTCTTCCGCGCTATCCGGGTTTACAAGGAAGTCGGTTATCCCTACCTGATGATGCCCGACCACGTGCCTGAGGCCGCCGCCGATCCCGCCGGGTCGCAGTCGTTCGCTTTTTGCTATGGCTACATCCGGGCGCTCATTCAGGCCGCTGATCGCATGGCCTGATCGCCGCCGCGACAACCGCCCGGAGCCTAAAATGGAGGATTTGGTGGGTCACGTCCAAACCGAAGAATCCGGCAAGCCCTGGTTATTGGGCACCGGGTTGGCTGTGGCACTTGTCGCGGCTGTAAAACTGGCGGTGCATTTGTACGCCGGGCGGCACTACGGCTACTTTGTCGACGAACTGTACTACCTCGCGTGCGCCCGGCACCTGGCCTGGGGCTATGTAGATCAGCCGCCCTTGATCGCGGCGGTCGTCTGGATCGTCCGGGCGGTGTTGGGCGATTCGTTATCGGCGATCCGTCTTCCGGCGGCTTTGGCCGGCGCGGGCACCGCCGTGCTGACGGGAATGATCGCCCGCGAGTTGGGCGGCACTCGGTTTGCGCAAGGCCTGGCAGCCTTGTGCCTGGTGCTGGCGCCTGGCGTTCTGGCCCTGGACCACTTTCTCTCCATGAACGCCTTCGAGCCCCTGTTCTGGATGGGCTGCGCGTATCTGGTAATCCGGATCATCCGGACCGGGAATGCCAGGCTCTGGCTGTGGTTCGGCGTGGTGGCAGGCATCGGGTTGGAGAACAAACACTCCATGCTGATCTTCGGCTTCGGCCTCGTCGTGGGGATATTGCTGACGCGCGAGCGGCGGTGGCTGCGTTCGCCGTGGTTCTGGGCCGGAGGCGCGATCGCGTTTCTCCTCTTCCTGCCCAACCTGCTGTGGAACATTCAGAACCACTTTCCTTTCCTGGAACTGGAGGCCAATATTCACCGCAGCGGGCGGGACGTGAACCTCTCGGTGTCTGCATTCTTCGGCCAGGAAACGTTGGCGATGCTGCCGCTCAGCCTGCCGATCTGGCTGGCCGGCTTGTGGTATCTGTTCTTCGATAGGGAAGGGAAGCGTTTTCGCGTGCTCGGTTGGGCCTGCGTGGTGACGGCCGCCGTCATTATGGCGCTCAGCCCCCGCGTATACTACCTATTCCCGGCGTACCCGGTCTTGTTCGCGGCCGGCAGTGTGGCATGGCAGAGGTGGTTGGCGACAGTTCGCGCGCAATGGATCAAGCCGGTGTATGTGACATTGATGGTGCTGATGAGCGCGCTGCTGGCGCCGACGATGATCCCCCTGCTGCCGCCTGAAACCTACATTCGCTACGCGGCAGCCATGCACCTGCAGCAGCCGCGCCTCGAGAATCACCGGCTCGGACCGCTGCCGCAGTTGTTTGCCGACCAGTTTGGCTGGCCGGAGATGGCGGCCGCCGTTGCCGGCGCATACAACAGCCTGCCGCCGGAAATACGCGCCAGGACTGCGATCTTCGGACAGAACTATGGGCAAGCCGGAGCCATCGACCTCTTTGGCCCGAGTTATGGCCTGCCACCCGCTATTAGCGGCCATCAAAGCTACTTTCTCTGGGGGCCGCGCGGCTACACAGGCGAAAGCGTCATTGTGATGGATGGGCGCCAGCAGGACCTTGAGTCGCGTTTCACCAGCGTGCAGAAAGTCGCGAGGGTCTATCATCCCTACTCCATGCCATATCAGCATTTCGATGTCTTTTATTGCCGGGGCCTCAGGCAGCCCCTGAGCGAGATCTGGCCGCAAGTGAAGAGTTGGGACTGACGCTTCGGGCAAGACAGAACCGCCTGGACTCGGGGCAGCCTTTCAGCTGCCGCCATTTCTGATCCCCTGCTGTGGCGCAACTCCGGCCCGGGCTGGAAAACGTCAGCGCACTTCCGCCGTCCCTGCGGCCATACTGGCTGCCTATCCTGCGTTGACGTCAACCGAAACGGCCGCGCGGTCTCTTATTGCATCATATCGGAGCGAAGCTGAAGTTCGACAACGCAACTTCATCGCCGCCCGGGACGTAAAACCCGAACTTACCGTTGCCGAACGCGTGGTTGGGCTCTTCCCACTTGTCAAGAACGATCCAATTAGAGCCGTCGTGCAGCTTGTTCACGATGCTGCCGTCGTCCACGTCCATCTCAATCGTGTAGGTGTTCTGCTTCTGGGCGGGGAGGGGGATCTTCTTCAGGAGCGTCTCCTTCCCGTTCACCACCTGAGCGCGGTAGAAGTTCTTCCGGTCGATCTGGAACAGAACGTAGTTTTTGCCGTCGGTTCGGGCGGCCACCCACTGCATGCGCTTGCCGTGGCGCTGCTCGATCGTGAACACAAAGGTGCCGTTGGTTGTCGCCGGTTTGTAGCCGATGAAATCGCCGCCTCTGAGCACGTACCAGCCGCCCTCCTGCTTCCATGTGCCGGACGTGTCCCAATTCGTCATGTCCCCACCCGCCGTTTTGGCTGCTGATTTTGCGAGCGCTATGTCGAGGGTCTTGGTATCGCCGGCCCCCAGCGCAGCGGTGTAGGTCTTCTCCTGATAGTTCGGCGCGCGGGCCGACAAGGTGTAGGTGCCTTCGGGCAAACTGAGGACGGCGCCCGTGACCGGCCGCGGGGCTTCGCCCTGCCGCGCAATCGTAATCTGGGCATCGGTGGGGCTGATGTTGAGCTTCAACGTGCCGGGCAGTTTCTCCAGTGCGACGTCGGCGCCTGCCAACTGCACGGTCTGGCTCGCCTCGAAGTGCTTCTCGATCTTCTTGGGCCTATAGGCCTCCTTCCGCAGTTCGACCGCGTGTTCGCCCGGCGGCACGCTGGAGGCGGTAAAACTCCCGTCGTCCTGCACGATGCCGATGGCGGCCTGGTCGAGCAGTACCTGAGAGCCTGGGATCGCTCCCTGAATGGCCAGCGACGCCACCTTGGGAACGGGCTTCAACTGGAACTCGAGTTTGAATTCCTCTCCCTTGCGCAGCGACGCGTGTTGTTCGGCGGTATCCATGAATCCGTCTTTGGCGATGCGCACCGTGTAGTCCTTCACGCCCAGGTTCGGGATGCGCAACTGGCCGCGCTGCGTCTGCTGGCGATACGGCTTGCCGTCGAGGAACACCTTGACGCCGTCTTCCCCTGTGACAATGACCAGGGTGCCGACATTGCGGTCGGACTTGAGGAACGCGGTGAGCATCGGGACCGTTCCAACTCCCAGCACCATCGACCGCAGGTCCTGGCCCTCGCCGACGGTGAGCTCGTGGTTGCCTTCGGAAAGGCCGGTCAAATCCAATCCGCCCGCGGCGACGACGCCGGCCGGTTTGCCGTCTACCCCGACTTTGGCGGGTCCGGAGCTGGACTGCAGCTTGGCGTTGCCGCCGATACTGGTGACAGTGACCGCCAGTAATTCTCTGGCGGAAAGGGAGTCGATGCTGGGCGCCGCGCCCTGCGCGGTGCGGAAAACGATGGTGGCGCCTTCGCGAGAGCCCTTGATTTTCAAAGTATGCGTTCCCGACGGAACGTTATCGAGGGATATCTGGCCGTCCTGCAAGCCTGCTGGAGGACGGTCATCCAGCGTGTACTCACCGCCTTCGACGTCGGCGAAGACTCGCAGGGTGCTGTTGACCGGCGGTTCGACGACCGGTGCGGGCGCCGGCGTGGGAGCCTGTAACACCGGCGTTGCCGCCGGCGTTGGGGCTTTCTTCGATCTGGTCACCAGCACGACTCCGCCGCCCACCAGCAGGAGGACCGCCCCCATGCCAGCTGCAATCAGCCCCAGCGGCAGCTTGCTCGGCGGGCTCGATCGCGGGAGCGTCGCAGGAGGACGAGCGCCACCGGCGGGCTGGGCAGGCTGAGCGGGAGGACGACTCGAAGTGGCCGTCGGAGTAGGCGGTGCCGATGGCGGCAATGGCGGCGCGGCGGTTCCTTCGGCCGGCCCCGCCGCAGCGGCGCCAGTCGCCTGCTGGGGAGGCGCAATGCTGGTCTCCGCCGCAGCGGAGACGGGTAGCGCAGAACCCGGCAAGGGGGCGCTTGGCGCGGGACTGAGAACCGTTTCGGTAGCCGTGCCTGCTGCGGGGCCTGGACCCGGCGCAGCGGCGGTTCCACTGCGGGTCGCGCGAACCGCCTCGACCTCCGCGCACGCCTTCTGCAGGGTGGCTCGCAACTGAGTGAGGCGGGTGTCGCGAGGAAATTCGGCAAGCCCCTGTTCCACCAGATTCAACGCCCCCGCCAGGTCCCCTTCGCTTTGCAGGCGCCGTGCCTGCGCCACGCACGCATCCACGAACTGTTCACGCTTTCGGTCGAGCGCCAGGGCGCGCAAACTCCTCGCCTGGGCGTTGGCTGGATCGAGCAACAGGGCGCGTTGCGCCAGGTCGTCGGCGGCCTGCCACTCGCCATCCAGTCTCACGCGGGCTTGTTCGACCAGCGTTCCCACCAGCGCTCCACGAATCGCCGCATCCTTCGGGTCCAGTTCCTGCGCCCGCTGGAGGATTGCGATGCCCTCTTCATACCGGTGCTGGGCGCACAGTTCCTGGCCTTCGGCGAGGAGCTTGCGTGCGTCGGCGGTGCGCGCCAGCCCCTGGGTGGCCAGTTTTTGCATCTCGGCCAACTCGGGATCGTCCGGAAACTCTTCGGCCGCCTTGCGTAACAACTCCTGGGCGCGCCCATAATCCCCGGCCCCAAGCTGCCAGTCGATCTGTTCGACCCACTTGGCCTTGGCGTCCAGGCGCACTTGTTGATTGTGGCGGCGGCGAAGGCGGTCGATCTCGAAATCCAGGCCGGGATACTGGGCATAGATAGTCTGAAGGATCTCCCATTGCTGCAGCGCCTCGCTGAACTGGCTGCGCTCCTCGTGGGCCCGGGCCTTGCTGACGATGGAATTGACCAGGTCGCGCTTTTCGCGCATAGTGCGCAGGGCTCGCTCCAGGTGCGATTCGCCAGGGTAGCGCTCGAGCATTTCGGTGAGGATATTGACGCGCTTCTCGATATCCGGCTCGGCATCCACCTGCCGGTCGACTTCCGCAATGCTCGCCGAAAGGGCCTGGCGGCGGCGCTCCTCGACGTCGAACTTGAGCGCCTGAAAAAGCGCCTGGCCTGGATGCCGAGCCAATTGCTCATCGCAGATCTTCAGCGCCTCGTCGAACTTGGCATCCACCAGCAGCCGGCGAGCCTGCTCGTAGGAGGCCTTGCTGGCATCGTGCTCGGAGCGCACCTCGTTGTAAAAGCTCTGAA